>ENA-OUQC01000016-OUQC01000016.1-human-gut-metagenome-genome-assembly--contig:-NODE-16-length-190299-cov-7.434321_pt1 | contig 190299 bp, 155 predicted proteins | sample MGYA00237942_ERZ548815 | MGnify/ENA primary metagenome ERZ548815 (study PRJEB26490, sample SAMN05194722) | human gut metagenome | biome: terrestrial biome; feature: human-associated habitat...
AAGCGAGTAAATCTCGTAAAAAATCATCGAAAAGAACCCCGCCATAAGTCCCAGAAACGCCGAAAAAAGCGGAGCCGTTACGACTGCGGTGCGCGGAAGCCACACTCCGAGAAGGAAAACGAAGGCGGCGAAGAATCCGCTTATCAGGAACGGAACGACGAAATCCGTTCCGAAGAGAAGTCCTCCCTCCGTCCAATTTTCGAAGACGATTCCGTTCCCGACGAGTTCGGCGAAAATCCCCGCCGCGACGACGAGCGCGAGCAGAAAAAGCGTCCTGACGACGAGTCCGACGAGCGTAATCCGTTTGCGCGCTTCCTCCGCGGGGAGCGAAATCATCCGCGTTACGCAGGGGTTTGTTAAATTCATATTCTTCTCCTCTTTTCCGATATTCCGTAATTTCCGAATTTGCGCGATTTTCCGATTTTTCGTAATTTCCGAACTTTCCGTTTTATCCGAATTCCCGTAATTCCGAGATATTTCCGAATTCCCGAAATTTCTCGATTTCCCCGAATTCCGCGATTTTTCCGTAAAAAAACGGCAACGAAACCAATCCGCTGCCGTTATTATGCTCTTTTTTAATCCTTAACAAACTTCCTTCGGCTTAAACAAACCTTTTTTCCTTCAGAAGTCCTTCTATCCGAATCTTCCGTCCGAAGTCCCGAATCTCTTATAGTCCGAGCCTTCCGATAAATCTCCCCAAGAAAGCCTCTATTTCCCCGAGAATCTTCTCTGAAGGGCTTTGAGCTTATCGTCGAGGGATTCTTCCGCTTTTTTCGGGAATCCGTTTTCGCCCGATTTTCTGCTGCCGCGTTCGGGAGCCGCAATTCCACCGGGCCTGTCCGACGTTTTGAGGGAGAGGCTGATTTTGTTTTTGGCCGTGTCCACGCCTATGACTCTGACCTTAACTCTGTCCCCTACGCCGAGAACCTCCGACGGGTGCTTTACGAAGCCGTTTGAAATCTGCGTAATATGGACCAATCCGTCCTGATGTACGCCTATGTCCACGAAAACTCCGAAATCCGTAACGTTTCTGACCACTCCCTCGAGTTCGGTTCCTTCGCGGAGATTTTCCATTCCGAGCAAATCGCTTCTGAGAACGGGCTGCGGAAGAGAATCTCTTATATCTCGCCCGGGTTTTCCGAGTTCCGAAATAATATCCGTAAGAGTCGGGATTCCCGTTCCGCATTTTTCCGCGAGCTTTTTCATTCCGTAGGCTTCGGCTTTCTCTTTGATTCGGGTTTCCGGCTTTCCGATATCGTCCTCTCTTATATCGAGTTCCGAAAGCAATATCCTGACCGCCCCGTAACTTTCGGGATGCACGCCGGTATTGTCGAGGAGGTTTTTTCCGCCTATAACTCTCAGGAAGCCTGCGCACTGCTCGAAGGCTTTTGGCCCGAGTTTATTGACGTCGAGGAGCTGTTTTCTGTCGGTGAAGGGTTTGCTCTTTCTGTACTCGACGATATTTCTGGCTATACCTGCGTTAAGTCCCGCCACGAAGGTAAGAAGGCTGACGCTTGCGGTGTTGAGGTCTACTCCGACGCTGTTCACGCAGTCCTCGACCACGCCGCCTAAAACCTCCGTAAGTCTTGCCTGGGGCATATCGTGCTGATACTGACCGACGCCTATGCTCTTGACGTCTATCTTTATGAGTTCCGCGAGCGGGTCCTGAAGCCTCCTTCCGATGGAAACCGCGCTTCTCAGCGACACGTCGTATTCGGGGAATTCCTCCGCTCCGAGCTTCGACGCCGAATAAACCGATGCTCCCGCCTCGTTCACGATTGCGTAGGAAACCTTTCTGTCTGCTTTTTTGATCATATCCGCGACGAAGATTTCGGCTTCCTTGCTTGCCGTTCCGTTTCCTATGCTGATAACGTCGACCTTATGCTTTCTGATGAGCGCGAGGAGTTTTCTTTCGCTCTCTTCGGTTTTTGACTGGGGCGGCGTCGGATAAACCACCGTCGTATCGAGAACGTCCCCTCTTTCGTTTATGACCGCGATTTTGCAGCCCGTCCGATACGCCGGATCCAAAGCAAGCACTACCTTTCCTTTAAGTGGCGGCTGTAAGAGCAGCGGTCTTAAATTGACCTCGAACATTTTGATAGCCTGCTCGTCTGCTTTGTCCGTGAGTTCGTTTCTGATTTCTCTTTCTATCGACGGGAAGACGAGTCGCGTGAAGGAATCGGCGGCCGCGCTTCTTATGATCTCGGAAAAAACGCTTTCCTTCGTGATAAACCGATTTGCAATAATGAAAATACACTCCCCTTCGTCTACCTCGATAAATACCCTTAAACAGCCCTCTTTTTCCCCTCTGTTGATGGCGAGGATTCTGTGCGAAGGGATTTTCGAAACGGGTTCGGAGTATTCCGCGTACATCTCGTAAGTCGCCATTTTTTCGGCAATTTTCTCGTCTGAGATTTTCGCGGCTCTCGCGGATTTGGCTTTTCCCTCGTCGGCTTTTACTTTTCCGTCGTCGGATTTAGCCTTTCCTTCGGCAGTTTCGACCGCACTTCTCTTTCCCTCCGCGAAAGTCCTGGTTCCGTCCTCTCCGAAGGTTCTCGTCTTGGTCGAAGCCTCGTCGGCTTTCGCCCCGCCGCTCCTTGCTTCCGAAGAAATCCCGATTCCTTCTTCCCCGAAGACCTTCGTTTTAACCGAAGTCCGAGCCGTCCCGCCCGTTCCCTCTGCGAAAACTTTGGTTTCATTCTCTCCGAAGGTTCTCGTTCTGACTTTGGAATCCTGCGGTTTTTCGGTTTTCGACTGCCTGACCGCCGCCCTCGTAACTATCGTCCCGTTCGCGAAAACGTATTCTCTTATGATTTTGCGAAGTTCGGCGTCGTCGGAAATTATCTCCGCGATAATATCGCTTGCCCCCTGCAAAGCCGCCTCTGCGGTAGGCACGCCCTTTTCCTCGTTTATATATTCCGCCGCGATATCGAAAACGCTTCCCGATCCGATTTCCTGCGCGAGAATAATTTCCGCCAGCGGTCTGAGCCCTTTTTCGGTTGCGATACTTGCGCGTGTTTTCTTCTTCTGTTTGAACGGCCGATAAATATCCTCCGCTTCGGTCATAGTCTCTGCTCCGGAAAGCGAAGCCCGGATTTCGTCGGTCATTTTTCCCTGCTCTTCGATAGCCGCAGCAATCTCTTCCTTTCTCTCCTCGAGGTTATTGAGATATCTGAGTCTGTCTGCGAATTCTCTCAAAATCTGGTCGTCGCAGGAATTTGTTTTCTCCTTTCTGTATCTTGCGATGAAAGGAATGGTGTTGCCCTCGTCGATAAGCGCGATGATGTTGTCGACGTATTTTTTCTCTATCCCGAATTCACTCGAGAGCTTTTCGGCTACGTTCATATGCCCCTCCGTTTTTTTGCGGTCAATTGATTATAGCACAAAACCGTCCCTTCCGCAATCAAAAAACCGCTCGGATTTTTCCTTTTTCGGGAGGAAAAGTCGGAGATTTTTGCGAAAAACGACGAAAAAAACGGGCAAAAATCGGGCAAAAAAGGGCAAAAAATCGCAAAATCGCGTTAACTCTCCGTTAAATCAATGTTAAATAGTATTATTATAAATATTTGCGTTTAGTTTTAACAATATCTAAAATTACTCAAAATTACTAATAATCAGGCTCCCGCAAGTACAAAAAAAGGAGCCGGAAATTTCTTCCCGACTCCCTGCGGACTGCTCCGCCCTATACGAAAAAAGGAGCTTTGCGGCGCCCGATTGCATCCGCTCTTCCGCGTAACTTACACTTAAAGATTATCAATCAAACGTCTTTTCGACAACTTACGCCGCCCTTATCCGACGGTTCCGTTCCTTCGCGAGGCGTTTTTTTATTCGATGGTAACGTGCTTCTTTTCGGGGACTTTTTTCTCCTCTTTCGGCACGATTACGGTCAAAATGCCCTTATCAAGCCTTGCTTTTATCGAATCCTCGTCGACGTCGCCGACGTAAAAGCTTCTCGTGGTGCTGCCGAAGAATCTTTCGCGGCGAAGAATCCTGTTCTTGCCCCCGCATTTCTCGGCTTCGTTTCTTCCGGAGCAGGAGCCTTCCTCGGTTTCCCTCTTTGAGCAGATATTTTCATCGGATTCCTTCTTTGAATAGGTAGTTTCCTCGGTTTCTTTCTTTGCGGAAACGATAAGATAGCCGTCGTCAACCGAAATTTCGATTTCTTCCTTATTAAAGCCCGGAACCTCGATATTGAATATCGTTTCCTTATCGTTTTCTTCTATGTCCGTCTTCATCCCCTTAACCCCCTTGGAAAAGGCAATTCTGCCGCCCGATACGGGATAAATCAAAGCGTTGAGAGCGCTGAGGTCCTCGTCGAAAATTCCGCCGGAACACTTTCCGCATTCAAACCGATAGTTCCTCTTTCCTTCGTAATCCTTACAATCTCTGTAGTCCTTACAATCCTTATAATCCTTGCAATCTTTATGGTCCTTATAATCCTTCATAACGATACCTCCGTCATTCTTATTCGTATTTATTATGCCGCAACCAAGAATTCCGATACGCCCAATCCGCGAATCAAGCAGATTAGCAGCGAGTGTGTTAGCAACCAACATTTATATTCGTTAGCAACTACATCTCTCGATTGCTAATTCCATTATACCACGCAATTCAGGGCTGTCAAGTCTTTTTTCAAACTTTTTCGGAAAACTTTTTTCATTTCGTGAAAGTCAATCCGAGCCTCGCAAAGGCGGCGCACGCAAAAAAATCCGCCTAAAAAACGGATTTTACTTGAAATTATCACATAACGAACGCCTTTAAAACATTTTAACAAAAAGAACTCGAAATCAACGCTATTTTTACATTATATAATAAGTTTAAGAATAACACGAGTAAAATTCGGGATTATTTGGTGGTAACAATAAGACTTTTGAGTCCGAATCGGTCGGCAAGATACTTCGTATCCACCTTCCACGGGACGAACAACGCGCTTCCGCTCCCCGTCATAAACGCCGACAAGCCGTCGGAGGTCAGGAGGTCGATTATTTCGCCCATACGCGGATTCAGCCTTCTCGCGGGGATAAGCAAATCGTTGGAGAAGTCCAGCCTTTTCATCGCGCCGACGTAGAAGGGATAGCTCGTTTCTCCCGCTTTAAATGACGAAACCAGCTCGGAAAGCCCGTCGAAAAGCGATTTTGCCGCCTGCGGACGGAATTCGGAGGGAGATTTGTCGAATTCGGCGAAAACCTCGGCGGTGGAATTGGAGCTTTCCGCGCAAATCAGGGTTATATCCGCTCCGAGAGGGGGAAGAAACTCGAGATTGCCGCCCGTCCCGCTCATTACGGCGTTTTCTCCGAAAAGCATAAACGGAACGTCCTTCCCGACGCTCTCCGCAACGGGTAAGGCGTCCTTTTTCGGGCGTCCGTCGATTTCGCAGAGAAGCCGGATTACTCCCGCAGCATCGGCGGAAGAACCTCCGAGACCGCCTCCGACGGGTATCCGCTTGGCGATTTCGATTTCGAACGAATGAGCGGTCCCGAAAAAATCGTTGTAGGATTCAAGAGCGCGGACCGCGGAGTTGTTTTCGGGAGAAAGCGTCGGAAGCTCCTCTCCGAAACAGTCGTACTTCGTGGTTACCGCGGCAAAAGTCCTTTCCGACGGGATTAAAGTTATCCGATCGCGAACGCTTATCGGAAGGGCGAGAGAGCTTAATTCGTGATAGCCGTCTTTCGGGCGTCCGACGGAAAGCGAAAGATTTATTTTTGCGTTAATCTTCACGGTATAAAGTCTATGTTGATTGAGTATGTCCGCCGAAAAAACCATATAGTCCTCCGCAAAACGCGCGCCCTTCCTTCCGAGAATTCCTCTTTAAAGGGATAATCAAGACTATTTCCGCTAAGAAAGATTCGGATTTCTCTTTATTATAAGGATAGTCAAGACTATTTCTGTCGGAAAGGCTCAAATTTCCTTTTATAGGGAATACTTGGATTTACCCTTATAGGGGCTTGGATTACTCTTTGTCGGGAATAATCGGAGTCCCGACGATTTTCCGAAAAGCAGGGAACTTCGCGCTCCGTAGATTTTACCACAAATTCCGCGGATTTACAACGATTTAAACCCTTATATTCCGCAATCCGCCCCAAAATCGGCTCGGACTTCCTTCCCGCCGAGGAAAATCACCGCTCAAATGAGTTGACCTTTGACGCGCGGTGTGGTAAAATTGCCCGAGAATGAGGAAAAACTTCCCGCAGAAAAATACGAGAAAAATTCTCCCCGCAGAAAACGAGATGAAAAATAAGAAATATAATCTGAATTTAAACGGCGATACCGAAAACGCACTCGGAATTATCCCCGAAAACGAAACGGACGCCGATTCCCGCAAAAAAGAAAAAACCGAAAAAAAGGCTTATATCAAAGCCGAAAAAGCAAGAAAACTCAGCGAAAAACAGGCTCTCCGCGAAGAAAAAAAGCAAAACCGCAGAGAGTTTTCCGAATGGAAGGCGCAGCAGAAAGCCCTCAGGGCCGAAGCCGGTCGCAAGGAAAACGAGAAGAAAACCGAAGCCGGGAATTACGGAAAAATCAAAGCCGAAAAGGACGGAAAAGTCAAGGTTAAAGCAAAGAAAAAAACGAGCGACGGAATGACCGAGGAGCAGATCCTCCGCGCGGAACTCAAGCGGATAGCTTCAAAACAGTCCACCGACGCAGAATGGATAAACCTCGACAACGCGGCGCTTATCTTCCCCGCGGCGGAAAACGCAGACAAAAGCAATATGTTCCGCATATCGGTCGTCCTCAAAAAGAAGGTCGATCCGCTTACCCTTCAGGAGGCCCTCAACGAAACCGTCCCGAGATTTCCGTCGATAACCTCGGCGGTCAAGCGCGGACTTTTCTGGTATTACCTCGAACCGTCGAACAGACCTCTCGTCGTCGAAAAACAGACAGATTTCCCGATGAGAAAAATCCCGCTCGACGCAAGACACGCGCTCATTCGCGTAACTTACTTCAATTGCGAGGTGTCGGTGGAGTTTTTCCACGCGGCAACCGACGGAACGGGCGCGGTCACCTACGTGAACAGCCTTATGTATTGCTATTTCAGGCTGCTGAAGGAGAAGAAAGCCGCACTTGCGGAGACTCCTCAACCGAAAAACGACGGGATTACGGAACTTACCGAGAAGGAAAAATTCTCGGAAAATGAAAACGATGAGCGGGAAGCCGCACTTGCGGAAAAGGACGGAAACGGAAAACGCCCGAGGACTGAAAACGCGGAAAATGGCGGAATTAAAGGCTTTTCCGAAAACGAAAACCTTACGGGCAACGGGGACGGAGATGTCGCCAACGCTTTGAACGGAGAAAAATCCGAAGGAAACAGAGCGTTCGGGAATAGTACGCTCGCGGAAAACAAAGGAAATTGCACATTCTCGGAAAACGAGGGGAAGCTTTCGCTCGAAGGGAATTGTACGCTCGGGGAAAACGGGAAAATCGGACTTTCCGAAAAGGACGGGGGAGCCGAAGCCGCACGATTCGGGACGAGGGACTCCGAATCCGACGAACCGCAGGATATGACCAATTGCCTCGATACGCGCGACAGACCTCGGCCGGAGGAGCTTACCGACTCCTTTCAGACCTGCTTCGACCATAAGAAAAAGGGCGAAAACAAAGCCGTCAGAGCCTATTATTACAAGTGCGCGAGACTTCCCGGGACGGCTCTCATTCTCACCAAGGGAATCGTGGACGCCGACGAGCTTAATCGCTGCGCCGCCGCAAAAAACGCGACCGTTACGGAATTTATGACGGCGGCTCTTATCTGGGCGATAAACGAGGACAGAGTTACTCTCGGAAAGGACCTCAAAAAACCCGTGGTCATTTCCGTACCCGTGAATCTTCGTCGGCTTTATCCGAGCAAAACCCTACGGAATTTCGTTTCGATGATGGCTATTCGCCACGGGACGGAAAGAGATTTCGACGCGATTCTCGATTCGGTCAAAAAACAGTTCGCCGAGCAGAATACAACCGACTTCTTCGACAAGCTCGTAGGCTTCAACGTAAACGCGCAGCATAATCCCGTTATCAAGATAATGCCGCTCTTTATCAAAAACGCCGCTCTGAGCTTCTGTTCGAGGAATTACGGGGACAAATCGAGAACCTTATCCTTCTCCAATCTCGGAAAGGTCAAGGCCCCCGAAAGCTTCCGCGAGCATATCGTGAGATACGAGTTTTCGCTCGGACCGATGATCCGCGAAGGAATAGATATCGCCTGCGCAGCCTTCAACGGAGTATGCGTTATGACCTTCTCGAAAACGACCAAGGATTCCGCAATCGAAAGGAAATTCTTCGGGAAACTCTCCGAATCGGGCGTAACTGTAGCCGTAGAAACCAATTACGAATATTGACCGCTCACGAAAAAGAGAGGAGATTATATCCGAGAAGAACGAAGAGAGCGTTATATTCCGAAAAATAAAGGATTATCGTATCTCCGAGAAAGAGGAGAGCGTTATATTCCGAAAAAAAGCGTGGATTATTATATCCAAGAAAAACGAAGAGATTATCGCATCTCCGAGAAAGAAAATCCCTCGCCGAAAGGAGGACGAAAAACTACCGAAAAATGAAATACTGTAACGAATGCAAGGTTTACGTCAACGAAAAGCTCAGCCGCTGTCCGCTGTGCGGAGCGCACGTTTCGGAATGCAGAAAAAGCTTTGCTCTTTACGAAAAGAACGTACAGCCTTATATAGACTATCCGAAAGTTTCCGTCAATCAGACGGGAAATCCCCATTTCCTGCGCAAAAAATCCCTCCTGCTTATCGCGGCGGTGATTCTCGTCTGCGTATGGATTAACTTCACCCTGACTCCGGAGAGCGTCTGGTCGGCTTATACCGCGCTTTCCCTACTTCTTCTTTACTTCGGAATTATCCGTCCCGTCTTCGGAAGACACAGACTTTATCTGCTTCTTCCGCTCTACGGATTCCTGACGCTGTTTTTCGGCTGTCTTTTCGATATTATATGCAGCTACTCGGCTTCGGGAAATCTCGACGCCTTCGGAATAAGTACGGAATTCGTCGCCCCGAGCGTTCTTCTCGCGCTTATTATTACGACAGACGTACTCGCGGTTACGGACAAGAGCAAGTATAAGTATTATATCGTGTCGCTTATCGTATTGACTCTGCTGGCGGTCATTCCGCAGACGGTCGCCTGGCTGTGCGTCGGAAGAAAGCTTACGGAATGGCTGTCCTTTTCGGTTCTGACCTTCGCGGTCCTGAATATTGCCGTATTCACTATCGTTTACTGGAAGAAGATGAAAACCGAGGTTCACAGGAAGTTCTTTATCTGAAGCTTCGGGAATAATCCGAGCCTCGGAAAACTCCGCGGAATTGACCTTATATATAACGAAAAGCCGGGAAATCCGCGGAATCGAATCTATCCGATTACAATAAAAGTCGGAAATTCGGCGTAATCAACCTTATATATAGGAAATCCGCGGAATCGAATCTATATATGGGAAATTCGGCGGAATCGAATCTATACGTAATAAAAAAACGGACCTTCTCACGCGGGAAAGTCCGTATTTTTATTTCGCCGTAGGAAAATGAGGTAAAAACGGCGAAAAGGAGATTACTTGTTTTCTTCCGTAAATCCGAAACGGGAAATTTACTCGCTTTCGAGAATCCGAAGGGATTAAGCGATTTCGGAAATCAATCGATTTTCGGAATCACTTGTTTTCTCCGCAGAAGAATTACTCGCGCTTCTCGCGGAGGAATTACTTGTTTTCTTCGGCGTAGGTCGAAAGCATTCTCCGCAAGTCTTTGCTGCACATAAGCGCGACGCCTACGACGACGGCTATCGCGATATCGACGAAAACGAAGCTATTGTAGCCTATGCTGTAAAGAAGAGGAGTCTGTCCCGCGGGCGCGTAAGCCGCAAACGCGAATACTCCGCTTATTACGTGGCAGACGAATCTCATAACCGAAGCCGCGAGAGAACCGCAGACGAACGCTACGAACTCGTTTTTAATGAGCTTCCTGAATACGCCCGCAAAACCTATGAAACAATAAGCTACCGGATAGTCGATAAGGAACTGCGCGGGATGGACGATATACGGATCCTGAATTGCCTGAAGAAGTCCGTACGCGAAACATACGACTACGCCTTTACGCGGTCCGAAATAGAAGGAATACAGAAGCAAGGGGGTAAGCGAGGCTATCGTAACGCTTCCGCCCTGAGGGAGCTGCCACGGCGCCCAATAGGAAAGCGCGAAACTCAAGGCTACCGAAACCGCGCCGAAAACGATGGATTTGGTATTGAGTTGATCCTTCGTCCCAGCCATAACGACTACGGGAATGGCTACGAGAATTACAGCCGAAACGATAAGCGCGATACTCTGTACGTTTTCGGGAACGTCTTCGCTCTTGTTTACGTAAACATAAATGAATACCGCGCAGACGGCGAATATCACTATGAAAACGAGAAGAGCTGTCTTGCGGTAAAGACTTGCTTTTTCGGGATTCTTACTGCCCGCGATAACAGCGAACAGCGTACAGCCGACGACAGCGGCGATTATTCCGGCGACGGGAATCATATATCCCGCGGCAAAGCCTTTTTCCTTGATTTTCGCGACGAGAAGTATTATTCCGACGATAACCGCCAAGCCCACGACTACGAGCGAAGAGATTCTGAGCGCGAGATTGAGCTTTTCGCTCTTTTTTCCGAGCGCGGCGACTACTATCGCGAAAATCACCCACACCGCGATGAGCGCAAGACACGGAATAACCAGAGTCTTTGCGAATTGGTCGAATTCGGCGGATAAAAGTAAAGATCTGAACATTTTTAAGCTCCTTTCGGTGCCTGAACAAAAAAAGTACCCTCTAAGGGTACTTTCAAGAAAACTCTTTTGTCCCCTACCGGCATTACCCGGTCAGGTTCAACGGGTTTAATCTCAGCCTTGCTCAGCAAAGCACCCCTTTTTAATCTTCGGCACGATTCCTCCGCCGCGTGAATGCGGACGAACGCGAGCCTCAGCCTAATGATTGTATAATCGAAGCCAGCATTTGTCAAGCGTTTTTTAATATTATTTTAATTTTCGGATAAATTCGTGCATTTTAACGTATTGCGAAGGGAAATCGCTCCGCAATTTTTCGTTCTCTCGGATACCTGCCCGTCTTACGCATATTCGGACCGCAAATCAAAGAACGAATCCCGAGATTTCGCCGAAAAGAGGCGTATTCGGACTAAAATTCGGGGAACGGATTCGAGATTTCACCGAAAAGCTTCGAGGAGCCGAAAAACGGCTTTCCTTATACGAGTATTTCTCCTACGGCAGCGGCTATGTCGGCGTAAACCTCGGCTTTGTTGATTTCGTTCACGAGTTCGTGCCGCGCGCCTTCGTAAAGTTTCATCGAAACGTCCCGAACGCCCTGAGCCTTATAATAGTCGTAAAGCTTTCTGACTCCCTTTCCGAATTTTCCCACGGGATCCGCGTCGCCGCTGAAAATCCTTATCGGAACGTTCTTGTCAAGTGCGTCGAGCGAATTCTTTGCGTGAAGAGCTTTGAGTCCGCGGAAGAAGTTCGAATAGAAATTGGCAGAGCAGGAAAAACCGCAGAGCGGATCGGCGTCGTATTTCGCAACTTCGTTTTCGTCGCGGGAAAGCCACGAGCCGCCCTCGAACTTCTTGTCGTAGCTCCCGAAGGTCAGATTCAGAATGACTTCGGGAACGCATTTCGGATCCCTCGCGGCGTATCTGTCGGCAACGAAAGAACCGACGTTCACGTCTGCTCCCTTCATAAAGCAGCTCCCCATAAGAATAAACATATCCGCTTTTATTCCTCTTTCTATAAGTCCCTGAGTCAGAAAGCTCCCGTAACTGTGTCCGCAGACGATTCGCTTTACGCCGCCGAAAAGCTTCCCGATTTCGTCGCTCAAAAGGCGCTGATCGGCTATCGAGTCGTTCCAGGTGTCGCCCTCGGCGTACCCGAGCTTTTCGTCGAAATTCTCGCCGTGGCAGCGCACGTCCGCGCCGACGAAGGTTATTCCCGAATCCGCAAGATATTTCGCGAAATCCTCGTAACGCTCTATATGCTCCGCCATTCCGTGAACCATCTGAAACACCGCGCGCGTATTCCCGGCTTCGTTGACGTAAAAAGCAGTCTTTCGTCCGTTCTTACCGATAAAATAATCCTTCTTCATCTTCCGTCTCCTGTTTTTCGTTTTCTTCGGGTAATCCGCCGACCGACCGCAACGTAAGTTCCGCCGCGGACTTTGCGCCAAAAATCATCGTTTTCGGGCAGAACGCGGAGCGAATTCCTATCCTTTCAATCCCGTCCCTTCGGAGGCTCAGCCCTGTTTCCTGAAAACCTTGCTTTCGGCTTTTTCGTAAGCCTTGACTATCGCCTGCACGAGCGGATGACGGACGACGTCCTTTTCGCTGAACTGACAGACGGCTATCCCTTCGACTTCCTTGAGAATAGTGACCGCGTGCCTGAGTCCGCTCTGCTTTCCGTCGGGAAGGTCTATCTGCGTGAGGTCGCCCGTTACTACCATCTTGCTTCCGTCGCCCAGCCTCGTCAGAAACATCTTCATCTGCTCCCGCGTGGTGTTCTGCGCCTCGTCGAGAATTATAAAGGCGTTGTTCAGAGTCCTTCCTCTCATATACGCGAGAGGAGCTATTTCTATACTGCCCTTTTCGAGAAGCTTATTGTAGCTGTCCTGTCCGAGCATCTCCGAGAGCGCGTCGTAAAGCGGACGAAGATAGGGATTTACCTTCTCCTGAAGATCCCCGGGGAGAAATCCAAGCTTTTCACCCGCTTCGACCGCGGGACGAGTCAGTATAATCTTGTCCACGTCCTTGTTTTTGAAGGAATTGACCGCAAGCGCGACCGCAAGATAGGTCTTTCCCGTGCCTGCCGGACCGACGCCGAAGGTAACCGTATTCTTCTTTATCGAATCCACGTACTTTTTCTGTCCGACGGTCTTGCTCTTGATTATCTTGCCCCTCGAGGTTACCGCGACTACTCCGTGAAGAAGCTGATCGATCTCGTCGAGCTTCCCTTCCTTCGCGCACGCGCAGATATAAGAAGTTCTTCCCGAATCCACGGTCTCGCCGTTCATTATGAACGCGATGAGCTTCTCTATGACTATATAAGCCTGCTCGACGTTCTCTTTAGGTCCTATAATCTGCGTATCGCCGCCCTGATTGATTACGCTTACGCCGAATTCCGACGTAATTACCTTGATATTCTCGTCGAACGTTCCGAAAAGCTTGACAAGTACGTCCATAGACGGTATAATCACGGTTTTGGTTATCCTGTTGTCTTCCATATTCCTCTTTTGCGGCTTTTTCACCGCCTTCCGTATTCTGTTTTCCGTATAGTTATCACGGACTTCCTTTTCGTCTTCCGTATAATTATCACGGACTTTCTATTCGTTTTCGGCGCGGCTGCTCACGGACTTTCAGAAAGCTGCCACGGACTTTCAGAAAGCTGCTACGGACTTTCAGAAATCAGAGCCGTTCCGCGGACGACTACCCTGACGAATTTCGGCTTCTCCTCCGAATCCGAGGCTTCCTCCGAATAAACCCTTTCGGTTATCTCGAAATCGGCTTGCCCCTCCGCAATCTCAGCCGCTTTTTTCCGCAGATTCTCCCTTTCTTCGTCGAAAGAGACCGATACCTTCAAGGCTCTCAGCTCGTAATAGACCGTTCTTATGCGCTTTATCGGCGCGGGAGAGAGAAGCGTCACGAATTCCTTGGTTTCGTAGTGCCTGAAAGGCGGAACATCGCCGCCTCCGACTGTTTTCCCGAAAACCTCGTGCGAAGTCGTCGTAAAAGTCCGCCCCGTAAGCTCGAAAACCTCTCTGTACGGGACGAACACGACCTCCGCGCTCAACGAAACCGAGGCGTATACCCGCCCTTCCGCGCGCACCGGCTCTTCCGTACCGTCGGCGTAGGTCACGACTCCGCGTATAAGAACCTGACCTTTCACGACCTTGTCGCCAACCGCGACCGCAGGCGTACCGACTATCACGGCTATCCGCGAAACTACGCCCTCTCTTACCGCCGATATATCCCTCGGACCGGAATCGATAGGCTCGACGCGGCTCTTCCTCGCAGTTACCGTAACGGTCAGATCCCTTCCCTTCCTCGAAAGAATAACGTACTCCGCACCCTCTATCCTCAGGGCAAGCTGATTTTCGAGATAATCGGTATCCGCCGCCGAAAGAGACGAACCTCTCTTTACTCCGTAGCTCTCTAAAATTTCCGTGACCGCGGACAGACTCGTTATCTCGGATTGGTCCACGAGAAGAATCCTTCCCGTTTTCCCCGACGCGACGACGCAGACTATTACCGCGAAAAGCATTCCGAAAATCAGTACGAGATTCCTCACGAGAGCTTCCCGAAGCTTTTTTCGCCCGACAGGTACCGCCTTTCCGAAAGTATAGCACATTTTTCCGCATAAATCAATCAATGCGGGCAAATCCTTTTCGGAAAGCGTAACCCAAACGCGGTCTTTTTGCTTTTTTACGTCGAAAACTTCTATTCCGCTCCGCGAAAACGCGTTAAGAAGCCTTTCGTGATTGTATCCGTTTATTACGATTCTGACCATACTCCCTCCGCAGTCGCGATTTACGAATTTCGGATTTACCGTAATTCAAGAGTCTTTAAGCCTTCGTCGGTCAGGAATTCATCCGAGCTTTTTTGGTTCGGATAATTCTCGATTGCTTGGAATTCGGAAATCCTTCGGCTCGGAGGTCAGACGAAATCCACGCCCGAAATCTTCCCGCCGACCACCGCAAGCCCGTCGGAAAGATGAATTATCCGAAGCCCGCCGCCCGTTATCCGAAGCGTTCCCTTTTTGCCGACGGAAAATCCGACGCTCTCCGCCGAAAGCTTCCTGACGCCACGGTGTCCTTCGATTACCGCCAGATCGCAGCCGAAAAGCGTTATCTTTACGCCCCCCGCAAGCGCCGCTGCCTCCGCTCCGCCCAGCCTGAGCATATCGCTTTCAAAAGAAGTTGTCATTATCACGCTCCCTCGCTTTCTCCGCTCCTCGCTCATCGTCAATTACTTCATCCGTTCGTGATTTCTCCGCTCCTCGGTTTCTCGATTTTTTCCGTAGGTCGTTTTCGGCTTTCCGCTGTTTTTCAGTAGGTAGTTTTCTGCTTTTTCTCGGTTTTCACCGAAAATCGAAAAATTTTCACCTGCGGCGCATAAAAAATTCTTAAACTTATTTCCGTAAAATCGATATAAAGTTCATATTCCGTACATATTCGCCAGAGTTTTACGAATTTGGGTTCAATGGGTTGCGAAAATTCACGAAATACTATATAATATATTCGCATACAGGAAACCTTTATGCAAAAGTATCGTATTCGGTCAAGAGGGATTTATTATGAGTGTTTTATTTATCGATACCGATGGCGAATTGAGATTTGATCTGGCAGACGAGGTTAAGGCTAACGTTATCCGTATGCCTTATACTCTTAACGGCACGGAATATTACGACGACGGCGGAAGAAACATAGATTACGCGGATTTCTTCAAAAAACTCCGCGAGGGAGGCTCGTCTACGACCTCCGCTTTGAACGCCAACGACTACACCGGCTATTTCGAGCCTTTCTTCAAAAAGGGCGAGGATATTCTCTACATATCCTTCGGCTCCAAGTTCAGCGCGACTTTTACCCATATGGAAACGGCTATCGACGAGCTTAAAGCCAAATATCCGAACGTGAATTTCACGCGGTTCGATACCGACTCCATCTCTATGGGAACGGGTTTTATGCAGTACTACGGAGCGAAGAAGTTCAACGAATGCGGCGGAAACATCGCCGAAACCGTAGCTTATCTTGAACAGCTCAAGTACAGAGTATACACGACTTTCGTGGTCGACGACCTCCATCATCTGAAAAAGGGCGGTCGGATTTCCTCCACGGCCGCGGTTTTCGGCTCGCTTATCGGAATCAAACCGGTTCTGAAAATTACCGACGAGGGCAAAATCGAAAACATCGACAAAATCAAAGGGGCGAAAAAGGTCCTCGCGTACCTCGCCGACTGCTTCGGGAAGAATTGCGACGACACGGAAAACTACGACGTCTGGATTATGGAGGCGGACAGGAAAGCCGACGCGGAAATTCTCAGGGAAAATATCCTGAAAATTCGTCCGGACGCGAGAGTTCACATTCAGCTCGTCGGTCCGGTCATCGGAACGCACTGCGGCCCCGGAACTCTCGGAATTATTTTCCATTCCGCAAGCAGATAAGCGAAAAACGGCTTAATTAAAGGATTTTTTCAATCGGAGATTCAAGCCCGACTGTGTTTTGTCGGGCTTTTTTCGTGTTTTTCGAGTCGAATCCGAGAGAAAAAATCGGAAGTCGGGATTTAAATTTTCACCTAAAAATCAATAATATTTCTCTTTGTTATCAAAAATAAATCTGAATAAATCGTGAGAAATTTGAGATTATTTTAGGAAAAATTCGAGAGTTGTACCCGCCGGACAGGAAAAAACAGCCCTTTCCAACTCGAAAATCGTCACGGTTTTGGCTCTTTTTCCCGCGCGATAAATGTCGATGAGCCAGAGGCGACCGCTGCCGCACTCCTTATACGCGGCGTACAGCGGCACGTCCGCGCCGAAAGACAACACCGTCGCCGCCGCGCCCTTTTTAAGGAGCTTTTCGCGCTGACTTTCGAAAGTCGTTTTTGAATATGGCGGATTTGTGACCTTTTTGAGAAATCCGTCGAAAATCAGACTGAAACCAAAAATCAAAAGACTGAAATTTGCTTGTGATTTTATTATTGTTATAAAAAAAGCCGCAATAAGCGCAATTCCGAACGCAAAATTCATTTTTCTTAAGGCAGAAAAGACTTTTTTTCGAGAAATTTTCGCTCTTAACGCGGCAGTGTAGGCTCTTCCGCCGTCCAAAGGGTAACACGGAAGCAAATTTCCGAGCGCCATCCCGAAATTAGCGAACGCAAACTCGCTCGTGTACGCGTAACTTTCGGGAAAAGCCCACCAGCCGGCGGTCAGAACGACACCCACCAAAAGGTTGCAAAGCGGCGCGGAAAGAGCCACAAAAACCTCATCTTTGACACTCAAAATTTCGAAATCGCCATATAAAACTGCTCCAAAAAGTCCGATTTCAAGCCTTTTACACTCATAGCCTCGCCTGACAGCCGCAAGATAGTGAATTAACTCGTGGAATATGACGGTTAACACATAAGAAAGGGCTTTGAGCCACGCTCCCAAGCCCAAAGCAAACACGAAATACAACAGCAGAGCCGGCGAAAGCTCAATTTCTATTCCTTTCTTTTTCATTATTTTTTAATCAATATTTCTTAATTTGCACTTAATTACTTTATAAAAAATAACTTTATATTCTTTAATTATTCATAAAATGAATATTGTATGGTTTATTAATGGATTTTTAATTCTTAAATATTTCATAAGAAAATTATACACTCATATTAAACATTTGTGAGCCATACAATTTTCTTAAGTTATTCACTTTATTTTAATTTACTTCAAGTCAAACTTCCCAAACGATTGAATTCCCGATAAGCGCAACGTTCTCAACCTTCTTGCCCTTGAAATAGATATTAACAGTGTAGGCTTCGTCGTAATAACCAAGGATATCAAACCTCGAAAGCACCTGCCCGGAAACGACTTTTATGTCTTTAAGCGCATTGAAAATTATCTCCGTATTCTCATCATATTCAAGACTTACACTTGAATTGGTCACATTTCTGACTTTTCCTGCAGAAAAAGTTACCGCCAGAGTTCCGCCTCTCACCACTATATCACCACAAGAAACACTTCCGACCGTACTTATCGCAGAAACAACCATAATATTTTCCGTAGTTTTCACACCAAAAACACCTAAAGCCTCTTTTTTCACAGAAGTCCACCATTCAGTCACATCGGCACCACCAAAAGAAAACGCACAGACAGCTGCAATTATCACAATTACAGCAAGAGCCGCAGCAATCATTCCTTTCCGACCAAGCTTTTTACCAAGTTTCTCAACATTTTTACTCGATTTATTCGCGCTATCTTCACTTTTTTTATTAAAAACATTCGTGTTTTCTTCAAATTTCGTTTCTTTTACATCTTCTTCATCTGAATTTTCGATATCGGAAGGTCCGGACGCACAGGTAAGTTCCAACCAGTCGTTCTCTACGGCAATGTTGACGCCGCGGCCGTAAATGCTGTCCGAACTTTCACGCGCAAGTTTTCTGGCTGAAGCTTCAGTAGAATCTCCGCTGAGTGTAACTATTTCATCATTAAATACACACTTGTCGTTTGTTTGTTTTTCATTAAGCTTTTCACTTGGCGTAAATTCTGATATTTTTTCATCGCGTAAACAATTATCACACAACTGTTCATCATCGTTAAAAGTGCTGTTTTTACACGATTCCTGAGATGAATCCTTACCGTATCCGAAAAATTCCGCAAAATCAAATCTTTCACCGTTGTCGCTCATAACTAACCTCCCTTGTTTTATATATTCCTATGCCTCAGTCGCCGACATTATGACAAAAATTCGCTTTCTTTATTTAATCATATAATTTTCTCTTTGCTTTTATAAATAAAACCTCAAATTATCGCGTTGTATTCAAATTTGAAATTTTATTCACAAATTAATTATTAAATATAAATTATTATTTCTTATAAATTACATAAAAATATAGCCCGCTGCGGATTGCGGGGCGGGCAACACGGAATTTTTGAGAATACGGAAGTCGGGAGGGTGGGAGTAATCCGCAGCTACCGCATTTTTACGCTCACCGAGACGCCGTCGCCGATTTTAAGCGTAACGGTACTCATTTCGGGATCGTTTGATATAATTTCGAGAAAAGCGTGAAGATTTCTTGCAATAGTTATGTGCTTATGGCGTTTATTTTCGGGAATATTTTCCACAAGTCCTTTGTAAAGCACGTTGTCGCACACGAGAACGCCGCCGGAAACGAGCAATTTTTTCAGATAAGGGTAAAATTCGGGGTATTGCCCCTTCGGCCCGTCCATAAAAATGAAGTCGTAGCTCCCCGTCAGCATCGGAATTATTTCGCCGGCATCGCCTTCAAAAAGATTCACCCGGTCCGAAACGCCGTATTTGCGGAAGTTTTCGCGCGCGGCGTCGGCGGAATCCGTAAGTTTTTCAATCGTGTTGAGCGTCGCAAGGGGCGCGGCTTTCAGCATAAGAATCCCGCTGAAACCGATCGCGGTGCCGATTTCGAGGATTTTTCGGGGCTGTTTCATACGGACGAGGACGTCGAGAAGCCGCTCCGTTTCGCTGAAAAGCACGGGAATATGCTCGCCGTAAGCGTTTTTCCTCATTTCCGCCATATCGCCGACGGTTTTGCGGTTAAGTGATTCGAGAAAATCCATCGTTCTTTTTTAACCTCCTGCTAACTTTTTCGGCATCCTGCTTACCCTCCGAAAACCGACCGATTTTTCGTCGAAAAGCTTGAAATTCCCGAAAAAAACCGAAATTCGCCTGACTATACGCGGGTTTTCCGAGCAATCCGAAACGAGTTTTTCGGGCAATCCGAGATAAGTTGTCGTTAATCCGATGATAAATTATCGTCTAAAACCTGTAAGTTACGAGAAAACCCCTCCGACGGACAATCAAAGGGGCTGTTTTCGTTAAATCTGGACGATAACGGGAAGAATCATCGGGCTGCGCTTGAGCTTTTTCGTGAGGTAACCGCGGAGAGTCTTCTGTATGCTTTGTTTGAGGTGCGTCGGGTTGAATTCGGGATAATCTATGTCCTCGAGAATCCCGATGACCAGCTGCCGCATATCGTCGACGAGGTCGTTCGCGCTGTTGTCGCCGGTATAAATGAAGCCGCGGCTTATGAATTCCGGCCCGCTTATCATTCCGCCCTCCATCGAGGAAATTCCGAGGACGACTATGAGCATTCCGTCTTCGCTGAGCTGAACTCGGTCGCGAAGAACGATGTTCCCGACATCGCCCACGCTCAATCCGTCAACGAGAACGTTTCCGGCGGTTATTTTTCCGTTTTTACGAATGCTGCGCTTGTTTACTTCCACGACGTCGCCCGTATCCGCAATGACTATATGCTTCTCGGGCATTCCCATTTTCATAGCGAGAGCCGCGTGCTGCTTCAAATGCCTGTATTCGCCGTGGACGGGAATGAAAAACTCGGGATGAATGAGCGTCTGAATGAGTTTAAGCTCCTCCTGACAGGCGTGTCCCGAAACGTGGACGTCCGCAAGCCGACTGTAAATTACCTTCGCGCCCAGACGATAGAGATTGTTGATAACTCTGTATACGTCCTTTTCGTTCCCGGGAATGGGACTGGCGGAAATTATAATCGTATCGTCTTCGTCGATTTTGACCTTACTGAATTCGCCCGAAGCCATACGAGTCAACGCGCTCATAGGCTCGCCCTGACTTCCCGTGGAAAGAACGACGAGGTTGCTTTTGGGAATGCGGTCTATCTTATCCAGATCGATGATGATATTGGGATTATAGTGAAGATAGCCCACTCTCGTAGCCGTTTCCAGAACGACCTGCATAGACCTTCCCGAAACCGCGACTTTACGGTTGAATTCCCGCGCAAGGTCGAGGACTATCTGAAGCCTGTCCACGTTGCTCGCAAAGGTCGCGATTATTATCCGGCTGTTGGTGGCTTCGGAAAAAACTCGTCTGAAGCTCTCGTAGACTATCTGCTCGCTCATCGTATAGCCGGGTTTCTCGACGTTGGTGCTGTCCGCCATAAGAAGCAGAACGCCTTCGTTCCCGATTTCCGCGATACGACTAAGACTCATAACTTCGCCCGCAAGAGGAGTATAGTCTACCTTGAAGTCGCCCGTATGGAAAACCGTTCCGACGGGAGTTTTCAGAGCAATCGCGAGAGAACCCGCGACCGAATGGGAAACGTGTACGAATTCGGCGGAAAAAACTCCTAAATCCGCGACCGTTCCGCTTCTTATCGTAACCAGTTCCGCGTCGTCGATGCAATGTTCGTGAAGCTTGTTTTCAAGAAGCGCGAGAGTCAGAGCCGTTCCGAATATCGGGAAATTCGTTCCCAGCTCCTTCAGGACGTAAGGCACGGCTCCTATATGGTCCTCGTGTCCGTGAGTCAGCAAAAGCCCCTGTATCTTGTATTCGTTCTCCCTGAGGTAGGAAACGTCGGGAATCACTACGTCCACGCCCGGCATATCGTCGGTCGGAAAGCTCAGACCGCAGTCGATTATGACTATCTGATCGCAGCATTCGAAAACCGTTATGTTTTTTCCGATCTCTCCCAAGCCTCCGAGAAACATAACCTTAAGATTATTTGCCATTATTTATATTTTCCTTTATTTCTTTAAAACGCCCGCAGGCGATAGTAGTCCGTATATGTGTTGCATAAAAACCTGTCCCCGTTACATACACTCGAAAACCACGTCAGAGCGGGATTTCCACGAGCGTATGGTCGACTATATCGGTCGAAACGAGATAAAACTCCGCTCCGAACCGCTTTATGTACTTGTCCGCGCGGCAGTCCTTTCCGTGAAGATGTCCGTAGACGACCGTTTTTATTCCGTATTCTATAAAAAGCCTGACGAAATCCGACTCCTCTCTGTATACGTTAAAGGGCGGATAGTGCATTATGCAGACGACTTTATCGTTATCGCCGCGCATTTCCGCCATCTTCCTGAGAGAGAGCCTGAGCCTTTCGGTTTCGCGGAGATAAATCTTCGTATCGTGCTCGGAAAGCTTCTCCGCCCCGGGACACATCCAGCCTCTCGTTCCGCAGACTATGACATCGCCGAACCGCAGAGCGTCGTTCTGAAGCGCGCAAAAACCCTCCGGAAGAATACTCCTCACCTGATTCAGAGTATTCCACCAGTAATCGTGATTCCCGCGGAGAATTACCTTCGAGCCGCGGAGATCTTTAAGCAAATCGAAATCGGCTTTGACTTCTTCGGGCTTCATCGCCCACGAAAAATCGCCCGGCATAAGCACGAGGTCGTCGTCGCTCACTTTTTCCTTCCAGTCGGCAACGACTTTTTCGAGATAATTATCCCAGCACGCGCCGAAAACGTTCATCGGCTTGTTTACGGCAGCCGACATATGCAGATCGCTTATCGCATAAACCTTCAAGCGTAAAAACTCCTTCATCCCGCGGAAAATCCGACGGGCAGCTACGAATACGGGTACGAAGACTTTCCGTTCCGGCAGAAACGGCAGCATTCCTCCCCCGAGAGAAGCGTATGGATTCCGCAATAAGGACAAACCGACTTTTCTTCCTTTTCGTCGTCCGTCCATTCTCCCGTGATTTCCCGACGGCATATCTCGCAATACGGCTCGCCGACGGGCTTATAATTGATTTCGCATCTTCCGCACCTTTCGTATTTCATAATCAAGCCTCCGCGCGTTTACTTCAGCTTATGAATCGGAACGGAAAAACGTCACTCGATTTCAGTTATCGGTCTTTTCGTTATCGTCGTCTTCGTCTTCCTTATCTTTCTTACGGAAATACTTGGCGATACCCATTTTGTTTTCCTGCCCGTGATAGAGCCGCTTTATGTTATGCCTGTGGGCAAAAAGCACCATCGCGTAATACAAAGCCACCGCAACGAAATGCGGCCATCTGTCCGGAAGCAGCGAAATCGCGCTCCGGAGCGTCATTATCGTGAAAAACAGAATCGCAAAGGGCGACATCAGATCGGTCGCCAAAAGCACGACCGAGCCGACGATGATCGCCATTACCGCGACGAGCGGATCGACGGCAAGAAAGAAACCTATGCCCGTAGCGAAGCCTTTCCCGCCCTTGAAGCCGAAAAGAACCGGAAATACGTGTCCGAGTCCCGCGCAAAGCCCTCCGACGTATCCGCCGAAAAGAGCCGCGTTCTCGAGCTCCGCGCCGGTAAGACCGACCGATTCCGCGACGTAACCGAAAAGAAGCCTTCCTCCGAGCGCGCAGACGAATCCCTTCATCATATCGCAGACGAAGGTGATAAGCCCCGTTCTGAGTCCGAAGGCTCTGAACATATTGGTCGTCCCGGGATTACCGCTGCCGACCGTCCTTATATCCCGATGCTTGAATCTCTTGGATATAAAAACGGCGAAATTGAAGTTGCTTAAAAGGTAGCAGGCAAGACCGTACAACGCATACTGCCATATTAACCGAGTCACTTTGAATTCCTCCGAATCCGGATTACTTTAATCCGTCGTCTTTCTCGCCCGACGAACGCACGAAAAGCTTCATCGGCGTTCCGCTCAGATTGAATGATTTCCTCAATTCGTTCTCGATATACCTCTTGTACGAAAAGTGCATAAGATTCGAATCGTTTACGAAAAGAACGAAGGTCGGCGGACGGGTTACGGGTTGGGTGATATACTTGATTTTGAGCCTTCTTCCGTTTTTGGAGGGAGGTTCGACAGCCGCCGTCATATCGGCAAGGACGTCGTTAAGCACGCCCGTAGAGGCTCTGAAACAGCTGTTTGCGTACACCTCGTCGATCATAGTCATAAGCTTCGGAAGCCTCTGACCGGTCTTTGCGCTTACGGTTATATACCTGAAATAATCCATAAACGCAAGGTCCGCGGCAAGTTTTTTCTTGTATTTTTCGATAGTGAAGGTATCCTTCTCGATAAGATCCCACTTGTTCAGAACGATGACCGTAGGCTTGCCCTGTTCGTGAGCGTAGCCCGCGATCCTTACGTCCTGCTCGGAAAGCTCTTCTCCCGCGTCGAGTACGACCAGACAGACGTCGCAGCGCCTTATCGCGCCCAAGGCTCTCATAACGCTGTAAGCTTCGACCGAAGCGTCCTCTATGCTGCGCTTCCTTCTGATTCCGGCGGTATCGATTATCGTATACTTCCTTCCGTCGTAATCGAAGGGCGTGTCGATTGCGTCGCGCGTGGTTCCGGCGATATTGCTGACTATCGTCCTGTCGTAGCCTAAAATACAGTTGGTGAGGCTGGACTTTCCGGCGTTGGGCTTACCGACGACGGCGATTTTAATCCGCTCCTCGTCCTCTTCCCCGTCCGTTTCGGGGAAATACCTTATAACTTCGTCGAGAAGATCTCCGACGCCCATAAGATGTTCGCTGGAAATCGGGAAAACATCCTCGCCTATTCCGAGAGAATAAAAATCGGAAAGGTCGAGATCCCTGAAATTATCTATCTTGTTGACTACGAGAAAAACGGGCTTTTCCGTCTTTCTTACGAGCGAAGCAACCTCGTAATCCTCGGAGGTGAGTCCGTTCTTTCCGTCTACGAAGAAAAGCACGACCTGCGCGAGATCGAGAGCAATTTCGACCTGACGGCGGATATGAACAGCCATTTTATCGTCGCTTTTAATCTGGATTCCGCCCGTATCGATGAGCGTAAACTGTCTGCCGAGCCATTCCGCGTCAGCGTAAAGCCTGTCGCGCGTAACTCCCGCCACGTCCAGAACTATCGACTTCCTGTCACCCGAAACTTTATTGAAGAACGTGGATTTTCCGACGTTCGCTTTACCTACTATAGCCACGAAGGGTTTCATTTTTTCCGTTATCTCCGCGCGGATCCTCCGCAGACGAAGACTTTCTCCCGATTATCGATTTTCTTGTTGTTTTCCGCAAAACACGGATGCTCCCGAAGCTATCTCGTCAGAGCCTCGACGAGCGGAATTCCGCCCGTTTCGACGATTTCGATGTTTCTTTTTCCCGCCTTCCGAAGCTCGTCAACCGTCATTCCGTCGAGAAAAACGTTTTCGAACTCCCTGAGCATTACTCTCGGAAGCAGAACAGTCGCGTTCCCGGGCAGCTTTTTTATGGTTTTGAGAAGGTCGCCGCCCGTCAGAAGCCCCGTGACCGTAACCGATTCTCCGAAAAATTCGTTCTTCACCGCGATGACCGTCGCGTCGAGGTCGGGATAAAGACTCTTGATTTTCCCGACTTCCCTCGATATATAATCGAAAGCCGAAACGCCCGTCAGTATCGCGAAAGTCCCTTTTCTCGCTCTCGACGAGCCTTCGAGAGCCTCGCCGCAGTCGCGTTTGAGTTCGGTAAGAAGACCGACGCCGTTCTCGATCTGCTCGAAATCCCCGTAATACTCCTCGTCCGGAACCTCTATATCGGCTTTGACGTACATCTCGTCCGAGCAGAATACGAAATTCTCCCCGCGTTTTTCGCGGAAGGTCTTATTGAAAGCGTCGCAGCTCTCGATAGTGCGCCTCGCGGTTTCTTCGTCCACGGGTTTAACCTCCGCAAGCCCGTTTCTATGCCCGGTAAGCCCGACCGGAACCACAGCAAGACTCTTGACCTGCGGATAAAGATCTGCAAGCTCCCGCACCGTCTTCATAAGGACTTCCCCGTCGTTGATTCCGGGACACATAACCACCTGCGTGTGCATAACTATTCCCGCGTCGGCAAATCTCTTCAGAACGGGCATAAGGTCGGGAGCCTGAGGACGCCCGAGAAGATACTTCCTCACGGCTTCGTCGGTCGCGTGGACGGATATATAAAGCGGAGAAAACTTCCTGTCGGTTATCCGCGAAATCTCCTTCTCGCCGATATTCGTGAGCGTAACGTAGTTGCCCGTAGCAAAACTCAGGCGATAGTCGTCGTCCTTTACGTACAGCGTACGCCGAAGTCCTTTCGGGAGCTGGTCGACGAAGCAGAAAACGCACTTGTTCAGACAAGCCTTGGGGGTAAGATAGCAGTTGTCGGTAAAATCGACGCCCAGTTCCTCCCATTCGTCCTTTTCGATTTCGTAATCCTCGACGGTTTCGCCTCTCTTTACCGTCATAACGAATCGGTCGGCGTTGTCGTAATAGCTGTAATCCAATATATCGAGAGCTTCCTTTCCGTCGAAAGCAACGATTACGTCGCCCGCCCGAAGCCCTATCTCTTCGGCAATACTGCCTTTATCTACGCTTTTTACTGTTAACATAAACTTAAAAAAGGGCGCAACGCGCCCTTAGTCAAACAAAACGGTTATTGAATCCCGTAAGGCAGACGCACTGCTCCGATACGCAAAACGTCCCTGTTACTTCTTGACGGTCTTTGCCTGAGGGAAGGTAACGCCGAAGGTATCCACAGTCATATTAACGGTAATCGTGATGTTGGGAATCTTGACGGTCGTGGATTTTTCTTCGGTGGTCTTCATACTCTGCGAGGAGGTACTGAGTCCCATCATATCGGTGTAGAATACGGAAATCATCGAGGTCTGAGCGGGAATCTCGAGATCAACGACCTTCTCGTCGTTTTCTCCCGTCTTGTAAATCTTGCCGCTCATAGACTTAAGGGTTCCGAAAACGGCGTAATTACCGTCGTTTTTAGCCCAGGTGGACATACAGATGTACCAGGCGGTCGAAGCCGTGTCGAAACCGCTGACGCCGCTCGTCCTGCTCATAACGAGATTGCCGAGTTCGTGTTTGAGAGGGGTTTCGTCGTCCGCCATCCACTGATTGGCTTTGAATTCGCCTTTGATATAATAGTCCTTGCTGAGGACGTCGAGTTTGTTTTCGCCTTCGGCAAGCTTATAGCTGCCGCCGGAAATGTAGTAGAACGAATTGGTCTCTCTCGGAGAGGAGGAAACGCTTCCGCCGCTGATTACGCTGCCGTTATAGAAGCCTTCCTGAACGAGATTGACGAAATTGGTGACGGTGATGGGAGCTTTTTCGTAGTGAAGCTCGTAAACGAGCGTGAATTCTTTCTGAATATTATCCGAATCGGTATAGCTGAGCGTAACGGAAACTTCGGGATTTTTCGTGAGTTTAAGCATTTCTCTGTCGCTCATAAATCCGGAGGAACATCCGACGAGCGTAAGAGCAGCCATAATGACGGCAAGCAATAAAGCAACTTTTTTCATAAATAGCACCTCGTTAAAATTAAACTTCGTAATCGCAGGATACCGCTTTCTCCACCGCGGTCTTCATAAACGCCTTGACGGGCAGATGAACGGGATGCTCTGCGTAAACCGCAAGATCCTCTCTGCACGGAAGCGTAACGACGAGAGCAACGTCGAAGCTCCTTTCGCTCGCGAGAAAATCGCTACCCGCTTCGATATCCACAAGAAAATCAATCTTCCCCTTCATCGACATAAGCTTGTCGACGACGGCTTTTCTCGATTCCTCCGAAGAATCCTTAAGCTTATAAAGAACAACGTGTTTTACCATAACCCACTTCCTTTACAAAGTCCGTTCGCTTGCGTAAAGCGATACATTCCTGCCTATTATAACCTATTTCCCGCTTCGTGGCAAGTATTTCAAAGGAATTGACAGGAAATTTTTTTGCCCGAAAGATACGAAAGGGCGCTCTCCGAAGGAAAATCTCCGCAAAGAGATACGCAGACGAGTCTTTGTACGGTTTCGCCGACGAGCCTGTTGAGCCGATAGTCGCCGTATTTGCAGTCGCCGACGATCGGAAGCCCCTTGTACGCGAGATGCGCTCTTATCTGGTGAGTGCGTCCGGTTTTCGGTCTGACGAGAAGCGAGGAAATCTTCACGGCCTCGGATTGCTTTCCCCGGGACTTATCCGCATAAAAGACCGTGCTTCCTATAAGCTCGTATCCGGTAACGATTTCAAAGGCTCCGCGGACCTTTCTTTCGGTTACGCGGCACAAGCCCTTTTCCGGGTCTTTTATAAGATAATCGGACAGAACCGCGCTCCCTGCGGGATTTCCGAAAACGTCGGCTCTGTATTCCTTATCGATTCTTCTTTCTCTGAAAGCCTTCAGAAGCTCCGACTCGGATTCGTCGTTGAGAGCGAAAAGATTCACGCCTTTGGTATTCGTGTCCAGCCTGTGGACGGCGCGGACGGATCTTCCCAGAAGAGCCGAAAGTCTTTCCTCGAGAGAAAAGTCGCCCGCGGATTCTATTCCCGAAGGCTTGAAGGCGGCAAAAACGTTGTCGTCGGAATAAATCTCCCCCAGAGCCTCCGCAAAAACCCTTTCCGTTACGTAAAATCCGAGTTTCGAGCCTCGTTTTACGTCCGAATCCTCCCTGATTTTCACGCCGCCGAGCCGAACGTCGCCCTTCCTTAAAAGCTCCGCGGCAAAACCCTTCGAGCGTCCGAGAACGAACGACGCGTAAGAAACGAGATTCGTATCCCTCCCGCATATAAACTCAAAGTATTTCATTTCTCCGCATAAAATCCTCCCTTAACGGCCTGAAAGCCGCAGTAGTTTCCGGATACCGACTGCGGCTTTCTGTATTATATCACGAATCGGAGATTATTGCAAGGGGCAATCTTTATCGGCGCTCGCCCGACTTTCTCCGTCCGTGTTGTGCAAAGGAGACGACGACCTTGCTTCCGAAAACCCGCTCGCGGGGAAAACGGTCCGGCTTTTCCGTCTCCCCGCTTCGGGAAAAAAGGAGGATATCGAAACTTTTCAGTCGCTTTGTCTCGAGGTATTGGCTTAGTTATGCGTTTTGCCGACGTTTCATCTGCGGATTCACCGCTCCGCGGATTTATCCGCCGATTTATCGCTTTGTCTTATATGCAGATTTACGGTTTTCGTTTTACGGGTTGATTTATCGCTCGGTTTTATTGCGACGAACCCTTTCCGCGTTTAAGAATTCTGCGAACTCTGCGCAGTCTTTTCGTAAAGGTAGTATTTTATGGTTATTCCGTTCTTTTCGGCAACGCCGTCGATATACGCCATCGTCTGGTTGGAATGAATGGCGAAACCTATTCCGTCCGCAGAATCCTCGGCTATCTTGGAGGTAACTACGCCCATACAGTAGCCTACGGAATTGAAGATGGGACCGCCGCTGTTTCCGTGATTGACCGCGGCGTCGGTCTGAATGTATTCCTGCGAATCGTTGACTACGCCGATGTTCGTGACCGTACCCGTCGCGACGGAGATCCCCAGTCCTTCGGCGTTTCCGATAACGACTGCGGATTGTCCCATTACCACGCAGTCCGAATCCATAAACGTAACGTAAGAGAATTCCGCGGGATTTTCCTTGAATTTCATAACCGCCAGATCGAGGTCGAGGTCGTAGGCGATTACGCTCAGCTCGTAATACGCGTCCGAATTCTTGAATTTTCCGAGAAGCTTTCCGTAAACCATAGTCTTCTTGGTTTCGCCTATTCCCCATACGCTCGTGATCTTATCGTAGGTCACGACGTGCGCGTTGGTTATAAGGTAGCCTTCTTCGTTTATAACGAAAGCCGAGGCCGTCGCGCTGAACTGACTGGTCTGGTCGGCGTATGCGGCTTTGTAGCAATAGACCTCGATAATCGCGTCCTGATTCTTCTTCCATACGACCGAACCTATATCGGCGGTACCTCCGTTGATGTCGTACTGATAATCGATTTTATCCACGACCTTTTTTACGACGTCGTCGCTTACCTTCGCAATCTGTTCGGTATAGTCTTTTTTAAGGCTGTTGGCGAGGTCGTTATAGGCGACCGTGGTCACGGACACCATAATAAGCCCCAGTATAAGCACGAATACTACCGTGATTATTATAATATTCTTCTTGATGGCTCCGACCTTCCTGTCGATCATCTCCTCCATACGAAGTTCGTCGCTCGGATTCTCTCCGAAAAAGTCGTATCCGTAATTGTTGCCGTTCCTGTCCATAAACATAGTTCCTGCTTTTCGTATATATTGATAAGGCTTAACGCGCGTCTGTCTTATGTTTCCTATTATAACCCGTAAAGTTAAACCCATATTAACCTCGTTTTTAATTATCGAAACATTACCCTCTTTTCGCTTTATTTCCTGAAAAATTTACCTCCTCCGACAAAAATCGGGATTGTCCCGAAAATCCTCCCTGCGGGCTTTTTCAGAGCCGATTTCCGTTAAAAGCGGTTCCGTCCGGATAAAGGCGTTTTAATCCGAATAAAAGCATTTTCCGCCGGATTAAAAGCAGTTTCCGTCCGAATCCTCGGAAAGAACGGTTTTTCTGCCTTAACAGCGATTTTTCCGCCTTAATCTCGGGTAAAAGCGGTTTTTCGCGCCGTAAATCGTCATAATAACCCCTGAAGGCTTTTTTTACTTGACACGAAGCCGCCTTCGGATTATAATGTGATATAATACTTGATATTGCTCGACCGCAAGGAAGATTTATTTCGGCCGAAGGGTAAACGGCAAGGAAGAGCTTATCGAAGGAAAAGGGGAATGAGGAAAAAGAGAAAAGCCGTCGGCAATGAAGGATTTACTCTTATAGAAATGCTCGTAACCATCGTAGTCCTCGGGATCTGCGTTTCTTTGTTGTGCTCTTTATTTTATTCCATTTACGTCGTCAAGGACAATACCTTCACCGACGCCGAAACCGAAGATGCCGTGAGTATAGTTTCTGCCTATATTTCATCGGCTTTCTATTATCACGATAAACAAAACTATCTTTTCGACGTAGTTCAATATAAAGAATCCGATAATCCAAGCGAAAATTCGATTCCCATAGACGACGCAAAAAAGCCGACAGACGGTTCTCCGGTTCTGGTTTTTTATAAATCGGGAACGACCGAAAGTGCGACCTATACGCCCGTTTTTTCGATTTATCTGTACGAAAACAACGTTTCGGGCGAAAGACTTTTCGTCTGTCGGGACAATGAAAACGAGCGGCCCTTTACCTATACCCTGCCGAAAAGACTTACGGACGTGGTTTTCACGGCTTACGGCAAGGACGGGAATAAAACGAACGCAATAAATCCGACTCACGAATCCACTCTTCTGAAATGCGAAATCCAATTCACGGACACGAAGGGCAAAACCTCGGTCAGAACGATAGTCGTTTCGAAGAAAATAACCTTTACGAATTAACGGAAAACCGCCCGGAAGAAACGATTCCGCGAGGAAAATCGATTCGGGGAAATCGGGTCCGAGCCGAAAGTCGTTTATGAAAAGACGATTCGGGGCTGTGAATCGTTTAAGGAAAATCGCCGTAACAAGACAATAAGGAGCGTCTATGCAAAACGTATATATAAGCGTCAATCCGTTTGAAAAGAAAATGAACGTTCTTTTCTCTCAGGCTGAAGGAGATCTTTCTTCGGTATCCATATTCCCGCTTCCCCTCAACAAGGGCTGCTACGGGGGCTACTGCAAATACGAAGAGGTCTTTACCTCCGCTCTTACCGAGCTGCTCCGCATAAACGATATTCCAGAAGCGAACATATCCATCGCCGTTCCTTCGGGCGACGTCTGTTTCGACTTCATAACCATACCCAACGTCGGAAGCGCGCGTAAAAACGACGACCATTACTTCGCGGAAATATCGGCTATGTATCCCGAAGTCAAAAAGCCCGAGGATATAAGCACCTCTCTCGTCCGCAACGACAAGAGTTTCTGCGTATACAGATATTCCCTGTTCGGAGCGGAGAATTACGAGATCATGAACGATTTCTTTATGGATACCAACCATTCTATGGAATTCGTTACCTCCTGCGTAATCGCGAGCGGCTCGCTCGTTTCGACCTTCGCGGGGGGCGGAAAAGGTCTTTTTAACCGCGACAATACCTACGAATTCGTGAATATCCGCAGAAAACATACCGAAATCGTGCTTATTTCGGAGAATCGGATTTTCGCGGTGAATACCGTTCCCTTCGGAACGGACGCTTTGAGGGATTTTTCGCAGAGTGATTTCGTCGATTACCGCTTGTTTTCGAGAATAGACGAGGCTTTCTCGGACTTCTGGCACTATTACAACGCCTACCGCCTTCATATAAGCGAACTCGGACTTCCCGCAGCGAAAAGAAGTCTGTTCCTCGCTCCGAAAAACTACGCTCAGATAGGCGAATATCTCACCGCGAGCAGCGATCTCAACTGGTCGCTTCTGGAGCTTCCCGCGCAGTATAAACCCTTCGCGGACAACCTCGAACTCATAGGTTTGTACCTCGGAAAGGTTCCCGCGGACTTCAACTTCGTAGTAAACGAAAAGCCTAAATCACTGCTTTCGAAATAAAGAAATTTCCGAACGGAACGGATACGGAAAAACGAGGATTTCCCGATGAAAAAAACAAGGAAAAAACTCAATAACCGAGGCTTTACGCTTCTCGAAGTGCTTGTCGCGATAGTCATTATCGGCATAATCGGGACGGGCGTGCTTTCGATTTGCGTTTCGTCGGTCAAAACCTCGCTCAAAACCTCCCGAACCGAAAACGCCGCCGCTTACGCCGGAAACATCAACGAAATCTGGCTCTGGCATAAACGATATAATCCGCAGAAACTCTCTTCGGGCGAAAAAGCCTTTCAGACCTTCCATTATTCGCTCGCAAGGTTTATTTTTACGAACGAATATAATCCGAATGACGAAAATTCCGACCCCGAAATCTATACTTGTCTTCGTACGGAAAGAAACAATGGTTCCGATATAAAGGAAAAAACCTGTTTCGTCGTGTATTTCGACTCGTCCTGGAAGCAGCTGAAAGTGCCGAATACCGACGAAGAATCGGACGACGTTTCTTACAGCATAGTCATAACTTCGGGTTCGGTTTCGCAAGGCGGCTCGGTTCCTTCTGCGAATTCGCCCGAATCGATAAGAATCGAGATTTATACGGGCTTCGTGGACCCGTCGCAAGAAACAGAATATAATTCGATAAAAGCCGACGGGGAAAGACTCATCGGGACTTACTGACCGAACGAAAAAGACCGAAAACCACCGAAGAAACGACAGAAAACCACTTATGGAAAACTTACGGACAATAACCGTTTTTTAACGGGAAAGCTTATCGGACTTATAACGAAAAACCAATCGAAAAACGAAAATGAGAAAATCAGGACATATCCGAAACCGAAATAAAAACGACCGTAAACGGGAAAAAGGCTTCGTTCTCGCGGAGGCTTTGGTGCTTATCGTCATTTTTTCGATAATAGGGACGTCGATTATGGCTCTGTGCTATCGGAAAGTCTTTTCCGCGGCGCGCAACAAGACCTCTATGACCGAAAAAACCGCGCTTTATCAGGCGTCGGAATTCGTTCTCGACTCGGTCAGATCCGCAGTTGAAACCGTAGCAAACTCCTCTGACGGCTCGGCTGATCCTTTTTCCTCTTCTCGGTTCACAATCTACGTCAACTACGAAAATACGGACGGTTCGGGCGAAAATTCGGATAACGAAGCGGTGACGATTGATAAATATTCCTGCATACCGAAAGACGGAGAAACGAATACGTATACGGTTTCGTTTACCGCGACTTACGGGACGACGAGTCTTAAAGTTACCGCGGAGATAAAGGCGGTTTCTTCAAGCGAAGGTTCTTCCGATTTAACGGCTTTAACGGCGAAAGTTTCGATTACCCGATGGGAATGGGAATACCACGCGACAATCGAGGAGGAATCGGCCGGAGCGGAAGAAGAAACCTGAAACGACGGAACGTAAAATTACGGGCAACGGATTGAATTATGGATAAACTTATCGACACTCTTTATCTGATTTTGTCAGGCGTTATGGGATTGGTTTTCGGAAGCTTTCTGAACGTCCTCATTTACAGGCTCCCGAACGGTATGAATATAGCTTTTCCGGCTTCTCATTGTCCCGAATGCGGAAAGAAGCTCAGATGGTATCACAATATCCCCGTGTTTTCGTGGATTTTTCTGGGCGGAAAATGCGCCTTCTGCAAGAAACCCATTCCCGCGAGATACACCGTCGTAGAGCTTCTCAACTGCATTCTGTGGATTTTCTGCTATATGAAATTCGGACAGAGCGTTTTCTCTCCGGTAGCTATGCTTTTCGTGTCCTGCCTCATAACGATAGGCTTTATCGACAGCGAATATATGATTATTCCCGACAGCCTCAGTATAACCGCAGCCGTACTCGGAATAGTCGCGTGTGTATTTTCGGACGGAAGTCTTCTATGCGTATGGTGGGAAAGGCTTATCGGCGGAGTCGGCGGCTTTCTTTTAAGCCTTCTGCTTCTCGTGGCCGCAGAAAAGGTCTTTAAAAAAGAGGCTTTCGGCGGCGGCGACGTGAAACTCATAGGAGCGGCGGGATTGGTTCTGGGCTATAAATTACTGCTGCTGTCGGTATTTATAGCGGCGGTCTTCGGATTGGTTTTCGCGCTTATAACCCGCTACAAAGGCAGGGATTCCGAAGGCAGACTTCCCTTCGCTCCGTTTCTTTCCGCAGCGATGATTTTCTCACTCTTCCTCGGGAATCTGACTCTCGACGCGTATATGTCGCTTTTCGGCGTGTAACCGCGCGCCCGATTGAAAATCACCGTGCCGCGATATAAACGCGCGTATCGCTTTTTCGCAATAAACATTGACTTACAGGAGAAACGATGGAACGATATTCTTACGTCGCAGTGGACTCTCACAAGAAAAGAATCCGCGGACAGATACTCGCTCAGGACGAAAAACAGCTCTCGGATCTTCTCTTTAATCTGGATCTGTATCTCGTTTCCTGCAAAAAACTGAAAACAACCACGCCCAACTCGTTCTTTACGCTGTCCGGCTCCATCAAAATCAAAGATATCGCCGTTTTCTGCAAACAGTTCGGAACGATGATCAATTCGGGCGTATCCATAGTCGAAACGCTCGAATCCCTGTCCGTTCAGCCCGCTTATCCGCAGATGATGAGACTTACTCTTCAGCAGGTTTTAGGCGACGTAACCTCCGGACTCCTTCTTTCCGAGGCTATGAGCAAACACAAGAAAATCTTTCCGGAATTCTTCCTTTCGATGATTTCGGTCGGCGAAGCGAGCGGAAAACTCGACACCGTATTCCTCAATATGGGCGATTATTACGACAATCAGGTCCGCATTAAATCGAAAATGATCTCGGCGATAAGCTATCCCGTATTCCTCCTCGTTATGACGATAGGCGTAGTCGCGATTATTTCGTTCGTAGTCGTTCCGCAGTTCCAGAAGGTCTTTGCCGAACTCGGTCAGGAGCTTCCGCAGATCACGCAGATAGTCTTCGACTTCGCGGAATTCGTCAAGAACAACTGGATGGTCATCGTGCTTGTCGTTTTCGGCGTAATCATAACGATTATCGCTCTCAAACGGACGAAAAAAGGAAAGTATTTCTTCGATAAACTGGCGGCGAATTTCTTCCTCTCGAAGGGAGTCATCTCGGCGGGCTTCGCGGCAAGATTCGCGAGATGTTTCTCCCTCCTCCTCAGCAGCGGTATGCAGGCGGTTCCGGCTATGGAAACCCTCTCCACGCTTCTCGGCAACGCCTTTTACACCGACCGTTTCGTTCAGTCCATCACCGACGTGAAAAACGGCGTCACTCTTACGAAAGCCTTCAGAAAAACCGGAGTTTTCCCGCCTATGCTTCTTCAGATGGTCGCAATCGGCGAAAGAACGGCGCAGATAGAAGAAATGCTCACCAAGACTTCTTCGATTTTCGAGCAGCAGCAAAGCGAAGCCATAGACAGAATGACCGCCTCCCTTCAGCCTATTCTTCTTATGATAATAGCGGTTTTCGTTCTCGTCGTGCTTCTCGCGATATTCCTTCCGCTTATGGATATGACAAAGAATCTCGGCTGACCGGCGGACAAGAGCCGTACTTCGGCGGCAAAAGCCAACGGACGGGAAATATATCGTCGTTTTCTCCGTATAATCGGAAATCCGCGATTGTTTCCCCGAACGAAGGGAATCCCGACGCGTAAAAAAGCAACCCGACAATAAGAATTCCGACGACAGAAGTCGGATTCGAGCAGGACAATCAAACAATGAAATACACTTTATCGATAGTCAAGACCTTTGCCGATAAAGGTCTTATCAAGAAATCGGACGTGGACCGCATCGTCAAGGCTTCGGAAAGCCGCGGAATCTCTCCCGCAAGGATTATGGTCGCGGAAGGTCTGGTTTCGGAAAACGAACAAGCCCGCGTTATGGCGGAATATATGGGACTTCCCTTCGAGGAATTCGATATGCTCTTTATCAACAAGGACATAAGAGCGCGGGTTTCCAACCAGTTCCTCAAAAGACACAGAGTCGTCCCCATAGACGTGGACAACGACGGAATTATGACCGTCGCGGTAGCCGATCCTACGGATTTCCATTCGATTTCCGCGTTGAACTGCGTTACTGCCGCGCCCAAAAGACTTATCGTCTGTAATCCCGTAAAGATAGACAATTACGTTTCCTCTCTTTTCGCCTCGGGGAATACCTCTATGGCTATCGGCGACCTTACCGCCGAAACCGAAGCCGTCGCCCAGAAGGACAGGGAATCTCAAAATCAGGAGGAGGACTCCACGGTCAACGCGCCCGCCGTCCGCCTCGTGGATTCGATTATCCGCGAAGCCATTCCTCTCAGAACGAGCGATATTCACATCGAGCCTTACGAATTCAAGGTCCGCGTAAGATACCGTATCGACGGCGACCTCGTTGAGAAATTCGACTTCCCGACCACCTCCTATCCCGCCGTTCTCGCGAGAATCAAGATTCTTTCGGGAATAAACATAGCCGAAAGACGTATCCCTCAGGACGGCCGTATAGAAATGACTATCGCCAACGTCGAATACGATTTCCGTGTTTCCACCCTTCCGACCGCCCACGGCGAAAAGGTCGTTATCCGAATCCTCGACAAAAACGCCTTCGCTATGTCTCGGAACAAGCTCGGTTTCTCCGAAAGAGAAAACCTTATGATAAACCGGTTCCTCGCTCAGCCCCACGGAATCATTCTTCTGACCGGTCCCACGGGAAGCGGTAAGTCCACGACTCTCTATTCCTTCCTTCAGGAACTTAACAAGCCGTCGGTCAATATAATTACCGTCGAGGACCCCATAGAGTACACGATTCCGGGCATAAATCAGGTTCAGGTCAACAACAAGGCAGGTCTTACCTTCGCTTCGGCTCTGCGTTCGATTCTCCGTCAGGACCCGAATATCATTATGATAGGCGAAATCCGAGACGAAGAAACCGCCTCGATAGCTACGAGAGCCGCAATCACCGGACACCTCGTTTTCTCTACCCTTCACACCAACGACGCCCCGGGAAGCATTACCCGTCTTCTCGATATGCACATAGAGCCTTATCTGCTTTCCGACGCCCTCGTAGGCGTTATTTCGCAGCGACTCGTGAGGAAACTCTGTCCGCACTGCAAGGAAAAGGTTCTGACCGGTCCGAATCTTACGAAATCTCTCGGGCTGGACGCTCCCACCGAAATCTACGAGCAGCGCGGCTGTAAATTCTGCAATTACACGGGTTACAGAGGAAGAACGGGCGTTCACGAGGTCCTCGCGATAAACGAACCGCTCAAAGCCGCTATTGCCGAGCAGCGCAACCTCGACGACCTCCGCGCAATCGCTATGGACGGCGGTCTTATTCCTCTCTGGGATTCGGCAAAAGCCCTCGTCCTCGACGGAACCACGAGCGTTTCCGAACTCCTCTCCATTACGGAAAAGTAATTCCCCCGCTTTCTTGTAAGAAAGCTTCCGCTTTCTTTCAAGAAAGTGGAGCAAAGAACTTCTTTGGCTTCGCGGAATCCGAGATTCTTCCTTCGCGGAAAGAACCGTTCGCCGAATTTACTTGATTTTATCGTATAAAAGCCCTCGCGGCAAATCCTATTACGCCACAAAGCCCGACGACATAACGCCGTCGGGCTTCTTACAGTCAAGTATTCATTGTTGCGCGGATAAATCTCCCGACTTTGCCGCCTCGACCGACAGGAATCAACTGTACTGACCTTCGATAAGGCAGACTGCGGCCTGAGTCATTTTCAGGATTTCGTCGCCTATGTCGCCCCTGTTTTCCGCGACGACCACGACCGCTCCCAATAAATCCCCCCGAACGATTATCGGATTAACGAGAAATTCGCTTATTTCCCTTTTTGCGGGAAGATATTTTTCGCACGATTCCCTTACGTGGCTCATTCTTCTCTTTCCTATGAGTCCGCACATCGCTTCGTTCAGACCGCTGCTCGACAGATACCTCTCCGAACCCGAGATAAAGCCGTCGTTATCGGCAATAAGCACGCCCACCGAATATACTTTACGGAGCGTATCCGCAAGATTATCGGCAAAATCCCTGATTCCCTCGGTCGGACTGTACTTTTTAAGTATCAGCTCGTTCTGTTCGTTGGTGTAAATCTCCATAGACGTGCCGTTCTTGATTTTAAGCGTATTTCTCAGCTCTTTAGGCACGACTATTCTCCCGAGTTCGTCTACGTGTCTGATTATTCCGGTAGCTTTCAGCATTTTTTCTCTCTCCTGAATTTCTTAACACCCTTAATATGAGGGCTTTTTACGGGTTTTATTCCGCCATATAATGGCATTTTTTCCCTCGGATTTTCGGGGGCGGGCGTCCGAATATCAGATACGTCCGCGGATTAAAAAAGAATCCTCCTTAAAAAAGAGAATCCTCCGATTATCAGGGAAAAAGCCCCGCGCATAAAATGAAAATAAGGATTACCGCACGAGGGAGAAAGACTTATGAAAAGACCGAATATAAACCGATATAAAAATCAGAAGGATTTCGAGCAATCGCTTTGCCGCGAGAGAAAATGCTGCCGTGAAAGCGACGAAAAAAACGATTACGGCTGCAGCCTCAGCGTGAACGAGCGCGAAAGCGAACTTAAAGTCAGAAACGAAAAACTCGACCTCGTCGTAAAATGCAAAAACAAGCGTGACGCTTGAGCGCAGTAGCTTCGCGACGCCCAAACAATTCCGAAAATCCGAATTAGCAGACCGCATAGCGTGACGCCGGACCCGTTGGGGGCGTCCGCCCGATGAAATTCGATAGTTAAAACGACTCGATTCCCTTATAACGAGAGAATTTCTGCGGTCGGGCGAAGCGAGTGAAGTTCTTTGCTCCACTTTCTCGAAAGAAAGCCAGCGTGACGCTGGACCCTTTAGCTTCGCGACGTCCAAACAATTCCGGAAATCCGAATTAGCAGACCGCATAGCGTGACGCTGGACCCGTTGGGGGCGTTCGCCCGATAAAGTTAAGTAAATTCGGCGAGCAATCTTTTCCGTGTCAGAATCTCTCTGATTCCGCGAAGCTATCGGAGTTTTTCGCCCAGCCTTTTTACAAAAAGGCTGGTCAGCAGCCGATGGGTTTATGGGTATAGAATTTTGCGAGGCCGCCCTCGGAGGTTTCGCGGTAGGCGTTGGCGAGGTCTTTTCCGGTTTCGTACATCGTCTTTATGATGAGGTCGAGGGAGATTTCGCGGGTATCGGAGAGGAAGCTCGCGAGGTTCATAGAATTGATTGCGCGCATAGCCGCGACCGCATTTCTTTCTATGCAGGGAATCTGAACGAGTCCGCAGACGGGATCGCAGGTAAGACCGAGATGATGTTCGATTGCGGTTTCTGCGGCGTATTCGATTTTATCGATATCGAGAGAAAACATTTCCGCGAGCGCGCCCGCGGTCATCGAACACGCGCTTCCGATTTCCGCCTGACAACCGCATTCCGCGCCGCTTATCGAAGCGTTGGTTTTGATGAGGTTTCCGATAAGTCCGCCCGTCGCGAGTGCTCTTATTATATCGCTCTGAGTCTTGGAATGCCTGTTGGACATATAAAGCAAAGCCGCAGGCATAACTCCGCAGGCTCCGCAGGTAGGAGCGGTAACTATCGTTCCGCCGCCGGCGTTTTCCTCCGCGACCGCGAACGCGTAAGCGCAGACAAGTCGGTTTTCGCGGGTTTCGGGAGATTCGTCGATGTGCGAACGTCCGTAAAGCAAAGGAGCCTTTCTCTTGACGTTAAGACCGCCGGGAAGGATTCCCTGAGTTTTGAGTCCGCGCTTTATTGCGGCTCTCATCGTGGACCAGACGTTCATAAGGAAATCTCTTATGCCTTCGCCCTCGAATTCGAAGACGTACTGCGAAAGAGTCATATCGTTTTCCGCGCAGTAAGCCTTGATTTCGTCGAAGGTGTTGTGCGGATAAACGGTTTTCGGCTTGACTTCGTCCTCTCCCTCGATAACGACGGCTCCTCCACCTACGCTCATAAAGCGCTTGAAAACGAGCATATTGTCGTTTTCGTCGTAGGCGGCGATGGTCATCGTGTTGGGATGAGGGAGGTCGGTCTGCGTGAGGTTGAAAATAATATTGGCTTTGTCGCCGAGGACTTTTTTAAGCACTACGTCCGTACCGTGTCCCTTACCTGTGAGGGCGAGGGAGCCGAAAAGAGTTACGTCGTAACGAGCCGCGTCGGGAAAACGTTTCAATATATAATCAGCGGCGGTTTCGGGCCCCATCGTATGCGAGCTTGACGGTCCGGTGCCGATTCTGTACAATTCTCTGACAGAGTACATAGTACACCTCGAAAAAATCGAAATATAGACCATTATAACATATTTCGTCCCCGTTTGCAACCGCTGTAAAAAATATCTTCCTACTTTTTGTTTAAATCGTGCGTCCGAGTCCGCGCGCGGAGAGTTTTCCCTTCGCTGCACATATTAAAATATACCGAATCAAAAAAAATCCGCAAAATACCCCGAATTCGATTGCGGAAAATGCAATATTAATGTAAAATGAATAAGTTAATCTCGTTTTGATCGGAATCCGAGTCTGCGGTCGGAGCCGCGTATAACGGAAAAATCCCGAATCCGCGGAAAATCTCCGGTTTACGGAAATCCGCGATTGCGGAAAAATCCGAATCAAAGCTTTATAAGGAGCCTCAAATGCCCAACAATCAGTCAGCCGGCAAATCCAAAGCCAAAAAATACCACGAAGTCGTTCTCGGCGGCGAAAGAAGCGCCCATCTCGAGAAAAAAGTCAACGAACTCGGCTCGTGGGAATTCTTCAGATACCTTTACGGCAACTTCTCCTGGAAGCTCGTCGTCGTCAATATGATACTCCTCGTATTCGTACTTCCCTGTATCATATTGCTGCTTAATTTCACGACTCTTACGAGCGTCAACTTCGCGGCTAACCTTCCCACCGACGAAACCTTCCTCGCCGGCGGAACCTATTGGTTCGGAATAAAGGACTATACGGCTTCGCTCACGAGCGGAAATATGCAGAATTCCGCGCTCTGGACGGCAATCCTCATCATCTTCTCGACTCTCGCGCTTTCGGGCGGATTTTCGGTAGTCAGAGATTCTTTCTGGGGAGGCGAACTCAAAATCTTCAGGCCGTTTTTCCGCGGAATCAAGGAAACTACCCTCACGATGCTTCCGTTTATGATAATCCTCGCAGGCCTTTTCTACGCCTTCACCTATATCCTCAGCGTTATCCTTCCGCTGGTTCCGACCTTCGTCTATATCATCGTAGCCGTTACGCTCTACGGACTTCTGGTGCTTCTCGCGATATACGTTATGATAGTGTTCTCGACCTACGGCGCGTACAAGCAGGACCTCAGAACCACTCTTCTCGACAGCTGGGAGCTTTATAAGGCAAGCTTCGTCGCAAACCTCTTCTCGTTTATCCTTGCGTTTGCGCCCATAGTCTACCTTCTCGCGAGCGGTCTGAATTCCTCGGGATTCCTTAACTCTCTCCTCATCGTAATGTTCTGTCTTCTCGGATTCTTCTATACGGTTTTCGTCTGGGAAGTCCATATGATGAAAACGTACAGGCTTTATCATCCCGTCGAAAAGAAAATCGTCAAAAAGAAAGGCTGACGGCTTATTTCGGACGTCCTTTGCGGGGCGTCCTTTTTTTATACGGAAAAACCGAAGAAAATCGGATTTTGCAGGGAAAAAAGTCTCACAAACAGTTGACAAAAAAGAAAAAATATTATAGAATTTACAGGCTGTGGCTATCTGGACTGCAATTAAGCTCTACAGTCCGACCGCGTTTTCCACTTGCGCAGATAACCGTCGTGAACAGCGTCAGCTTAAATTTACGGAGGAAATTCCATGAAAACGTTTATGGCTCATCCCGAAACCGTTACCAGCAAATGGTACGTCGTCGACGCTACCGGTATGGTTCTGGGAAGACTTGCAAGTCAGGTCGCGGCTATTCTTCGCGGCAAAAACAAGCCCGAATTCACGCCCCACGTTGACACAGGCGACCACGTTATTATCATAAACACCGATAAGATCGTTCTTACCGGCAACAAGCTCGAAGAAAAGAAGTACTACCGTCACAGCGGCAGAGCCGGCAATCTTCACGTTATCCCTGTTAAATCCCTTATGCCTCAGCGCAGCGATTACGTCGTTATGCGCGCGGTGAAAGGTATGCTTCCCAAGAACAGCCTCGGCGCTGCAATGCTTAAGAAATGCCGCGTTTACAGAGGCGCAGAGCATAATCATCAGGCGCAGCAGCCCGTTGAACTTAAGTTGGACTAATGAGGTATGGCTATGAAAACTTTAAGTAAGAAAAAGAATCAGATCTGGGGAACGGGAAGAAGAAAGAAGTCGGTTGCCCGCGTTCGTCTTATTGCCAACGGCAACGGCGCCATCACCATCAATAATCGCGACATCGATCAGTATTTCGGACTCGATACCCTTAAATACATCTGCCGTCAGCCTCTTATGGTTACCGACACGCTCGCTAAATACGACGTTATCGTAAACGTTCACGGCGGCGGTTACACCGGACAGGCAGGCGCTATCCGTCAGGGCGTTGCTCGTTCTCTCGTCCTTGCGGGCGAAGACAAAGCCGCTCTCAAATCCGCGGGATTCCTGACTCGTGACCCGAGAATGAAAGAACGTAAGAAATACGGTCTTAAAAAAGCTCGTCGCGCTCCGCAGTTCAGCAAGCGTTAAATCGCGGAATCCGTTCGTTTCCCCGGAAACGACGATGCAAAGACAGAACCTTATTATCCTCCTCGGATTCGTTCGGGGAGGATTTTTTGCGTCGATTTTCGGACAATCCGAACTTCTTGCGCGAATTTGCGGATTGGTTGAACGAATTAAAGACTTCGTTAAACGAACTTAAGCTTTCGCTAAACGAATCCTATGACTTAATCGGACAAACTCCAATAAAAAAGACCTCGGAAAACCGAAGCCTTACGAAAATCCATAAAAACCCGCGTCCCAATCGGCCGCGGATATTAAACCGCACGCAAAAAAGCAGCCCGCGCGCACGCAGACTGCTTATGGAGCTAATGAGGGGATTTGAACCCCTGACCTGCTGATTACGAATCAGCTGCTCTACCGGCTGAGCCACATTAGCATTTAATCGAGCCGTACCGAAAAGCACGGCTCGGATTCTTACGCATAAAATTCGGAAAGAAACTACCCTTATTTCTTCTTTGCGGCAGCCTTCGCAGCTTCCTTCGAGGCAGCTTTCTCGGCTCTCTGAGCCTTGAGCTTTTCGGAAAGAGCGGCTTTTTCGGCAGCCTTACGTTCTGCGGCAGCCTTCTGTTCCGCCTGTTTAAGGGACTTCTTGTCCATCTTGACGACAACTACGCCGTTCTTGAGCTGATAGAGAGCTTTAGCAATCTGAGCCTTCTTGTGGTTAGCCGCATTCTTATGAATAACGTGATGAACCGCAGCGTTATCGATAAGCGACGCCGTCGTCGGCATAAGCTGTTCCGCAAGGGCAACGTCGTTCTCCGCAATAGCCGCGTTGAATTTCTTGACGGCGGTATTCATTCTGCTGCGAACGATCTGATTGTTGAGTTTCTTGACTGCTGTAACTTTTACTCTTTTCTCTGCTGATTTGATATTCGGCATATTATGCTCCTGTTATGTCTTTCGGTTTTGTCCGATTTATTACTTCGTTAGCCTGTCTATTTTATCATAATTCATAAAATAACGCAACGATTTTCCCTCGTTTTATGAAAAATTTTTTCGTTCATATTTTTATTTTTAGCCTTATGCGATTAAGCTCCGCGACTTCCGTCAATAATCCCCGCAGGACAATCCCGGAGGTCAGAAATGCGCAAATCCACAGCTACCGTGCAGCAATGCCGACAGGCTATCTCTTCTCTTATCGGCAAAAAAGTAACCGTCCGCCATAACGCCGGAAGAAACAAGGTTATGGTTTTCGTCGGAACGGTAAGCGAAGTCTACGGCGGCGTTTTCGTCATAAAAACGGAAAACGGCGTAACCGACCGCAGGACTTTTTCCTATCAGGATATGCTTTGCGGAGATATAAGGCTCAGAGCGGCGCCGGAAAATCCTCCCCGCGAAGCTCAGTAATTATCGTCGTCCTCTTCGTCCTCGTCGTCGAAATCGTCGAAATCGTCGTCCGAATCGTCTACTTTGACTTCCTCGAAATCGTCGTCCTCGTCCTCGAATTCCTCGTCCGCTTCCTCTTCTTCGTCCTCGAATTCGTCCTCGAAATCGTCGTCTATATCCTCGGGCGGAAGGGTTCCGTCGTCTTCGGTGGATTCGTCCTCGTCGTCGAGGTATTCTCTCCAGTCCTCGTCCTCTTCGTCGGGATCCTCGCTCGCTTCCTTGGCAAGGCGGCATTCCTGACACATATCCTCGTCGAAGGAGATGAAGTTGCGTTTGCATACGGGACAAAGCTCGAGGTCTTCTTCCTCGTCGGTAAACGTATTGAGCGGTTCGCCCAGCTCTGCTTTGCAGACATCGCACATATCCTGTCTGGGATCGATGTAATTAAGCTCGCAGCGCGGACACTTGATATATTTCGTCATAGATTATCTCCCCTCGGAATCGTTTCTGTAAAAAATCGCTCCCGAAAATGCTGTCATATTATATATTCATTTCAAAAAAAAGTAAACTATATTTGCGCATAAAATAATATTTTTTTATATCAAAAAAATTCCGTCCGCAAAACCTCCGCAAATTATGCGGATTTCCGCTTCATAAGGAAAAACCCGCCTGACGGAAAGGTCGGACGGGTTCGGTTCGATAGGGGATTATTTCTTTTTTGCTATTTCTTTTTCCACGAAAGAAGAAATATCGCCTACGGTTTTAAGCTCGGCGACGGCTTCGTCGGGAATGCTGACTCCGAATTCGTCTTCGAGGTCCATAATCATTTCCACTATGTCGAGAGAATCTGCGTTAAGGTCTTCTACGACGCGGCATTCGGGCTTGATGTCTTCGCGTTTGAGCTGAAGATGATCCACGATTATATCCCTGAGTTTTTCAAATACCATAAAATTTCCTCCGTTTGAACCGCTCGGAGGAAAATCTCCGGATCGGCTCTTTGATTCCATACCATTCTATCATAAATCGAGTTTTTTTACAAGTGTTTATAAATCAATAATACGAATTTTACGAAATTCAGGAAAAAATTCCGTATTCGGGCGGTAAATCGGAAAAATCGGGCATATATAATTAAGAGGACACGAAAAAATCCGGACTTGCGAGTCAATAACAGAATTTTGCGAGTCGATAATCGGACTTTGCAAACTCGGATAAACCAAAAAATCGGAAACTCATATAAAAAAGCGAAAAATTCCCGAGGTTACGGACTTCGGAAAATCATTAAGGAGAATCGTATGAAATACTTCTTTATCGGAGCGGGCGGCGCGGGAATGAGCGCGCTTGCGGGTTATCTTACGAAAAAGGGCGAGGACGTTTCGGGCTGCGACGCGGTTATGAGCCAGGCCGTCGAGAGCCTTCGGCTTATGGGGGCAAACATAACGACCGACCCCGAGCGCATAAAGAGCGCGGATATTGCGGTTTACTCCGCGGCTATTTCCGAAGACGATCCTTTTCTCGCGGCCGCAAGAAAATACGCGGCGAAGGTTATGCGGCGCGACGTGCTTTTAGGGAGCGTTTTCAATTCCTTTCCCTGCTCGGTAGCCGTTGCGGGAATGCACGGAAAAACCACAGTTTCCGCTCTCGTAACTCATATTCTCTCGCGTGCGGGACTGGATCCGTCGGCTTTTATCGGCGGCGCGATGAAGCCCGAGGGACGGAATTTTCTCTGCGGGAAGGGCGATTACTGCGTCGCGGAGGCATGCGAATACAAGAAAAGTTTCCTTCATCTCCGACCTACCGTCGCGGTGATCCTGAACGCCGACCTCGACCATACGGACTGTTATCCCGATATGGAAAGCGTTTACCGCGCCTATAACGAATTCATCGGCGGAAGCGACGAAAACGCCCTTATAATCGCTCACGAGAGCTGTAATAATTTCATAAAAACCGACCGCAAAGTCGTTTATTTCGGAGAAAACGAGGGCTGCGATTTCAGAGCGACGGATTTCGCCGAAAAAAACGGAAGATTCTCCTTCGTCGCGGAAAAAAACGGCTCGAAGCTCTGCCGTATAACCCCTTCTCTTTTCGGAAAACACAACGCAATCAACTCTCTCGCCGCCTTCGCGACGGCTTATTCTCTCGGAATCGAGCCTCTCGTAATTGCCTCCGCTCTCGGAAATTTCCCCGGGATAGTCCGCAGAGCCGACGTCAAATTCATCGGAAAAAAGGAGATAATCGAGGATTACGCCCATCATCCCGAGCAGATAAAAAGCCTTCTCGAAGCCGTAAAATCCACGGGACGGAAGCGTCTGACCGTAGTTTTTCAGCCGCATACCTACAGCCGAACGAAAAGCCTCGCGGACAGATTCGCGACCTGTTTCGACGAAGCCGAGGAGGTCGTGCTTCTGCCCGTATACGCCGCGCGCGAAAATCCCCTGAAGGGCGGAACGAGCCGCGACCTTTACGAGGCGATAAAGGCGAAAAATCCCGACCTTACGGTCTATCTCGCGGAATATTTCCACGAAGCCGCGGGACTTATCGAAGCTCTTCCCGACGACCGTACGATTCTTCTCGTAGGCGCGGGCGATATCACGAATATCGAGAAATTCCTTTCCGTTTAATGCAAAAACCTTCCGAAAACCCGATAAATCTCCGAAAAATACAGAAAAAAGCCTACGAAAATCAAAAAAAGACTTCCGAAAAAACCGGAAAGCCTTCCGAAAAGACCGAAGAATTCCGAAAAAATCGAAAAAGCTCCGATAAACGCAAAAAAAGACTTCCCGAAAGAGAAGTCTTTTGCATTTTAAAAAATCATTCCTTCACGAGTACGCTCTTCGCGTTGAAATTGATCTCCCCGCGGTTCTCGTAAACCGAAGGAACCGCCTCGAATCCCACCGTTCTTTCGATGAGTCCGTGGGTTTTGACGGCTTTGGTCGCAAGGAGATTTATAGCCGAAGGAAACGCGCCCGAGCCGCTGTCTATCGTGCAGACCGAGAGCTGCTTGCGGCAGATGAGCGAAAAGTCCGCGGTTACCGACGCCTGTTCGCAGCCGACCGCGCAGATTATTCCGTTCGGCGAGCAAACCGAAAGTCCGACGTCGATTTGTCCGGGCTTATTGGTAAGATAAATGACCTTTTCGCAAAGTCTTCCGCCCGTCATAGAGATTATCTCTTCCTTGACGTCCGTTTTTCCGCAGTTGAGCGTATAGGGGATTCCCGCTTCGGCCGCGAGAGCGAGCATTTCGTCGCTTTCGTCGATAACGATGGGAATCGCCTGATAATAAGCGATAAGCTGAGCCATAATATTACCGATTTTGTTTGCCGCAAGCACCGCGATGTGATCGCCCTTCTGCACGTCGATTTTATCAATCGCGTTGATAGCCATAGCCACGTATTCGGTGAAAACGGCGGACTCGAAAGGAACGTTCTGCGGAATCTTATGGACGCATTCGGACGGAAGGGTTATGAAATCCGTCTGAAGACCGTCTACGTCCACGCCGAGAATATGTTTTTTCCTGCACTTCTCGGGGTGACCGGTTTTGCAGTCGATACATTCTCCGCACGAAATATACGGGTCGATAACCACTCTGTCGCTCTTCTCGAAAAAACCGTCGTCCGCGTGGGCTTCGCTGACTACTCCGGCTCCGTGTCTGCCCGGAATGATCGGCGCGCCGTTTCCGCTTTCATAAGTCTTTATATCCCTGCTCGAAACCGCAAACTGTTCGATTTTCACTCTCACGAGCGACGGAGAAGAAACCTCTCCGCTTTTAGCCTCGTATCTTTCAATCCGTTCGGGACCGGTTATCCGCCAAGCCTGCATACCGTCATCTCCTGATAATTCTTCTTTTCCTGCGGCAAAAGCCGACCGATTCGGCATAGGCGATTGCGCCGGGAAAAACTTCCTAGTATATTATACGCAGCCGTTCGGATATTGTCAAGCATTTCCCGATTAAAGCGATATACTCGTATCGAAAAGTAAGCGCGCCGACGCAATTCCGCAAAAAAGCCCCCAGCGGTTTTCGTCCTATCCCCGAAAATAAACCCGCTGAATTCGTCCGATTCGCAAAAATGAATCAACGGAATATGTCCGATGGCGGATAAACGGAAGATTTTTTGCGGGAAAAACGGTACAATCGTTTCGATAAATCGATGTTTGTGAAAGGATTTTTGCGGAAAACAGAGCTTTGATACGTAATCGGCCTCCGGTCGGTGCTTTTTTAATTTATTATACTAAACTAAACAAGGCATTTCAATAAATAAAGCGTATTGTACATTCTTTTTTATTTAAAATTCTTGACAATTGATTTGATGCTATGCTATAGTAATTCAAGATGACAGGCGTATTTGTAGGACTGACCTTTTTGTAGGACAGGAATATTTTACGACAGTCTCGCGCGACCGGAGTAGCTACCGGTATGAAACAACCCACAACGACTTATAACTGAGGATCCGCAATGAAAAACGAAAACAAAAAAGACGTAGTAAAAGAAGCTCTCGAAAATATTGAGGTTTTCGAGGAGCAATTCAGGGAAACAGGTACTTTCGATAAGCAGGAATACCACAGGGATATGGATCTTATAATGGATTTGGTCCTGTACTATCACCTCGGACGCATTATCAGGCCTATTCACGAAACTCTCAAGGCAAAAAACAACGATTTTATGCAGCTTAATTCAACTCAAAGGAACATAATAGGAAATCTCGCGGCTCGAGGCGACTGTACAATCGGCGAACTTGCGGGATTTGCTACGTGTTCGTATAAAAATATGTCGAAATTCCTTGAAGATATAGAACGGGCCGGTTATGCCGCAAGATATACCGATCATAAATGCCATCGGTTTACGTATGTGACTTTAACCGAAAAAGGAAAGGAATTTCACGGTCGTTTTCAGACAGAAACGCATAAAGAGGCAAAAAAATTATTCGATTCTTTCTTTTCAGACGAACAGCAGCTGGAAATAATCAAGCGTTATGCGGCGCTCGGGGAGATTCTTTCGGAATTTGACGCCAACCCTGACCTGACCAAAGATCTTGATGAAAACTGAAAACGACTTATAAGCCGCAATGCACGGTTCAGGAGCAGCGGTTTTTTACGATTTAGCAGTAACAGAAGGAGAATGCACAATGGCAAAAACAAAATCATTTCTCGTGATACTTATTCTTGCTACAACGATAATTTTTGCAGGATGTTTCGGAGTCGTCACACCGACTCCCGAACGCAGCGAAGTAATCCGTCTTACGCCGAGTCGTGTAAACGCATATACTAATCCTGCGGTTATCGAAAGCGTCGGCGAATTGAATTCACACGCGATGTCGCTGAAATCGGACGACAGAATCTGGGTAATCGTTCAGACGAAAGGTAAATCCGTTTCCGACATTTACCTTGACGGAAAAATAACCGGTAAATTCAGTGATTACGCACTTACGGACGAAGCCGTGGAAGCCGCTTCCCGACTTGTCGAACGGCAGAAAGAAATTATGGCTCTTATGAAAATTCTCGATTCCGATATCGAATTTTCGCACTCGTATACTTCGCTTTTATCGGGATTTGCGGCAGAAATACGTTACGGGGACATACGGGAAATCGAAGCCCTGCCCGACGTAGAAAGAGTCATAATTTCCGAAAAATACGCTCAGAGCGACGCTTCTTTCGAGGATATAGCCGAAATGATGAACGATTCGGGAATATTCGCTTCTCATCCGGACTATAAAGGCGACGGAATGCTCATTGCAGTTCTGGACAACGGACTTGACTATAATCATTCGGCGTTTCAGGTAATGCCCGAAAAACAGAATCTTACCTATTCCGACGTGGAAAAAACGCTAAACGGAATCTGGGGCGTTTCCTCTCTCGGAGAAAGTTTCACCGCGGATAATATTTATAAATCGGCAAAGATTCCGTTTCAGTTCGATTATGCCGACCGCGACGCCGACGTACTTACCGACAGTACAAGCATAAACTACTTTTCCACATTTCACGGAACTCACGTTTCGGGTATAGCCGTAGGCAACGACGAAAATATCCGCGGTTCCGCGCCGAACGCCCAGCTTGCATTTATGAAAGTATTCGGAGATTATTCCGGCGGAGCAGAAACCGTTGATATCATCGCGGCTCTCGGAGATTGCGCGTATCTCGGCGTAGACGCTCTTAATATGAGTCTCGGAGCGACCGCAGGCTTCACTTGCGAAAGAAACGCCGACCTGTTTTTCGTGAACGAAATGTACTCCAAACTCGAAAAACTCGGTATACTCGTATGCTGCGCGGCCGGCAACGAAACAAACACGTCTCTGACGTATGCGGACGGTTTTATTTATTCGGGCAATCCCGATTCCGGTCTTATCAGCTCTCCCGGCTCGTATGACGCGGCGTATGCGATAGCAAGCGTCGACAGAGTTCCGACGGGTATTTTTTATGCCGACGGTTCGGCGGTTACTTATCGTCCGGCTGTTGCTCCCGCAGAATCCGAAGGGTTCGACGTGATGGGTATGATTCTCGGGGAAGAAACCCGTCGTGAATTGGATCTCGTTGTCGTTCCCGGATTTGGGCAGGTCGATGATTACGAAGGTCTTGACGTAACGGGCAAGGCGGTTCTTGTGACGAGAGGAGAGATATCTTTCGAGGAGAAACAGGCGATTGCGTCCGAAAAAGGTGCGGTACTGTGCATTATCCGCAATAACGAAGCCGGCATAATCAACGCACAGATAACCGGCCTCGTTATTCCGACGATAACGGTACAGCAAATCGACGGGAAAAGACTCGAAAACACGACGAAAGTAGTTTTCGAAAAAGATCTTTCGGTAAATATAATTTCTTCTTTCTCTTCCTGGGGACCTCTTTCCGACCTTAAACTTAAACCCGATATAACCGCTCCCGGCGGCAGTATCTATTCCGCTATGCCTAAAGGTTATTCGAGAGGAAGCTACGCTTATCTCAGCGGTACGAGTATGGCTTCTCCGAATCTGACGGGACTTATCGCGACCGTGAAGCAATATGTCAAAGAAAGGTTCCCGGCCGCAACCGAGCTTGAAGTAAGAAATCTTTGTTACAGACTCGTACAGAGTACGGCTGTTCAGACTCTTGACGCAGGAGGAAATCTTGCAAGTCCGAGAGCTCAGGGTGCAGGCATAGCCGATGTAAAGCGGGCAATCGAAACCGACGCTTACTTATGGGTAACGGGATCGTCGAGAACGAAGCTCGAGCTGGGCGATGACAAAAATCGCGACGGCGTATATACTCTGAGATTCAACGTTACCAATTTCGGAGACAATACTCTTTCCTATCGCCCGGAAGTTTCGTCGTTTACCGAAACTCTTAACGACAACGGGACTCTCGCTCTGCGTTCGTATCCTCTCGATAAAGGAACGGTCAAAGTGTCGTCCGATGCGATAAGTAACGGAGTTATTATTCTGGAAGCGGGCGAAACCGCCTCGGTTACCATCGTAATAACGCTCAGCGACGACGAAAAACAATATCTCGATAATGGTTTTGAAAACGGAATGTACGTCGAAGGTTTTGCGTTCCTTCGGGCGGAAAACGGTACGGATATCGATTTGTCCATACCTTTCCTCGGATTCTACGGAGACTGGACCGACGCACCTATATTCGACGTTACGGCTTACGACAATAAAGAACCCGCAGTTTACGGCAGTACCGTTTACGGTATATTCGGAAGATATGATCAGTATTATCCGATGGGAACGTATTCCTTCTTTACTCCGGAAAATCCCGACGAGGAAGTTCCCGAGGCAAGTTACGACAGAATAGCTCTTACCTGCGACGAAGACGGTGTAGGCAGCATTTACGCAATTTATCTCGCCGATTTCAGAAACATATCCTATATGGAATACAATCTTACAGATGAGGAGACCGGATACACCTACTTCACTTACCACGATTACAACGTACGTAAGATGTACTATAACGCAAGTTCTCAACAAATTGTAGTTGCCGGTCACGATTTGAACATAGGAGACCTGCTCGAAACATACGACTTCTCGAGTAACCAAAGGCTTATTCTTTCGGTGGACGCATATCTTGACACAGAGGGCAAAAACAGCCACAGAAGGCTTGAATTCCCGATATATCTCGATTTCGAAAAGCCTGTACTCGAAAAGGCGGAAGTTCGGGAGGAAAACGACAGAATACTTGTGGATATGGATGTTTACGACAACCATATTCTCGACAATCTTCTTCTCTGTACGCCGGGCGAAGATTCGGAGGATCTTTCCCTGCTTACTAATTTTGCGCTTCCGGTAAATAATTACGTACAAGGACAGATTAACACTATAACGCTCGACGTTACGGATTACATCCCGGGAATGAAAGACGGACAGTTTTACGTAGCTTTCAGTGATTGCGCACAGAATCAGAGCATTTATCATATAGGCGATTTCTCCGGATATATCCGTACCGAAAACGCATCCGACGAAATGAACGGCATTCCCGACAAATACGATTTCGACGCAATCAGAAATCGACTTGAATCGGAAAGAGGTATCCGATTCGACAAAGGAGAACCCGAAGACGTCATAAGGACATACGTTCTTTCGGAAATAGAGGCTCTCACCTATAAGGCGGTTCCCTCATCGCAGGTAAACAGCGTCTACGAAAGCGGCGAACATAAATTTACGGTCAACGACAACGGCGAACTCGTCAGATACGAAGGACCGGGCGGATACGTGGTTATTCCCGAAGATATCGGTATCACGTCTATACTCGGTACCGTAGACGTATTCAGGGCAAGAAAAGATATTACGGGCGTAACGATTCCGCAAGGCGTCGAAACTCTCGGAAATACCTGCTTCTATCAGTGTTCCGGACTTAAATCCGTAAGTCTTCCCACAACACTCAAAAACTACGGAGCACATTGTTTCCGCGCCAGCGGACTCGTCGAATGCGATATTCCCGAAGGCGGCGAAACTTTCGGAAGCAGTATTTTCTGCGAATGTCCCGACCTTGAAAGGGTTACCTTCCCGTCTACATCGAAAGGTGTGTTCCCGACGCAAGCCATAGCTTTCTCGCCCAAAATCAAAGAATTCTATATGCCGGACGGATTTACGTCGGTCGGTTCTCAGCCGGTTATAAGGTGCGAAGGACTCGAGAAGCTCAGGATTTCACCCAATCTTACCAAACTTGCAAACTACTTTGCACACGGCTGCTTGTCGCTCACGGAAGTAAATTTCGTCGAAATGACAAAAATTACCGAATGGAATCTGTCGTGCTTCAGCTGGTGCGATCTCAGGAACGTGGAGTTGCCCGCAAACGAAAACGGCGCCGTAGTAGCGATGGGCTCGGAAAGTTTTGGCAAAAATCTCAATATCGAACATTTCACTTGTCGGGCAAATATCAACCGATTCTATTTTGTTATGGACTATACTCCCGAATTGAAAACAATAGATTTCTACGGAAATATCGACGGAGCTATTGACGGCAGTCAGTTCACTTCCGCTCACAATCTTGAATACGTCAATTTCTACGGCGACGTCAAAGTTATCGGTTCCAACTACTGGCCGGAATTCAGCTTTTCCGACTGTGGAATGAAATCCGTGCATTTCTACGGAAACGTAGGCGAAATAATAGGCACGAATTTCTCCAATTGTCCAAATCTTTCGGAAGTGGTCTTCCATAAAAATATCGGTAAAATCAACCACTTCCCCTTCGGAGGCTGTCCGAATCTCAAAAACTTCACCGTATCCGAAGATAACGAATATCTTATTTTCGACGAAGAAACCAAAATCGTCTACGACAACGAAAAAACGAAGATGTTCGTTCCTTCCGGATGGGATTACGACGGAATTCTCGAAATCCCCGATACGGTAACTACTCTCGAAAACGGTCAGTTCGGTTCTTCGCAAGACAGTCTTGAAGGTCAGACTTTCACGTACTCCATAGAAGAAAACGTTATTACTTCCTCGCTCAGCAGCTGGCATCCTCCTCTTGAAAACGAAGTAAAGCCTCTGCTTAAGGGCGTGGTCATTCCCGAATCGATAAAGAATATACCGATGTATGCGTTCAAGGGCTTCACCGGACTGAAATCGATTGAATTCAAAGGCAATATAGAGGAAATCGACGATTACGCATTCTACAAGTGCGGCTTCGAAGAAATTATCATACCCGACGCGGTGACTTATATCGGAAATTATGCTTTTTACGGTTGTAAAAATCTGACGAAAGTCGTGATAGGAGATAATCTTGAAATAATCGATACCTATGCTTTCGCGGAGTGCGGCAATCTTAAAAACGTAAATCTTCCCGAATCTCTTACTGCGGTTAAGAATTACGCCTTTATGAATACGTCTCTCGAATCGATAAAGATTCCCGAGTCTGCGGCAATATTCAATCCGCTTACGGTCCTTTACGGCGTTAAAACATTTAAGGAAATAGCCGTAGCCGAAGGAAACCCGATACTTTCGGCTAAGGAAAACGTTCTTTACAATAAGGACGAAACCATTCTTTATAAGTACAATTCCGCCGGCGACAGACGAGAATTCATAGTTCCCTTGTCGGTAACCGAAATAATCGAATATGCCTTCGAAATGGCCGGAAGCCTCGAAAAAATCGATTTTTCCAACGTATGCGAAATCGGCAGATACGCGTTTTCCCGTTCGGGACTTAAGGAAATCAACCTTACCGACCGTATACGGTTTATAGGAACTCACGCTTTTGCGGAAATGAATGTCGAAAAGCTTACGATAGCGTCGGGAACGAATATTTTTGATTACTCTTACGTATTCAGGAATACTGCAATAACAGACATTGCGGTAAATAAAAACGAATTTTTCAAAGTTGAAGGCGATTTCGTTATGAATACAAGGGGCAACGTAATATACGACTATATCGGCGACGAAATCGAAACGCTCGTTATTCCCGAAGGGATTACGAGAATCGCTCCGTACGCCTTCAAAAATGCAAAAATAACCAATCTCGAACTTCCCTCCACGCTTAAATCGATAGGCGCGGAAGCGTTCTTCGGCTGCGGGCTGGAAACCGTTACTTTCCGTTCGGAAACGGCTCCGAGGTTCGAATGCGAATACAACGCGGAAAAGACTATGTTTTATGCGAACTTCGGCGAATTCGATATCGAAACCAAGCCTTCTATAAAGGCGATATTCCCCGAAAATGCTACTTATCTCAGAAACTATATCTTCAGATTTATGTTTGCAATCGAAAAATAGCAATTGCGATACGGAGTAACGCATAGTACTCCTTCTTAACAGGGCGGGACGCCGACAGGCTGTTCCGCCTTCTTCGTTCTGATAACGATACCGGCAACGCCTTTAACGCAAAAAAAAACGGACTATCCTCTCGGATAATCCGCGTCTATGGCAGGGGAGACGCGATTCGAACACGCAACCTACGGTTTTGGAGACCGCTACTCTACCGTTGAGCCACTCCCCTACTCGCTTCATTATACTATCGGCGGCGTTTTTTGTCAATCGTATATAGGTTTATTTACGCCCTGATTTTTTCTTTTTTGAAAAAAGCCTGCGGATTTTTGGCTCTCCGCAGGCTTTATATTCGTTTTTACAGGTCTTTTCTGCGATTTGCGATATCCGACCGATATTTCGTTTCCCGGCTTTATTTCGCGTATTCGACGCTTCTCGTTTCCCTGATAACGTTGACTTTTATCTGTCCGGGATATTCCATTTCGCTTTCGATCTTCTTGGCGATGTCTTTTGCGAGAAGGACCATAGTCGGGTCGTTTACTACCTCGGGCTTTACGATAACTCTGACCTCTCTGCCCGCCTGAAGAGCGTAAACCTTCTGGACTCCGTTGAAGTCGCTCGCGATCTCCTCGAGCTTTTCGAGCCGCTTGACGTAATTCTCGATAGTCTCGCGTCTTGCGCCCGGTCTTGCGCCCGAAACCGCGTCCGCCGCCGCAACGAGAACGGCTTCCACCGTCATAGGATCGACGTCGCCGTGGTGCGCCATAATAGCGTTGACGACCTCTTTGCTTTCGCGGTACTTTTTGGCGAGGTCCGCTCCTATCTGAACGTGCGTGCCTTCGACCTCCTGATCCACGGCTTTGCCTATATCGTGGAGAAGTCCCGCTCTTTTCGCGAGCATAACGTCCACTCCGAGTTCCGCCGCCATCATTCCGGCTATATAGGAAACCTCGAGGGAGTGATTGAGGACGTTCTGTCCGTAACTCGTCCTGAATTTAAGCCGTCCGAGAAGCTTGATTATTTCGGGATGAAGTCCGAAGACGCCCGTATCGAAGGAGGCTGCTTCGCCGGCTTCCTTTATGGTAACGTCCATCTCCTTTCTGACCTTCTCCGCCATCTCTTCGATTCTTGCGGGGTGGATTCTTCCGTCGGTAATAAGTCTTTCGACGGTGATTCTCGCGATCTGTCTTCTTACGGGGTCGAATCCCGAAAGAATGACGACTTCGGGCGTATCGTCGATGATAAGGTCTACTCCCGTGGCGTTTTCGATAGCTCTGATATTTCTTCCTTCGCGGCCTATGAGTCTTCCCTTCATATCGTCGTTGGGAAGCGGAATTGTCGTTATGGTCGCTTCGGAAACCTGATCCGCCGCGCATCTCTGGATCGCGCTGCCGATGATTTCTCTCGCTCGTTTCTCGCCGTTTTCCTTGGCTTCGTTTTCGATTTCGCGGACGATGACCGCGGCTTCCTTTCTCGCGTCGGACACAATCGTTTCGACGAGAGAGGCTTTCGCTTCCTCTTTTGTCATCTGCGAAACTCTTTCAAGCTCGGAATTGAGCTTTTCGTTGAATTTCTCCATTTCCGCCTGCTTCCGCTGAAGCTCGGCTTGCTGATTCTGAAGAGTTTTCTGTTGCTGTTCGAGTTGCTCCTGTTTTCTCGTAAGAACGTCCTCTTTCTTATCGAGAGTAGCTTCTCTTCCTACGAGGCGGTCCTCCTTTTTGGAAAGCTCCTTCGACCTTTCCTTGCTCTCCAGCTCGAAGTTGAGCTTGAGCTGTTCCACCTCTTCCTTAGTTTCGATGATTTTCTCTTTTTTTCTTTTTCTCGCTTCTTCTTCAGCGACACCAATAATAGAATCTGCGCGTTTTTTAGCTTCCTCGACTCTTTTCGTGAAGACGTATTTCTCCACGAAATACAAAACGCCCACACCTACACCGATGCCCACTATACCGATAACCACGGCCAGCCAGACCGAAACCTGACCTGCACTGAGCATCACGTTGAAAAACATATTTTTTCCTCCAGATATATTCGCACCGAATATGACGGCTTTAAAAGCAAAAAGCCCGTCCGCCGTCGATATTATTGACACGGAGGGTTATTAGGATAACCCGTATTATATTTATTTTAGTATATAAGGCAGAATTTGTCAATCGTTTTCAGTCTATCCGCAACGTTTTTTGCCCTTATCCACCGCCTTAACGACCTCTATCGGAAAATATCGTTTCCGACTTTTTTCATCACTCAGTTTTCAGGGCGTAAAAAAATCAGTCGGGCGAATACTTTTTTGCAAACGCCCGACTGACTGAATTTTTAACCCTTAACAGTAATCCGAAGGATTTTTCTTCTGATATTCTTTATACAAAGAGCTTTTCGTTATCCCTGCTTATGGGGGTAGTAGGGCACTACGGGAAGCTCTATTCCGAGAAGATAACGGGAAGCCACTCTCACAAGACAGTTGTTGAGATATTCCACAACGTAATCGCCGACGGTGGGAATTATCTTTTCGTTGCCTATACCGCTGTGATTGGTCAGGAAAACGTAGGTTCCGCCCGTAAGCATACAATGCTGCCGCATAAGAAACTCCGTGACCTTATCTACTCCGCTGCTTGCGACGGAAACCACCCTTATACCCTTTGCGCGCATTTTTGCGACGGCTTCAAAGTAACGCTCGTTATCTTTGGTCTTGAAGCCTCCCTGCTCGTCCTTATAGTGATGCGGAGCGTCCGCAACGTGAATTATAAGCTTGGAGGCTTCTTTCATCCATTGCTTTTCGACGGCTTCGGAAAAAGCAATGTCCACGGCTTCCTCGAAATCTCCGCCGCCTGCCGCTGCCTGATCGGAAATATTTTTCATAACCTCATCCATATCCTCACTGAACGGAAAATATTTTGTAACGTAAGAGTCGCCGTGATCGCGATAGAACAGAAGCGCAATCTGGAGCTCCACTCTTTCCGGAGAGGCGTCCAGTATTCTCATAGCTACATCCTTGATTTCCGCTTTAAGGTAATCTATTTCGTCGTGCATCGAGCCGGTCGTATCCACCACGAACATAAGCTGACATATCTTTGCCGCGGAAACCGCTCCCGAAAGCTCTATTTTTATCTCGGAGAAAAGCTCGAGATCGTGAGGCACGGAATATTCGGCTTTAATCTGTCCGTAGGTAACCACCAGCCGTTTGCTTTTGGCTCCGCCCGCAAAGACGTAAGCCCTGCCGTTCGGATCGGTAAAAGCCGTATCGATAAGATTTGCGCCCGAATAAAGCTCGACTTTGGCGTTGAATACGGCGTTGTCTCCGTTTGAAACCGCGACTCTTAAAACAGTCGAGGTGTTCTGATCGAGATTTTGATAAGTCAATATAGACCGCTTCAGATACTCGTCCGTAAGATTTGCCGTCTGAGTCATAAGCTTATGCCAAAATTCCATATTTGCGAGGTCGTTCCATTCGCCCGCGGTAAGCTGCCCTGCCGGAATTTCGATCTGGCCCTGATTTCCGCTGTTACCGGTCTTGTCCCACGACGACGAGCCGTCAGGCACTCTTCCTCCTTTTTCTCTTCCCGGCTCAAGTCCGTAATCTCTGTTGTTTCCGCACGAACACAAAACCGGTATAAGCAACACCGCCAATAATATAATCAATAAAGTTTTGGCTTTCATTTCAGCACCTCCTGATATTGGTATTTGTACGGGCAGAATCCTTGCTCCACAAGTCTATGCGCTTCGGATTTTTACCCTCCTTGTAAAGACAATACCATCTATTACATATTTTTGTCAATTATTTTTCATAAATTTATCTAAAATCTTCATAACTTTTTGCTTTAATTTTACTAAAACTAAAGCGCGGAGGGCTTGCGTTCGACAAATACCAAGCGTTTTTTGCCCCGAAAAGGGCATTTTTATACAATTCGGCTCAAAAAAGTTGCTAACCGCAGCCGTATATGTTATAATTTAGTTGACTTAGTAAAAACAGGAGGCAACAGTCACTTATTATGAGTTACAGCAAAAGATCCGAAATCCCCGCTCAATATACCTGGGATAAAACCGCTATTTTCAAAACGCCCGAAGACTGGGAAAAAGCCCTGAAGGAAATCGAGGCTCTCATTCCCGCTTTCGCTGCCTATAAAGGCAGGCTCAACAACAAAGAGACCATTCTCGAATATTTCCTTTTCAACACCAAGCACAACAAAAAGATAGGTCTGGTTTATCTCTACGCTTTCCTCGGTCAGGACGAAGACAGCAAGAATACCGAAGCTCAGACCCGTTGGGGAAGAGTAATGAGTATGTTCGCCAAGCTTGGCGAAGCCACCTCTTTCGCGGATCCCGAAATCTCCGCCAATTCCAAAGAAACGCTCGAAGATATGATCGCCGATCCGAGATTCTCCGATTACGACGTTTCCCTTAAAATGATTCTTAAAGGAAAGGACCATATTCTTTCCGCGGAAGAAGAAAGGATCATCGCTTCCTTCTCCTCCGTTCTCGGAAACTTCAAAGCCGCTTTCGACAGACTCGACAACGGCGACATAAAATGGGCTAAGGTTACCGTGGACGGCAAGAAAGTCCCGCTCTCCCACGGAATGTATTCCCAGCTTCTTCATAATCCCGACCAGAAGGTCCGCGCGGACGCTTTCAAGAAGTATTATAAGGGCTATATCGACGTTATCAACACCCTTTCCTCGCTTTACGCTTCTCAGGTCAAGGTAGACTGGACCCGCGCAAGAACGAGGAAATTCGGCTCCACGATGGAATCGGCTCTTTTCTACGAAGACGTAGACAAGAAGGTTTACGAAAACCTCATCAGATGTATAAACAAGAACCTCGAACCTCTTCACGACTATATCGCGCTCAGAAAGGAAGTCCTCGGGCTCAAAACTCTCAATATGTACGACCTTTACGTTCCGATGATTGAAAATGCGGATATCAAGCTCGAATTCGACGACGCTTACGAACTCGTAAAAAAGGCTCTCGCTCCTCTCGGCAAGGATTACGTCAAGGTTCTCGAACAGGCGAGAAAGGAACGCTGGATCGACGTTTACGAAACCCCCGGAAAACGCAGCGGAGCTTATTCCATCGGAATGCAGGGCGTTCATCCCTTCGTTCTTCTGAACTATCAGCAGACCACCAACGATATCAGCACCATCGCTCACGAAATGGGACACGCTATGCACAGCTATTACAGCAACGGCACGCAGCCCGAAGACAAAGCGGATTACAAGATCTTCGTAGCGGAGGTCGCTTCCACCTGCAACGAAGTCCTTCTTCTCAAATACCTCCTCAACACCACCGAGGACGTCAACGTCAAGAAGTATCTCCTTACGTTCTATCTCGATATGCTGAGAACCACGATGTATCGTCAGGCTATGTTCGCCGAATTCGAATACATCTCCCATTCGATGGAAGAAAAGGGCGAAACTCTTACCTACGAAAACCTCTGCAAGGAATATCTCAAACTCAACAAGAAGTATTACGGCAAGGCTGTCAGACATAACAAGGAAATCGCTTACGAATGGGCGAGAGTTCCTCATTTCTACAGAGCCTTCTACGTTTACAAGTACTCCACGGGCATAATTTCCGCGGTCTGCATTGCGGAAAAGATTCTCAGGGAAGGCAAGTCCGCGGTTGCGAATTACAGGAAATTCCTGACTCTCGGCTGCTCTATGGACCCCGTAAGCGAGCTTAAAGTCGCGGGCGTCGACCTTACGACCAACGAGCCTTTCGATATCGTCGCTAAATCCTTCGCCGATACTCTCGAAGAGCTTAAGAAGCTTCTCGGAAAATAAAACCTTCGGTTTTTCGTCCGATTGAACTCAGGACGCGCGTTTCCCGACGTGCGTCCTTTTTTCGTGCGGCTCGTACGGCGGACGGATTTCCGCATAAAGCACCGCGTAAATTCTGTACGGCGTTTTATCTGTACCTTGTCGACAACGGCGGTTTTTTCGCCCGACTTTCGGCGTTTTTCGCGGAAAATCCCTTCGTTCCGAAACGTAAAGTCTTTGTAAAAAACGGAAAAAAACTCTATATTCGGTTTTTTGATTACGTGAAACGACGCAAAACCTCCTCCCAATAACTTGACAATCCTTCGCCGAACGGATATAATTTAGAAGCAGGAGGATTTTTATGAAAAAAGATACGTTGACCGAGCTTATCGACTGGCTCTATAATATGCCGATTAACTTAGACAACCTTTTTCTTTCTCCTCTTTCCAACAAGACCGGCAAGTGCGAGGAATTCACGGCTCTCAACGGAGTTCGTGAGATAATAATGATTCTTCTTCTCCGCGAAAAGAAGCTTACTATGTCGCAGCTCGCGAATTACATCGGCTCCTCCAACCAGAGAATGACCTTTCCCGTAAACCGCCTCGTCGAATCGGGGCTTGTCGACCGTACCCGCGATCCCGACGACAACAGAATCTTCGTCATTCAGGCGTCGGAAAAGGGTAGATCTCTTACCGACGATTATCTTAAAAACACCTACGAAACCTTAGGGAACCATCTCGGCGAGAAATTCACCGACGAAGACTTCGCCGAATTCACGAGGCTTCTCGAAATCAATCTTTCGTATATGAAGGAGTTTGCTGACAATATAAACAACGACTATGGAAAAAACAGCTGAAAACATCAAAAAAGCCTATATCACGGGTATCGACTGGTCGTGCTATTACACGAAGGGCGTTATAACTCCGACGATTCAGGAGATAAATAAGTTTTACGATTTCACCTGGACGCAGATTCTTATTCTCGACCTTCTCGAGAGGGAAAAGAAGCTGAGTATGTCGCAGGCTGCCCGTATGCTTGCTCTTCCGCCGCAGAATCTCACCAAGACCATAGATTCTCTCGTAGACGCGTCTTTGGTTTCGAGGCGTCACGACGAGCTTAACCGACGCACGATTTATATTCGTCTTACTCCCTCGGGGATATCCATCGCCCGTCATTGCCGCCGCATAAGGAACGATTATTTTACGCGGCAGATGGAAAGGATTTTCACCGAAGAGCAGCAGGCCGAATTCCTTTCGGCTATGCAGGAGCTCGATAAGCTTCTGCATAAGCTCGCCTGACTCATTTTCAATAAAAACCGACTTTCATCGATTCTCAAAAAACGACGCCGACGCTTTTATATAAGCCTCGGCGTTTTTCCTTCCCGAAAACCTCGATTTATCTCTCGGTTTCGGTCTTTTCCCGGTTTTGATTTATTCGTTTAAATCGGATTTCTCGGTCTTATCCGAAGATTACCGCTTCGCGATAAGGTCGCATACGTTCTGCGAAAATTCCGCGGGATTGTCGAGTTCGAGTCCCGCTATGAGCCTTGCCTGATCGTAAAGCACGAAGGACAGCTTTTCAAGCGCCTCCTTATCGCTCTCGAAAAGTTCTGTAATCTTTGCGAAAACGGGGTGATTCAGGTTGATTTCGAGGACTTTTTTGGCGTTGACGGTCTGCGCGTTGGGCATACTGTTGAGGATCTTCTCCATTTCTATGGAAAGCTCGCCCGCCTCCACGAAACAAACGGGATGATTTTTGAGTCGTGAGGACGCTCTGACCTCGCTTACCTTATCGCCGAGAGTTTTTCCGACGAACGCGATCGCGTCCTCCTGAATCTTACTGAGCTCTTCTTTCTTTTCTTCGCCCGACTCGCCCGAAATCGATTTAAAGGGCTTGTCCTTGTACTTATCGAGGAGCTTGACCACGAATTCGTCCACGTTTTCGGTCATAGCCAGAACCTCGTAACCCTTTTCGGCTATGAATTCCATCTGCGGCATAGCCCTGATTCCCTCCACGCTCTGTCCGCAGGCGTAATAAACGGCCTCTTGACCGTCCTTCATATTTTCGACGTAATCCGCAAGGCTCGTATAATCTCCGTTGTCTGCGAGGCGATAGATAAGAAGGTCCTCTATCTTGTCCTTATCCGCGCCGAAGGAGGTATAGATTCCGTATTTGAGCTGCGTTCCGAAAACTCCGAAGAACTTCTCGTATTTCTCGGTATCCTCCTTCATAAGCTCGAGGAGCGCGTTCCTGATTTTCTTTTCGACCGCGGAAGCAATGGCTTTGAGCTGGCGGTTATGCTGAAGCATTTCTCTCGAAAGGTTAAGGCTGAGGTCGGAGGAATCCACCACGCCCCTGACGAAGGCGAAGTATTCGGGAATAAGCTCCGCGCATTTCTCGGTGATAAGCACGCCGTTTCCGTACAATTCGAGACCTCTCTCGTATTCCTTGGAATAAAAGTCGTAAGGCGCTCTCGACGGAACGAAAAGCAGTCCGCTGAACGACACGGCTCCCTCCACGTTCACGGGGATAGTCAGGAGAGGCTTGTCGTAGTCGTGGAATTTGTCCCTGTAAAAGTTATCCGTCTCCTCTTCGGTAAGCTCGGATTTCTTCTTTTTCCAGAGAGGAACCATACTGTTGACCGTCTGATCCTCGAACTTTTTGAAGCTCTCGCCCTTCTTCTCGGGGTCCGGCTCGAAAATCTCGACGTTCATAATTATCGGATAGCGTATATAGTCCGAATACTTCCTGACGAGCGCTTTAAGCTCGTAGGTATCGAGGAATTCGTCGTAATTCTCCTCTTCTTCGTTGTCCTTGAGGTAAAGAATAACGTCCGTACCGTTGCTTTCCTTGTCGGTTTCCTCCACGGTATAGCCCGAAACGCCCTCGGACGACCATTTATAAGCCTTTTCGCTTCCGTAAGGTCTGGAGATGACCTCGACCTTTTTCGCTACCATAAACGCCGAATAAAAGCCTACGCCGAACTGTCCGATAATTTCGCCCGCGGCTTCGCTTCCGGCGTTTTCGCTCCTGAAGATACCCGTGCCGCTGTGCGCTATCGTACCGAGGTTTTCCTCCATTTCGGAGTCGTTCATTCCGCAGCCGTTATCCGAAACGGTAAGGGTTCTTTTTTCCTTGTCGGCGGTGATTCTTATGGAATAATCTCCGCGGTTCATTCCCGATTCTCCGCCCGAAAGCGATTTATAATACTGTTTGTCGATTGCGTCCGCGGCGTTGCTTATAAGCTCTCTGAGAAAGATTTCCCTGTGAGTATAGACCGAATCGATCATCATTTCCAGCAGCTTCTGCGACTCCGCCCTGAATTTTTTCATATATTTTTTTAAAGCCTCCTTGCGTTAAAATCCAATCGAATCCTTCGCGATTCTTTTCATAAAGACAATTATAGTCCGAAACGAAAATTTGTCAAGTCTTTCCGATTTTTTGTCCCGTCCTTTCGATTTTTAGTAATATCTCTCGGATTTTCAGCAATATCCTTTCGGACTTTTTCGGATAAAAAAAACGCCCCCGACGTCTCGGAGGCGCTTCAAGCAATTCTTTTGTTTTGTCCCCGACGCCGCGGATTATCCCGACTGAAGGACAGGCGACGACGGAGCTTTCCGAAGAAGTGACCGGCTTCCTCGGAAGATCTCGTTATGCCCGTAAGGGCTATCCGCGTAAAAGCGGAAATTTACTTATTCTAATCAAGCTTCCCGTTCGAATCTTCTCGTTTCGAGAATAAATCTTCTTATCCGAGGTTTCTCGTTTCGGGAACGAAGCTTCTTATTTATTGAGGTTTCTGATGAAATCGCATCCTACCGCGAACATCTTCTTGTTGGGTTCGATAAGCTGAGGCTTCTTGGAGAAGAAATACTCCACGCCTTCGATAGCCTTGTCGTCGTCCACGATACCGGTAGCCTCTACGACCGCGCCGAGCATAACGACGTTGGAGCCTTTGGGGTTTCCGTTTTCGGTAGCGAGTTCGATGGTGGGAACGTAATAAACGTGAAGGTCGGTTCTTTCGACCTTAACGTCGATAAGAGAGCTGTTGATGAATACGTATCCGCCGGGAACGACGTTGTCGATGAACTTGTCCACGGAGGGCCTGTTCATAGCGACGAGAACGTTGGGGTGGGTTATCATCGGGTTGGCTACGGGGGCATCGGAAACGACTACCGAACAGTTAGCCGTACCTCCTCTCATTTCGGGACCGTAACTCGGGAGCCAGGTGGTGTTTTTGTCGTTATACATAGCGGAATAAGCGACAATCTGACCGAGAGCCAGAACGCCCTGTCCGCCGAAGCCTGCGGCTATCATTTCAAAGGTTTTACTCATCTTTCGTTCCTCCTGTCACAGAATACGCCCAAAGGATAGTAAGGAATAACTTCGTCTCTGATGTGTTCCATAGCCTTGACGGGCTGCATTCCCCAGTTGGTGGGGCAGGCAGCAAGCACTTCGATAAGCGCGAAGCCCTTCTTTTCTATCTGGCATTCGAACGCTCTCTTGATAGCCGCTCTTGCCTTTCTTACGTTTGCAGCGTCGTGCGTGGAAACGCGTTCGATATAGGTCGCGCCATCGAGCTGTGAGAGCATTTCGGCGATTCTTACGGGATAACCGTTGAGAACGACGTTTCTGCCGCCCTGGCTGGTGGTGGACTTCTGACCGAGAAGGGTCGTGGGAGCCATCTGACCGCCCGTCATTCCGTAAATACCGTTGTTGATGAAGATAACGGTGATGTTTTCGCTTCTTGCCGCAGCGTGAATGATTTCGGCCGCGCCGATACTTGCGAGGTCGCCATCGCCCTGATAAGAGAACACGATTTTATCGGGGTGTACTCTCTTGACTGCGGTCGCGATAGCCGGAGCTCTTCCGTGAGCCGCTTCGATTGTGTCTACGTTATAGTAATCGTAGTTATATACCGCGCATCCTACGGGCGCGATTCCGATGATGTCTTCGTTTTTTATATTAAGTTCGTCGAGAGCTTCGCAGACGAGCTTGTTTGCAATTCCGTGGGAGCAGCCCGGGCAGAAGTGCAGCGGCTTATCCGTAAGCAATTTGGATTTCTGATAAACGATCTTTTCTTCCATCTCACTATTCTCCTTTCTTTACGACTTCCACGAGTTCTTCCGCGGTAATGACGTTACCGCCGTTTCTTCCGTAGAATTCAACGGGCTTTCTGCCGTTGACTGCAAGTCTTACGTCCTCGACCATCTGACCTTTGCTGAGTTCCGCTACGAGGAATCTCCTGACGTTGGGCCTTTCCGCGAGAGCCGCAATCTGCTTCTCGGGGAAGGGGAAGATGGTTATGGGACGGAACAAGCCGATCTTATAGCCCATTTCCCTGAGCTTGTTGACCGACGTCTTTGCGATTCTGGAGGTAGTACCGTAAGCGCAGACGATGGTATCGGCGTCGTCGCACATATACTCTTCGTATCTGACTTCCTTTTCCTTGAGCTCGTCGTATACCTCGTAGAGATGGTCGATAATGCCTTCGAACTTATTGGGATCCATTTCGAGGGTAGTGATGACCTTATGGTCTTCGGCTTTATGGCCGGTGGTAGCCCACGGTTTAGCGGGGAAGGTAGCGGGATCCTTGAATTCGGGAAGCTCTACGGGTTCCATCATCTGACCGATGGTAGCGTCGCCGAGGATATAGGTTATGACTCTGTACTGATCGGCTTTGTCGAAAGCGTTGTAGATAAGGTCAACGGCTTCCTGAATGCTTGCGGGCGTATAAACGAGCATCTTGTAATCGCCGTGTCCGCCGCCCTTGGTCGCCTGGAAATAGTCGCCCTGCGCCGGAAGAATCGTTCCGAGACCGGGGCCGCCTCTTACCATATTTACGATAACGCAGGGGAGGGAGCCCGTTGCGATATAGCTTATGCCTTCCTGTTTAAGGCTGATTCCGGGGCTGGAGGAGCTTGTCATAGCTCTTGCTCCCGCGCAGGACGCGCCGTAAACCATATTGATTGCGGCGACTTCGCTTTCGCTCTGAATGAACGTTCCGCCTACTTCGGGGAGCCTCTTGCTCATATACTCCGGAATTTCGTTCTGCGGAGTGATGGGGTATCCGAAAAAGTATCTGCATCCGCCGCGGATTGCCGCTTCCGCAATCGCTTCGTTACCTTTCATTAACTTCTTAGCCATTTCGTCCTCCTGATTATCTCATAACGGTGATTATGTTGTCCGGACACATAGTCGCGCAGGACGCGCAGCCTATACATTCGTTCATATCAGTCACCGTTGCGGGATTGTATCCCTTGGGGTTAACCTTCGTCTTGTCGATGAAAACGATTTTCTTGGGGCAGGCCGCCACACAAAGACCGCAGCCCTTGCAAATCGCTTCATTAAAAATTACCTTTGCCATTTACCTGCTATACCTCCTGTTTTGTCGGCTGCTCGGCAGCCGCACGTAAATTAAGTACGCTTTATTAAAAACGGACCTTCGCCCGATTTAATACTTATAGTTTCGTCTTTTTCAGCCGATTTTCCCTCTTCGGCTTTCGTTTCTCTACGAGAAATCGGTTTCCCTCGTTCGGATTTCGTCTTTTCCGTCGGGTTTGTATTCCTCTCGGTTTATTTCTTTCATTCGGATTCCGTTTTCCTCGGTTCGGGTTTTATTCCTCTTCCTCTTCGATGTCGTCGGGGCTGAGTCCCGAGAAGACGTTCTTTACTCTCTCGAGGAATGCTTCGTTGTCCTCGAAATCCTCGTCCGCGTCCTCTTCTTCGGGAGCTTCCTCGTTTTCTTCTTCCGCGGAATTTTCGTCCTCTGCGGAAATTTCCGGTTCCTGCGTTGCGGAAGGTTTATCCGCGCCCGAGGTTTTTTCCGCGAATCCCGCCGCAAGCTCTTCTATGGAGTCGTCCTCATCGTCCTCGTCGCATTCCCCGAGTATAACGTCGTCCACGAAGAACGAACTTTCCTTATCGAGGTTATCGAGCGACATAATGCTGACGCCGTACTCTCTGAGTTTTGAGAAGAGCGGAACGAGGTCTGCGGGTGCGCAGGCGACCGCAATCGTGTCGATTTTCTCGTTGGCAACGACTGTTTCCATAACGTCGATAAGGATTCTGTTGTCGAAAACCTTGCTTCCGCGCTTTTTTACTCTCATCGGCGGAGCCATATCGTAACCGCGGTTGACGATAAGGTCGATTATTTCTTTATGTTTTCTGTCTATAACTCCGTATATTTTACCGTAGACGATTTTTCCTGCGGAATTGACGTCGTCGAATATCTCTTTGAACTGTCTTCCGGAAAGTCCGAGGTTATCAACGTCGACGAACATTGCTATTTTTCTCATAAAGGCCTCCGTAATCATTAGGTTTTACGGCGCGACCGCCGTATTCTTTAATTGTACTATTTTTTTGCGGTTTTGTCTACATCTTTTAAGCCATTTCCCCGATAATAATAAAAAAGATACTGCTGCGCGTACCCCGAAAGCTCTCCGAAACGCCTTACGAGCGACCTGCTTATATCCTTATCGGCGGCTCCGTCCTCGAAAGCCGAGTGATAGACTCTCTTTATCCACACGTCCGTCGGGAAGACGTCCTTTCTCCCCGCTCCGAAGAGAAGAATACAGTCCGCGACCTTCGGTCCTACTCCCTTGAGGGTAAGGAGGGTTTTTCTCGCTTCCTCCGTCGGCATATCCGAAAGAGCCGAAAGGAATCCTTCGTCGAGCTTTCCGACCGTATCCGCGAGATATTCCGACCTGTATCCGCAGCCTGTACTCTCGTAAAAGGAAACGCTTTTGTCCGCCAGTCTTTCTCTCGTCGGGAAGGAAAATCCGAACTCGTTTTTCTCTCCGGCTGCCTCGCATAGCCTTTCGATTATGAGCTTTATCCGTTTGATGTTGTTGTTCGCGGAAATAATAAAAGACACCGTCGTTTCGTAGAGGTCCTGCGCAAGGATTCTTATTCCTCCGCCGTAATCCATCGCCGCCGATAAGGTCTCCGAGCCTGCCGAAAGGAGCTTTTTCTTTATCTCTCCGTAATCTCTTCCGAAATCGAAAAATCTCCTGAAATACGCCTCGTCCGTGCAGACGATCTCGATTTCTCCGTCCTTTTCGGGAAAAACGCGCGCGTACTCGCCGAGGCTTCTGACCTCCGAAGAGGAGTCCTCTTTTTCGTCGAATCTGAAAATCTGTCCGCATTCGAGCGTCTGTTTCGCGTCGAAATCCGCCGCGCTCACCTTAAAACGATTCATTTTTCTCTTACCGTTACGATTCCCTCTTAAACTCCGTCGCCGCAAAATCCGCGCTTCCGGACTCCGTGCGTTCTTTCCGCCGCATTTGCGTTTTTTGCTTCCTTTGCGGTATATTCCGCCGTTTCCGACCGTCGCCGCTAAAAAAATAAGGCGATCGCTCGCCTTAATTTTTATTCTTTACTGCGGATAAACGCTGACCTGCTTTTTATCCTTACCCTTATGCTCGAATCTGACGATGCCGGGGATTAAAGCGAACAGCGTGTCGTCGCTGCCGATTCCGACGTTGTTGCCCGGGTGGAAATGAGTTCCTCTCTGGCGGACGAGAATATTGCCTGCGGTGACGAACTGTCCGTCCGCGCGTTTTGCGCCGAGACGCTTGGATTCGCTGTCACGGCCGTTCCTCGAGGAACCGACGCCCTTCTTGTGAGCGAATAACTGCAATTTTATAAACATATCGCTGCCTCCGTTTTTATATATTTCGGATAACCCTTCTGAATATCGCGTATGCCCGTCATCATCGTTTCGAGGATGACGTCCGCGTCGTGTCTTTGCTCGGGCGTAAGCTTATCGGGAAGGGTTATTCCGAAGTACCCCTTAAGCTCGTCTCTCGAAAAGGAGGCGTCTATTTTCGCAACCTTTATGAGCCCCAAAGCCGCGGTCTGAGAGAGGGCGCTTATCGCCGCGCACACGAGGTCGTGTCCGTATACGGCGGTCCCCGCGTGTCCCTCGATGACGACCTCCACGATATGGCCGTCCCGCGTTTTCAACTTTATCTCAGTCATAATTAAAACGTGATCTTTTCAACCTTCAAAGCGGTGAACGGCTGACGATGACCTTTTCTGCGACGAACGTTCTTCTTTGCCTTATAGGTGAAGATATTTATCTTCTTGCCCTTGCCTTCGCCGACTACGGTAGCGGAAACCTTAACGCCCGCCGCGTCTCTGCCGACCAAAACCTTTTCGCCGTCTGCAGCCATAAGGACTTCGAGTTCTACCTTTTCGTCCTTTTCTGCTTTAAGAAGCTCTACCTTGATGATATCGCCCTCGGAAACCTTATACTGTTTTCCGCCGGTTCTGACTATTGCGTACATGCATTACCCTCCTAAAAAGAAACTCGCTGAAAAACCCCTGCGGGATCGAAGCCGAGCAATCGGTTCTGTCGTATTTCCGTAAAAATGCACGAAAAAAGAGCGCTCCACTCAAGCGGCTTAATGATTTTACCACTTTTTTCGTGACAGGTCAAGCGTTTTTCCGCTCCTTCGCGCTCTTTTTCTTTTCGCGTATCAGTGCTTTACTTTCTTTCCGCTCGGATTCTCTCCGTCCTTTCGTTCGGTTTTTCCGCTCGGATTCTCCGTCCGGTTCAGGAATTTCCCTTTTTTTCGGTAATTCGGGGATTTACTTCTTCTTTTTCGCGGCTTTTCTTTCCTCTTTCTCCTTGAGTTCCTTCTGCTCCCTTTCGAGTCTGTCGGTGATTTCGTCGTGATAGGGCTGACGAAGAACTTCGAGGTCTGCGAAGAGTTTTTTGAGGACTCTCGTGCTTATCGAGTAATACAGTCCGTCGCAGAATCTTTCGTCGGTAACCACGCCGAGCGTAAGGACCTTCCCGGGGACGACCTCTCCGTTTTCGACGACGGGTTCCATATGTTCCTTGCCCATAGCGAAGAAGATTCCCGTGGTTCCGAAATCGTAGCAGTGATGATAGATATAATCTCCCTTGATGGATTTCATATTGGTTATAAAGCAGCTCGTATGGAAGCAGCTCGTTTTGATGAGCGATTTGGGAAGTATATTCCACTTATCCATTTTCTTGAGCGTCCACCAGAGGAATCTCATTGCGAAGTTGGGGAGTTTTGCGATGACTCCGGCGGTTTTGTCGAGGTTGTTTTCGGTTTCGAGTCCGCTGTTCGCGGCGATGACCTCGTCGACCTTCTTCTTTACCTCGTAAATGGTTTCCGCTCCCGTGAATCTTATCTTGACCGCGGTAGCTATGGATTCCGCCTCGCGGAGAGTCTTTTTGACCACGAAACTTACGTCTATGTAGTCCCGCTGATAGATTCTTCCCGCGTTGACGAAACGATTGAGGTGTTTTCTCAGCACCATAAGCCTTACCATACAGGCGATGAGGATATCGAGATAGGTGAAGTAAATCCCCTCTTCATCCCTGCGGCGTCTTACGAACTCGTCTATGGGTTCGCATCTGACCTGAATCTTCGCGTAATTAAGCGCGTCCGATCGTTTGCTCATAATGTGAGGCGTTTGCTTGGAATAGGGGTCTACCTTTACGATACGACCGTCGCTTCTTTTTCCGAACATAATGTCCTCCGTTAAAAAAATAAAAATACGGACAATAAATCCGTTTCAGATTATACCACATAATCGCCCGATACGGAAACGATTTTTCTCTTCGGGCTTTTTTGTGTTGACCGTATGTTTGCGGCTTGACGTTTTCGGGAACGCTTTTTGGATTTATCTCGTCGGATAACCGCGAGCGCAAGAGATTTTGCCTCGGATTCGGGTTTTTGTATTAAAAAAGTTGCTTAAAAAGGGAATTTTGATTATACTTAAAGGATGAATATTCCGAAACTGCCCGAGGGCTCGGAGCTTTTGCTCGCATTGAGCGGCGGCGCGGACAGTATGGTAATGCTCGACCTTCTTGCGAAGGAGAATCGTTACCGCATAGAAGCCGTCACCGTCAATCACAATATCCGCAAAGAAGGAGCGGACGACGCGGAATTCACACGTAGAATATGCCGTAAGTACGGTATTTCCTGTGTAATCGAAAGCGTGGACGTTCCGTTTTTTGCTGCCGTAAAGGGCTTGAGCGTAGAAACCGCCGCGCGTATTTTACGACGCGAAGCCATAAGGAAGCACGCGAACGGACGGATAATCTGTCTTGCTCATCACGCCGACGATCAGGCGGAAACGGTGCTTATGCACCTTCTTCGCGGCTGCGGAACGGACGGACTCAACGGAATGAAGGTCTTTTCGGAGGGAGTTTTCCGGCCGCTTTTAGGTTTGACCAAGACCGAGATTCTGAGTTACGCCGAAAGGAACGGAATAGAGTTCGTTCTGGACGCCACGAATTTCGACGCGAGCTACAAGAGGAATTTCGTCCGTCTGAACGTAATGCCGATTCTCAACGAATGCTACGGAGGAGCCTCCCGCGCGATCTGCGCTCTTGCGCAAAGGACTTCCGCGGACTCTGACTATCTGAAGCGCGAGGCCTCTCGTTTTCCTCTTTTTGCCGATTACGGAGAAGGTTTCGTTCCTCTCGGCTCTTCTTCGGGTGAAAAACCGACCGTCCCCCACGAAACAAGCTACTCGGGCGAAAGAATCTATTCCGACGATTCCCTCGGCGAAAGAATCGATTCCGGCGATTTCACCGACGAATACTATTCGGACGAAAAACCCGCTCTTGCGGTAAAAGCCGAAACCGAGGCTCTGAACGCTCTTCATCCTGCGATAAAGGTTCGCGTTATCCGAAGAATGCTGGCTCTCGTCGGTTCGATAGTCGACGCCGGGGAGAGGCACGTGGAAGCGATTTGTTCTCTTGCGGAGAACACGAGCGGAAAGCGGCTTTTTCTCCATAACGGAGCCTACGCCTCGGTAAGTTTCGGTTTTCTTTTCGTCCGTCCGTCCGTTCCCGAGGATAAATCCGACCTTTCGGAGCTTCCGATCTCGCTTCTTATCGAAAACGGGAGCGCGGATTTCGGGGATTACGTCCTGACTCTCGGAGAAAGCTTCGTCGGATCCGAAGGCGGTTTCCGGACTCTTCGGGTGAGTGCGGAAAAGCTTCCGCCCGATTGCGTTATAAGGACGAGAAAGGAAGGGGATTCTTTCCGCAAATTCGGAGGAAGGACCAAAAAGCTCAAGGATTTTCTTATCGAAAGGAAGATTCCCGCCGAAAAAAGAAACGGGCTTCCGCTTATCTGCTCGGAAAAAGCCGTGCTGGTCGTCTGCGGTACGGAAATAAGCGAAGATCTGAGAATAACTCGTAAAGACGAAAAAACCTATTACATTTCCACTAAACCACGGAGGGCTGACAAATGAAGACACACAAGGATATGGAACGCATACTGATTTCCAAGGAAGAGATCGACAAAAGAGTGGCGGAATTGGGCAAAGAGATTTCCGACGATTACCGTTATAAATCCACGCCGCTGCTTATCTGCATTCTGAAGGGAGCGGTAATGTTTTTTGCCGATCTCGTAAGAGCCATCGACATCGACGTAAACATAGAATTTATGGCGATTTCTTCCTACGGCGCGAGAACTAAGACGAGCGGCGAAGTAAGGCTTCTCAAGGATCTCGACACTTCGGTAGCCGGAAGGAACATAATCATCGTCGAAGACATCGTGGATTCGGGCGTATCTCTGGACTACATAATGAGAATGCTCAGAACGAGAGGCGCGGAATCGGTAAGGATCTGTACCCTTCTCTCCAAGCCCGCGCGGAGACGCGTTCATATACCTATCGATTATCTGGGTTTCGAGATTCCCAACGAATTCATCATCGGATACGGACTCGATCTTGACGAAAAATACCGTAATTTAGTGGACATCGGAGTTTACAGACAGAGCGAAAAAAGCGACGAGGAGTAAGTTTCTTCTCCTTAAAGATAAAAAAAGCCGCGGGATAGCTGGGTGTACGTAAGACAGTATTGCGCTAAGATTGACGAAGCGGCACGAAACCGCATGGAGCTGATCGTGCCGGAGCTGGCGAAGCGAAACGGCGTGACCGAGAAACTGAAAGCCGACACCAAATGGAATGGGTACGGCAGATGAACGCTTGCAAGGCACAGGCAGAGGAAATTGTGAAAATCGAATTGATTTACGATTGAGTGAGGAAGTCCGGGCAGAAAACTGTTCGGACTTTTCTCATATATTCCAAAGTTGCGGTAGAATTGTTCACAAGTTTTATGGTATAATTTAAATACATAAATTGAGCAACAAATCAGTATTTATGAGGATGTAAAGATGTTTGACTACGAAAAGCATTTTAATCAGTACCGTGCCAATAATAAACTTGATTTAGAATTGTCCTTCAATATGCCTGAGGGATATAAAACTGCTAACGGCACTTTTGATATTGAGTCAAAAACGGTATTCATCAATGCAGAGCTTTTGAAAGAAATGCCTGATTATGAAAAAGCTTTTTATCTCTTTCATGAATTGAGGCATTCCTCACAGTATCTTTGCCCTGAATTATTCAGCGGCGCGGTCAGCCGTAGCTTACAATACGTAATAATGTATGACGGCACTTGCTTTAAGATAATTAACGGCAAGTATTATGAGTGTAAACTGGAAGGCGGCGAAGAGTATTTTACAAATATCTACCTTGGTCAGCCGTATGAAGCAGACGCTAACACATATGCTTATGAGCAGGTAAAGAAGATCGTTGGGGATTCAGATGACCTGCGTAAACTGTACGAATTTTGGATGCCAAGTCAGCCAGTGCCTGATGAAGTCTATGATTCGGTATATTCTTTAATCGATGAAAAAGTACAAGTGGATGACTGAGTAACAACTTCCAGTTTGTCGAACTGATAAAAACCCTTTAGGAACTAAAGGGCGCACTTCTATACTCTCCTAACGGGAGTATCGTGCGTCCTGCGGAGCTTCATTCTCCGTCAGCAGGAGGATACTGCATGACCGAGAATGTTGCGTCACTTCGTTCCGTCAAGGTGGCTACACCCCCTTGCGCCGCTAAAGCGGCTATCCCCTGTGGACTTGCCGTCCGCAAACGGTTTTGACAAACCGTTTGCCGCCAGCAAGTTTGAAGATTAGACATAAACAAATCCTCCGCATGGTCTAAGCCATACGGAGGATTAACTGTTTTACGGACACCCGTCTATTCCTGCGGCTTTTTCGTTTCGTTTAATCTTTACGATTTCTCGTTTCGATTAGTTTTGACTTTTCGTTTCTGTTAGTTTCCGCGATTTCTCATTTTCGGTTAGTCTTGATTTCTCGTTTTTTCTTTTTGCGAGAAACAATTCCCTTCCTGCTCTTTTATCGGTTTTTCCGCGTCTTTCTTTTCGCGGAAGCCGTATCTTACGGCGTATTCCTCGAGTCTTTGCGTAGTCCGGCTTATTTTCTTTTCGCGCATTTCCTCGACCTCGTTTTCGCCGAAGATTCTCGCGACCTGATCTATCATATTATAAACGTCGGCGGTCTCCTCGATAACGTGTTTTCTGTTTTCCTCGAGCTGCGCGACGAGTTCGGGTGTTTTCTCGCGTGCGTTTGCGAGCCTGAAATACTTACAGAGCTCCTTCGTGAGTTCGCTCATTTCCTCTATGCACATTCTGAGCTGAGCGTCCTCGCCCCAGAAACTGATTGCGTCGTCGTAAAACTCCGCATATTTTTCGGTAAAATTCGTTTTCATTTATTACTCTCCTTCTCCGTTTGTTTTCGTTTGTTTTTTCGTTTTCGCTTTTCCGTCGTTTTCAGTCGGTCTTTTCGGGCGATTTTAAGTCCGACTTTCCGAGCGTTTTCGGTTTTCCGACGGTTCCGAATTTTCATCGTTTTCCGCCCTTATTCCCGTCGTTTCCCGTCCGAATTCCCGTCCCGTTTTGCCTAAATCACTCGTTTGCTTTCATAGCCTCGACCATATCGACCTTCTTTATCTGCCGACGCATAATGCAGTTGACGATGAAGGTAAACACCATCGATATTCCGAAAGAGTAAAGGAAGCTCGTGAAGTAAATGCTTCTTCCGAACATAACCATATCTATCTCGACCGTCCTGACTATGAACGAATGCAGCCACACGCCTATGAGAAGCCCTAAAAGCGTTCCGATGACGCTCAGCGTGTTGGTTTCCCTGAAAATATAATTCTCGACCTCTCTTTCGTGGAATCCGAGGACTCTTATAGTCGCAAGCTCTTTTCTTCTCTCGCAGATATTGACGTTCGTGAGGTTATAGAGAACTACGATACAAAGCAGTCCCGCCGCAATGATAAGGACTACGACCACTCCGTCTATGCTCTTTATGGATTCGCTGAAGCTCGAAGTGACCGTTTCCGAAGAATACGCGTAAAGCACGCTTCCGCAGGCTATGAGTTCGCTCGTAAGTTTTTCCGCGTCGAGTTTTTCGTTTGCCCGACAGAAAATCATCGAATATTCGGGATCCGAGCCGAAGGCGGATTTATAGGTCGCCTCCGAGATATAAGCGAAGGAAGATATATGATTCTCGCATATTCCCTTAACGACGACCGCACCTCGTTTTCCGTCCGCCGATTCGAGCGTAACCTCGTCGCCGACTCTTATTCCGAGGGTTTCGCAGAGCTTTTCGGTGAGAATAACTCCGTCCTCGGAAAAGTCAATCGTTTTTCCGGTTTTTCTGTCTTTGAGGACGATAAGCTCTCCGAAAACGGAGGGGTCCTGCGGGACGCTTATTCCGACCGACAGGCTGTTATCCCCGACGATGACCTTTCCCTTCGTCTCTGAAAACACGTTCCAGCTCTCTATTTTTTCGGTATTTCCGAGAATAGCCCGAACGGACGAATCTGCGAGCATTTCGTCGTAGCTGCTTCCGATGACGCAGAGATTATAGTGATAAAGCTCTCCGAACTGTTTGTCCACGATGTCGTTGACCGAATCTCTTATTCCGAATCCGGCTACGAGGAGCGCGCTGCAGCCCGCTACGCCTATGATAGTCATAAACAGCCGTTTTTTATAGCGGAAAAGGTTCCTGCAGGTAACTTTATGGGTAAAGGAAAGGTTCTTCCATATAAAAGGAATCCTTTCGAGGAGAATGCGTTTTCCGGCTGCGGGAGCCTTGGGCTGCATAAGTACCGCGGGGCAGGCTCTGCATTCCGTCCAGGCTGCCCATAAAGTCGCGAGGAGAATGCTTCCGACGGTTACGGGCGCGACCCAGAGCATTATTTCGGGACGGAGCGGCGTGATCGTTTCGGGAATTATAAACATCATCGCGTACGCCGAGCTTATCGCCTTGGGGAAGAGAACGAATCCTACGGCAAATCCGAGCGCGCAGCCGAGAGCCGACGCAAGGAATCCGTAAAGCAGATATTCCCCGAGGATCTCCCTTGCCGAAAATCCCAGTCCCTTGAGCGTACCTATCTGTCCTCTATGCTCGTCCACGAGCCTCGTCATAGTGGTCAGCGAAACGAGAAGAGCCACCACGAAGAAAAACACGGGGAAGATTTTCGAGAGGGCGGAAACCTTTCCGACGTTGCTCTGAAAGGAGGAGAATCCCGACGAATCCGAACGCATATTCTTGAGCCAGGTGCATTCCGAGAGCGCGGCGACGGTCTTGTCGTAACCCGCCTTCTGCTCCTTGAGTTTCGCGAGGAGTTTTTCGTCCGCGTCGTCCCTGTTCTCCAGCGATTTTCTGATTTCCTCGTTTATCGCCCGTAATTCCGCCGCGAGTTCGGGGTCTGATTTTTCGACGATAGCGGCAGTTTTCTCGTTGTTTTCTATGCGTTTGAGAGCGTCCTCCTCGAGTTTCTTTTTGGTCGAAACTATATCCTCGTATTCGGTTATGAGCGAATCGAGCTGCGAAAGAAGCGAATCTATCTCCTTTTTCATTTCCGCCGCGCGGAGAGGAGCGCGTTCCTTTTCGAGTTTTTCGAAAGGTTCGAGCGAATCCGAAACGAATTTCTCGTATTCGTCGTAAAAGGTATTATATTCTCTCGCTCCCTTGAGCGTAATAAAAACGTCCGTATAGTAGCCCACGTCGAAAAAGTCCTCTCCGACGTAAATATCCAGCCCGATAGAGCCTGAACCGACTATGGTCGCCTCGGATGTAACGCTTATGCAAACCGGACTTTCCACGAATCCGACCACGGTCAGGCTTTCGGTTTTCATCGCCGAACGGAAGAGGCTGTAAATATTCGTGCCTCCGTCGTTTGCGGGCGTGAGAACGTCCCCTATCTGCAAATTCCCGCCGAGATACTTGCCCGTAATGGACTGAACGACGCATTCTCCCTCGTTTTGGGGAAGTCTGCCCTCCTTCAGAACGAACTTATTGAGCGTGCTGTCGTTGTTTTCGTCGAGAATCGCGAATATCCTCGCCGTATAATTGTCCTCGTTTTCCGTTACGAGCATCATATCGACCACGTTTGCCGCCTGCATTTGGTCTATGCCGGCGATTTTCGCGATTTCCGCAACGTCCTCGGCGGAGAATCCGAGCGTGGATTTGAGGTCGAGGTCGTAATACTTATACTCGTTCATATACGCGTTTACGGTGTCGTACATATCGGGCGAGGTCGCGAAAAGTCCCGCCATAAATCCCGCTCCGAGCGCGACTATGAACAATATTGAAAAGAATCGGTTGAGGCTGCCCTTTATATTGCGGAGAATATTCTTCGTTCTCGCGCGTTTTCGCTTGAAAGTCTTTTTCATACCGTCACCATTCTATGTTTTCCACGGGTACGGGCGAGTCGCAGGTCTCCACCGAAACTGCTTTACCGTTCTTGACTCTTATGACTCTGTCCGCAATCTGCGTGAGCGCGCCGTTATGCGTAATGATGATGACCGTCTTTCCCGTGTTTCTGCAGGTATCCTGAAGGAGTTTGAGGACCTGTTTTCCCGTGTTGTAATCCAAGGCTCCGGTAGGTTCGTCGCAGAGGATTATCTTGGGATTTTTCGCGAGGGCGCGGGCGATGGAAACTCTCTGCTGCTCTCCGCCCGAAAGCTGCGCGGGGAAGTTGTCCGTTCTGTTTTCGAGACCGACCGCTTTGAGAACCTCCGTCGCGTCGAGGCTTTCCGGGCATATCTCCGCCGCAAGCTCGACGTTTTCCTTGGCCGTAAGGTTCTGGACGAGGTTATAGAACTGAAATACGAATCCTACGTCCGTCCTTCTGTAATTCGTAAGCTCCTTTTCGCCGAAGGAACTTATGACTCTTCCGTCGAGTTTGACCGTTCCGCTGGTCGCGCTGTCCATTCCGCCGAGGATATTGAGGAGGGTGGTTTTTCCCGCTCCGCTCGGACCCACCATAACGCAAAGCTCTCCCTTTTCGACCGAGAAGGTCATTCTGTCGAGCGCGTAGATTTCGTTGTCGCCGCTTTTATAAATCTTGCATACGTCGTTGAATTCTATATAAGCCATATTCTCTTTCTCTCCTATAACTCGATAATAAGCTTTATCATGGCGCGGTAGGTCTGCGGCATATGCTGAATAAGCACGCTGAGCGCGAGCGAATTATCCTCCGCGGTATATCTTCCGAGGATTTCGATAAGCGGCGTAAAGTCGCTCTCTTCCGAAAGATAATCGAGCGAGAATTCGCTTTTCCCGAATATTCCTCCGTTTAAAAGAGAATTTATCTGCTTCCCCGCGAAAATCATAAGCTCGAATCCGGTGAGTCCCTCCTCGGACAAGCCTTTTTCGGTCAGGGAATGTCTGTCGAGGTAATAGCTCTCGACGCTCGGCGAGAATTCGTAGAAGGCCTTTATCGTGTCGTTTTCGAGGCTTTTAAGCTCGTCGGTCGCGAGGAGTGAATTGAGAGTAATGTCCGTGCCTATTCGCTTATATCCCCATTCCGAAAGCGGGAGTTTCGTAACCATATCGGTTTTTCCGACGTAATTGAATACGTTCCTGCAATCTATACTCGTTTCGCCCCTGAAGGTATTGGGCGTCGCGAAGGTATAGCAGAAAACGTTGTCCGTTCCGTATTCGGCGTTGAAAAGCAGTCCGAGAATATTCGCGCAGGCTGCTCCTCTGCTGTATCCCGTAACGAGAACGAGCGGCTTGGCTATGAGGTTATGGCCCTTGCTTATAACCTCTCTCGCTCCGAGGAAAACGTCCTCCGCCGCGAAGAGGAAGTTCTCCGCGAAAACCGAATCGTCCGAACGCGACGGCGCGAAATCGAAATTCGCGTACCATTCTCCGCCGTTCGTCGGTCTTACCGAAACGACGTAAAGCGTCCTTATCGTCCCTCCGTAAAGCACTCTTCTTCTGCCCACGGTATAAGCGGCGGTATGCGACGGATCGTCGTCGGTCTTCTCGTAATTCCCCTGAGCCAGCACGGTCAGTCCCTTTTTGAAAAAGGCCTCTTTTGTCTTTACCCTCGAGAGGTCGGAGCAAAGGTCCAGCGAATAAAGCGCGAGCTGCTTGCTCTTATATCTCGAATTTTCCGGAAGCGGCGGAATCGAAAGAATCGCGTCCGCGTCCACTGCAGCCTCGGGTTCGGGAATTGCTACCGAGTCCGTAAAAATCCCGAAATTCTCGGTTTTCTCGGCGGAAAGCTCCGATTTTTCGGCGAAAGCTCCGCCGACCGCTCCCCCGAAAAGACAAACCGACGCCGCCATAATCATAAGCATAACGCAGATTGCAGCCCTTTTCGTCACAATTTTTTTCTTTTCAATCATTTCATCACCTTCAATAAGACACGTTTTGTTCTATATCGTTTATATCTGTCGGAAATTATATTGCTTTTTCGCCTTAAAGTCAACCGAACGAAAGCCGTAGGTTAACAAAAACGCCGATTTTTTTGATTATTTAGACACTTTTGCCCTGTTTGTTCAAAAAAAAGACCTCTCCGTCCCCGAATTGTGAAGAATTCGTAACGAAAAAATCAAAAAGCGAAAAACCTCTCCGAATTCACTTAATATTCACGAAAAATTAAAACTCTGCGGATAAAATGACCGTTTCCGCCCGACAAATTCCGCCGAAAGCCAAAGAAATCTCCGCAAAAAAAGGAACACGATAGTCTTGCTCCGCTGCGCGCAAAGAAAACTATCGTGCAAAAAATGAAAAACTTAACACCTCAGTGTCAAAATCTGGTCTGGGTGACAAGAATTGAACTTGCGACCTCCAGAACCCCATTCTGGCGCGCTACCAAACTGCGCTACACCCAGTAGTTACTTCCGAAACTCGAAAACGTCGTCGGCCTCGGGATGAGAGAACATCTCTTTTTTCTCCTTGGCCGCTCCGTCCCCGAAAGCCGCGTCGCGCTTGTTTTTCCCGTTGATAAGGATAACCGCGACGATAGCCAGAAGATTCAGAACCGCAAACGCGATGAGAGGATAACGATACGAAGTAAGGCTGCCGCTCACGACCGTTGCATTGGTCATTTTATACTTAAAATCGTTTTTTGTCAAGCTTCTGACGACTGTTTTTACCAGAAATTCCGCCTGAATCCTGACTTTATTTTCATTATTGGTAAAATACGAGAGAGTATCGCTTTTCGTGTGCATAACTCCGCTTCCGTCGGGATTTTCGGTATACACTCCGAAGTCGTTGTCGAGGCTTCCGGAGAAGAAGTTCGCGGTAGGTATTCCTCTGCTGTTGAAGGAGCGGTTATCGCTTCTCATTCCGACGTGCGAATAATACGGATTTATGGACGCGGGGACGAAAATCGGTTTCATATCCGTTCTCGGCTCGATTTCGGCTCCGCATTCCTTTATGACCTCTGCAAAGAATCCGAGCTGCGGGGTATAAACGTCCTCGCAGTAAACGAAAAGCTTATCTCCTCCGACGCACACGTCGAAATTGATATAGATAAGCACGTTTTCGGGCGAAGTAATGGAATCCGCGTACGCCTGCGAGCCTATAAGTCCCGGCTCCTCCGCGCCGAAAGCCACGAATTCCGTATCGAAAGGAAGCTCCTTTTTCATAAGGACCTCCGCGACCGTAAGAAGTATAGCCACTCCCGAGCCGTTGTCGAAGGCTCCGTTCCCGTTCGGCGAGGAATCGTAATGCGCGCCGAGAATAACGGTTTTATCTCTTTCCGAGCCTGTTTTCCTTGCGACGACGTTAAAGGACTCTCCTCCTTCCGCGTAATCCGGATCGTAATATTCTCCTGCATTTTTCACCGCCGTCAGCGACGCCGCGTAACCGAATTCGTTGAAAATCGAAGCGAGGTATTCTCCCGCCGCGTTTTCCTCCGTACTGAAGGCTTCGCGTTTGGGGAATTTTCCGACGAAATCCCTGAGGTAATACATAAATCTGTCCGAAAAGGATTCGCCTTCGACGTCGTTTTCCTCGGCGTACGCGCCCGAAAACCCGACTGCCGCGAAGGTAACGAGGCAAGCCGTACAAAGCAAAATCAGAGCCGTTATTTTCTTTTTCATACGATATAGCCTCCGTAAAGCGTAACCGCCATATTTATCACGAGAAAGGTCAGCATCGACCAGAGGAAGACGTATCTTGCCGACTGAGGCGTAAGGTAGCGTTTTTTAAGCTGAAAGTTCAGCCAGAGCATAGCGGGAAAGCCTGCTATGAGGCCGAAGAGATAGTGTCCCCAGATATAAATCACGGGCGTTATGTAATAGGTGAGCCTCAGCGAGCCTGCGATGAAGTGTGCGAAGGTAAAGGCAATGACTGTCAGGAGGAAGGTTTCGGAGGTGGGGAGGAGATAGAACTTCCCCGCGTACTTGAAGATTCTCACGACGAAATAAAGTACGACGAGAGAAACGACTCCCGTGACCGTGCATAAGAGTCCGTTCCACAGCCAGAACGGTCTGATTGTGGGATAAACCGTATTTATCATTCTGATGATCGAGCCTTCCCGTATCCATTCGGAATACACGAAGGTCACTATATAGACCAGAAAGCACAGCCATTTTGCGAGGTTGTAGTTGCTTTTCAGCTTTTCCTGCATATTAGTCATTCGAGCCTCCTTTTTTGGTTTTTTTCAGAGATTACACAACTGCAGAACGAGCAGTTCGAGGATATCTCCCTTTCCGACCGACGAAGTTTTCATAGCCTCGTCCGCCGCCGCGCACAGCTCCATAGCTTTCATAAGCTTTTTTGCTCCGAAGTCGGCTGCTTTTTCCTTTGCGATGCGGACTGCTGCCGGTTTCACCGAAAGAGCCGCTGCGGTTTCCTCGTCCGTAGTCGCGGAATTTTTCGCGTAGAACATTCTCCGGAAGTTCCCGTATACAAGCGCGACCGTCGCCGTATAATCCTCGGGAGCCTTGACGAGTTTTGAAAGGAGCGTAAGTGCTTCTCCGGTATCTTTCCGCGAGATTGCGTCGGTGAGTTTAAAGACCGAATATTCCGGCTCTGCGGTAACGCATTCCGAGATATCCTCCGCGGTGATTTCTCCCGTCGAGTAATTGACGAGCTTATTCATTTCGTTTCTGACCGCGGACATATCGCAGCCGCATCTTTCCGCGACTGTGAGGGCGTTTTTCGCCGAAATTTTAAGGCCGTTTCTTCTTGCGTCTACGTCTATCCATTTCGCGACGTTTTCGGCGTCGAGCCTGTCGCAGTCCACTCTGACGATATCTTCCGAAAGCGAACGGACCTGCGTTTTCGCGGAATTCACGACGACGAGGCAGTAATTCTCTCCGCTTTTCGGAACGAAGTCGTTAAGAGCCTTGGCTGCGTCGGAATTGACGGGCTTGTCGTAAACCCTTACGAGCCTTTTCCCGCTCATAAAGGGCATAACCGCGCAGGCGGCGAATATCGTCTCCCAGTTTTCTTCCGCGGGGATAACGACGGAGTTGAGTTCGGGATAAGCGAGTCCGATTTTTTCGGTAATTTTCTCGACCGTGCGGCCGCGCAGAAAACCGTCCTCGCCTTCGACGAGGTAAATCTTTCCGACGCCCTTTTCGAGAGCCTGACCGAGCTGAATGAACCGCATACGCACCGCCTTACGGAAAACGAATCCCTTCCGAACGAACCCTTCCCGTCCGTTACCGAAAAACAAGTCCTTTCCGTTCTCCGATAAAGAATCCTTTCCTTTCCGAAGAAACGAATCCCTTCCCTTTCTCTACGGATAAACGAAACCTTTCCGTCCTTTGATTATACCACGCGACGGATAAAAAGTAAAGTCAATATCGAATGCGGACGAAAAACAATTTCCCCTTCTCACGGTCGAATCTGTGAATATCACTCCCCCGAAGTCCGCGTTCTCCCCGGATATTCTTTTCGCGTAAACAAAATCTATCCTTCCGAAATTCCCGTCCGGTTCCGAAAAATCCGTATTTTTCGCGTCCCTTATAAAGACGAATCTCCTGCCCTCCGTTTGGATAAGGAAGCATTTTCTCCCGTTTATCTCCGTCGCCGCAACGAAAACTCCCTCTCCCGAATATTCCTCTGCCACGGAAAATCCCGCCCTCTCGCATAGCAGTCTGCCGTCGGTTTCTCTTTTATCGCCCGAAACGAAATCCGCCGTCGGCAGTCTTTCCCTGAGTTTTCTGAGTCCCTCCTCCGAAACCGAAAGCGGAAACGAATCGACGAGGATATGTATTTTCCCGTTCCGCGCCCGTTTGAGTGCGTTTTCGAGCGTATAAACGTCGTACTCGCTCTTGATGTCCGAAAAAACGAAGACCTCTCCGCCCCTGCTCGTCATAAAGGAAACTCCTCTTCTGCGGAAAAACGCCGTTTCGTTCGGGATTGCGGGGAACAGGAAGGACGAAATCACGACCGTCGCCGCGCAGAGCGACAAAGCCGCGGCTTTTATTTTGCGTGAAAGTCTTATTTTCCCTCCTACAAGCGTAAGAATCGCCGCGAACCCTATAAAAACCGCAATATCCGTCGAAAGCGCGGGTAAACTCACTGCTCCCGACTCGGCAGCCGCCGAAACCGCCGAATCCACCGCAGCCGCGAGTGCCGAAGGAAGGGCGAGAAGCTTTGTAAAAGGCGGAATCAGAAACACCGCCGAAAGCACGAATACCGCCGTCATAGCCGCGACCGCGAGCATATTCACGGGGAGCGAAAGTAGCGAGATTTCCCCGTAGTAGCTCCAGACGAACGGAAAGGTTCCGACGCTTGCTCCGAGCGATACGCAAAAAGCCGTAAGAACTCTTTTCAGCCGTTTATTTCCGACTTTTTTCCTGAAAAGCTCCGAAAAGAGCGACGAGAACGAGATTATTCCCGAAACCGCCGAGAAGCTCATAAGACAGCCTCCCGAAAAGAGCGACGAAGGGCTTATAAGAAAAAGAATCGCAGCCGCCGTGCAGAGCGAAGAAACCGCGTCTGCCCTTCTTTTGGGACGGAGAATAATGACAGTCGTCGCCATAACGGCAGCCCTTACCGCCGAGGAAGGGAATCCGCATATCCCGACGTACGCCCAGAGTATAATAATCCCGACGATTTTCCCGACGATTCTTTTTCTGCGGAAAATCCTTCTTCCTACGAAGTCGCATATAACCGCAAGGAATCCCACGTGAAGTCCGCTGACCGAAAAGAGATGCGCGAGTCCGGTTACGCGGTAATCGTTCCTTCTTTCGGAGGAAAGTCCCTCTTTTTCGCCGAGAATCATCGCTCTTATGACTCCCGCGCTCCGAGGCGAAGCGTTTTCCCCGAGGGTTTCGCGGACGTAATTCCTGAATCTTCCCGCAAAATCCGGAAGGTTTTTGCCGACCGAAACGACCTCTTTCACTCTGAATCCGAAGCCCACTCCCTCCGATATAAGCGAAGCGTCCGTTCTCCCGTCGTAATAGGGCGAAATCAAATAGAGCGTCCCTCTGAGGACGAAAAAACTTCCCTCCGATAAGTCCTCCTCCTCTCCGACGAAAAACTCCGCTTTGACGTTTTTCGGGAGGGGTTTTCTCTCTCCGTTTTCGATTATCTCCCCGTAAAAGCTTCCGCTCGCGTAGCCCGAAGAGAACCTTGCGTTTCCCTTTGCGGTAAGGACGACCGTCGCTTCGGTAAAACTCGGCTCCTCGGCGTAATAGGTCTTATATTCTGCGTAAAAAGCGAGAAATCCGAGTAAACAAAGCCCCGCCGCGATTGACGAGAGAAGGAAAGCCTTCCGCATTTTTCTTTTTCGGAACAAAAAAAGAGCCGAGGCGAAAGCCGCGGCAACGATTAAGGGGACGAAAACCATCTCGCGGACGAATACCGAAAAGGCCGATAAAGTCCCGCAGACGACCGCCGCCGCAAATAAAGCGGCGGGACGGATATTTATTCGGTTTCCTCTGAGGTTTTCGTTCATTCTTGAATTAAAGTCGTCTTTCAGTCCGTGTTTTTGGTAACGACAACGTTCACGCCCGTTCCGCAGACGTTTTCGATGGCTTTGGTTCCGATACGCGCCTTTCCGACGATTCTGCGTCTTTTGAATTCCGCCAGCACGTCGAAAATCATCTCTTTCGGGACGGGTTTTTCGGTTTTGACGGGGACGATTTCGCCCCTGTCGTTCTCCATAAGTCCCGTAACCGTTCTTTCGGGCGCGATAAGTTCGTGTTTTCCGTAGAATTCTCCTCTCCTGCAAGTGTTTCCCGTGACGGTGACTTCGTAATCCTCGATATTTCTGCTTCCCTCTGCTGCGTCCGGTTTAAGCTCCGCCCTTACCGTCAGTCCGCAGCCCATAGGACAGCATATACAAATCATTTGTTTCTCCATTTTTCTCCCTTTGTCCGACTCTTTTCTTCCGCCGTAATTTCGACCTTCCCGACGTTTTTTAAGAACTGGAACCCGTCGATCAACGCTTTTCTCCCTCGGTTCTTCCGACCTTTCGGTGTTTTTCAGGAACGGGAACTCGTCGATTAACGCTTTTCTCCGGCCGTAATTTCGACCACGACCTCTCCGTCGATTTTCGCCGTGTCCACGGCAACGCTCTGCATTTCTCCCGGAGCGGTGACCGCTTTTTTCTGCGCGGCAACGACCTTTTCTCCGCATCTCACCGTGATCGTCGGACGCGCGTAAACGTTATCCGTCCTGAAGTAAATCGTAGCCTTTCCCTTTTCACCGTCTATTCTCTGCGGAAGGACGTATTTTATTCCTTTTCCTGCCTTGACGGGTATATTTCTCGGCTCGGATTCTCTTCCGCGCAGAGCGTAATCCGCCGCGCTTCTGCCCGCCCGGAATCCTTCGTCCGCAACGTTGTCCACGAGGTCGTGGATATGGAGGACGTTTCCGCAGGCGAAAATCCCGGGGAGGGAGGTTTCCCTGAATTCGTTGACGACAAAGCTTCCGGTCGCGCGGTCGGTTTCGATTCCGCTGCCCGAAAGAAGGTCGGTCTCGGGTATAAGTCCCACCGAAAGGAGCAAGGTGTCGCATTCCACGAATCTTTCGGTCTCGGGCAGAGGTTTACCGTCCTTTATGTCGGCGATATAAACTCCCTCCACTCTCTTTTTGCCCACTACTCTCGTAACGGTCGTCGAAAGCAGCAGCGGAATTCCGAAGTCGTCGAGGCACTGAACGATATTTCTCTTGAGTCCGCCCGAGTAAGGCATAATCTCGCAGACCATTCTGACCTCCGCGCCCTCGCAGGTCATTCTTCTCGCCATAATAAGTCCGATGTCCCCGCTTCCGAGAATGACTATCTTCTTTCCGACGAGCATTCCCTCGACGTTGCAAAGTCTTTGCGCCAGTCCCGCCGTCCAGATTCCGTCCGGTCTGCTTCCGGTGAGTCCAATGGCTCCCGCGGATCTTTCTCTCGCGCCCATAGCGAGAACCACGGCTTTCGCCTTTATTTCCTCAACGCCGCCCGAAGGACTTACGGTAACGAGAGTTTTGTCCTCTCTTATTTCGACGACGAAGGCTCCCGTCATAACCTTCGCTCCGCTCGCGGCGACCTCGTCGATGAATCTCTGCGCGAATTCGGGACCGGTAAGCTCCTCTCCGAACAAATGCAGTCCGAATCCGTTGTGAATGCACTGATTGAGGATTCCGCCCTGTCTGCCGTCCCTTTCTATGACGAGCGTTTCGGCTCCGTTTTTCGCGGCTTCGGCAGCCGCCGCCATTCCCGCCGGACCGCCTCCTATCACGGCAACGTCGTATTCCTTCATTGTTTTTCTCCTTATTTTCGGTAACCCTTCTCGGTTTTCTTTCCTCGTGAATCTCTCTGCTCCGACGATTTCGCTTCCCTCGGCGATTTTCCCGTCCGTCGGTTTCGATTTTCTCGGAGGGAAATCTTCTTCCGCTTTCTCCGTTCCGAGCCTTTTTCAACTCTCCGTTCCGACCGTCCGTTCTCTCCGTTCAATCCTCTATAACGTCGGCGGTCACTATTTCGCTTCCCTTGCCGCATTTGGTAACGCTCTCGGGCGGCAGTCCGTAAAAGTCCGCCAATATTTCCATAACTCTCGGCGTACAGAATCCTCCCTGACATCTTCCCATACTCGTCCGCACTCTTCTTTTGAGGGCGTCCGCGGATTTCGGGGGAAGAGGTTCTCTCAGAACGTCGAGGATCTCCCCTTCGGTTATTCTTTCGCATCTGCAGACTATGACCGCGTATTCGGGATTCTTCCGCGCAAGCTCCTGCCATTCCGCTACGGAAAGATCTCTCGTTATCGGTCTTGCGGGGAGGTACTTAATCTCTCTCTCGTCCTTTTTCTCGGCTTTGAGCAAAGTCTTTCCGAGCAGCTCTTCCGCGACGTATTCCGCGATGGCGGGCGCCGCCGTAAGTCCGGGCGAGCATATTCCCTGAAGGTAGATATAATCGGGATTCTTTCCGTTTCCTATGACGAAATCCCTTCCGCTGCTGCATCTCACCCCCGCGAAGACTCTTATGCCCTTGCGGAAATCGACGTTCCTCATCATTTTCGGAACGGAGCTTCTGATGAGCGCGAGGCCGTCCTCCGCGACCGCGGTATCGGTGCCGCTGTCCACGGAAAATCCCGTCGGACCGAGAATAACGTTTCCGTCCGCCGTTGGAGAAACGAGTATTCCCTTTCCGTTTTCGTCGGGGAGCGGGAAGCAGGTATGCCTGAACTTATCGTGCTCTGTCCTGTCGAGAATGATATAATCCCCTCTCTTGTAAGAAACTGGCGGAAGCTCCTCTCCGAGCATATCCGAAATCTCCTTCGAGCCGTATCCCGCGCAGTTTATAAACACTCTGCATTTATATTCCGAGCCGTCCGCCGTTCCCACGGAAAATCCTTCCTCGGTTTCGGAAACGGAAACGATTTCCTTTTCTGTCAGAATCTCAGCCCCGTTGATTATTGCGTGCTGCGCCTGCGCGATGGTGAATCCGTAGGGCGAAACTATCCCCGCCGTCGGCGCGTAGAGTCCGAATTCGATCCCCTCCGCGATATTCGGTTCGAGCTTTTTAAGGCTTTCTCCCTCTACGATTTCGAGTCCCGATACTCCGTTTTTTATTCCTCTCTCATAGAGTTTTTCGAGTTCGTTTATTCTGTCCTTCGGCGCAAGCACGAGCGAGCCGGTATTCTTATAAGGGACGTGAAATTTCCGGCAAAGTTCGGGATACATTTCCGCGCCTCTGACGTTGAAGCGGGCTTTGAGTGTTCCCTCCTCTGCGTCGTACCCCGCGTGAACGATTCCGCTGTTTGCTTTGGAGCAGCCGCAGGAAACGTCCTCTTCCTTTTCGAGGAGAAGGGTTTTTATTTTAATATGCGACAACGCCGCGAGGACCGAAGTCCCGATAACGCCGCCGCCTGCAACGATTACGTCGTACATTTGTTATTTTCTCCGTGCGACGGAGTTTTCCGCCGCGTTTTTTCTCGTTTGTAATTATACCACCGCAAGCGAAAAAATACAATTATCTTGCGCTATTTTTTACGCGGCAAATAAGATTGCAAGTGCTTTTCGCCCCTTTCCTCCCGAATCGGCTCTCATATTCTCCCCGAATCTCAGATAATCCTATCTCTTTTCTCCCGAATTTCTCCCAAAAATCCAACAATCTTCCGTTTTCGAAACCTCCGACAATCTTCCGCTACCGAAAACTCCCGCCAATTGGTTTCATTTTCTTTCAAAAATCCGACATTCTTCCGCTCCCGAAAACTCTTTCTCCCGAAATTCCCGAAACCCTCCTGTAATTCCGCAAAAACCAACAATCTTTCACTTCCCGAAACTCACCACGACCGGCTTCCCTTTCACGTTATAAACCCGAAAAACCCCCGCAAACGTCCCCATTCCCGAAACCAACCCGGACATTCTCTCCGCCTCGTTCATCTCCACTCTCACCGAAATCCCGCAGCCCACTCTCGCTGCCGACGGAGTATTTATAAGCTCCGCCCGGATTCGGTTTTCCCTCAAAATATTCAATGCTCTCATAGCCTCGTCCGGCGATCTGAAAGCCGCCGCCGCGTATTCCGTCCGCATATTCTCCTCCTCACGCAATTCCTTTTTGCGTTTTTTTCGCATAAAATAATTATATACGGATATTCGTCTGGCTGTCCTCGACCGAAAAAACGAATTCTCCGTCCGATTTATTCTATGAAAAAGGAGCTTAAAATAGTTATGATATACCTGAATAACGCCGCGACCACTCTCTTCAAGCCTCCCGAAGTAATAAAAGCCGCGACGATTTCCGCTCTGTCCGTCGGTCGTTCCGCGGGATTCGACGCCACCGCCGAAAAACTCTCCGCTCTTCGCGAAAAGCTTCTGAAGCTCACGAACGCCCGCGATCATTTCGTAGTACTGACCTCGGGCTGCACCTTCGCTCTGAATCAGGCGATACTCGGACTTGCCGCCCGCCTGCCTCCCTGCCGGATTCTCGTGACGCAAGCCGCGCACAACGCCGTCCTTCGCCCCGTCTACGCCCTCGCGAAAAGGCGTTTCCCCTGCGCAATCAACGCCGCCGACGAGTTCGGACGGGTAACTCCGACCGCCCGTTCGGCAACAAAAACTTCAAACCAAAAAACAGGAAACAACGCCGCCCCGAAGCCGCTTTACGAAGCCGCAGACAACGGTTTTTCCTACGGCGTAGTGCCGACCGACGAGTTCGGACGGGTAACTCCGGAAACGCTTGCGCCGTACCTGACGCCCGACGTAAAAATAGTGGTAATTTCGCATATGAGCAACGTAACCGGCGGAATCGACGACATAGCGGCTATCACAAAACTTTTGAGGAGCCGCGGAATTTATTCGATTGTCGATTGCGCGCAGTCCGTCGGAATAATGAACGTTGACCTCTCCAATATCGACATTGCCGCCTTCCCCTTCCATAAGTCCCTCCACGCCCTTTCCGGTATCGGGGCGATGATTGTGAGGGAGGGGATAGAGATGGAGCCGCTCGTTTACGGGGGGACGGGGACGCTTTCCGCGGATAAAGATATGCCGGACTTCCCGCCGGAACGCTACGAGGCAGGCACGCACAACCTCCCCGCAATAAACGCCGCCCTCGCCGCTCTCGATTGGCTCGAAAAGTACGAAGAGGAGATCCGAGGAAATCTCGATTATATCGGAAAACGCCTTTATAACGGGCTTTATGACCTTTATCCGAAGGTGAAAATCCTCAGCTGCGATAACCCGGGCGCAATAGTCACCTTCGTTACGACAGACGCCGATTTCGACTCCGCGGTCTTCGCGCAAAGCCTTTACGACCACGGCTTCGTCGTCCGCGGAGGTCTTCACTGCGCGCCCCTTATGCACGAAAGACTCGGGACTTCACTCTCCGGAGCAGTCCGCGTTTCACCCGGGATAGACACCACCGAAACACAAATCGATAGCTTTCTTCTCACCGTTAAAAGACTGATATCACCCTGAATTCAACACAAGAGTCGGAATTGCACACAAAAAATACACAAAAAACCAACGAAAATCGACTAAAAAATTTTGATTTTTCGATGAACTTATCGTTAAATAAATATGAATAAAGCTTATAAATAACATACGTTTATAAGCTTTAATTTATTTTTATTTGCTGAGCCTCAGCCGCGGTTTAACTTCGTTATCACTTGAATATCCCGAAACGGACTCCGAAATTACTCCGTTTTCACCTTGCTTTCACTATGCCTTAATCGCCGTTCAGAAGCTCGGGAAAGGCGTCCTGATTGTACAGCTCTTCGCGACTGGAGCCGGCAAAACGCCGCGGCTCGCCGCCGTTTTCCATCACGCCGTCCGCCTCCGACTCGAAAAGCTTGCGGAACTGCTCGGAAAAATACTCGACGTCCACCTTCCCCGCGACCCCGCCGAAAAGCTTGTTCTTCCGGAAGCCCGCAAGCACGCTCACAAGCCCCTTGTCGAGGAAAAGCGCACCCGGAGTTTCGTTCCAGTACGTCCGTATCTCGCGCTCGTAGAAAAAGAACTTGATATACCGCACGGATGCCGTTTCCGTGAAGCTTATGCGGATTTTCAAGCAGGGTACGCCGTCTTCGTTCTCGGTCAGAACTCCTTCGGTCGCTATCGAATAAATCTCGCCGCCGAACCTGAAAACCGAGTCCTTATTCCTTCCGAAACACACCGGAATCCCGAATTTCTCTTCGCCTTCGGTGAAATCGACCGTGAAAATCCCGTCCTTTACCGCAAAACCGATTTTTTCGACGCCTGAAGTGTAGTTGTTCTGAGTCATCTGCATAAACAAGGGAAGAACGCCCGTGTTTTTGGCTTTCCGCGAGCGGACCGTATATACCGCGCCGACGAAGGCGTTCAGTTTTTCGGGATAACTTTCTCCGTCAAAGGGCTTGCCCGTATAAAACCTCTCGGTTCGGTCGTAGACCTGAAGTCCGTCGGGAAGCTTCTGCTCCTCGTCGCAGAGCTTTTCCGAGTAGCCCCAGAATTCCTCGGTTATACGGAAGAAGTTGTTGGTGTGGAACATATCGCAGTTTCCCGCGGTGCTTGCGACGACTATTCCGCTTTTTTTAAAAATATTGATGTTCTGACCGAAAAGCCCGTTGAAAACACACTGCTCCGGCTCGTCCGAATGCCACATCTGATAGCCGTAGTCGTACCTCGAAACGTTTTCCGGAACCTCAGCCTGCTTCGCGCTCATTTCGTCGATCCATTCGGGAAGAACTATACGCTCCCCTCCCCACATTCCTCTCTGCGCGAAAAGCACACCCAGTTTAAGCATATCCTTGGGCAGAATAAACAATCCCCAGCCGCCCTTTTCCACGCCGTCGGGACTCTTTTCCCAGAAAATACGCTTTATTCCGAGTGGATCGAATAGCCGCGGAGTAAGGTATTCCACGAGTCCTTCGCCCGTAACCTCGCGGACTATCGCAGAGAGCATATAGGTATTCATACTGTTGTAATTGAAGCCCTTCCCCGGCTCGAAGGATATCTGCGAGGACAGGAACGAGGAAATCCAGTTGCTGCTGCTGACCGAACCGGCTTCGTTGAAGTTGACTCCCGACTGCATAGTCAGAAGATTCCTGACGGTAAGCGCGTACATCTTGAAATTCACGGTGAGCGGAAGCTTCTTTTCGAATATTTTGAAAACGCGCGTATCGAGCGTTATTCTTTCCTCGCGAAGAAGAAAACCCACGGCTATTCCGACGATGGTCTTTGCCATAGAATAGCTTATATGCCACCTCGAAGCCGAATAAGGTCCCCATTCCTTCCTCCCTATCTCGAAACCGCCTTTGGCTATAAGAACGCTGTGCGGAAAAACCGTCCCGTCCTTCGTCAGAGCGTCGAAATAAGCCTTTATCCTCCCCGAATTCACTCCGACCGCCTCGGGAAGAGTTACGGGAAGATCGGTTTCGCCGTCGGCTTTCCTTTCGGGCGTGAGCAGAACCTTCTGCGGGGGAGTTTCTATGACCGTATTGGTCGCGCTCTTTTTATCGGCTATGCTCAGAAGCAGCCGCACGAGATTCGAGGAAGATTTTATGTCCATAGGATACTGACCTCACACAAAAAAATAACTTACACCTGATATTTTACATATTTACGGAATTTTATCAAGCGTTTTCACCGTTTTTTCCGCTTTTACTTATAAAACTTTTATTTTTCTTCCTCATTAAGCCTCTATAATTTACCCGTAAATCTTCGGATTATCGCCCGTAAGGACGGTTTTTTCGGAAGCCGTTGCGTATAATAATAAAGAAGAACGTCGGATTATTGAAAAAAAGAACGTCGGATTGTTGCAAAAAAATGTCAAATTGTTACAAAGAGAACGTCCGATTGTTACAAAAAGAATGTCGGATTATTGCAAAAAAACGTCAATTTATTGCAAAAACGAGGAAAATCTATGAAAAAAATACTGTTTTGCGGCGGAGGTACGGCGGGACACGTTACGCCCAACGTCGCTCTCATTCAAAGACTTATCGGGAGATATTCCCTCTATTACCTCGGCGTCGGCGGCCTCGAAAGACGCATTCTCCGCCCGTTTATCGGAAAAGGTCTGGCTTATTCGGAATTCGCCGGAGTCAAATTCCGACGGAAAATCTCGGCGGAGCTTTTTAAGCTGCCCGTGAATTTCAGACGCGCGGTCGGAAGCTGCAGAGCCGTTCTTTCGCTCTATAAGCCCGACCTCGTGGTTTCCAAGGGAGGATACGGCGGACTTCCCGTGGTAATCGCGGCGCACGGACTCAAAATTCCCTGCGTGGCGCACGAGAGCGATTATTCCCTCGGACTCGCCAACAGGCTCAGCCTACCATTCGTGGAAAAGATGTTCGCGGTCTTTCCTTATGCAGCCGAAAAAGCCGGTAAAAAAGGCGTCCTCTGCGCTCCTCCGCTCAGACGGGAGGTCTTCGGGAACGCGTCGGAGGTCCTCGGGAAATGTAATTTCGCGAAAAAAAAGCCAGTACTTCTCGTTCTCGGCGGCTCGTCCGGCTCGGAAAAAATCAACGAGGCTCTTTCGGGTTCGCTCGGATATCTTACCGAAAACTTCAACGTCATTGCTCTCACGGGGAAAAACAAAGCCGTCGCAGGGAAGGGAGAAGGATTGTTTCAGACGGAATTCGCCGACCGCATAGGAGATTATTACGCCTGCGCGGACGTCGCGGTTTCGAGAGCCGGAAGCAACACTCTTTCCGAGCTTATGGCAAACGGAATACCTTCGCTGCTCATTCCGCTCGAATCGGGAAGCCGCGGAGAACAGGTCAAAAACGCCCTCTCCTACGAGAAAAAGGGCTGCGCGAAAATCCTCTTCGAACGGGACCTTACTCCGCTTTCCCTCAAAAATCAAACCGAAAAAGTCTTCCTCAGCCGCAACGAAATCAAAAGAAACATCGCCTCCGCGGTTCCGCACGACTCCGTTATGCTCGACTATATCGAAAACAGACTGTCCTGAACACGAAAAAGGAACGTCGGAATCGGCTCTTTCGGAAAAACTGCGCAGAAAGGGGACTACTTCGGAAAAACCGCGCGGAAATGGGACTGTTGCGGAATTAAAAGCGGATTTATCGAACCGGAGGACTTTCCCGCAATCGGAGGTCGGGGAGAACGGACTTTTTACGGGCGCGGGCGGCTTGATTAAAAAGAGAAAAGGTGGTATAATGAAAACGGAGGTCGATATGAAGCTTACTCTTATTGCGCACCCGACGTTCGACGGAGCAAACGACGCTCTTATTTCGAAAATCAAAGCCGCCGATAAATCCGACCTGAGCGAAATCCGTATGGTCGTAGTCCCCGACAGGTATACTCTCACAGCCGAAGAGGAACTCCTTAAAGCTATGGGAACCTGCCTCAACGTACAGGTTACGACTTTCAGAAGGTTCGCGTCGAGAATCGTTCCCCTCTCGGCTTACGTCGGCGGCGAGAACTGCGTACTTATCCTCACGCGACTTATAACCGAAAACAGAAAGGATATCCCTACCCTCACCGGAGGCGGAATAACCTACGGCCTCGTGCGCTCTCTCCGCGACGTCATAAATCAGCTCCGTTATTCCCTCGTAAAGCCCGAAAACATTATCCCCGAAAAGCTCCCCGAACGCCTGCGCGGAAAAATCGCCGATATACGCACGGTCTATAAGCTCTATCTCGATTATCTCGGAAAGGGCTATTCGGACAGCTCGGACAAGCTCTCTTCGCTCTCCGCGGCTATACCTTATTCGGATACGGTCGCGAACGCTCATTTCTATTTCAAGGACTTCGATAACTTCTCCGCGCAGGAAACGGAAATCGTCGAAAAGCTCGTCCTCTTTTCAAAATCCGTAACCGTTTCCTCGACATTCTCGGACGAAAGCTCGCATTGCAGCCTGTACCTCAACGAGGTCTTTTCGTCGGTCAGAAGCATCGCCGCAAAACTCATAGACAAAAACAAACTCAAGCCCGAAAACTTCGATATAGAAATCGGAAACGTTACCGACGAGGACACGGCTTATCTTCAAAAATACCTTATGAGCGCGCTCGTTCCCGAAAAGCCGCGGAAACTCCCGAAGAAATTCTTCCTTTATAACGGCTCGTCGCCCTCGGACGAGGTAAGAGGACTCGCGAGATACATATCGGATATGGTCGCGAAAGGCGCGAAATTCGGGGACTTTACGGTGATTTTAAGCGACGCGAAACGATACTCTGCTTCGATAGACGCGGTTTTCCCTTCCTACGGGATACCCTACTTCCTCGAAAGAAAATCCTCCCTTCTCGCAACGCCCCTCGGTCAGTTCGTTACGTCGTTTTTCCGCCTTTCGGAGGACACTCCCTCCGTCGACAGAATCGCGTCCTTCGCCGAAAACTTCTACTTCGCGGCGGACTACGACGACCTTTGCGCGTTCAGGAATTACGTCGAGAAATATAACTGCCGCATAACCGAAAAACCCTTCGCTTACGAGAAGGATTCGGAGAATTACGTCCGGGCCGAACGCATAAGAAAAGAGTTCCTTCGCCTCGCGGGAGAACCCCTCCCCAAAACCGCGGCAGCCTCTCTTTATACGCAAGCCGCAAGAAGGCTCGTTTCCCTTTGCAACGCCGAAGAACGCACCGGAATACTCTCGCGGACGCTTAAGGAAAACGACTTCTTACCGTATTATTACCGCACGGAAAGAGCCGTCGAAAAACTTACGGAAATTCTGGATTCGATAGAAGAGTTCCTCGGAGAAACCGAAGTCGGACTTAAAATCTTTTCGGAAATCCTGTCGAAGGGAATGGAAGCCGCGGACCTCTCCGTTCTCCCCATAACCCGAAATACCGTGGAATTCATAGAAATGGCCAAGGCAAGAAGACATAATTACGGGCACGTAGCCGTTCTCGGAGCGAACGACGAGGTTTTCCCCATAATAAAAAGCGACTCGGGACTGCTTTCGGACGAAAACCTCGAAATTCTCGCCCGCGCAGGCGCGGATATCCGTCCGTCGGTCAGAACCCTCAATCAGCGCGAACGCTTCGATATATATCAGCTCTTCCTCGAAAAATACCGGACGCTCCGCATAAGCTACGCTTCCCTTTCGCCAATCGGCGGCAAAATCCTCTCTCCGTCGGTATGCGTGAAAAGCCTCGTCAGAATCTTCGTCGGAGAAAACGGCTATCCCGCGCCGGTATATACAAGGTTCTACCGCAAACCCGAACGCTATATGAACCTCGCGTCGGCAAAAAACGCCCTCCTCGAAATCCTCTCCGACTCTATGTCCTACGACCTCCCCGTAAAAGACGCCTCGCCGCTTTATTACCTCACGGGGAAACCGCCCGCGGAAGAGCTTCTCACGCCGCCGCCGCCCGATTACGCGGACCTCCCCGAACCGACGACGGACAAGCTCTCCGAAATGAGTGCGAGCCGCGTCGAAAGCTATTACTCCTGTCCGCTGAAACACTTCCTTCGCTACGAGGTCGGTCTTAAACCGCGGCAGAAGGACGAGGACCCTTCGGCGGCCCTTATCGGAACGCTCGTCCACGAGGTCCTCGAAAAGGGACTTTTACCCTTCGTCAGGAACCCCGACTTCTCCGAAACGCCCGAACAAACCGCCCGAAGAAGCGAAATCATCTTCGACCGAGCCGTGGAATCGGACGATTATATACGCTCCTTCCTCGCAAAAGAGAAAAACGCTTCCCTCCTCCGCAGACTAAAAGCCGAATGCTCGGCAGCCCTCAGAGCCGCTATCGAACAGACAGAACGTTCGGACTTCAAACCCGCATACCTCGAAAGACGATTCGGAAACGTCCTCGTCGGAACCGAATACGGAAAAACCCGAATCACCGGTATCATCGACAGAACGGACGTCTTCGGAAACAAAGCCGTGGTCGTCGATTATAAGACGGGAAGCGCGGATTTCAGCGACAAGGCCCTCTTTATGGGAACGAAACTTCAGCTCACGACCTATATTACCGCACTCTCGGAGCAATTCGAGGTCGCCGGGCTGTATTATATGAAGCTCAACGACAAGTACCGCAGCGAGGAGGACAAATCCTTCTGCTGGTCGGGACTCACCGTCGACGACGCGGAAACCGCCGAAGCCATCGACAACGACCTCCGAGTCAAGGGTAAAAGCCTTAAACTCGGCATAGAAAAGAAAAACGACGGTCAGCTCAAAAGGAAAGCCGCCGTCGTTTCGGAGGATACGCTTAAAAAGTTCGAGGAATATACCCTAAAAATGTACGAAAACGCCGTCAAAGCCTGCTATAAGGGACATTCGGCACCCTCGCCCGTCGAAAACGCCTGCGAATTCTGCGACTACGCCGAAATCTGTCCGCATTTCGACACCGCCGCGCGTCCGGAAAGATAAATCGCTTCGGAAAAAGTCCGCAGAAAAGACTCCTCCGCAGAGAAAACCCCGTAGTCGCCGCTCGGAAAAACCCGCGGAATTCAGAGCTTATAACGGATAAACGGAGTCGGAGATTATATAAGCCGAATCGGAAATCATCGTAAATCGGTCGAAAATTACGACTAATAAGCCGAATCAGAGCTTGTGGTAGACTACGATTCTCGTCGGCTCGGAAAGAGGCTCGGAAAGTCGGGGATTGAGTTCGAGGACCTCCTCGGGACGCATATTCAGAGCCTTCCCCACAGACCACGCGTCTTCGCCCGCTTCGGCTATCACGGCTTCTATCGCCGCACCCGACGGCTCTTTCTTCTCGCCGAGAAGCACGCTTCCGATTATGCGGCGCTTTTCGTTGCTTACTGCGTTGAGCGTTACCGTTATCGTACCCGCGACGTCGGCTCCCGAGCCGTTTCTCCTGACGGCGGCGTCGGTTACGAGAGCGTCGGCGGTCACTTCGGACCTTTCCGTGCATTCGGGGACGCTTACCAGCGCGGCAAAGGGCAAAGCAAAGGTCTGCGAACGAATCTTATCGTCCGCGTCGAGATAAACGAAGCTTCCCGTAACCATTCCCGAGAGCTGAACCGTACCCTCGCCCGCCTCCGCGGTTATTCCCGAGGCTCCCGTGTCGAAAAGCCCCAATACTCTCGCCGCAGGCTCGTCGCAGGGAACGTTTCCGCCGAAACCGACCTCGGCTAAAGTCATTCCCTTGTAAACCGCGCCGATAATCTCGGCTTCGGTTTTTATAAGCTCGTAATCCGTGCTGTAACAGTCTTTTACGCATTCTTCGGATTGCAGGACAAAATCGGTCGCCGTCGCGCTCAGAGTGAATTCGGCGTTCAGAAAAGACGCGCCTTCCTCCTCGGTTATCCTGACGCGGAGGTCGGTTACCTTTACCTCGGCAAGAGGTGTTCCGCCCGAGAATCCCTTGGCTTCAATCTCCTCCGTAAAGGGAACAGCCGTGAGAGTCGCTCGCGGCAAGTCCTCTTCGGTCATATAAACCGGACGGAAAAACACCTTCCCCGAAAGAGTCAGAACTTCGTCGCTTACAGAGGCTCCCGTTATTATCGCGCCGGCGTCGGTCTGAAGCAGAGTTTCTCCCGCAGGAAGAGGAGTTTCGTGGGTAACCGTAAAGCTGTTCTCGCTCCGAGCGGAAATCCGTCCGACGCTCACGCTCTCGGTCTTGGTAATCACGCCTTCGGGCATTTCCTCCGCAGTCGTTTCGTAATCGCGGCAGACCTCGCCCCGAGCCTTGCAGCGAAGAGTTATTTCCGCCTCTCTTCCGCCGAGAATCCGTACGGTCATTTCCTCTACGCTCACGGTAGCGGCTACTCGCGCGTCCTCTCCGATTTCATCGGCTTCGAAACTTTCGTCGTAATCTACGTTGTAGTTGAGCGCGACGGGCTTCCTTTCTTCGTCTATACAAAGCACCCTTACGTTTATTCTGCCCGAAAGAGTCATTTCTCCGCCCTCTCTGCGCACGCGCGTTTCGGTTACGTCCGCAGAAGAGGCAAGCGCCTCCGCAAGATCGTCCCGTCGGGCAAGAATCCTCGCGTTGACCGTGAACTCGCGCTCTTTCATTCTTCCGCGGTAGCTGCTTTTTATCGTCTTTTCCATATCTGCACCTCGATAGATTTGCTTATACATTATACTTACCGTCCACCGAGGTTATGCAAAGACATAAAAAAACCCGACGCTTTTTTGCGTCGGGCAGTTTTCCTTAAAAATATTATTTGCGCACTTCTTCAACCGCAATTGTGGGCTGTTCGATCGTAGCCTTTCTCGAGAGCGTGATACGCTTGTTCTCTCCGTCGAAATCCATAACCTGTACGTCGATGACGTCGCCGACTTTAAGAACCTGAGATATATCGGAAATCCAATCCCACGATACGTTGCTGATATGAAGAAGACCGTCGATACCCTTGTCGAGTTCGATGAACGCTCCGTAAGGAACGAGTCTCGCAACCTTACCCTGATGAACGGTACCGACTGCGAATTTCTCCGCGGCAACCTGCCACGGATGAGGCTGAAGCTGCTTATATCCGACGGATACTCTGTTGGCCGCTCTGTCGAGCTTCAGAACCACGAATTCGTAGGTCTTACCGATCTCGAGAACTTCGCCCGGCTCTTTTATGTTGTTCCACGAAAGGTCGGAAAGGTGCGCAAGACAGTCAAAGCCTCTTACGTTAACGAACGCGCCGAAGGACGCAAAGCGCATAACCTTTCCTTCGACGATCTCGCCTACTTCGATATTGTTCCAGAAATTGTCTTCCTTTTCCTGCTTCTCGCGGATAAGGATATCCTTCTGGCTCGCTACTATCTTCTTCTTGGACTTATCTACGGTAAGAGCAGTCAGACGAAGCGTCTTTCCGTTATAAGCGTCGAGATTCTTGACGTAGCCGTTTCTGATGTGGGAAGCGGGAATGAATACTATGTAGCTGCCGATCTTGGAAAGCAAACCGCCCTTAACGACTTTGTTGACGGTCGCGGAAAATTCCGCCCCGCCTTCGATGGCGTCGATCATGGCGTCATACTTGTTGATTTCGTCTACCTGTTTTTTAGACAGAATGACGTTCTTATCCGTAGACAAAACAACGACCTCGAGACTATCGCCTATCTGCATTCCTTTCTTGATTTCTTCGATATCGCCTTCCGAAGCGATCTCGTCGTTGGGAATAAAACCGTCGCGCTTGGATCCGAAGGATACGCTTACGCCGTCTTCGGCGATATGAGAAACAGTGCATTTGATTCTCTGACCTGCCCTTAAAGGCTTATACTTGGTGGGAATCTTTTCGACCGCCTGAGTAAACTCGTTACCTTCGTTTGTTTGCTCCGCTGCATTATTCTCAACAGCATCCATTACCTCGTTGTCAACGACAACTTCATTCACATCGTCTTTTGCGTTTACGAACATCTTAGACAAAACCTCCTCGCCTAACTCTTTTGGAGTTGAGGCACCTGCAATTATACTGATATTTTCATAGCCGACAAGCAAACCCGTATCCATTTCGTCAGGATCCTCTATAAGCAGCGCGTCCTTGCCTCGGCTCCTTGCAAGTTCCAAAAGCTTCCCGGTATTGGAACTCCCTCTGTCGCCTACGACTACGACGCAATCGCTGACGCGCACTGCGAAATCGATAAAACTTTGCCTATCTTTGGTAGTATAGCAAATTGAATTAAAAATCTCAAGCGATTTCACGCTATTAGTATCAATATTTTTCAAACTTTTTTGGATTTTTGACTCCATAAAGGTCGTTTGAAATAAAATCAACGCTTTTTCACTCTCAACCTTCACATAGCTTTCACCGTCGGTTAATAATCCGTCGTCGTTTATCCAACCGTTGATTCCGACGACTTCCGGATGATTTTTGTCCCCGACGATGACTATCTTATATCCGCGCCTGTAATAATCCACTGCCTTTTCCTGAATCGCACGGACGTATCTGCACGTCGCGTCGACGACCTTTATCCCTCTTTCCCTGCATTCGGCAAAAATCCGTTCGGGCGCGCCGTGAGCGCGGATTATGAGAGTGTCTCCTTCGCGGAGAGAGGAAAGGTCGTTTACGCAGCCCACGCCCTTTTCTTCGAGCATACGGACGACGTGCTTGTTATGGACGATCTGCCCGTAGGTAAAAATGCGGTCGCCTTCGGTATTGAGAGCGGTCTCCACGGCTCTCGTAACGCCGTTGCAGAAACCGTTATTTCTGTAAGTATAGACCTTCATACGCTTAATCCGCCCTTCGCTTTTACCTTTTTTCGCTTAATCCTTCTTTTCGCCGAGTTCCCTCATAGCCGCTTCGAGAACCTCGAGAGTCTGCTTTTCCCTGAGTTCGTCGAGGCGTCTTTCTCTTTCCGGACGGTTCTTTTCAAGCTCGGAAAGAGCCTTCTTCACGCTCGCGTCGTCCTTGCATTCGGCAAAGATATCGTTAAGCTCGGTAACCCGCCTGTATATCTTCTCGGTCGCCTTTTTAAGAGCGTCCCTCGACGGCTGCTTTTCGTCGTCGTAAAACTCCGAAAGATCGAATTCGGGACCGATTATCATTCTGTTCTTGACGCCCGCCTTGGCGCACTTCTCCACGGCCACGGGAATTATCGGGGCGTGCGCTCCCAGAGCGAAAAACGCCGTCCCGGTCTTGAAGCGTCTGACCGTACCGTCGTTCTGCCTGTTTCTCGTGCCTTCGGGAAAAAGCGCGAGCGGCCTCCCGCTCTCGAGAACGTCGAATGACTGATCGAGCGCGCCCATATCGGCTTCGCCTCTCCGCACGAAAATAACGTTAAGATGACGAAGGACAAGCTCAACGAATTTGTTCTTCGCAAGATCCTCCTTGGCTATAAAACTCATCGACGGACTGATGAAATGCGACATAAGCAGCGGATCCATCGCGGACTTGTGGTTCATAACGACGATGACCTTGCGCTTGCCTATTTTCCGGCAGCCGTAGACCTTCGTACGGAAAAAAAGCCGCAACGGAAGCCAGAGCACGCCCTTCGCGAACCAGTAAAAGAACTTATAATCCGGAGCCTTCTTTTTCTTCTCCTTTCTTCTCTGCAACCATCCCATATCCGTCAAGCCCGCTTCAAACGATAGTATTCCTTAGCGATAAATTCCGCGGCTTCCTCCGCAGTCATATCCGTAGTATCCAGAAGAATCGCGTCCTCGGCGCGTTTAAGCGGAGCGAAAGCCCTCGACGAGTCGTTTTTGTCCCTCGTCCGTATGTCCTCGAGAACGACCTCGTAGGGCATTTCCTGTCCCTTGTCTTTAAGCTCGAGATGCCTTCTCCTCGCTCTTTCTTCTGCCTCGGCGGTCAGAAAAATCTTTATCGCGGCGTCGGGAAGCACGAAGGTTCCTATGTCCCGTCCGTCAAGCACGCAATCCCCTTCGGACGCGGCTTTCCTCTGAAGCCCGACCATCGCGAGCCTTACCTCCGGAACAGCCGATACGTCGCTCGCTGCTTTGGAAACGGCGTGTTTCCGTATTTCTTCCGAAACGTCCTCTCCGTTAAGGAAAACCCGCTGCTCTCCGCCAGCCGTCCGCACGGAAACCTCCGCGCCCGCAAGAATCTTCTTCACGGATTCCGCGTCCGAGCAGTCTATTCCCTTATTCAGCATATAAAGGGCTACCGCACGGTACATCGCGCCCGTATCGAGATATCTTATCCCGAGCTTTTCCGCAAGAATCCTCGCAACGGTGCTTTTCCCCGCACCCGACGGTCCGTCGATCGCTATGTTTATCATAAAAGCCTCCAGATCAGGTCTTAATATCCTCGCTTCGCCGAGATATACGGATTTCGGCGCGTCTTTGCCTTCCTTCAGAAAAACGAGAACCCTTATGCACTTCGGAAGAGAACCCTCTATCGGAGGCTCCAGTACCGAAAAAAGCGACGTACCCGAAAATCCCGCAAGTCTTGCGGCTTTCGCGGGGTAGGACGCGGTAAGATCAGCGGTCGTCGAGAAAATAATCGCTTCCGCGTCGCTTACCGAAAGCGAATTCCTTTTCATTATCTCGGTCAGAAGCGTCCGAGTCTTTTCGGCAATGTCTTTTTCGGTGTTCTCGGCGGTTATCGCGCCTCTTACGGTCTTCATTCGGAATCTCCGTCCTCCTTTCCAACGAGCTTAGCCGCGCTCTTCCCCGCAAGCCTTCCCGTGGAAAGAGCTATCTGAATATTGAAGCCGCCCGTCATAGCGTCCACGTCAATCGTTTCTCCCGCGAAAAAGAGATTCGGAATCTTCTTCGCAGCCATAGTCGAAGCGTTTATCTCCCCGACGGACACCCCGCCCGAGGAAACTATCGCGCTTTCTATCGGCTCCAAACCCTTGACGCTCATTCCGAAATCCTTCAGAGCGCGGACGAGCTTCGCTCTTTCCACGCGCGTTACGGAATTGACTTCGACTTCGGAATCGAGCCCCGCGTATTCGATTATAACCGGAACCATTGCCGACGGAAGAAGCCCCGAAAGCGCGTTCCTGAGAATCTTGTTCTTTTGCTGCGAAAAGTCCCTCAGAATCCTCGCGTCAAGCTCCTCCGCGGAAAGCGCGGGCTTTAAATCCACGCTTATACGGCAGTTTTCGAGCGGGAAAATCCCTTCGCCGATATCCTCCGCCCCGAAACTTATCTCTCCCTCCGCAGTCGTGGAGGCTTTCTCTCCTACGGACTTTTCGGACTGCTTCTTACTCCTCGCGGCGGCGGTTTTACAGGCGACCGAGGACAGCGAAAGAATCGTCGGACCGGAAACTCCCGTATGAGTGAAGAGAAGCTCGCCGAATTCCGATGCCTTTTCCTTCCCGCCCGAGAAGAGCGTTACGTTTACGTTCTTCAGCGTAAGTCCCATAAGCGGAAAGACCTTCTCGGTTATCATTCCGCAGAGCGAAGGCTTGAACGGAACGACCGAAAGCCCCGCTCTTTTCGCAAAAGCGGCTCCGCTCCCCGTACTGCCCGTAGTCGGATAACTGACTCCGCCCGTCGCGACCACAAGCGCGCCCACGGGATAGACCTTCCCGTCCGAAAACACCGAAACCACCCTTCCTCCGCGGATATTTACGGCGGAAACCTCGCTCGAAAGCAGAACCTTCACGCCCGCTTTGTTCATATTATTCGCAAGAGCCTTGGTAACGTCGCTGGCTTTATCCGAAACGGGGAAATATCTCCCGCCCCTTTCGAGTCTGAGTCTGACGCCCGAGCTTTCCATAAGCCCGACCGTATCCGACGACGAAAATCCGCTCAGAGCGGCGTAGAGGAATTTCGGATTGGTGTTGACCTTCGAGAGGAATTCTTCGCCCTCGGCGGAATTGGTAACGTTGCAGCGGCCCTTACCCGTGATGTACAGCTTCTTCCCGAGCTTTTCGTTCTTCTCGAAAAGAACGACCTCCGCGCCCGCCTCCGCTGCCGAAATCGCAGCCGACATTCCCGCCGGACCTCCGCCTATAACGGCGACCGTCATAAATCCTCCGTCCCGAAAAGCCTCTCCGCGCCCGTCATCCTTTCAAGCTCGTCGTAATCCGTCCTGTCCATCTTTATCGGCGAAACGGTAATATAGCCTCTCTGCGCAAATTTGACGTCGCAGTCCTCGTCGTCTTCTTCTTTAAGCACGGGACTGCCTTTAAGACGGTAGCTCCTGACTCCGTCCGTTTCCCTGACTTCGTAATAATCCCTGTAAGAGATTATTCCCGTTTTCGCTATCTTCACGCCGAGAACCTCCTCCGTATCGGGAAAATTCACGTTGAGCATACTTCCCTGCTTTTCAAACCGCAGAAGCGTATCGAAATTGTTTATGAAAAATCTTATGAGCCTTTCGGGACTTATATGGCTTTTCCCGCACTGAGAAATCGCTATGGCTTTGTATCCGCAGATAACGCCCTCCATTGCTCCCGCGACCGTACCCGAATACATAACGTCCGTCCCGAGATTGGAGCCTTCGTTAGGCCCCGAAACCACGAGGTCGGGCTTGATTCCGACGTACTTCAGCGCGAATTTAACGCAGTCCGACGGAGTTCCGTCCACGGCTACGACTCTGTTCATTCCTTCCCATTCAAGCTCTTTTACGGTGAAATCCGAATGCACCGAAAGAGACTGGCTGCACGCGGATTTCTGCGAAGCCGGCGCGAATACCGAAACTTCGTGCCCCTGCTCCTTAAGCGCGTCCGCAAGCATTCTTATCCCGACGGAATGGATTCCGTCGTCGTTGGTAACGAGTATTCTCATCTGCTCTCCCCGCCCGACCCGAATCGGTCAAGGCTGTGTTCCTCCGAATCTTTTCCGTATATTTTACCACATCTTCGTTGATTTTGGCAAACGTTTTCGTCCGTATTCCCGAACGCCTTTTCACGAATAATACAAAAAAAGGACGATACAGAGGTACCGCCCTTTATTGCGTCCGGTTTTTATTACACGGGAACGACTTTGCCGCCGTTATCGGTTTTGCTTACGTCCGCGCCGTATTTCTGCATCTGTCTGTACTTGAAGAAGTTCAGCGCGACCTGCGGGAAGAGCGCGTAGCTCAGAACGTCTTCTTCCTGCTCGTAATATTCCTTCATCTCCTCGCGGAGCTTGTCAAGCTCGGGTTTAAGGTCGTCCGCGGGACGGTAATTTATCCTTTCGGAGGAACCGAGAATCTTCTTTACGAGAGCGGGATCGGGTTCGCAGGGGAGTTTTCCGTAGTCGCCGTGAAGAAGTCCTTTGAATTCCTTCGTGCAGACCTTATATCTCTCGCCCGAAAGTACGTTCATAACCGCCTGAGTTCCCACTATCTGGCTGGAGGGAGTAACGAGCGGCGGGAAACCTACGTCCTTTCTTACGTTGGGAACCTCGGCAAGCACGTCGCCGAAAAGTTCCGCCTTGCCTTGCTGTTTGAGCTGGCTGAGAAGGTTGCTCATCATTCCGCCGGGAACCTGATAGATAAGCGCGCGGACGTCCACCGAAAGGATTTCGGGAGAACGGAATCCGTCCGCGGTAAGCCTTTTCGCGACCTTCTTGAAATGCTCGTTGATTTCGCTGAGAAGTCCGAGGTCGAGACCGGTATCGTACTTCGTTCCTTTCAGAGAGGCGACGAAGGGTTCGGTGGCCGGCTGGCTCGTTCCGTTTCCGAGAGCGGAAAGAGCCGTATCCACGATATCCACGCCCGCTTCGACGGCTTTGAGATTGACCATATCGCCCGTACCCGCGGTATTGTGAGTATGAAGATGAATAGGAACCTTGACGGCTTTTTTAAGCTCCTTTATAAGCTCGTAAGCCTCGTAGGGAAGCAGAAGCCCCGCCATATCCTTGACGCAGATTATATCCGCGCCCATTTTTTCCATCTCCTTGGCAAGCTTCACGAAATACTCTCTCGTATGATACTCGCTGGTCGTATAGCAGATAGCCATTTCGCAGGGAGTGTCCTTATGATACATCTTTCCGTATTTCTTGCAGGCGGCAACGGCCGTCTTTAAATTCCTGAGGTCGTTGAGCGCGTCGAAAACCCTGATTATATCGATTCCGTTCTTGAACGAAAGCTCTACGAATTTTTCCACCACGTCGTCCGCGTAGTTCCTGTAGCCCAGAATGTTCTGACCGCGCAGAAGCATCTGAAGCTTTGTATCGGGCATAGCCTTCCTTAAAGCGCGGAGCCTTTCCCACGGATCTTCGTTAAGGAAACGAAGACAGGAATCGAAGGTCGCTCCGCCCCATACTTCGAGCGAGTAATAGCCTACTTTATCGAGTTTATCCGCAACGGGAAGCATTTCGTCCAGACGCATTCTCGTGGCTGCCTGCGACTGATGAGCGTCCCTGAGTATCGTATCGGTAATCTTTACCATAAATTATCCTCCTAACCGAACAGTGCAAGCAGGAATCCCGCAGCTACCGCGGAACCGATAACTCCCGCGACGTTGGGGCCCATTGCGTGCATAAGCAAATAGTTCTGCGGATCGTATTCCTGACCCACTTTATTGGAAACTCTCGCCGCCATAGGTACGGCGGAAACTCCTGCCGAGCCGATAAGCGGATTGATCTGTCCCTTCGTGATCTTGCACATAAGCCTTCCGATAAGAAGTCCGCCCACCGTCGCGAAACTGAACGCAACGAGTCCGAGAAGGACTATCTTGAGCGTGCTCCATGCAAGGAAGGTGGGACCGTAAGCCTTACAACCTACGGACAGACCGAGAAGTATAGTTATTACGTTCATAAGACCGTTTTCGGCAGTCTTGGCAAGTCTGTCGACTACGCCGCTCTCACGCATAAGATTTCCGAGCATAAGCATTCCGAGAAGCGGCAACGCGTCCGGAAGGAACAATCCGCATACTATGGTTACGGCTATCGGGAAAATAATCTTTTCCTTTTTGGAAACCACGCGCTTCTGCTCCATTCTTATGAGCCGCTCCTTCTTCGGAACTATAAGCTTCATAATGGGCGGCTGGATAATAGGTATGAGAGCCATATAAGAGTACGCCGCTATGGCTATCGCCGGAAGAAGATCCGGAGCAAGCTTGGACGTAAGATAAATAGCCGTAGGTCCGTCCGCACCGCCGATAATTCCTATCGAAGCGGCTTCCTGATTCGTGAATCCGAGAGCCTTCGCGCCCATAAACGTAATGAAAATACCGAGCTGAGCCGCAGCCCCGAGAAGCAGACTCGACGGACGGGCGATAAGCGGTCCGAAATCGGTCATAACGCCTATTCCGAGGAAAATGATCGGCGGGAAGATTACCCATTCCACTCCGCGGTAGAAATACCAAAGCAAACCGCCCGCGTTTCCGTCCTTGGGTTCGGCGAAAAGCAGCTCGTGACCTAAGGGAAGATTGACGAGAAGCATTCCGAACGCTATGGGTAAAAGCAGCATGGGTTCGCAACCCTTGCCTATGGCAAGATAAAGCAACACGCAGGCAACGGCGATCATCACGTAATTCATCCAGTCTCCGTTGGCAAAACCCGAAGCCTGCCAGAACTTTACGAGAGAATCGATTATGCCCGACCCTTCAAGATAGAGAAAGTTCATCGTTCCCTCCGAAATCAGGCAATATAAGCCAATACGTCCCCGCTCTGTACCGTCGCGCCGGTATTTACGGCAAAAGTGATTACTCCGTCCGCCGTAGCGCGGATCTCGTTTTCCATTTTCATTGCTTCGATAATAAGAACGACGTCGTTCGTCTTGACGCGCGTTCCGTTCGGAACGACGAATTTAAGTACGGCCCCGGGAAGAGGAGAAACCATCTTCGTTCCTTTTCCTGCGGGAACCGCCGCCTTGGGAGCAGCTTTGGGAGCAGCCGCGGGTACGGGAGCCGCTGCGGGAACGGGAACCGCGTTCTGACTTTCGTTTCCTATCTCTTCGACTTCCACTTCATAAGAATTACCGTTGACGTTGATTCTGAATTTACGCATTTTTATTTCCTCCGAACTAAATCTTCCTTATCCTTCTTACTACGAAATCGGTGTTTTCGTCTTCGCAGCCGTCGTAGTACGCCGCAAGCGCCGCAGAAATCGCGGCTATTTCCTCTTCGCTTATTCCTTCTTCTATCGCGGGAAGAGCCTCCTCCGTAATCACGGGCGCGGATTCGGGCTTCTTCTTCCTGTCGAAACAGCCCAGAACCTTCCTCTGAACCGCAAGATAGCCTATAAGTATCGCAAGCACCGCGAATACTATCGCTATACCCAAAGCGGAATAAACCAGATCCATTACGGAAAACTCCAAAAGCATTCCAAGCATTTCCGTATCTCCTTATTTCCTCACTATCTGCAGACGCGAAAGCAGATATCTCCTCGTGTCCTCCGGAGCGAATATCTTTTCCGCAAGTCCGCAGGCAGCCGCGGTCAGAGCGTCTCCGTCAACCTCGGCGTAAAGCTTTGCGGCTTCTTCGCGGGACTTGAGAACGTCCTTGCTCTTTATCCTGTCGCTGTACATAACGATTCCGCCCGCATTTGCCGTAAGAGGCGAAATCTGCGCGTCGTTCCACGCCATAACGCTGTCGTAGGCGTAAGCCGAAGCCATTGCCGTATATCCCGTTCCTATCGCCTTGCCCGTGATTATCGCCATCTTTCCGGAATACGTTCCCGCAAGATCGCTCTGAAGACCGGCAAGCTCTCTGCCCATAGCAGACCTTTCGATTTCGCCCGAAATCATAACTCCTTCGCAGTCAACGAGATTGACGAAGGGCATTCCGAAGGTCGAAGCAAGCGAAACGAGACGCCTTACTTTGTTTACGCAGAGAGGACAGACCGCCGAACCGTCGCCCGAAGCGAAGGCCACGGGGATTCCCAGAACTCTCGCGAAACCCGTAACGATATGCGGAGCGAAACCTTCGTGAAGCTCGACGAAAGAACCTTCGTCGCAAAGCTCGAGGATAAGCTCCTTTCCGCGTTTTTCGCCTATTCCCCGAGCCTTCCTGTTATAAAAGGCGACGTCGCCCGTATCTTCGTCCGCGGTTCCCGTGCAGAAACACTCGGGTACGAAGGAAAGAATCTTCGCAAGAACCTCGCCTACGGTTTCCTTTTCCGCGTAAAGCGTCGCTCTTCCGCCCGAAACCGAAGCCCTCGCCCCGAAATCCTTCTCCGCGTCGAGAGATTTTCCTTCCGTCGCAAGCACGACCGAGGGAGAATTAAGCGAAATAACGCAGCCCGAAACGGCTATCGATATATGAGCCATAGCTTCCAGAAGAGCGGCGTTTCCCACGCAGTTTCCTCTCGCTATAACTATAAAGGGAACTTCCTTTTTCATTTCTTCCGCGCATCTCAGTATCCGCGCGAAGTTCTTCAGAACGAGAGCGCCTTCGGAAACGTCCGCTCCGAAAGAATCCGCCGCAAGTATAAAAGGCACCTCTCTGCTTGCCGCGCTCTCCATTATTTTACAAAGCTTATCGGCGGCGACCTTGGTCATTCCTCCGTAATTGACCGACGAATTCTGCACCGCAAGAGCAACCGCCCTTCCTCCTATCGACGCGTATCCCGTAAGAAGAGCGTCGGTCTTTTCGTCGCACGCTTCGGAAAGCGTCAGACAGTCGTTAATCTCGACGAAACTCTTTTCATCCACCAGCGACGCTATGAAAGCAGCCGCGTCGGCGGTGTTTGACGAATGCTGCTTCAGCCTGCTCCGAAGCAATTCCGTTTTATTCATTCTGATTCCTCCAAAAAATCGAAAATCGGATCAATGGTAACATATTTCTGCTCTTTTTGCAAGCAAAAACCGGCATTATCTCCGAGAGTAATCTTTTAACGCGTTAAGTTATTCAAACGAACGAAAAACCCGCCCCGTATACGCTCCCGAAGACTCGTTCAAAAAAACCGGAGAAACGATGCCCGTCTCTCCGGTAATCGGCGTAAAGCCGTAAGTCTGCGTGATTATTGAGCTTTTCTCGCCTTTATCTCTTTGATGAGAGCTTCGCAGAAAGCCTTCGCGTCGCAGCATACGCCCGTCTGGGCAACGCTCATAATGTTCGCGCCCTTGTCTTTGTTGACGGCTACCACGTAATCGCTGTTTTCCATACCCGCAAGGTGCTGGACGGCTCCGCTTATTCCCAAAGCCATATAAAGCTCCGGCCTTACGGTCTTACCCGTCTGACCTACCTGCTTGCTCTGCGGAAGAATTCCTTCGTCCACGACCGCTCTGCTGCAGGAAACCGTGCCTTTGAGAAGTGCGGCAAGCTCGGCTGCGAGGTCCTTGTACTTCTTCATTCCTCTGCCGACCGAAACGAGTACCTTCGCGTCCTCGATATTGTCGTTTTCGACTACGTCCCTGACCTCTTCGAGAAGCTCGACCGAGAAAAGTCCCGTGTCGAAGGGGACGTCGACGGAGATTATCTCACCCTTTCTTCCCGCATCGGGCGTAAGCTTCTGCATAACGCCGGGACGTACCGTGGACATCTGCGGACGATGGTCCGGACAGATAATGGTCGCGAAAAGGTTTCCGCCGAACGCCGGACGAGTCATAAAGAGATTGCCTTCTTCGTCCGATTCGAGCTTGGTGCAGTCCGCGGTAAGACCGGTGTTGACTCTCGCCGAAATTCTCGGAGCAAGATCCCTTCCGATGCTCGTAGCGGGATAAAGCAGAATGTTGGGATCGTATTCCTTGATTACATAAGCTACTACCTGCGCGTAAGGCTCGGTTATATAATGCGCGAGACATTCGTAGTCCGCTACAATAACTCTGTCCGCGCCGTATTCGATAAGGCTCTGAGCCTTGTCCCTGATTCCGTATCCGCAGAGAATAGCCGTGATTTCCTGTCCGTTGGAGGCTTTAAGGGCGTTTGCCGCTCCCAAAAGCTCGTAAGAAACGTTCTTGATCTCGCCGTCTCTCTGTTCGCAATATACATATATTCCTTTACTCATAAAACAACCGTCCTCCCCTGCTATATAATATGCTTTTCGGCAAGAATGTCCGCAACTGCAACGGCAGCCTGATCGGGAGTCATTTCGAGTACGTTTCTCTTGCTGTCGTACTGCTTGTTGAAGGTTGCCTTTACCTTTGTGGGAGAACCCTCGAGACCTATTCTGGATTTTTCGGGCTTGAGATCTTCGAAAGTAAGAACGTGAATCTCTTTTTCGTCCTGATCGATTATTCCCGCAACCGACATATATCTCGGCTTAGCCATAGTGGAAAGAACCGTAAAGAGAGCCTTGCCTTTTACTTTAAGCTTCTGATATCTGTCTTCGAAACGCCTCGTCGCTATGAAAGCGTTTTCTTCTCTCACGTATTCGAGATCGGAAACGTAGGTTACCTGCGGAAGATGAAGATGCTCCGCTATCTGAGGACCGACCTGTGCGGTATCGCCGTCGATTGCCTGTCTTCCCGCGAATATCACGTCGTATCCGATATAACCTATCGCCTGAGCTATGATGCAGCTCGTAGCTATCGTATCGCTTCCCGCAAAAGCTCTGTCCGTTACGAGATAAGCTTCGTCCGCGCCCATAGCAAGCGCTTCGCGAAGAGCTATCTCCGCCTGCTGCGGTCCCATACATACGACGCTTATCTTCGCGCCGTAATTGTCCTTCATAACGAGAGCGGCTTCGAGCGCCGTTCTGTCGTCGGGATTTATTATGCTCTCGACGCCGTCCCTCTTGAGAGTGTTGGTGACGGGATCTATTTTAATTTCCGTGGTGTTCGGAACCTGTTTCATACAAACGACTATATTCATAAAGTGCCTCCCCCGTTTATTTCCTCAAAAGCGCGCCCGAGATAACCATTCTCTGGACTTCGCTCGTTCCTTCGTAGATCTCGGTGATCTTCGCGTCGCGCATCATTCTTTCAACGGGATATTCTCTCGTATAACCGTAACCGCCGTGAAGCTGTACGGCTACCGTGGTAACCTCCATCGCCGTTTCAGCCGCGAAAAGCTTAGCCATAGCAGCCTTTACCGAAACGTCCTTGGCTTTGTTCTGCTTGGCTATGACAGCCTGATCGACGAGTCCTCTTGCGGCTTCGATCTTTGTCGCGAGATCCGCAATTCTGAACTGAGTATTCTGGAAAGCCGAAATGGGTTTGCCGAACTGCTTTCTTTCTCTGGTGTAATTGATGGTTTCGGTAAGCGCGCCCTCCGCGATTCCGAGAGCCTGCGCGGAAATACCGATTCTTCCGCCGTCGAGAGTCTTGAGCGCAAGCTTGACGCCTTCGCCGACCTTACCGAGAACGTTCTCCTTGGGGACGAAACAGTCTTCGAAGATAAGTTCGCACGTGGAGGAGCCTCTTATACCCATCTTCTTCTCTTTCTTTCCGAAGGAGAATCCCGGGAAGCTCTTCTCTACGAGAAACGCCGCGCATTCGACGCCCTTGGGATTCCTGCCCGTAACGGCGATAACCATATAAAGATCCGCAACGCCCGCGTTCGTGATGAATATCTTGCTTCCGTTGAGGATATAACCGTCTCCGCTCTCCGTAAGAGTAGCCGTAGTCGTCTGGTTGTTCGCGTCGGTACCGGCGTTGGGTTCGGTAAGACCGAACGCGCCCAGCCATTCTCCGCTCGCAAGCTTCGGAAGATATTTCTTCTTCTGCTCTTCCGTGCCGTATTCGATTATCGGCGCGCAGCAAAGACTCGTATGCGCGGAAAGGATAACGCCCGTCGTAGCGCAGGCTTTACTGAGTTCTTCGACAGCCTGAATGTACATCTTGTAGTCGCCGCCGAATCCGCCGTATTCCTTGGGAATGATTATTCCGAAAAGCCCAGCCTCAGCCATCTTCTTTACGTTATCGTAAGGGAAATGCTCGGTTTCGTCCACTTCCGCGGCGTTGGGTTTGATTTCGTTTTCGGTGAAATCCCTTATCATTTTGGTAAACAATTCGTATTTATAGCTTTTTTCCATACCTTTTCCTTACTCCCGAGGTAATCAGCCGTTGAATTTAACGGTGGAAACACCCTCTATTACCATCTTGCCGTCCTGATTGTAGCAGTTGCTCTGAAGCTTTACGATATGCTTGTCTTCTCTGATCTCGATAACCGTAAGTTCGGCCTTTACGTCGTCACCCAGATAAACGGGAGCCGTGAACTTAAGCTCCTGTCCGAGATAAATCGTTCCCGGTCCGGGAAGCACGTTTGCAAGAACGGCGGAAATCAGGCTCGCGGAAAGCATTCCGTGAACTACTCTCTTTCCGAAAATAGAATTCTTCGCGAATTCGTCGCTGATGTGCAGCGGGTTGACGTCGGTGCTGATACCGGCAAACAGTTTTACGTCAGCGTCGGTAAAAGTCTTCTGCAAAGACGCCTTCTGACCGATGTAAAGATCTTCAAATTTCATTTTCTATCTCCTTTATCCGACCGTCTGCCCGACAGTCGGTATTTTAAACTCGTTATTTCCGGACGTAATCGAGAAGACCGTATATCCCCTCCATACAAACGTCCGCGCGGATATCGGACTTTTCGTAAGCCTCGGAAGTGGTTTCTCCGCTGAAAACCAGAACCGATACGAAGCCGCCGGCGTTCCCGAAGGCTATATCCGTGGAAAGCCTGTCGCCCACCATAGCTATCTCGTCGGGAGAAAGTCCGAACCTATCCGTAACCGCGTCGCACATAGGCTTAAAGGGCTTCCCGCAGATTACGTCGGGACGACGCCCCGTACTCCTCGCTATCATTTCGATAAAACTTCCGACGTCCGGCACGTAATGCGGCTCGGCGGGACAATTCGCGTCGGCGTGCGTACAGATATAGAAAGCTCCTTCGTTAAGCAGATTCGTGGCTCCGACGAGCTTTTTATAGGTCAGCTCGGTGTCGTATCCGACGACGACTATATCCGCTTCGTCGGCAAGCGTTATCCCCGAATCGGAAAATTCCTTCCGCAGGCTCTCCGTTCCGAGAAGATAAACCGACTTTCCGCCGAAATTCTTCTTCAGGTAACTTACGGTCGCGTCGGACGAGGAGAAAATCTCGTCCCTTCCCGCCGGAATCCCCATCGATGCAAGCTTCCCGAGATAGTCCTCGCGGCTTTTACTGCTGTTATTGGTGAGAAAACAGAGCTTTCTTCCGCTTTCCCTTATCGCCGCAAGAGTTTCGGCCGCACCCGGAAGAAGTTTCCCTCCGAGATAGACCGTCCCGTCCATATCCAGTAAAAAAAGCTTTACGCCGTCAAGTTTCCCTTTCATAATCAATCCTTAATCCTCGGATTTAGTTTCGGCAAGCCCGACCGAAGCTATTCCCCGTCACGCAAAAACTCTTCCGCTATACTTTTCATTTCCTCAAGGCTCTTTGTCATACAGACCTTCGCGACGACCTGCCTGTAACCTCTTATCCCCTTGAGATAAGCCGCAATATGCTTCTTCATCTCGCAGACGACCACGCGTTCGGGAAGGTATCCCATCGTTTCGATATGAAAAAGAATGTCCCCGTAAAGATCGACCTTCGGATTCTCTCCTTTAAGCTCGGCGAAAATCCACGGCCTTCCCTGAGCGGCTCTGCCTACGGCTACTCCGAAACAGCCCCTTCCGAGATAATCCTCGACGTCCGATTTCGTTCTGACGTCGCCGTTGCCGAAAACCGGAATCTTTACCGCCCGACAGACCTTTTCGATTTCGTTCCTGTCGGCTTCGCCCGAATAATACTGCTCGCGCGTCCTTCCGTGTACCGTCAGCGCGTCCGCTCCGGCGTCGGCGCAAACCTTCGCGAAATCAACCGCGTTGATCGAAGCCGCGTCGATTCCGAGCCTGAACTTTACCGTAACCGGCTTTCGGGAGGCGTCCTTGACCGCCCGTACGATCTTCGCGGCAAGAGAAGGGTTCTCCATAAGCGCACAGCCGTCGCCGTTACCGAAAATCTTGGGCATCGGGCAGCCCATATTTACGTCGATCGCGTCGAATTTCCCGATTTCGGCCTTTTCCGCCGCCGCGCGCATAACCCCCGGCTCATGTCCGAAAAGCTGAACGCACCTGAACGCCTCGGAATCGGAGGTCCTGAGCAGGTCGAGCGTCACGCGATTTTCGTAAACCAGAGCCTTGGACGAAACCATTTCGGTTACGGTGATATCCGCGCCGTATTTCGCGCACAAAGCCCTGAATCCGACGTCGGTGTACCCCGCCATCGGCGCAAGCATCAGCGCGCCCCTTCGTATCTCTTGCTTTTTCATCGATTGATTTTAACATAACATCGTTTCGTTGTCAAATCAAAACTGTCGGATTTTCAAACAATTTGAGGTTTTTTTGCAAAAATTTTTCCTCAGATAAAGCGTTGTCAAATCGACCGTCACCGTTGCAAAGATACGGTTTTATCGATATATTTATAACGATATTGGCGATTTCGGCGATTTTTCGGCAAAATATTCAGCATTTTTTATATTCGTTTAAAATTTAGTAGTAATTTTGAATATCTTGTAGTTTAGCCTCGATTTGGCGTTCGGAAGAGTTTTTCGGCGGAATTCGCTTCTTCGCGCGGATAATCCCTGCTTCTTCGGGCTTTTTCGCCCTGAAATTCATCGTAAGCGGGACTTTTTCGGACGTTTTTCCGCAAAATTCCCGCGAAAAGCCTCCTTTGCAACAAACTCCGTCCCTGTTGCAAGTCGATTTTTGCGCAATTTTGAAGAATTTTCCCGCCCGATTCGTCGTTTCCGCTCGGATTTTTTGCGCGGATTTTCGCCCCGCGTCCTTTCCGACTTCGTGATTATGCCGATATAGCTAAATGATTCACTCGGACGTTCAATTTTAACGCCCTCCGCGGATAATCCCGAAAAGCCTTCCGAAAATCCCGAAAAATCCGGATTTTCAGGTGAAATTTAAATTGAATATATGTTCGATAAAACGGGCGAAAGATACGCCGCCGACGAGGGCGACGTATCTGAAATACTTTTAAAACATCAGGCTGTACATTAACAAAGCGTACATCGCGATCACTAACATTACTCCGCCGATGATTAGCAAATGTCTGTACTCTGCTCTTTTTGCGCCTTTGCGAACCTTGTATTCGTAGAAATCTTCCTTCTTCTTCCAATTCTTCTTGAAGGAAAACGCCGCGTCGAAGGTAAGACCTATGCTGTAACCGAAAATATCGAACGTTCCGAAGCTCGCCGCCCAGAAAAGCCCGCCTACTCCGGCAATGAACACGGCGGAAATGAAGAATGCGTCGCAAAGGTCGCGCATAAGCCGTTCGGGCTGTCCCGCGAAAAATGATTCCTTCAGGAAAAGCACGACAACGACGAACAAAATCGCAATTCCGGAAACCGTCAGGTAGTTTCTGACTTTGTCCCGCGTACTCATTTCTTGCTCTGTTCGACGTACTCCTTCTTCATCTTCTCGAATTCCGCGTCGTTGGCTTTAACCCAATGGCCGGGAGCGATTTCTTTGAAGGAGGGTTTATCGAATCTGTAATCGTGAGCCTGAACGGCGTTATAAGGAACTCTGACTCTTCTGCGTTCGTAGTTGGGATCGGGAAGCGGAATCGCCGAAAGCAGCGACTTCGTGTACGGGTGCATCGGGTGAGCGAAAAGCTCTTCGGAATCCGCCATTTCAACCATATTTCCGTAGTACATAACGCCGATTCTGTCGGAGAAATACTTGACTACCGAAAGGTCGTGAGCTATGAAAAGAATGGTAAGACCGAGTTCTTCTCTGAGGTCGTTAAGAAGGTTGATGACCTGAGCCTGAATGGAAACGTCGAGCGCGCTTATGGGTTCGTCCGCGATGATAAGTTCGGGACGCATAATCATAGCTCTCGCGATACCGATTCTCTGACGCTGACCGCCGGAGAATTCGTGCGGATAACGTCCCGCGTGTTCGCGAACGAGACCGACCTTTTCGAGATATTCGTAGACCTGCTCGTCGATATACTTCTTATCCTTGATTCCTTTGATGATGAGTCCTTCGGCGATGATGTCGCGGACGGTCATACGGGGGTCGAGCGAAGCGATAGGATCCTGGAAGATCATCTGAATCTCGTTGATGAGTCTTTCTCTTTTAGCGACACGAATCTTGTCCGCGTAATCCTTCGTAATGAGGACGCTCGGATCGTTGTTCTTGATTTCTTCCGCTTTCTTTTTGAAATGCAGCTCTTCTACGCGAACGATTTCCTCGTGTTTCGCTTTAAGCTCTTCGACGAGGCTCGTAGCAGCTTTATTCGGATTGACGGAAGCCATCTCCGACTCGTATCTTCTGTTTTCTTTTTCGAGTTTTTCCTTATGAGCGGCTTCGAGATCCCTCATAAGTTTAGCGGTATAGCCGCCCTTCGCAGCCTCGGCGAGCTTCTCTTCCTTTTCTTTTTCGAGAGCCGCCACGAGCCTACGGGAATGGTCTTTGTCGCAGTACTTATGGTCGTGCTTTGCAAGCTCCATTTCCTTTTTCTGCTCGGCGATATAGGCATTGACTCTTTCGGTTTCCGCGGAAATCGCAGCCGTATCGTCCTTATGCTCGGTAATGAACTTTGCAAGGTCGATTTTCGCCGCGTCTATGTTTTCCTTGTAATTCCTCAGTCCTGCGACTATTCTTTCGCCCTTGAAATAGACGTTACCCTTGGTTGCGTCGTAAAGCTTCATTATGGTTCGTCCGGTGGTGGTTTTTCCGCATCCGGATTCGCCTACGAGACCGAAAACTTCGCCTTTATAAATCTCGAAGCTAACGTCGTCTACTGCCTTGGTTTCGAAACTGGGACCGCTTTTGAAATACTGCGCAAGATGTTCGACTTTAAGCAAAACCTCTCTATTATTGTTATCCATTAGCCTTTTCTCCTTCTTTTTGTTTCGAACGGGCAATTCTCTCCGTAACTATCTTAGGCGGATCGATCTTGGGCGCGTTGGGGTGAAGAAGCCACGTTGCGGCGTAATGCGTATCGCTTATCTTGAACATAGGCGGCTGTTCCTCGAAATCGATCTTCAGCGCGTACCTGTTTCTTTCTGCAAAAGCGTCGCCTTTGGGCGGATAAATCATATTCGGAGGCGTACCCGGAATGGATTCCAGTTTCTCGTCCGTATCGAGGTCGGGCATCGACGAAAGCAAAGCCCACGTGTAGGGGTGTCTCGGATCGTAGAAAACGTCCTCGGACGTTCCCGTTTCGACGATTTTACCCGCGTACATAACGGCTATACGGTCAGCCATATTCGCGACGACGCCGAGGTCGTGCGTTATGAATATGATAGAAAGGTTACGTTCGACTTTAAGTTTGTTGATGAGTTCGAGAATCTGGGACTGAATCGTAACGTCGAGAGCCGTCGTAGGTTCGTCGCAGATAAGAATGTCTGGATTTGCGGAAAGAGCGATAGCTATGACTATTCTCTGTCTCATACCGCCGGAGAATTCGAACGGATACTGTCTGTAACGCTTCCTCGGATTGGGAATACCGACCTCTTCCATAAGCTTGATAGCCTTGTTCTTTGCGGCAATCTTGGACACTCTGTAAACCATACCCGAGCATTTGTCCTTGAGGAAGTCGATAAGAGTAATCATCTTCTCGGTCGAATTAATCTCGGACGCGTGTTCGATCTGAGTAGCGAGATGCTCCTTGATCTGCTCGACGACGCGGTTCATATTCTCCATAAGCTCGTCGAGGTCGGCGATATCGGGATCGACCACAACCCAGTCGAGAGTCCTGCCCTTTGCGGTAAGACGGTCGCGTCTTGCGGACTGACGTTCGTATCTCTTCTGCTCCTTGACATTCTTCTTGATGGAGAAGTAGTACCTGTCGATAGCCGAAAGAATACTCGTTCTGAAGGTATAGGTACGGCTGTCCTTTTCGATTTCGAGCCTGTCGATGGAAGATTCGACTTCCCTGATCATTTCCGCGGCGATCTTTTTCTTTTCGCCCTTAGTGGAAGCGGCGACGAATTTCTCCTGAAGAGGACCGAGCTTCTGAAGCACGACTTTCTTCGTTTCGATGGAGTTTTTGAAGGAATAGCCGATACCGTTCTGGAAAACGGAAACGAATTCCTGAAGGAATTTCTGGCTGAGCGCCTGAGTCGTGATGTTGTTAAGCTCCTCGACCGTCTTGTATGCGGGAATCGCGCCCTCCGATTCGAAGGTTACGTAATAACCGAGAGCGAAGAAGTCCGGTCTCGTCGCGTCGACGGCAGCCTTCAGAATTTCGCTTATCTGAGTAAGAGGCTCGATAAGCACGTCCGTATTCTGCTCGCCCTTCTTAGACTTGATTTCGTCGCAAAGCTCGTTGAGCCTCTTCATATCCTTGACGACGAACTCGTTTTCGGAATGCCTTATGAACCTCATTATATAAACGAGCTGTCTGGCAACTTCCTTTTTATCGATCGCCTTTTTGGGGATACTTATGAGAAGATCCTTGATGTTTTCGTAAGCTTCGCGCGCGGAGTCGAGAGCAACGTTGTACTCGCTCTCCATCTTTGCGTGAGCGACTTCGAACTTCTTGAACTTTTCTACGAGTTTCTTGTTGTACTCGGCTTTCTGACTGTTTCCGCGATAAGCGTCGCTTTGGTTCGTGCAGTGAAGAAGAGCGTTGATCTTGCTGTTGAAATCGTGTCTGCAGTTCTTTCTGTTGACCTTGTTTTTAAGAATCATCGCTTCGGTAAGCTGTTTACCGATACGAACGACGGGGTTGAGGGAGGAAAGAGGATCCTGGAAAATCATCGCGATTTTGTCGCCTCTGATCTTGTGGAAGTCTTCCTCGTCGATTTTAAGAAGGTCTTTACCGTCGTAGAATATCTCGCCGCCTTCGACGATCGCGTTGTTAGCGAGAATTCCGAGAATTGCTCTGACCGAAACGGATTTACCCGAGCCGGACTCGCCTACTATGCAGAGGGTTTCGCCTTCTTCGAGGTCGAAACTGATGTCTCTTACTGCCTGAACCTTTCCGTTACCGGTTCTGAAGGATATTTTAAGATTGTTAACTTCAAGTTTTTTCATTTTTTAATCCTCCGAGCCTCTGAGTGACGGGTTGAACGCATCTCTCAGACCGTTACCGAAGAGGTTGAACGAAATGAGCATCAGCGCAAGATACAGCGAAGGAATTATCATTGCGTGCGGCGCGCTGCTGAAGGTCGAGTTCGCCTCACTGAGCATAATACCGACCGTAGTGACCGTATTGCTGTTAAGGTTGATAATGTTGAGGTAGGTAAGCATCGTTTCCGAAGAAATGACGCCCGGAATCATAAGAGCGGTGGACGTAACGATGGTGCCGAGGGAGTTGGGAAGAATATGCTTGAACATAATTCTCGTGTCCTTCGCGCCCAGCGATTTCGCAACGGTTACGTACTCCTGACCTTTGAATCTGTAGAACTGTTTTCTGACGAGCGAAGCCGTTCCTATCCAGCCCGTCGCTATGAACGCGATGACAAGCATTACGATAGGCGTCGGATTCCAGGGAATCTCCGGACTTGCCGCATAGAAAGTCAGCAACGAAACGACGACCGTGAAAGGTACGCCCGAGAGAATATCCGAAACTCTTTCGAGGGTAAGGTCGACGGCGCCGCCGTAATAACCTTCGATCGAACCGTAAATCATACCGATTACGAAGTTAATGAAGGATACGCATACCGCAAGAAGAAGCGAGAAACGCGCGCCGATTGCGATACTCGTGAAAATATCGCGGCCGTTGATTTCGGTACCGAAAAGGAAGTAAGGCGTATAGCCCTTGGTGTACTGGAAGTACGCGGAATATTTGATTCTGCAGGCGACCATTTCCGGAGTACCGTCCTTGGGGTTGGTAGCCGAACCGGTCGTTCTGTAATATTCGTAGTCGTAAGTTCCGTCTTCGTTCCTTCCGAATTTACTCTGATAAAGATCGCCCTGATAAACGCTCTTTTCTACTTCTTTCTCGACGGTATTGCCGTTTTCGTCGACTTCGGTAACGGTAGTCTTGATGTTCATGACTCTTCTCGCCGAATACGGTCTGTAAATGGTCTGAATCGCGTCGTAATTAAGAACGTTGCCTTCCTTGTCGATTTCGGGCTTGATGATATTTCCGTCCGCGTCGAGAGCGAAACCGGTCTTGTTTATCTTATAGTAGTAGTTGGGGGCGAAAGTCGCGACGGTTTCCTTCGTGATATCGAAACCGAGAGTAGCGGTATCGGTATTCGTCATGGGATAAATCAGCTGAATACCCGTTTCATCCTGCCATTTCTGCATCTTTATGAAATCGTCAACCGAGAACGCCCAGGTATAAATACCGATTTTGGTGTACTGATTGAGTCTGATTTTGTACAGCGTTTCGGTGTTGCCGTCCTGATTGGTGGTATCGTAAATATCCAGAACTTTGTTGATGATGGTGTCGCCGGTTTCTTTTTCCCACAACTTGTAGGTGAAGTATCTCTGTTCGTTGACGGTTTCGACCTTAGCTCCGTCCGCGAGCCATTCGCTGCCTACCGTGTAAGCGGGAAGGTTCTTGTAGTAAAGGTCGGTATCCGCGAGAGAATAGGGCGATACGACGGGGACGATTATCGAATACAGAATAAGGAATCCGATAATGATCGCAGCCGCAACGGACGATTTATTCTTCTTAAATCTCGTCCACGCGTCTTTCATATAGCTGCGCGGCTTGGTTTTAAGCTTCGTATCGTGCAAAGAAACGCCTTCGGTCGCGAAAGCAAACTTCTCCGCCGGTATATTATTAATGTCAATATTAGTCTTTCTCATTTTCTTGAACCCATCCTTACTCTAGGATCAATGAATCCGTAGCTTATATCGACGACTATACCCGATAACAGACCGATAACGGTGTAGAACATCGAAATGTACATAAAGTAGTTGTAGTCCGTGTTCTGAATCGAGTTGAGGTAAAGTCCGCCGACGCCGGGAATCGAGAAAATATTCTCAATAATCATCGAGCCGCCCATTATTCCGATGAACTGACCGAAAATAGCGGGAAGAATTATGATCATACAGTTTCTCATACCGTGTCTCATAACCGCCTGCGCTTTGGTAAGTCCTTTGGTTCTCGCAAGAAGCATAAAGTCGCTCGTCAGAACCTCCGTAAGCTCCGCTCTCGTGACTCGCGTGAAGCCCGCTATCGTTCCGAAGGACAGCGCGATTATCGGCATTATTACCGAAACGAAGCACTTCCAGGAAAGAAGCGGAACGCTCAGATCCATCAGCGGACTCTCGAATATCTTCCACTGATAACAGAAAAGATTCTGCACAAGGAACGCGTATACGAAACTCGGAACCGATATGAAGATCATTACGCCCGTGCTGATAAGGTGGTCGATCCACGTGTTCTTTTTAAGTGCCGCATATATACCTAACAGTATACCGATAGGAATACTGAGTATAATCGAAAGAAGATTGACGTACATCGTGTTCGGAAGCTTTTCGCCTACGACTTCCGTTGCGTCGTAACCTTTGTATGAAACTTCGCTCTCACCCCATCTCCATTCGGTAAATATTTGTTTGAGATACGGTCCGAGCTGCTGAAAAATGGGCAACTTATTACCTTTTTCGTCGGTCCAGCCCATTCTCTGCCTGTTAAGAATGATAAGCGTCTTCTGTTCAGGCGTAGCCGATTCGGATATCGGTCTGAGCGGTAACGCTCTGATCAGCACGAAGCAGATCAGGAAGATAACCGCCGTAACGAATACCATCAATGCCAATCGTTTTAAAAAGTATTTCATAGTTTCTCCGGGTTGACTGAACTACGCAGCCAATTCAAGTAAAATTTCCGGAGATCCCGAACCGAATCGGAATCTCCGGGTAATTTATTTAAGTATAAAACTTAAACAATCGGACTTATTCAGTCGTTAAGCTGCCTTATAAACGTCCTTAAGGTCGCTGTTGTTAGCTTTAACGAATTCATCCCATGCTGCGTCGTCATAATCGTATACAAGGTAAGCGATTCCGCCGTAACCGAGCATCGGATTATAAGTATCGGTGATGAAGTGAGCCTTTGCGGAACGAAGAGCAAGGCTTGCGTCCTGCATCATCGGGATGTAAGAACCGGTTCCGAGGATAACGAGTTCGCATCTGGAAAGAATGTAAACACGGGTATCCTTTTCAGCCCTGTTTGCGCCGAAGTTGTAGGTGTTACCTTCTTTATCCTTAACGTTGCCGCCCTGAAGAGCGTCGGACCACTGTTTAAGGGTAAGGGTGATTTCGCCGTACTTACCGTCTTCGTAATCGCTGAGGTCGATGGTAAGAGACTGCTGAGATCCGTCATACCAAGCTGCGTCGTAAGCTCTGTTGGGGTTAACGTAAAGGTCAACGAGTCCGAACGGATTCATTCTCGCTCCGGTCCAACCGCAGAGGCAAACGTCTCTGGTACCGTTCTTGATGTAGGTGGACCACTGTCCGCCGACTGCCGAAGAAATCGTGAACTTGATTCTGCCTTCGAGAGCGGTGCCCTTAACTACTTCGTCAACCTTTTCGGTCATGTAGTTAACGATCATCTGCATTCTTGCGGATACGGTAGATGCGGAGTAATCGATAACGATGGTCTGACCTTCCTTGAGGTTGCCGGCAGCAACTTCTTCTTCGTATGCTTTAAGGAGATATTCTTTAGCAAGTTTTGCGTCGTAACCGGTGATGGAAGCAACTGCTTCGTCAAGGGTTTCGTAAAGCTCGCCTTCGCCGTACTTAACGCCGTAGTATTCGCAAAGAACCTTCTTAGCGGCGTCGGTGGATCTGTAGGTTTCACCGGTTGCAGGATCTACAACGTAGGTGTTGCCGAAGATACCGAAAGCAGCGGTCTGTGCGGGGTTGGTAGCAGCGCAGAACTGATCCTTATCGTAGATAAGAGCCATACCCTTCCTGAAGTTGGTGTTGAGGATCATGGACTTATTGGTGGTGTCGTCTTCTCTCTTAAGGATATCCTTGTGTCCGGAAAGAACCATGAAGAAGATAGAATCCGAAGGAGTGAAGTAAGCGTATCTGGAGTATCTGTACTCGTCGAAGTCGTCTGTCTGGAGACCGTAAGCCATAAGCTGTCCCTTGAGGAACATAAGCTTTGCGGTTTCGGATTCTTTAACGACTCTGGTGGTGATCTTGGAGGTCTGGTACATACCCTTGTAGGCGTCTACGCTGTAACCGTACCACTTATCGTTTCTTTCGTATTCCATATAAGCGTCTCTGGTGTACTTGGTGAGCTTATAGGGACCGTAAGACATAGTGGTTTCAACACTGGTGTTATAGGTGCTGGAGTAAACCTTGTTGTCGCCTTCGAACTTACCGTATTTCTCGTAATATTCGGGATAAACAAGGAAGTTACCGGAAAGGTTATAAAGAAGATAGAAAGCGTCTTCGCATTCCGCGTAAGTGTCGCCGGTCTTACCGCCGAGGGACTTGGAAAGGATGAAGGTGATGGAATAATCGCCGTTCTTGATAACGCCTACGTCCTCGAAGGTAGCGTGCGGGTGAGCGTAATACCAATAAACCCATTCCTGCCAAGCGGTTTCGCTGCTGTCGCCGAAGTTCTGGGAAAGAGCAAGGAGCTCGCCGATGATTTCTTCGGTAACCTTAACTTCGCCCTGTTCTGCGTATTTAGCGTAGAAGTCATAGGTTTCACCGTTATAAGTAATGGTGAAGTAGTCAGCGTATCCTTGTGCGTAGAATTCCTTTATGCTGCTGCCGAGGAAGAATCCGGCATAAGCAACGTCAAGGTACATATCGGTGTTTTCGGGAGTCATTCCCGCCTTGTTTTCAGCGTAATAGACGCACTGCTGTTCGGTTCTGTCCGACCAGAAGTATTCGTAACCGCCCTTAATGGAGAAGTCGGAAGTATCGCCCATCCAGTCAGCGGCTCTGTAGTTGATTCTCTGAGGATCGAAGAGAGCCTTGATGGAATAGAGATAGGTTTCAGCGTCGATCTTTACGCCGTTTTCCCAGCAAGCGTTGGGATTAAGCTCGATCTTCCAGGCACGATACTGATCGTTCTCGGTGATGCCCCACTTTTCGCCGACGTACTCGCTGGTAACGTCAACGGGATAAGAAGCAGCCATAGCGGGAACTATTTCGTAATTGGTGTAAGTATCGTCAGCGAAAACTACGTCATAGAAACCGGTGGAGATAAAGCTGATAGGATAGCTGTCATCGTTGGACTCGTAAATGTGGTTGTTCCAGTTGGAAGCCATCGTCGATACGCCGTCGGTGTAAGTATAAGACTTATCCGTCGGCTGCGGACCGGGACCGGGACCGGGTCCAGGATCGGGACCGGGTCCAGGATCGGGACCGGGTCCAGGATCGGGAGTTTTCGGACATCCTGCCAACACGAAAACCAACGCAAGGCAAAGCACGAGTAACAACACGAGCTTTAATGTGTTTTTCTGCATAAGAGTTCCTCCTGTTTTTGGCTTGTAGCCATAATTTTTATAATATTGAAGAGCGTACTCTCCTAATATCCTTATAGGGAACCGCCGTCGATTCCGTCATCGCTATATTGCTTTAGACAGTTATCAACGGATTTCGCAAATCATATTCCGCGGACTCGCTCAGGCTTAAAAAAAGCCTCTCCGCCGCGAAAAAACCGTACTCCGACGCCCTCGGACGGGGCATCTCCTTTTTGTTTTTTTATCATTTTAGCATACTTCAGCCCATATGTCAAGAAAATATTACTTTTTCTTTCGTCTTTTTTTTGAACGCAGAATTAACCCTCGGTAAACCTTGCGTTAACTCGGATATCTTTATTTTTTCGGAAAAACTCCATATTATCCGAATATTTTTCAGCGAAAATCCGAATTTTCCCTTCTTTTTTGGGTATCTATTGGAGAGTCGCTTTTGCGCCCGATTATTGCGGACGAAGGGATTTTTTATATTCTTTACGGTTTCGGGACAGGCGTTTCCGAAAAAAACGTTTTAAATAAGCCGTTTTTCAAATTTTCTCCGAGCCTGCGCCCCTTTTTCCGAAAAAATCGGCTTCCCGAACCTCCGGACGTTTTTTATTTGGAATTTTTATTCATTTTATGTATTTTTATTTAAAATCAAATTCCCGAAGTCCGACCGTTTCACGGGAAGAAACAAAAAAGAAAATCCGATATGCAGTTGCTTATTTTTAGGCTTATCACCGATTAAAGCGCGGATTATGCGTTAATCGGGCAGAAAAGTAGTTTGTTACTTTAATAATCGAGGTTCGCGGAAGCTTCTCCGCTTTTTTTCCGCCCGCAAGTCCGAGGCTTCGACTCGCCGCGGAGGCCGGATTCCCCTAAACGAAAAACCTCTCGGCGCTCTTTAGCTTTTTGCCGTTTATAAATATGTATAAAGGCGCAATCGTGTGATTTTGCTTTAAAATCGCCTCGTTTTCGCACTTGTCCACAGGTTTTCCACCGTAATTTCGGGTTTTATCAACAGGTTATCCACAAAAGTTATCCACTTATCCACATTTTTCTGCATAAAAACAAGCCCCGCGAATCGTATATTCACGGGGTCCGAAAAACATTCGCAAAAAAGTCGCCGGCGGCTTTCCTGTTTTTGAAAGTTATGATTCTGACTCTTTCCGAGTGCTTGTTTATAAGGCTTTCGATTCTTTTCCGAGGTTTGCCTCTGAAGGTCAGCACCCATTTTATGAAACTCCAGTCGAATTTCTCGTAGCAGCCTTCGCCCATATCGGGACGAACCTTGCCTTTGTTTCGGGAAACTCTTTTCAATACGCCCGAAAGACAGGTCAAGGTTCCGTAATCCAGCCATATAAGCGTATCCGCGCGTTCAAGTCTTATTTCCATAGTCGCGGAATAGTTCCCGTCGATAATCCATCTGTCCTCCGACGCAAGCTCCGTAACCTTATCCGTCCATTCCTTTTCGGGCGTTTCCTGCCAGTCCCGCCAGAAATACCTGTCCAGATGATAGACGGGCAGTCCCGTGAGTTCTCCGAGCTTCGCGGCGAAGGTGCTTTTCCCGGCTCCTCCGCAGCCCACGATCATAATGCGGTTCCCGAGAGCCTCTTTAGTCAAATCAGCGTTCTTCTCTTTCCCGAGCAATTCTGACTATCCCCCTGAGTCTGTGATTGACGCCGCTTTTGCTGACGCCGTTATGTTTTTCCGTAAGCTCCTCGAGCGTAGCCTCCGGATAAGCCTTCCTTAAAATCGCCGTTTCCTTCATCTGCGGAGAAAGCGAGTCGAGACCGTCGGTCTTTTCTATGTATTCTATCGCCCGAAGCTGATTCTGCGCGGCTGCCACGGCTTTGTCTATGTTTGCCGAAATACAGTTGCCCGCGCGGTTCGCGTCCGCCCGGATACTTCTCGCCGCGATGGAATTCTGAATGGTCATAACTCCTCCGCCCGCTCCGAAAAACGCGAGAAGATCGCTTATGGTTTCTCCGTCCTTGAAGTAGACGAGCTGTTTCTCTTTTCTGTATCCGAGACCGGCGTCGAATCCGAATTCCGAAAAAAGATGGACCGTATCGAGAGCCGTATCGAAGTTGAAAAGAGCGAGTTCGAGGTGATAGCCTCCCTTGACATCCTCGGTGAGGTCGGAGGCTATGGGGATCTTTACCGTTCCGCAGCCGAGAAACAGCCCCGTGAGATAGCTTTTCGCGCAGCACTCCCTGTCCGTGAAAAGGTCGCTTATTCCGTCCACGAGTTCGAGGGACTTTCCCGCCGAAATAATCCCGCATTCCCTGAGCATTCTCGCGGAGTCGCGGACTTCCGTTCCGAAAACCTTGGTTTTCGCGTCAGACGTGACCGCATAGCCGCATTCCGGATAATCTTCGGTTATAAGTTTTTCGATAAAACCGACGAGTTTTTCGTTCTTGCTGTAAAAGGTAAGCGAAAATCCCGACGCGCCGAAGCCTATCGTGCCTGCCGAGCGGATAAGCGACGAAAGATAAGCTTTTCTGCAACAAGGCTCGGGTTTTCCGATTCCTCTGAGTATTTCCGCCTTTACGGTCTGAGTAAAAGTCATATCGGTCCTCCGTTGTCCGCGTCCGTTCGTCGTCAGATTCTGCCCGCCGCGAGAACCTTGCCCTTATTGACGACCTTGCCTTTATGCTGTCGCGTTTCTATGGATATATTCTCGGTATTGAGGATATATTCGCCCGCGTCGGTTTTCACGAGAATGTCGTAAGGCTCTCTTACGTAGGACGCAAAAACCAGTTCCGAGCCGTTTATTCCGAATTCGATAGCCTTGACTCCCTTTCTTCTGCGGGCGGAAGGCTCGAAGTCGAATACGAACACTCTCTTTGCGCTGCCCTTGTCGGTCATAAGGACGATTTCTCCCTCGTCGCTGACCGCCTCCGCCGAAACGACCGAATCCCCTTCCTCGAGAGTCATTCCCTGTACGCCCGAAGAAACTCTGCCCTGAACGGGAATGGCGGAAATCATAACGTTGAGTCCCATTCCGAGGCGACTTATCATCATAAGTCCTCCGTCGTTCGCCGCGGAAACCGAAACGACCTTATCCTCGCCGCGAAGATTTATAACGGGGAAGAACTCCGACTTTCCGGAAACGCATTCCCTGAATTCGGTGCGTTTGAGATTTCCGTCCGCGGTCGCCCATACGAGCGTGGTTTCGGGTATATCCTTGTAGGAGAAGAGCGAAACGACTTTTTCGCCGTCGCCCATAGATTTCACGTAATCCCTTATATCCGAGCCTTTGGAGGATTGTTTCGAAAGGGGGATTTCCGAGAGCGGGAGCCTGAAGCAGTTTCCTTCGTCGGTAAATCCGAGAAGCGTATCGAGAGTTTTCGCTTTGACCGACGCGACGGAAAGGGTTTTTCCCGATTCGCCCGCGCGGGAAGAAAGGACTTTCTTTATTCTTCCGTCCTCCGAAACCGTAACCGAAAAGTCCTCTATGACTATATCTGCTTCGGTGAGGATTTTACATTCGTCGGGAGAGAAAACGACCGTGCTTCTTCTCGGGACTCTGTATTTCTTTCTGATTGCCGCAAGCTCGCTCTTTATAACCTCGTCGAGTTTTCGTCCGTCGCCCAGAATTCCCGAGAGCGATTCTATAAGCTCTCTCAGTTCTTTCAGTTCGTCGAGAAGCCTGCTCGTTTCGAGCTTGGTTATTCTCGAAAGTCTGAGGTCGAGTATAGCCTGCGCCTGAATATCCGAAAGAGAGAATCTTTCGATAAGCTTCCGTTTTGCGGCGGGAGTATTTTCGGCTTTCTTTATTATGTCTATAACTTCGTCGATATTTCCGACCGCTATAACCAGTCCGTTGACTATATGTTCTCTGTCGCGGGCGTTTCCGAGGCGGAATTCCGTCCTTCCCGTAACTACCTTTCTCTGATATTCCACGTAATACGCGACGGCGTCCCTCAGGGAAAGCAGAACGGGCTTGTTTCCGGCGATAGCCACCATATTGACCGCGCAGACGACTTCGAGCGAGGTCTTTTTATAAAGAAGCTCCGCAATTGCTTTTTCGTCGGCGTCCTTTCTGAGCTTTATGACCGCTCTTACTCCGTCCTTGTCCGATTCGTCTACTATATCGACTATTTCCTGAATATTATTGCTCTCTTTGAGTTTAGCGACCTCCGCGAGCCATTGCGAGCGAACGACCTGATAGGGCAGTTCCGTAACCACGAGAAGTTTTCTGTCCGAAGAATCGGTTTCGACCGAGAGCTTTCCGCGAAGAACGAGTTTTCCGTTTCCGGTTTCGTAGATCTCCCTGAGATTCGGAGCTATGACGTATCCGCCCGTCGGAAAATCCGGACCTTTCACGTATCTGAGAAGTCCGTCCGAGGTTATGTCCCCGTCGTCTATGTAAGCCGCGCAAGCGTCTATGACTTCGGCGAAATTATGCGGCGGAATATTCGTGGAAAGCCCTACCGCGATTCCGTTCGCGCCGTTTACGAGGAGATTTGGGAATCTTCCCGGGAGCATATCCGGCTCTTTACGGCTGTCGTCGTAGTTGCGGCTCCAGGAAACCGTACCTTCGTCTATATCCGCAAGAAGCTCCGTAGCGAGGGGAGAAAGCCTTGCTTCGGTATAACGCATAGCAGCCGCGCCGTCGCCGTCGTTGCTTCCGAAGTTGCCCTGACCGTCCACGAGGGGCATACAGAGGTTGAAATCCTGAGCCATTCTGACGAGCGCCTGATAAATGGAGCTGTCGCCGTGCGGATGATACTTACCCATACAGTCGCCGACGATTCTCGCGCTTTTGAGCGTAGGCTTGTCGGGAGTAACTCCGAGTTCGTGCATAGTATAGAGAATCCTTCTCTGAACCGGTTTGAGTCCGTCCTCGACTCTCGGCAGAGCGCGCTCCATAATAACGTGCTCGGCGTAAGGCAGCATCGAATCGTGCATTACCTTCTCTATGTCCTTGAATATAAGATTCGTTCCGCTGCGAACGGCGGTCTTTTCCGCGATTTTCGTCCTTCCCATTTCTTCCTCCTGCGCCGCGAAATCCCGCTAACCGAGATACTTGTCGACGGTTTCGTCGCCGCCCTTGTTGAAGTCGGCGTGTTCCATTATATAAGCCTGTCTGACCTTGGAATTGTTGCCCATAAGAATGTCCGTTATTCTGTCGGCAGCCGCCGCATCCTCCATCGTAACTCTCATAAGCGACCTCGATTTAGGATTGAGCGTGGTTTCCCAGAGCTGTTCGGGATTCATTTCGCCGAGACCTTTGTAACGCTGAAGAGAAGCGTTCTTTCCCGACTTTTCCATAACCTCTTTAAGCTCGGCGTCGTCGTAGCAATAAGCCGTGAAATCCTTCTTGTAAACCCTGTAAAGCGGCGGCATTCCTATATATATATGTCCCTCCTCGATAAGCTCTCTCATATACCTGAGGAAAAACGCCAGTAAAATCGCTCTTATGTGCGCTCCGTCCTGATCCGCGTCGCTTAAAATGACTATCTTGTCGTACTTGAGCTTCCTGATATCGAATTTATTCCCGAGATTGGTTCCTATCGCCGAAATAATACTCCTCATCTCGTCGTTGTCGAGAATGGAATTGAGCTGTCTTTTCTCGGTGTTGAGGGGTTTTCCCTTGAGCGGAAGAATCGCCTGAAATCTTCTGTCCCTGGCTTGTTTCGCGCTTCCTCCCGCGGAATCTCCCTCGACTATATAGAGTTCGTTTACCGAAACGTCCCTTCCGGTGCAGCCGCTGAGCTTTCCGACGAGATTGAGTTGTCCGTCGAGGGTGTTGTTGAGCTTGGCAAGCTCTTTTTCCTTGCTGATTTTAACTCTGAGCTTCTGCGCTTCGAGCGCTCTTTTTACGATGATCTCGCCGTTCTTTTTGCCTTCCTTCGTCTGAAGATAATCTCCGAGAGCCGAAACTACCACGCCCTCCATCATACTCTTGACTTCGGCGTTTCCGAGTTTTCCTTTGGTCTGTCCCTCGAACTGAACCTCCTCGAGCTTTATGGAAACGACGGCGGTCATTCCCTCTCTGTAATCGTCGCCCTGCGGAGTATCGTCCTTTTCCTTTACGAGCTTATTCGCCCTCGCGAAGTCGTTGAGGACCTTGGTCAGTCCCGACTTGAAGCCCGTTTCGTGCGAACCTCCGTTTATCGTCGGGATATTGTTGACGTAGGAAACTATCCTGTCGCCGAAGGTGTTGGCGAAATCGAAAGCCACCTCCGCCCATAACTTATTCCCGTCGCCCGACCGTCCGCTTATGAATACCGGCGAGCGCAGAAGGGTTTCGTCGCCCGTAAGGAAGTTGAGGAAGTCGGGAAGACCTTTTTTCGAGAGGAATTCGTCCTTCCGTCCGATTCTTTCGTCGGTATAAACGAACCTGACTCCCTTATTGAGGAAGGAAAGCTCCCTGAGCCTTTCTTCGACGGTGTCCGCGTCGAATTCCGCATCTCCGAAGACCTCCGCGTCGGGCATAAACGTAACCGTAGTACCCGTCCTTTCTCCCTTTACCGTTTCGACCGTCGGTTCTCCGTCGGGCTCTCCCGCAAGAAGCTTTCCTCTCCGCCTTACCGTGCGGAATCTGAAGGTATACTTCTTTCCGTCCTTGTATATCTCCGCCGTAAGCCACTTGCTGAGCGCGTTGGTAACGCTCGCGCCCACTCCGTGAAGTCCGCCCGTCGTGCCGTAAACCTTATTCTCGAACTTTCCGCCCGCGTGAAGCCTGGTAAACACCAGTTCCACGCCCGAAACCTTATACTGCGCGGAAATATCGACGGGAATTCCCCTTCCTCTGTCCGAAACGGTCGCACTTCCGTCCGCGTGAATCGTAACTTCTATAAGATCGCCGAATCCGTTCGCCGCTTCGTCCACGGAGTTGTCTATAATCTCCCATAAGATATGGTGAAGCCCCGTCTTGTCGGTATTTCCTATATACATACCCGGACGCACTCTTACGGCTTCCAGTCCCTCGAGGACCTTTATCGCCGAAACGTCGTAATCCGTTCCCGTCTTTTCCGCGGGCTTTTCTGCGGCGGTTTTACGGCCGCGTTTCGCGGGCTTTTCGGTTTCGGCCGCGTTTATATCGAATCCGATTTGTCCTTCGTCCGTTTTTTTCGTGGATTTCATAGCGTTTTCTCTCCGTATCGAATAAAAGCCGCCGCTCCCTGCGACGGCGCATATGCAATTTTCGGTTCCGCCCGTATTTCACGGTGCGGAAATCTATCCTCCCGCTTAACCGCAAACGCCCTTGCGGCTTTATTCCGCAAAGGCTTGGCTGTTTTTGCTTAAAGGTCTCTTTCCGCGATAAACACGAGGTGGTCGGCTGCTCTTTCGAGGTTGTTTATCGTATTCATATAGATTCCGCCGCTGTCGGGATTACATTCTCCGCGGTTCATTCTTTCTATATGGTTTTCGAGGTTGTTCGTCCTGTAAGAGTCTACCTCGTCCTCTATTTCGTAGATGGAGGCTCTGTTCTCGGACGATCTTCTCGCAATATCTCCGATTACGAGTTCGAACATATCGTCTATATCCTGATACATTCCCCTGACTTCGCTCTGAATCGCCTCCGAGAAGCAAAGATTCCTGTCCCTCGCGTTGACGGTATATCTCATAATATTCGTCGCGAGGTCGGCTATTCTTTCGAAGTCGCTTATAACGTGATGGAGATTGGACGCCGCGAGTTTATCTCTTGCCGAAAGGTCCACGGCGTTGACCTTGACGAGGAATTTATTGATTTCTCCGACGATGAAGCTTATTTCCTCCATAGCTTCCCTGACGCTGCCGTCCTTGGACGCATCCGCGTCGAGGAAGGCTTCCACGCTCGTTCTGAGGATTCTTCTCGAAAGCTCCGCGAGCCTTTTGGTTTCCTTGAGAAGCTGGTCTATGGCTATGGAAGGAGTTTTAAGGATTCTGTCCTCGATGAAAGCGAGCTTATACTTGGCTTTTTCGGGTCTGGACCTGACGAGCTTTTCCGCGATTTTGACGAGAACCTTGGAAAACGGGAGCAAAATCAGCGTGGAAATAAGGTTGAACACGACGTGGAACACCGCAATTGCGAGTCCGTGGTTTCCGCCGAGGATTCTGCAGAGGAATCCGTCGTAGAAGTCCGTCCACAGCACCATAACTATGAAGAAGAATACCGAGCCGAGGATATTGAACATCAGGTGGATAAGAGAGGCTCTCTTACCGTTGGTCGCTCCGCCGATACTCGCGATGACCGCGGTGACGCACGTTCCGATGTTGGTTCCGAGTACGACGTAAAGCATCGCGTTTCCGCCCCCGCCGATAATGAGTCCGTTGCTCGCCATAGTTATGAGGATACCCGCAACCGCGGCGGAACTCTGGATTATACCCGTAAACACCGCTCCTATCATAAGAAGAAGGAAGGGATTGGTAACGGCTATGAGCGCGTTTTTGAATTCCGGAAGCTCGGCCATAAATTCCATCGACATCGACATACATTTAAGTCCGACGAAAACCGCTCCGAATCCGGCGAGGAAGTTTCCCCAGGTCTTTATGCGGTCGTTTCTTCCGACCATATTCATAATCACGCCGATGAAGCTTAAAAGCATCAGCAGATCCGTGGGCGACGGAAAATCCGAGCCTGCCGAGAGCGTCGGAAGAGCGGCTATAAGACCGGTGACGGTCGTACCGATGTTCGCGCCCATAATGATATTCGTCGCCTGAGTCAGCGTCATTATGCCCGCGTTTACCATACCCACGACCATAACCGTAGTCGCCGACGAGCTCTGAATAATCGCGGTGACTCCCGCGCCTATGCCCACGCCCGAAAGCTTGTTTCCCGAAAGCTTGTCGAGAAGCTTCCTAAGCTTGTCGCTGGCGATTTTTTCCATACTTTCGCTGGTCATATGTATCGCGAGCATAAAGATGCCCACGCCTGCGAACAGGAAAACTATGTTTGATACGAGATCCATATTACTTCACTTTCTCCCCGTGTAAGCGGACGATTCCCGTCCTGAGAATATCTATATAAAACCGCCCGTCCTCGGGAAGAATTCCTTCCGCCCTCGGCAAAGCGGAATAATCCTACATCAGAACCGTATTGTTTATGCAGAGCGAAAACTGCGTTCCGAGATAATGAGCCGCCGACTGACACATATACATACGGTTAAGGAATATCTTGAAATACTCTATGACCGAGCATATCTCCGTGTCTATGGTGAGCTTGAGCACTATCTTCTTGTTTTCGACGTAAAGTCCGCTCTCGGTAACCGCGTAATTGACTCTGTCGTGAATATCGTCGTTGATGAAAAGGCTTCTGACGCGCGCTCTGTGGACGTCCGCCTTATCGGCGAGAATAAGAGCCGCCGAGATATTGCTGACGACCTTGCCCGTGCCTTCGTCGTGATTGCCTATGGCTGCGGCGATACGGGCGTATTCTTCGGAAGCCATACCCATTCTTCTTAAAATATCTATGGCGAGAATCGCTCCCGTCTGAGCGTGGTCGTATCTGTTGACCATGTTCCCTATATCGTGCATATAACCCGCTATTCTCGCAAGCTCGGCTTCTCTTTCCGAGCCGCCGAATTCCTCCACTATGCTTCCCGCGAGAGTAGCGCATTTCATAGCGTGTCCGAAGCCGTGCTCGGTATATCCGAGTTCGCCGAGAACTTCGTTGCCCGCCTTTATAAAACTATTGATTTCCGGACTGTTTTTAACGTCCTCGAACCTGATCAAAATTCATTCCTCCTTGATAACGGCAGCCTCGTTTTATTATACTCCGTATTACGGTTTATTTACGCGCGCTACTATTACATTTTACATTTTAACAAAAAAAGGGGCGGTTGTCAACGTCAACCGCCCCGATTTCGTATCTTTTAAAAGAATTCCGCCCGTCTGTTTTCGCTATTGCGCACGGCGGCGAAAGCTCTTTTATTTCCTGACCGTCATTCTGACGAGAATCGCGTCCTCGTCCCTGGCTTTGGTCATAACGTTGACGGCGCTTCCCTCGAAGTCTTTTCCGAGCATATCGAAGAAGTTTGCCGAGATGCTGAAATCGCCCCTGATTCTTCCGACGAGTTTTCCGTCCTTATAGAGAAGAGCCATCTGCACGGGAGTGGAGAAGTCGCCCGTGGGCGTGAAATCTCCGCCCGAAGCCATACACGGAATGATAACGGGACGACCGCCCGCGATTTCGTCGAAGGTTCTTCCGTCCTTTGCGACGATGAGAGAGCCTCTCATCGAGCAGGAAGGTACGGTATCGTAACCCGAAGCTCCGCTTCCCGAAAGAGGAAGGTCATAAAGCGCGGAAACTCTCTTGCTTGCGGCTACTCCGCAGAATACGCCGTCCTTTATATAGTAGAACCTGTCGCCCGGGATAACCGTGCCTTCCGCATCGAAGAACGGCTCCGATTCGGGATTCTTCGCGTAATCGGAATACATCGTTACTTTTTCGCCGAAAAGCTTTTCTCCGAGTTTTCCGGAAAGCAGCGACGCGCCCTTTGCGTACTTCTCGCCCTCGAAGTTTTTGTAAACGAATCCGCCGATAAGCTCCCCCGGATTCATAGCCACGACATACTCGCCCTCTTGGATTTCGGCTTCCCTGTAATACGCTTCGTAAAGATTCTTTATGTCCGCGACGACCTTATCCTCGTCGTAATCGGTAAGGCTCACGAAATAGCTTGCGTCGAAGACGTTCGCGCTGCCCTTGTCCTTGATGACGAGTCCGACTACGATAAAGGCTCCGCGGTGGGAGAGCTTCGTACAATCGTCGTTTTCGTAAGCGGTCGAAAGCCTGTAAATCTTCACGCTCTGGCTGTAAATAAAGTTCGGCGTTTCCTTTTCGAGACGGGAAAGAAGCTTTTCGGTGAGTCTGATTATGTCCGCGTCGCTTACGTTAAGCACGGGACCGGATTCGCTTCTTACGAGCTTTTCGCCCGCAACGCACGGGTAGACAATCCTGTTGTCGAGCATTTTCGCGGCTTTCTTTTCCACCTCGCCCGCGTCGCATTCACCTATCGCGCCGGCAACTCCTATATATCCGTCTTTATAAAGCCTGACCGTCGTGGTCTCCTCCTGTTTCTTTCTGTAAGAGCTGACCTTTCCGCCCATAATTCCTACGGTAATGCTTTCGGTGCTTCTCCTGATTTTCTCTTTCATTGTTCTGACCTCCTACTTTACGCTCATTCTGGAAACGGAAACGTACGGTCCTCCGAGTCCTACGGGAAGCGGGCTCTGCTCCATCTTGCCGCAGCCGCCGGTAACGTCGATTTCGATTTCGGTATTTTTGCTGAGTCCGTCGATGAGTCCGAGGGTTTCGAAGACGTTTCCGGAGATGACCGAGATTCTTACGGGACGGGTGATTTTACCGTCCTTGATTTCGTAAGCCTTGTTGGGCGCGATAGTAAACGTACTCATACCCGAGCCGTGATTGTAATCCTTGATGAAGTATCCGAATTTGACCTTGCTCACGAGTTCCTCGAAGGTGCTGTCGCCTCCTTCTATATAGGTCGTGGTCATTCTTACGATGGGTTCGAAGGTGCAGTCCAAAGCCCTCGAGTTACCGGTAAGTTCCTCGCCGAGAATGTCCGCCGTTACCGCCGAATGCAGACGTCCCTTGAGAACGCCCTTTTCGATGAGGTAGGTCTTTTTCGCGGCTGTTCCGTCGTCATCGAAGGGAACGTAGCCCGAGCCTTCCTCGAGTCCCGAATCCACTATCGAAAGTATGGGCGAAGCGATCTGTTTTCCGATGGTCCATTCCTTCTTCATTGTTTCGTCGCCCACCATAAAGTCCGCTTCGCTCTTGTGTCCGAAGCTCTCGTGCGCGAAAACTCCCGCGACCTTCGGCGAGAGAATGACGGGGAAATCTCCCTTTTCGCAGGGAACGCTGTTGAGGAGGAAGTTCTCCGACTCCGCGTATTCCTTTCTGATTTTCTCCGCGGGGTCCTTGATACCCGCGAAATCCGACGCGGAGGAAACCATATACGCCGACTCTCTTCTGTCGCCGTCGGCGAGCTGCATAAGAACGACGATTCCGGCTACCTGAAAATCGTGGCGGAGTTCCGCGCCCTTGGAGGAACAGAAACAGAAGTCGTAGTTCTTGTCCATATACATAACGTTGCTCATAACGGTGTATTTTCCTTCCGCCGCCACATCGAGATAACGTTCCGTAAACGCTCTCTTTTCTTCGACGGAAACGTTCCTTACGCTGTTTTCGCCGTTGAATTTTCTGACGTCGGCTTTATTGACCTCGAATTTTCTGACTACGGGATTTTCGTCGATATCCGGAGCGGGTTCGGCGAGGTCGTAGAGCGCGTCCAGCTCCTTCTGGATATGGTCGATATCCGTAACGGACGAGTAATACCACATCTTTCCGTTATAAACTCTTATGAACGCTCTTTTTTCCGTTCTCTCGAGAACCTGCCGGACTTTCTTGTCCTGAAAGGCAAGGGTCGTATCGAAACGGTTCTCGATTCTTACGTCCGAATAGTATCCTTTTCTGAAGTTATACATAATTCTTCTCTCTTACGGTGCCGTTGGGATTCGGCGGAAAGCCGTCGGCAGCCGTTTGCTTACGATAATAAAGACGGAAGCTTTTCGTCTTCCGTCCTGATTATAGCATATTTTTTTTCATAAATCAATAACCTGCCGGTATTTCCCTTCCTCATAACGCCGAAAACCCTCGTTTTCTCCCGAAAATCCTCCGCCGTCCGATATTCAGCAGCCCGATATTCCGACTCAGACCGACGGTCCTCTTTTTCTCACGGAAATCCTCGGTCGGACTGTCCGTCAGTTGGACACGTCCACGTAGACCTCCGTTTTCATTTTTTCGAGCCAGTCGCTTCTCGTCGCCGTGAATTCCGTCCATTCCGAGCCGAGCTTCTTGTAAAACGTCTGCCACAGGCCCGTCGCGTCGCAGTCGTATTTCCTGAGGAGCGCGTAGAATCCTTCGACGTCGGCTTTTACTTTGTTCTGAACCTCTATCTTGTTGAGCTGCGAGATTTCCCCGTAGGATTTTGCAGTAAAGAAGGAAACGTTCCCGTCGGTATCCGTCCTGAGCCTTTTGACCTTGAGCCTTACAGAAACCTCGAGAACCGCTCTGTCATTCTCCGTGCGGCAGCCGAAGGAGAGCTTTTTCTCGGTTATACCGACGGCGGCTTTTTTGGTGAAGGCGGGATTCGAGAGCGGATCGTTTATGACGTAGGTCCTGAAGCTCTCGCTTTCCGTCATAAAAACGAGATTTTCGGTGAATTCCTTATCCGCCTCGAAAAGAAACCTCCCTCCCCCGAAAAGCATAGTCTTTCTTATCTCGAAACGGCCGACGGGTTTTCCGTTGGTCTGCGGCTGACCTGAAGCCGACTGCGGCTCCCGGACGAATTCCGCGAGCGGAAGATAGCTGCTCTGTTTTTCGGAAAGCTGCATTTTCGTGAAATCCACTACGTTCACGTAAGGAATCCCGAGCTTTTTCCCGTCGTGCTGAACGGTGTTTTCGAGAACCAGTCCGACGTATCCTCCGAGAGGGAGCTTGACGCTGAGAAGGTCGGCGGCTTTTCCGCGGCAGGCGATTACGCTCGTCCCGTCCCTGAAAGCGTCCGAGAGCGAGAAGTAAGAAAGTACCTGCGCGACGTTTGCCTTTCTGCAATAGTCCTCCCCTATTACGATAACGCTGCTCTGCCCGAGAGAAACGAGTTTCCCCGCCTTTTCGCTTGCGTCCTGAAGGGCGGTGGAAAGCGTGGGGCCGCTTCCTTTTATTACGTTTCCGCCGTCGCTTCCGCCCGCCGAATCTCCCTGAGCCTTCATCGAAGCCTGCGCGACCTCGTAAGACACGTCGAAGCCCTCTCCCGATTCGGGGAGGTCTATTCCGACGCTTAAAACTATGACCTTTTCGGTCAGCGGAGAGCTGTCGTAAAATCCCGCGAATATAAGAAACGCGAGAGCGACTGCGAATATTATTCCGAGTTTTTTATAAATATCCATATTCCCTTATCCTTCCGTAATTTCCCCTTTCTCTTCCGGCTGCGATTCCGAAGCTATTTCTCTTTCCTTTTCCGAAGCAATTCCAAAGCTTCTCTTTTCCCGACGAATCCAAAGCTTGTTTTCTTTTCGGAGCTATTCCTCTTTTACCGAGCCGAAAGGTTTCTTTTTCCCAGCGCGCAAGGCGAGGACGAGCTGATATATCCCGAACAGAACGAGAAGTACGCCGAAACACTTCCTGAGAGCCGACGGCGGAGTGCTTTGAGCGAAAACCGCTCCGATTGCCGAACCGATAAGCGCGAAAAGCACCGTCCAGCCCGTTCCGGAGGTTTTCAGAAGTCCGTTTTTCGCGTGAATGACGAGGGACGCCGCGCACATCGGAAGGAAGCTTATGAGATTGGCGGCCTGAGCCGCGTGCTGCGGGATTCCGAGTCTTAAAAGCAGCGGAATAAGAAAAGTGCCTCCGCCCATACCCATTCCGCCGGCTATTCCCGACAGAAATCCGAAAACCGCCACGAGAAATCCGTTCATTTTTTCACCTCTTCGATATAATCCTTAATATAATCCTTTATTTCGATATAATCCTTTGCAACCGTAGTCCTTATTTATATATGCGCGGTCTATATGCGCGGTTTATATATCTGCTCATATAATCACTCGTATAATCCTCGCTCGCACAAATCTCCGCTTTGTCGGTTTACATACAATCTCCTTTTAATCGGCTCAGAGCATACTTATCCCCGCGAAAACGAGTATCCCCGCAAAAATCAGCTCTACCGTCGGCGTTTTCAGTTTCCCGAGGAGTTTTGCTCCGACGATTCCTCCCGCCGTAACTCCGAGCGACGCGAGAATAGTGAGGTCAAGGTCGGTTTTCCCTCCGATAATATAAACGAGCGCGGAGAGCGCGGTTATCGGAAGAATCACGAAAAGCGCGGTCGCGTGAGCCTCCTTGGGTTTGAGCTTAAGGAGCCACAAAAGAGCCGCCACGCATACGACTCCCCCGCCTCCTCCGAGAAATCCGTTTATAAGTCCCGCGGCGAGTCCCATAATTATAAGGGCCGTTTTTCTGAATCCGTCCGACATAAGAGCCTCCGATTTAGTCCGATAAAGTAAAAGAGAAAAAATATCCGTCCTTGGTTTTTTAGGCTTATAAAAAGCCTTTTCTCTGCGGATTACGCCTCTTTTCCCGTTTAGTTTAAGCAGACGGACGGTTTTTATTGCAAATTCGGCGAAGAAAATAGCTAAAATTATTTGATTTTTTACGGATTATGTTATAAAATAGATAAGTAAGTTTATACGGAAACGGCTCAGGCTCTTCTGAGCCGCTCGTTTCCTTTACGAAGCGCGCGGTTTTTTCCGCGCAAACACATCATTCTATTACAGGTGGTTAAGATGAGTAAAAACAAGAAAACCAGCGCAGCCGCTGCGGCTGCCCAGACAAAAGACCCGATGTTCGGAAAGAAGATACTCCTCACCGTAATCGTATTCATCGTTGCGGCAGCGGTCATCGCCGGCACACTGGTCTACGTTAATTACAAAGAACCCGAATTGTCGGAAGTCACCAACACTACGACGAGTCCCGACACAAGTTCCGCTACCATCAAGAACGGCGGTTTCGATTTCGTTCTCGACGCCAACAAGACGGGCGTTCCTTACGCCGCGCAGGCGTGGGCTCTCTCCCGCAGGAACAACTCGGTAACGGTCGCGGGCATCGTTCCCACCGACGAAGCAGAATGGCTCGAAGTTTCGAAGCAGCTCGGCGCGCTCGGCGTCGCCGTATCCAATCCCGGTACGCCCGAAGCCTCCGAAAAGGAAAAGAACGACGACAAGGATACCAAATCTGTCTATATGATTCATAACAGAGCGGCTTCCTACGCAAACATAAAGAACAACACGAGCTTCTCCGTTTCCTCCAACTCCTACAGTAAGATTACCGTCTGGATAAAGACCGTAGGCGTTCACGAAACGGCAAGCGAAGTTTATCTCCGCATTAAATCCTCCTCCTCCCAGAGCAGCGATTTCCCCATCTCCGTTTCCGCGATCAACACTAACGGCGAATGGCAGAAATATACGTTCTATATCGAAGGACAGGCTTCCAAGGCTCAGTCGCTCTGGGTTGAAGTAGGTCTCGGCGAAAACAATACCGAAGGCTACGACAACGCCACGGGTACCGTTTTCATCGACGATATAGTCCTTTCCTCCACTTCCAAGGGCGAATACAAGTCCTATATGGATAATGAAACCGACTTTATCAAAACCGCTTCCTTCTACAGCGAATCGGACAATATCGAGAATAAAGCCGAAATGAACGTCGAAGGTTTCGAATCGATTTCCGTCGCTCAGTTTATGCAGGAAAACGATATCGACCTCTATCCCTTCTCGGACGACGACGAAATCTATAAGCTCGTCAACGACGGCAGCAGCAAATCCGTAGGCGGTTCTCTCATCAAACCCGTTACGGTCAACCATCCCTCCAACGGTACTCACTACCGCATTTCCTTCTACGTAAGGACCAAGGATATCCGCGTCGATAAGGGAGCCAATATCTATCTCTACGACGTCGAAAACAAAAACGACAACACCTATACCACGTATTTCTCCAAGGTTCGCGCTCAGGCGGACGCTGCGGACGATTCCTTCAACGGCTGGGTAAGATACTCTTTCTATATCAAGCCCTCCAACGTCAGGGACTTCACTCTTCAGCTTGAAATGTGGCTGGGCAATATGATTAACCCCGAAAGCATCAACGAAGCCGTGACCGGTACCCTCTACGTTACCGAAATCAGCGTCGAAGAAATCACGATGAGCGACTATTCCGGAGCTTCTTCCGGCTCTCAGTCCAAGAAAGTAGACCTTTCGTCCTCGTCCTTCACGCCTCAGGGCTCCTCGACTCTTACCAACGGCTCCTTCGACAGCTTCGCGACCAACGTCCCCGGAAGCGTATATCCCTACGCGGTTTCCGACTGGAGCGCGGTTACGAGCTACGGCGTAGGTCAGATTACCTACGGTATCGTAGTCAACGACGACAGCCGGAACGAAAATCTTCCCGTTGCGGTTACTGCGGGCGACTTCGCCTTCAATAACGCGGGCATTATTTCTCAGCTCTACATCAACAACAATTCGCTTGCCTCCTTCGGTATCTCAAGCTCCAAGATTACTCTCGAAGCCAACGGCTACTACAGAATCAGCGTTACCGCGAAGGAACTCGGCGGAAAGGCTTACGTTTATCTTACCGGCGACGTTGAAGCGGAAATGAGCTACGCGGGCATAAGCGCGTCCGAGCTTTCGAGCTACTCCTCCGATAAGATCGAACTCGCGAACGGCTTCGTTCAGTTCAACTTCTACGTAGCTACCGGTTCTCAGGCAAAGACGGTTTACCTTCACCTCTATAACGGAAAGAGAGGCTCTACCGACGACGCTGACAGAGCTACGGGCGCGGTGGTATTCGATATGGCTGATTACGTGAAGATGACCGAGGACGAATTCAAGGCTCTCAGCGCGGAAAGCGAAGACGAGATTCAGGTATTCGATTCCTACGACAGAAAACAGAAGGTTGACGGAAAACTCGTCGAAAAGATCGAGCTTAAATCCAGATTCTCCAACGTAGTCGGCTTCGACTTCGTCAACGAGCAGGGCGACACGAGAGAGAATCCGCCTTCCGACACGGACGGAAACAAAGAAACCAAGGGCGACTATCAGGTCAACTGGCTGACGATAGTGCTTTCCGCGGCTTCGCTTCTTATGATTGCGGCTGTCGTTTACGTAGTGGTCGTAATCGTCAAGCGCAACAAGAAACGCTGAAATCGCGCGATAACCTCGGCTCTGCGGTCGTGAATTCCGACTTGCCTGCGTTAAACTCGGTTTGACTCGGCTGACGTTCGTCAAGTTCGGCTTGTCCGACTTAAACTCGACTTACGGGCTTTATCCCGAATTAAACGAAAATAAAGGCTGCTTTCGGGCAGCCTTTTTCTTATTCCCGCGTTCCGACCGCGCTCGCGGAGTTTACGCCCTCGGGCTTATCCGCTTGCGCAGAATTCAGGAAATCATTTGGAAATCGTTTGCCGAGAATCGGAAAGTCTTTGCCGCTCGGTAAATCAGCCTTTCCTGCGGTCGTCGTGGCGATAAAAACATCTCCTGAGCCGCAGGGATTTTTTGATTTCTCTCCGCTCTCTGACCGCCGCCGAAAGCGTCCGTATAAGCTCCGCGAAAGCCGCGACCGCAGCGATTCCGAAGAAAACGATGAAGAAGTAAGTCAAAGCCATAAACGATACCTCCGAAAGCTTTGTCCCGATTATACGTCCTCCGCCCGCGCGAAAAAAAAGAGAAACCGTCGAAGCTCCTCTTAATGAGTAAAAAAGGCTTTTCCCCTCCGATTCTTCGGTTTTCTCAAGCCCGTAAAATCGGTTTTCTCAAGCCAATAAAAAAAGACGCGCCCGAAGACGCGCCCTATAACGAATAGTAATTTCTGCCTTCCTTTTCGGAAGTCGTTTCTTTTATTATTCCGCGGAATTTTCGTTCTTTCCGAAGTCCTCGAGTATAGTCTCGGCGGCGTTTTTGCCCGCGCCCATAGCGAGAATGACCGTAGCCGCTCCCGTAACCGCGTCCCCGCCCGCATAAACTCCTTTAATCGAAGTTCTTCCGCGTTCGTCTGCCTCGATCGTTCCCTTCCTGCCGACGCCGAGTTTCGGCTCCGTGTCCCTTATCATCGGGTTGGGAATCGTTCCCAAAGCCACGATTACGGCGTCGCAATCTATAACGAATTCGCTCCCGGGGATTTCTTCCGGGCGTCTTCTTCCGGAGGAATCGGGTTCGCCGAGCTGCATTTTTATACATTTCGCGCCCGTAACTCTGTCCTTTCCGAGAAACTCCACGGGATTGCATAGCAGCCTGAAATTAACGCCCTCCTCCTCTGCGTGTTCGATTTCCTCGGCTCTTGCGGGCATTTCCTCTCTTCCTCTGCGATAAACGAGGTCGACTTCGGCTCCCATACGACGGGCTGTTCTCGCCGCGTCCATAGCGACGTTTCCTGCTCCTACGACGACGATCTTTCCGCCCTTCGGCGCAGGCGTGTCGTAGCCCTCTCGGTAAGCCTTCATAAGGTTGATTCTCGTGAGGTACTCGTTTGCCGAATACACTCCCGAAAGCTCTTCGCCAGGGATATTCATAAACATAGGAAGTCCCGCGCCCGTACCGATAAATACCGCGTCGAAATCTCTCCTCAGCTCCTCTACGGTTACGGTTTTTCCGATTACGCAGTTGGTCTCGAATTTCACTCCGAAGTGCCTGAGAGCGTTTATTTCGTCCGCGACGACGGCTTTGGGGAGTCTGAATTCGGGTATTCCGTAAACCAGAACTCCTCCCGCGACGTGAAACGCCTCGAAAACCGTAACCTCCACGCCCTTTTTCGCGAGGAAAAACGCGCAGGTCAGCGAAGCCGGTCCCGAGCCTGCGACGGCGACTTTCTTTCCGCGGAATTCCTCCGTCCGTCCGATGTCGCAGCTTCCGTTTTCACCGGCGTAGCGTTCGAGCTGACCGATAGCCACGGGTTTTCCTTTTAATCCGAGGACGCATCTGCTCTCGCACTGTCTTTCCTGCGGACATACTCTTCCGCAGACTCTCGGGAGGATATTGTCCTCGTAAATAACGCTTTTTGCCCCGTTCGCGTCGTTTTCGGCGAGTTTTTTTATGAATTCGGGGATATTGACTCTTACCGGACAGCCTTCGCGGCAGCGCGGATTTGCGCATTGCAGGCATCTTTTTGCTTCGGTCAGGGCTTTTTCCTTATCGAAGCCGAGATTGACCTCGCTGAAATCGCGGATTCTCTCCGAAGGTTCTCTCGTAAAAGGAATCTGTCTGTCGCTCATTTCTCCTCCTTCGCTCTCAGGTAGCATTCTTTCTCGCATTCGTGATAGGTTCTGCTTCTTTTTATGGCTTCGTCGAAATCCACCTTGCTTCCGTCGAATTCCGGTCCGTCCACGCAGGCGTAAAGCGTTTTTCCGTCCACCTTCAGTCTGCAGCAGCCGCACATTCCCGTTCCGTCCACCATAATCGAGTTCATCGAAATCACGGTTCTGACTCCGAATTCCTCCGCGACTTTACAGACCGCCCTCATCATCGGGAGCGGACCTACCGCGAAAACCGCGTCGTAATTCTCCTTCCCGAGCATTTCTCTTTCCGCGTCGGTAACGAAGCCTTTTCCGCCCGCGCTTCCGTCGTCGGTCATAACGACGAATTTATCCGCGACCTTCCCGAATTCCTCTCTGTACAAAAGCAATTCCTCGGTTCTCGCGCCGAGAATAACGTCGGCTTTTTTTCCGATTTTGGCTCTGTGCTTGGCTTGCGGATAAATCACTGCCGCGCCTATTCCTCCGCCTACGAGAAGGATTTTGTCCTCTCCGTCGAGGTCCGTGGGTTTTCCGAGCGGTCCCGCGAAGGCGAAAAGGCTCTCTCCCTCCTTCTTCTGCGACAACTTATAAGTCGTTGCGCCGACCGTCTGTACAATGACGGTAACCGAGCCTTTTTCGGGGTCGGAATCGGCTATCGTGAAGGGAACTCTCTCTCCCCGTTCGTCGGTCATAAGGATAACGAACTGTCCGGGTTTTGCCCGTTTCGCAACCAAAGGAGCTTCGACGACGTATTCGTTGACGTCGGGCGAAAGCCTCCTTATCTTCAGAATTCTGTACATCGGCTGATCCTCCTTTCTAAAAGGGAGCCGAAAAGCTCCCTTATTATGCTGTTTGTAAATTACGACTCCGACAGATTCTTGCTTTGATAATTACAATTCTCTGTCTACGAATTCCTGTTCTTCGGCGTTTTCGGCAGCGTCCTCCTCGGGTAAAGGCGGGTTGTCGTAATGCTTTTCCTCGGTATTCATAATTGCCTTGTCGTTCTCGGACGAAACGCATTTGGTTACGCTGACGATTTTCGCGTCGCCCTTGAGCCTCATAATTCTGACGCCCTTTGTGGCTCTTCCGAATTTGCTTATACCCGACGCTCTCATTCTTATGGCGACTCCGTTGTCCGCGATAACGACTATGTCGTCGTCGGGCGAAACGAGTTTAAGTCCGACGAGATTTCCCGTTTCCTCGGTGAATTCGCCTGCCTTGACGCCCTTTCCGGCTCTCGTCTGTCTGCGGTAAGCGTCGAGTTCGCTGCGTTTTCCGAAGCCGTTTTCGGTAACGGTAAGAATTTCGCAACCCTCTTTAAGCACCGCCATATCCACGATATAATCGTCCTCGTCGAGCTTCATACTTCTGACTCCGCGGCTGTTTCTTCCCATATCGGAAACGTCCCTTTCGCTGAATCTTATACACTTTCCGGAATTGCTCGCGATTATGATATCCTCGTCGCCCTCGGTGAAATCCACCGCTACGAGTTCGTCGCCCTCGTCGAGTCTGACGGCGATTTTTCCGCTCTTTCTTATCGAAGCGAATTCCGCCATTTCGGTTTTCTTTACGACTCCGTGAGCCGTCGCCATAAACATAAAGCCTTCGCATTTCTCTTTCATCGGTATAACGGCGGTGATTTTCTCGCCCGTTTCCACCTGAATGAGGTTGATTATGGCTCTTCCGCGGGCTGCCTTGAGCGTTTCGGGAATCTCGTAAGCCTTTATGCTGTAGACCTTTCCGCGGTTGCTGAAGAAGAGGAGGCTGTCGTGCGTCGAAGAAACGAACATCTTCTCTATGAAGTCCTCGTCCTTGGTCTTGTGCGCGGTAACTCCGACTCCGCCTCTGTCCTGAACCTTATATTCGGAGAGCGAAATACGCTTTATGTAGCCGTCGTGAGTCATCGAAATGACCACGTCCTCTTTTTCGATGAAATCCCCGACCTCCATCTCCTCGTAATCGGTCGCGATTTCGGTTCTTCTCGGCGAATCGTATTTATCCCTGCATTCGGTAAGCTCGGTTTCGATTATCGAATCCACTCTTTCGGGCTTGTCGAGAATATCCCTGAGGTCGATAATGGTCTCGCGGAGTTTTTCGTACTCGTTCCTGAGGTTATCCGCCTGAAGATGCGTGAGCCTCTGAAGCTGCATTTCGAGAATGGCTTTGGTCTGCCTGTCCGAGAGGGAGAATTCCGCCGTAAGCCTTTCCGCGGCTTCCGCGCTGTCCCTGCTCGAGCGAATGATTTCCACGACTCGGTCTATATTGTCCTGCGCGATAATGAGTCCTTCGAGGATATGGCTTCTTTCCTCGGCTTTTCTGAGGTCGAATTTCGTCCTTCTGACGATAACCTCTCTCTGATGCTCTATATAGCAGCCTATGATTTCCTTGAGATTGAGGAGCTTTGGCTGTCCCTTGTCGAGCGCGAGCATAATAAGTCCGTCCGAGACCTGCATCTGCGTATGCTTGAAGAGGTTATTGAGGACGACCTGCGCGTTGAAGTCCTTTTTGACCTCGATGACTATACGCATTCCGTTTCTGTCGCTTTCTTCGGTAATATCGCTGATTCCCTCGAGTCTTTTATCCTTTACGAGGTCGGCGATGTTTTCGATGAGCTTAGCCTTGTTGACCTGATAGGGAAGCTCGTAGACGACTATGCGGCTTTTCTGCTGTCCGTGCGAGGTATATTCCTCTATTTCGGTTCTCGCTCTTACGATAATGGTTCCCTTGCCCGTCTTATAAGCCTTTCTTATGGCGTTTCTGCCCATAATGAGTCCGCCCGTCGGGAAATCCGGAGCGGGTATATAATCCATAAGCTCGTCTATCGTGATATCGGGATTTTTCATCTGCGCGATGACGCCGTTTATGACCTCTCCGAGGTTATGGGGGGGGATATTCGTCGCCATACCCACGGCTATTCCGTCCGCGCCGTTCACGAGGAGATTGGGAAATCTTGCGGGAAGGACCACGGGCTGCATAAGCGTGTCGTCGAAGTTGGGATAGAAGTCCACGGTTTCCTTATCTATATCCCTGAGCATTTCCCCCGCGATTTTGCTGAGTCTTGCCTCGGTGTAACGCTGAGCCGCCGGCGGATCCCCGTCCACGCTTCCGAAATTTCCCTGACCGTCCACGAGCGGACATCTTATGGAAAAGTCCTGCGCAAGTCTTACGAGAGCCTCGTAAACCGCGCTGTCGCCGTGCGGGTGATATTTACCGAGGACGTCGCCTACGATACGCGCGCACTTTCTCGTGGGCTTGTCGTAGAACATATTGAGTTCGCCCATAGCGTAGAGTATTCTTCTGTGGACGGGTTTAAGACCGTCCCTGACGTCGGGAATGGCTCTCGAAACGTTTACCGCCATAGCGTACGCGATAAACGAGCGTTTCATTTCCTCTTCGAGATTGACGGGTACGACGTTGGTCGTTTCGAGGGCTTTGACGTACTCCACTCCCGATATATCTTTATTCTTCTTCATCTTTCACCTCGGTTAAATATCAAGCTCTTCGACGAGCCGGGAATTCTCGACTATGAATTCTCTTCTGAGTTCGGGTTTCTCGCCCATAAGCACGCTGAAGATCTCGTCCGCCGCGATTGCGTCCGCCATAGTCACGACCTTCATAATTCTCGTTTCGGGATTCATAGTAGTCGTCCAGAGCTGTTCGCTGCTCATTTCGCCGAGACCTTTATAACGCTGAAGATCGGTGCCTTTTCTTCCCAGCTCCTCCATCTTCCTGTTCATTTCGTCGTCGTCGTAAGCGTAATACTCCTGACGGTTTTTGGTTATCTTATAGAGGGGCGGCATAGCTATATAAACGTGTTTGTTTTCGATAAGCGGCCGCATAAACCTGAAGAAGAAGGTAAGGAGAAGTATTCTTATATGGCTTCCGTCCACGTCCGCGTCGGTCATACAGACTATTCTGTCGTACCGCAGTTTGGTTTCGTCGAAGTCGTCGTTTATTCCGCAACCGAAGGCGGTTATCATATTCTTTATTTCTTCGCTCTCGAGGATTCTGTGAAGTCTTGCCTTTTCGACGTTGAGGATTTTTCCCCTGAGGGGAAGGATCGCCTGAAATCTTCTGTCCCTGCCCTGTTTTGCGGTACCTCCCGCGCTGTCGCCCTCTACGAGGTATATCTCGCAGTATTTCGAATCCTTTTCGGTGCAGTCCGCAAGTTTTCCGGGGAGAGTCGTGCTTTCGAGAACGGTTTTTCTTCTGGTAAGTTCTCTTGCGTTTCTCGCGGCTTCTCTCGCTCTCTGCGCGGCTATGCACTTGATAACTATGTCTCTCGCCTGCTTGGGGTTCTCTTCGAGATAAGTCCCAACCTCGTCGAGTACGACCTTATAAACCGCGGTACGCATTTCGCTGTTGCCGAGTTTGGTTTTCGTCTGTCCCTCGAACTGCGGTTCTCTGAGCTTGACCGAAATGACCGCAGTGAGTCCTTCTCTTATGTCCTCTCCCGAGAGCTTGTCGTCGTCCTTAATCTGGTTGGTCTTTTTCGCGTAATCCACGACCGCCTTGGTAAGAGCCTGCTTGAAGCCGTCGAGATGCGCACCTCCCTCTTCGGTATTGATGTTGTTCGCGTAGGAATAGACCGTCTCGTTATATCCGTCGTTGAACTGCATAGCGATTTCGACCTCGCCCTCTTTTACGGACTTGTCTATATAGAGAACTCTGTCGAGAAGCACGGTCTTGTTCCTGTTGAGATTCTGAACGAGCTCCGCAAGCCCTCCCGCGTAATGATAGGTCTCGCTCTTTTCCTCGCCCTCTCTTTGGTCGTTCAGAGTAATCTTTATCCCCTTATTGAGGTAAGCAAGCTCTCTGAGCCTGTGCCTGAGCCTGTCGAATTCGAAGACCGTCGTTTCGAACATTTCCTTGTCGGGCATAAAGGTAACGAGCGTACCGTGTTCTTCGGTATCTCCGACGATAGCCAGTCTGTCGTCGGGAACGCCTCTGTGGTATCTCTGAAAATAAACGTGTCCGTTCTGTCTTACCTCTACGGTAAGCCATTCGGAGAGTGCGTTTACGACCGAAAGACCTACGCCGTGAAGACCGCCCGATATGGTATAACCGCCTCCGCCGAACTTTCCGCCCGCGTGAAGCTTGGTAAGGCAGACTTCGACCGCCGAAACTCCCTCCTGCTTATGTATTCCCGTAGGAATACCTCTTCCGTCGTCGAGAACGGAAAGGCTTCCGTCCTTATTCACGGTAACGACGATGTCCGTGCAGAATCCCGCGAGGGCTTCGTCGATACTGTTGTCCACGATTTCGACGGCGAGGTGATGCAGTCCCTTGACGTCGGTCGAGCCGATATACATACCGGGACGCTTCCTGACGGGTTCGAGTCCTTCGAGGACCTGAATCTGCTCTTCGCCGTAATTGTTGTTGATCTGTTGAGTCATAGATCTCCTCCGTACTGATATATGAAAACCGCGGCGATTTCCGACGAATCCGCCGTCCGCTTTTTGTTTTCCGCGGGAAATTTTCTTCCCCTTACATTATACCACACTTCGCTTTTTTTCTTAACTGTTTTAAGGCATTTTTTCTCTTCTCTGCGAAGGTTTTTTTCTTCCTTCGCCCCATACGAGCCTTAAAAAAGCCTCTGAAACGCGCGGACGTACCGAATCGAACGTAATCGCTCCCCCGCTCTCCTCTTTTAAAGCAAGCCTATACTGACGCCCGCCGCAAAATCTCCCTGAAACCGAAAAGCTCTCGATTCTCTCTCAAAAGCAAAACGATTCTCTCCCAAAAAGCAGCACGAAAATCCCCCTGAAAAAGAAAAAAGGACCCCGGCTAAAAAACCGAAGTCCCGTGGTTCGGAAAGTTCTCAGATTCGGGAAGTTTCCCTATCCGGAAGTTTCTTAATTCCTCGGAAATTCTTCTCTTCCGCTATGCGGAATCGTACGATCTCAGGAGTTTTTGTCCTTGACGAAAACCGAAACGCCGCCGATTATCGAAATGATTCCGATGACGATATACAGCCAGTCGAGGTCTTTGTTTATCTCCGCGACGATAAGCATAACGCCGAGGATTATCGCGCAAATCGACATAATCAGCGACGTTTTGTCCGCGGCTCCGAGCCTGACGATCGCAAGCACTCCCGCTCCGACGAGAAGCGCTCCCACGACGTAAAGCGCAATGGTCAGGATAAGACTTCCGCAGAGAATGATGATTACGCCGATAACGGCTTCTATCACGCCGAAAAGCGTCATTTTCTGAATCAGATCCATTACCGCCTGAACGATAAACAACGCGCCCGCGCCGATGATTATAAACTGGATAAGCTTATCCCCGCAAAAGCAGAAAAGGATTCCCGCCACGATAAGCAGAACTCCGAGAAGCCATCTGCCCGAAAGATAATTTCTGTTCATACTCTTTTCCTCCTCTATGTATTTCCGATACGTATTTCCGAGCCGTGGTTTTTCCTCGGCGGGTTATCCGTAAATCAGTGCTTATGCACGGCTTCGTGAATTATCTCGCAGACCGTCGGGTGCGGGAAAATCAGAGTCTTGATTCTCTCGAAATCCACCTCGAGGTCGATGAGCGAAGTTACCGACGAAATAATCTCTCCCGCGTAAGCTCCGACTATCTGCGCGCCGACGAGCTTATCCGAATCCGTGTCGATAATAAGTCTTATGAATCCGTCCTTGGTGTTGTTTTCGGCGACGTATCTTCCCGAATAGGTCATAGGAAGCTCGTTGACCTTTATATTGAGTCCGCGGCCGATCGCGCTTTCCTCGGTTTCTCCCACGGAGGCTATTTCCGGTACGGTATAGATGACCGAAGGAATGCAGTTATAATTCACTCTGTCCTCTTTTCCGAGAATGGTATTGACCGCGACTTCGGCTTCTCTGTAAGCCGTATGAGCCAGCATAACCTTTCCGTTGACGTCGCCCACCGCGTAAAGATTCGGGACGTTCGTTCTCGTCTGCAGATCCGTAACGATTGCGCCTCTGTTAGTTTCGACGCCGAGATTTTCGAGCCCGAATCCCGTCGTAACGGCTCTTCTTCCTATACAGAGAAGGACCTTCTCGGCTTTGATTTCGTTTTCGGTTCCCTCGGAGGTATATTTAACTCCGTCCCCGGTTATTTCCGTGACCGCGCAGCCGAGCCTGAATTCTATTCCCTTTGCGGAAAGAGCGTTCTGAAGGGCCTCCGACGCCTTTTTATCGGTAGGTCCGGCTATCTTGTTCAGCATTTCGACTACGGTGACTTTGGTTCCGACCGTTCCGTAATACGCCGCCATTTCGAGACCGATGACTCCTCCGCCGATAACGACCATCGATTCGGGTATCGTTTTGAGGTCGAGGACCTCTCTGTTCGTGAGGACGAATCCCGCCTCGAGCCCTTCTTTAAGTCCCTTTATAGGCGGAACGACGGGGCTGCTTCCCGTAGCAACGATAAGATTTTCCGCGAGATAGCTTTCTTCTCCGCACCTGACGACGAAACCTTCCTCGTTTCTTCCCTCGATATAAGCCTCTCCTTTTATCGCAACCGCGCCCGCCGATTTGAGCTGAGCCTTTACTCCCGCAACGAGAGTTCTGACGACCTTCTGTTTTCTCTTTATGACCTCCGCCTGATCGACCGAAGGGACGCAGTCCGCTTTGACTCCGTATCCGCCCGCGTGTCTGACGTACTCGAGGACTTTAGCCGACTGAAGAAGGCTCTTGGACGGTATGCAGCCCTCGTTAAGGCACACTCCGCCGAATTCTCTTTTCTCGATAACGAGAGTCTTTTTGCCCGCAACTGCGGCTCTTTCCGCGGCAAGGTATCCGCCCGGGCCTCCGCCGATAACTAAAACGTCGAATTTTTCCATTGATTATTTACCTCTTGAAAGCGGCTTCGGTTAAAGCCGCAATATGATACTCTATCGTATACTTTTTTGCGGTCTTTGTCAAGTTTTTGAGCCTTCAAAAAAGCTTTTCCCCGTAGTTTACGGCGGTTTTCTCCGTGATTCCTTTCCGCTCGGGCGATTCCGTCGCCTTCCTCGGCTCCCGGCAGTCTCTTTTTCTCGGGTAATCCCGCCTGCCTCCCGAAGCAAATCCGCCTTTTCTCTCCTCGAATCCGCCTTTCCGGAGCAATTTTTCTCCCCCTCGAATCCGCGTTAAAATCTATAATTATTCGTTTTCCCCGAAGGAACTACGATTCCGCCCCCCGATTTTCCCGTGATTTTGAGTCCGTGCGGAAGGCAGATTATAACTCCGTTTCCCGTAAGCGGAGCGAAGTTATTCACGCATTCTCCGTGCGGACAATTGCTCCCGACCATTTCCGCCTTCCCTTCGCAAAACCTGATTTCGTTCAGGTTTTCTCCGCTCCTGACAGTCAGAAAAACCTCGTTCCCGCGGACGTTTTCGCTGCAAACCGAAGAATATGCGGTTCCCTTCCCCGTCCTGCAATCGTAGCTGTAAACGACCTCTCCCCAAAGCGAAACCTCGTATATCTCCGCCTCTCCACCGCCCGAAAAAGGAACGATCGAGAGAATTACGGTTATCAGAGCGAGAGCCGCGTAGACTGCGATATCCCTCATACGAAAGAACGGATATTTTTTCATTTTACGCATAAATATTTATCGTTGACCATAGTCAGCGCAAGATTGGTCCTGACCGAAAAGCCCTTTTCCGCGGGATAAACGAGCGAATACCCCTCGGTCACGGACGCGAAAAACTCTCCTTTCACGAAAGAAAGCGCTTTCTCCTCGTCCATACACAGTAAAACCGTCGCAAGCGCGTCCCCGTAAGCCGAATTCCGCCCCACGACCGTGGACATAATCCCGCCGCCGCTTATCGGGAAGCCCGTTTTCGGATTGATTATGTGGCAATACCGCCTTCCGTCCTCGACGAAGAATCTCTCGTAATCTCCGCTGCTCGAAATCCCCGTATCCTTAAGTTCCGTCGACGCGTAATAATTCGAGCCGGTCTCTTTTGCCCGCGGGTTGACGATATTCACGGTGATTTCGCCCGACTTCTCGGCGGGATTTCCGAAAACGGCTATACTGCTTCCCCCCAGAGAAACGTATCCGCCCGAATAGCCCGAATTTCCGAGTAATTCCGCCGCCTTGTCCGCCGCGAATCCCTTTCCGATTCCGCCGAAATCCAGCCTCAGTCCGAGCTTTTTCCCCTCGTAATCGACGGCGGCCGCGTTTTTGCGGAGGTAATATCCGTCCTCTTTTTCGTACAGCTCCGCGCCCTCGAAATTGACCGTCTTAAGCAGCTCTTCGACCGCCTCTTCGTCGGATTTTTCCTTGCTTCTGCATATTCCCGAGTCCTTGCCGTAATTCCCGAATCCCCAGTATTCCGTAAGATAATACACGCTCGGGTCGAAAAGCCCGTCCGTTTCGCGGTATACTCTTTCCGATATTCCGAAAAGCTCCGCGGTCTCTGCGGAAACTCGGATTTCCTCTCCCTCGGAAAGCCTGTTGAATCTGCAAATATCCGACTCGGGAAAGGACGATTGATTCGAGCTGATTTTGCTTTCGAGATCGAGAAGCAGATTTCTGACCTCCTCCGCGGCTTTTTCCGCCCGCGAATAATCCTCCTTTTCGCTCACCACGAGAAGAACGTCGAGATTCGTCCCGAAAACTCCGTAATAAGTCTTATAGACGGTATAGAATCTCTCTCCGCAGCCGCAAAGGCTCGCGAAAACCACACATACCGCCGCAAAAATCAGTATTCTCCCGATTGAACGCGAACTTTTTCTCATAACGGATTTTCCTCCGACTCTTTGTGTTTGAAGGCTTTTTCTATCGTTTCCGACCGCAGCAATAAGGTTACGCCCGCGCCGACAACGAGCCCCGCGAGGATTCCGACGAGCGCGAGATACGGATAATACGCCGCCATTCCCGGGGTTTCCGAAACGAAAATAAACACCGTATTCTGTACGAGGTTATGAACGACCGCGCAGGCCGCGCTGACCGCGACTACCGAGCATTTCAGCGTCTTTTTGAGGATAAAAGCGACGATCATCGCGATAATTCCCGACGGAAGCGAATAAATAAGCGACGAAAGCGAGCCGGTCAGAAGATTTCCGAGGACGATTCGCGTTACGAGGGCGGAAAAGGCGTAGGGAAAGCCTAGCGTATACAGCAAAAAAAGCGTCGGAATATTCGAAAGTCCCGCCTTCGCGCCCGGGACGAAAAGCGGCGGAAAAAGGTTCTCCACCATAAACATAACGAGGCTTGCCGCCGCGAAAACCGCCGTCAGAACGATTTTTCTCGCGGTGAATCCCTCGCCCGAAGTTTTCGATTTGCTCATAAAATTCCTCTCCGCGTCCTTCTCTCGGATAAATTCGCCCATTTTCTCAGGGAATTCGTCCCTTCTCTTCGAGACTTCGCTCCTTTTCTCGTGAAAATTCGCTCATACTCTCGGACGAATTATACCGTTTATACCATATCCTTCGGGCGAATTATACCATATCCTTCCTTTTCAGGCAATAAAATAAACGCAAACTCCGTAAAGCTTTTTATTATTCCCGTCCTCGCGCCCCGAATCTCCCTCCCCGCCGCCGATTCTCCGAAAAATCCCGGACTCTCTTTCTCCGCCGATAAGCTCCCTAAGCCGCTTTAAACGCATACGCTTGACACGCGGAGGATTATATGGTAAAATACGCACGAGAATCGACGGAGGTTCGCCCGAATCTCCGAAAAGGAGGAAAAAATGAAAATTCTGCTTCTTGCCGACGTTAAAGGACAGGGCAAAAAAGGTCAGATCGTAGACGTTTCGGAGGGTTATTACAAGAACTTTCTGGCTCCCAAAAAACTCGGAACGGTCGCTACCTCCGATACGGTCAACAGCGTGAAGCTTCACGAAGCGGCTCAGGCGCGCAAACTTGCGGAAGAAAAAGCTGCCTACGCGGCTATGGCGAAGGAAATCAAGGGCAAGGAATTCACGCTTCCCATCAGGTGCGGCGAAAACGGACGGCTTTTCGGCAGCGTTACCGCCAAAGAAATCAGCGACGCGCTCGTTGCCGCGGGCTACGAAATCGACAAAAAACAGCTCGTCATCAAAGAGCCTATAAAAACGGTCGGAACCCATCCCGTTTCGGTCAAACTTTACGCCAACGTTTCGTCCGACATCGTAATCAACGTCGTTCCCGAGGTCTGATTAACACGAAAATAACGCAAACCACCCTCGTTTCCGCGAGGGTTTTTTTATTGTTCGGACATTTTCAAAACACAATTCGCGAAAAATCCGCCGCCAATCCGAAGTTTTGCGATATTTTTCGTTATTCAAACGACTTTTATATAAATTTTGACTATCCGAGATAAATTTGCAAAAAATTCGCGTAAATTTCGGGTATAAATTCCGAAAAATTGTCGATAATCCGACAAAAACGAGGTGAACTATGCTGCTTCCGACCTTTGCCGCGATAATCGCGATTTCCCTGTACGTCATATCCCTTTCGCTTGCCGAAGAGATTTTTTTTGCCCGTAAATCCGCCGAAAAACCCGACGATGACACTGATTTTTCCCGAAAATCCGCCGATTTTGATAAAAAAGCATTCGTTTGCGGTAATAATAAAGAAGATTTCGCGAAAGAAAGTTGTATTTCCGATGAAATTTCAGCCGTCTTCAGTGAAAACGCGACTGACTTTAACGCAACCTCAGCCGATTTTAACGCATTCGCGACCGATTCCGATAAAAATGCGGACGTTTTTAAGACAAACGCGACTGATTTTGAGGAGCAAATCGTTTCCAATCTGAACGCCAACCGCAACCGCCAAAAACTTTTCACCGCTTCCGAAACGACAACTCGCTACGAAAGAATCGACGCCGACGCCCGACGCGAAAAATCAAAAATTCTTCCATCATCCGACAGAATTTTTCACAATTTAACCCCCAATGATATCTGTTTAAAACACGATTTACCTTTAAATTCCACAAATAATCCTCACTTTTCCCCCTCCGTCAACCGCAACTCTCTTCTTTCACAGACGGAATCTCGCAAAAACTTTCTCATCCGAAACGGGATTCCCGACGATCTTGCGAAAGTCATCGCCGAGAAGCTCGAAAGCGCCGAATATTATCTCGACGGAACGGATTTTGCCCGTCTTAATCGAATTATGAACGAGCTTTACGACATAACATCATATAATAATCACTTAAAGCACTAATATATATCGCTGTTTTATAATAAAAATCAGCCCTAAGACTTTTCACAAATTCAAAACATTTAATAACACAAAACAAAAATGTGTTTATGTTACGAGTTTTTTCTGTATATCTTTTTTAAGTTTTAAGAAAATTTTCTTTTCGAGGCGTGAAATATACGACTGCGATATTCCCATAATGTCCGCGACTTCCTTTTGTGTATAAATAGTGTTTCCAAAAAGTCCAAATCGTAGATTAACTATGTTCCTTTCCCTATCCGAAAGAAACCTCATACACTCGTAAAGGACCTCGATATCGCAGCCTGCGTCAAGACTTCCCGAAACCGAGTCCGCGTCGGTGCCGAGAACGTCCGAAAGCAGCAATTCGTTGCCGTCGCCGTCCACGTTAAGCGGCTCGTCGAGCGAAATTTCTGCGCGTCTGCGCGACATTTTGCGGAGATACATCAAAATTTCGTTCTCGATGCAGCGCGAAGCGTAGGTCGCGAGCTTGATATTTTTCTCCGGCTCGAAGCTGTTGACCGCTTTGATAAGCCCGATGGTTCCGACGGAGATCAAATCGTCCATTTCTGTGTTAGTATTGTCAAACTTTCGTGCGAGAAAAATGACCAATCTGAGATTATGTTCGACGAGAGCATTCTTCGCCGCTTCATCTCCCGAAAGTTTCAGCCCGATCAGCCTCGCTTCTTCCTCGGGCGCAAGCGGTTTCGGAAGCGTTTCGCCGCCGCAAAGGTACGCCACGAGCCTGTCGAAAAGGCTGTCCATTCCGAAAAACGACCTTAAAAACTTCAAAATTGCCTTCATTTTTTCTTTCTCCTTTTGAATAATTATAATTTTATTTTAATTTTTATTCTTTTTTGACAATCTGAATTCCGACGATTGTTTTAAGTCCTTAAAAATCTCAAAAAACGAGTTTTACTCTTTGTTTTTCCGCCGCAAACTCAACTTTCCGTACTCCTGCGCCGCTCGAAATCCTAAAATGCCGTTCGAAATTCCCAAATTCAGCCATGAACTATAATGTCAAAATCCTCCGAGCACACCTTTCCAAACGCAATCAAGCAATCGATTTTTTCATCGTTAATAAAAAATCCGTCGGGTTTTATCGCCAGACAACTTGTCTTTCCGCTTACCGTCGAGAAGGGAACCCGAAAATTCCTGCCCGTATCGCGAAGAAGATTTTCCGAATATTTTTCGATAATTACGGCTTTTAGCCTCTTACTAACCGCAAAAAATACCTTTTTGCCCTCGAATTCAAGGAGATTTCCCGAATCAGCCAATCCTTTTAATTCGTATTCTTTATCGAGAATCAGCCTGACGTTTAAAAATTTCGCCTTATTTTCGGCTTTCTTCAAATAAAGCAACTTTACCGTTCTGACACCAAGCGCGACCGCAATCGCAACCCCGCCGACAATTACTCCGACCGGGACGCCCGCCGAATAGCTGAAAGTCAACGCGTCAATAATCCTCCCGCGCATCAAAAAAATCAGCCCGAGAATCACGCCGCCCGTCACGAAAGTATATGCCGAAAAAACCAAAAAATGCCTGAAAAATCGCTTATTTTTGCCACAAGATACAAAAATCATACTCAATCCGAGCGCAATTTTCAGCAAAAACGCAACAAAAAAATGTATATTTATAAGTGAAAAAACAATAGCTCCGACCGTTCCCAAAAACGCCGCGAGAAAAATTCTCACAGGATTCGAGCTAACTTTAAGAGTCTTGTTTGTAAGCCAAAGTAGCAATCCGTCGATCACTATATTGTCGATTATCACAAATTCAATATAAATCTTCATCGCAACACCCTTGTATTTACCACTTAATGCACCTTTAATTTTCAAAAATTATTTTATAATGATTAAGTTGCAGCTTTGAATATTATTCCGATGCTTGTTTTTCACAATTATATCGCATAAATCCGGTAAAAAAATGGCAAAAGAAGGCGGTTTTTCGGCAAAAAGGTTTTAAACGGTTGCATCGGAGCATAATTTGTGCTATACTTGCGCCGTGGATTTGTTTTTAAAAAACAATGAATTCTTCACTTGAACGATATAAGTTAAGGATTTGTTGCTTTAATTAAAAATAAGTTAAAGTAAAGTGTTGATAATAAAATCAATAAGCTGAAAATGTTAAATCAAAATATAGGAAATGTTATGGACAAGAAACAACTTGCTGTAAAACGCGCGATAGGAATATGTAGTTTTCTGGTATTTATTGTGATTGCCGGATTTATAGCAATTTTTTTGTATAAAAATTTCGATTTCAGAAATCCGCAAGAATTCCGCGAACAAATAGAAAGTTACGGCTGGGCTGCATGGTTGGTCGCGCTCGGAATCCAGATTCTTCAGGTTGTCATCGCGCTTATTCCCGGTGAGGCCGTCGAAATCGGGGTAGGTTATGCTTTTGGCGCAATCGGAGGAACACTTATCTGCCTCATAGGTGTCACAATTGCTTCAACTATCATATTCTTACTGACCAAAAAATGGGGAATTAAGTTCGTAGAACTGTTTGTAAAGAGGGAGAAGATAGATGGGATGAGGGGGATGAGGGGAGAGAAAAAAATTTCTAAATTAAAACGGATTGTTTTTATTCTGTACTTCATTCCCGGGACACCAAAGGACCTACTTACTTACGTCGCGGGATTAACGAAAATTAAGCTGACGGATTTTCTTCTGATTTCGGGAATAGCAAGACTACCGTCGATTGTAAGCTCTACCGTCGGCGGAAAATATCTCGCGGAAAAGAACTATAAAGCCGCAATCATAGTCTTTTCAGTTACCGCGGTCGTAAGTATCGCAGGACTTTTGATTTATAACGCAATCACTAAAAATAAAAATGCTTGCGATAAAATCGAAAACGATACCCCGCAGGACGACATTGAGACTGACGACGACGTTCCCGAAGATAAAAACGATTAAGGCTGTCCGTTTATTTTTACATACATTAGTTAATAAAAATTTAACGATTAGTTAACGCAAAAACGGCGATTTTTTATCGAAAAAGCCTCGATTTTACCCCGAAAAAACACGAAAAGACGCCCCGAAAACAGTTCGGAGCGTCTTATTTCCCAAAAAATTCTCTATTCCGCCGAAAGAAGCGACTCGTACAGCGAAAGATACTTATCCGCGCCCGTTCTCCACGAATAATCACGAGTCATATCCCATTCTATCAACTTTTCAAAATCACTTCTTCGCGAAGTCAACATTTCTATTCCGTCAAACAGCGCAGTCCTGAAGTCAAAAGTGAACGGTTGCTTGAATACGAAACCTTTTCCAGCCTTTTCGTCGCCGTCCTTCGGACGTTTCACCGTGTCGGCAAGCCCGCCCGTCGCACGAACGACCGGTATCGTCCCGTAACGCATCGCGATCAGCTGGCTCAGGCCGCACGGCTCGAACCGCGACGGCATCATCAGCAGGTCGGACCCCGCGTACAAGCGGTGCGCGAGCCGGTCGTCGAAGCCGATTATTACGCGGACGTTGTCGGGGTGCCGCGCCGCAGCCTCGAGGAACGCAAGCTCTATTGAGCGATCGCCGCTTCCCAAAATCACGACGTTGACGCCCTTTTTCACGAGATCGTCGATTACGCCGAGGACAAAATCCGGTCCTTTTTGCTCGTAAAGACGGGAAATCATCGAAACCAAAGGCAAATCGCGATTCTCGATACCAAGCTCGAAAAGAACCATACGCTTGTTTTCGACCTTTCCTTCGGCGTAATCTTCGATTCCATAGGTCTTGTAAAGCTTTCCGTCGAACCTCGGGGAATATATCGAATAGTCAACGCCGTTGGTGATACCCGTGAGCTTATGGGCGTACTGCCTTATTACGTCCTGAAGACCTTCTCCGTAATCCGAGCCGGTTATTTCCTCGGCGTATCTTTCGGAAACCGTCGTTATCGCGTCGCTGTAGACTATCGCGCCCTTCATAAGGTTGCACTTTCCGTAGAATTCGAGCTTATCGACGGTCATATATTCGCCCGGAAGCCCTGTCCTGTCGACTACTTCGCCGATGTCGTAGATTCCCTGATACTTCAGATTATGGATGGTGAACACCGTCTTCGTTTTAGCATAGGTCTTAGTCCTCTTGTAGAAGCAGTTGAACATTACCGGCACGAGGGCGGTGGACCAGTCGTTGCAGTGGATTATATCGGGACGGAAATTCACGTGTACGAGAGCGTCGAGAGCGACTTTGCAGAAAAACGCAAAACGCTCGAGGTCGTTGTTGTCGTAAATCGAAGCCCCGCCGTAGTAGTACGGACAATCCACGAAATAGTAGGTTACCCAGTCCCTTCTGAATTCGAGCAGCCGACACTGCCGCTTGCGCCAGCCGAGCCACACCTCGAAGGTCGCCACGGGCTTCATCGCGTCCCTGTATTGCTTCGGAATCACCGCGTAGCAGGGCATAATCACGCGGACGTCGTGTATTCTTTTATCCGCAAGACTCTTGGGAAGCGCGCCAACTACGTCGCCCATTCCTCCGCTTTTCGCAAACGGCTCGACTTCGGCCGATACAAAGTAAATTTTCACGAAATACCTCCGTTTATGTACCTTTTCGCCCCGCACGTATCCGCGCGCGAAGCTCTTCGGGAAGGAATCAGATCCTTCTGTTTTTTCCGACTACGAACGGATAGTTTCCGTCGCCCGAAAGAGTCTTGTCCCTGTTGACGAAAACCTGTTTGTCGAAAATCACGTGGTTGAGCCGACAGTTTTCCATTACTCTGCCGTCCTGCATAATTATACTGTTCCTGACCTCGCAGCCCTTCCTTATCTCTACTCCGCGGAAAAGAATGCAGTTCTCCACGCAGCCGTCTATTATGCAGCCGTCGGCAACCATACTGTTGCGGACGCAGGAGTTTTTCAGATAGCGGGCGGGAACCTTGTCCTTGACCTTCGTATAGACGGGCAAACCGGATTCGAAAAGACTTTCCCTCACGCCTTCGGAAAGGAGCTGCATACCGAAATCGTAATAGTCGGCTATGTCGTCTATCGATTTGGCGTAACCGTCGTATTTCCAGCCGACTATCTTGAGCTTTTCGGTTTGTTTCGCGAAAACGTCGCCGATAATATCCTTCTCGCCGCGAACCGAAGCCGTTTCCACAAGACTTTCGAGCAGACCTCGGTCTATCAGATAAAAGCCCAGAGCCTTTTCGGGCTGACGGCGATAGTCGCTTCCCTTTTCGATAGAGGTTATCCTTCCCGAAGAATCGACGGTCAGATAATCCTTGGTCGAATCGTAGGGTTCTACGGGAGAAACGTCGGCGTACGCGACGGTTATATCGGCGTTGGCGGAGAGATGACGCTCCATCATTCCGTCGAAACTGAGGTTGCAGACGACGTTACCGTCGGCAAGAAGAACGTGCTTCTGTCCGCTCCTCCTTATGTAGTACATTATCCTCCTCAGAGTTTCGACGCTCCCCGAAGCAAGATTCTCGTCCTGCTTGTAAAAGGGCGGCAAAATAAACAGACCGTAGCGTTTCCTGTTCAGATCCCACGGAGAACCGTCCCCGAGATGGTCCATAAGAGAGCGGTAGTTATACTTCGTGGCAACGCCGACGTTGGCTATACCGCTGTTGACCATATTGCTTAAAATGAAGTCTATAAGCCTGTATCTTCCCGCGACGGGCAGCGCGGCAAGCGACCGGACCTGAGTCAGTTCGCCCATTCTCGCGCCTTCGTCCTCGGCAAAAATTATTCCCAAAGTATCGCGCATCAGTTTTCACCTCCACATTCTCCGCATTCCTCTTCGCAGCACGGCTTTGGTTCGCAATCCGCGCCCGAAAGATTACCTATATCGCCGCTTATAAGACAGTTTCCGCCGACTCTTACGCCGCAGCCGACCTTTATGCACTCGGAAACGAGAGTTACTCCGCCCGTACAATAGTCGGAACGAAGTTCGTCGGTATAATCGCGGAAAACGGCAGAGTTCCCTTCCACAGAGCGGCAGAGCTTACAGCTTTCGGAGGCGGCTCTCACGCAGTCGGGCTTCTTGGATATCAGCCCCAAAGCTCCTTCGCCCACGACCGCGCCGCCCAGAATTTCCGCGCCCTGACCGACGATTACCTTATCGAGAATGGCTCCGCTCCTTATCGTAACGTCGTTCATTATCACGCTGTGACGGACGACCGCGCCCTTCTCGACCTTTACGCCCTCGCTCAGAACCGAATGCTCGACCTCTCCGTCGATATAGCAGCCTTCGGTTATGAAACTGTCGCGTATGCAGGCGTGCTTCCCGACGAAATGAGGAGGCTTTAAGGGACTCTTACTGTATATGGGCCAGTTGTCGTCGTATAAATCGAACTCGGTTCCCTTAAGCATATCCATATGCGCCTCCCAGAGGCTGAAAACGGTACCTACGTCCTTCCAATAACCGTCAAACGGGAAACCGTACATCTTCTTTCCTTCGGCAAGCATAGTCGGAATTATGTTCTTTCCGAAATCGTTGCTGCTATGCGCGTTGCTTTCGTCGGCTATGAGCTGAGCCTTAAGCTCCTTCCAGCCGAAAACATAGATTCCCATAGAAGCGTGGTTGCTTTCGGGATTCCCGGGCTTCTCGGCGAACTTCGTTATCCGTCCGTCCTTGTCCGTGGAGAGAATTCCGAATCGGCTCGCCTCCTCCATAGGCACGGTTATATACGCGACGGTTATGTCCGCGCCCTTCTTTTCGTGAAACTTTATCATCCGGTTATAGTCCATCTTGTAGATGTGGTCGCCCGATAAAACGAGGACGTACTCCGGATCGAACTGCTCGATAAAGCTCACGTTCTGATAAATCGCGTTTGCCGTGCCTTTATACCACTCTCCGCTATGTTCCTGCATATAGGGCGGAAGCACGTAAACGCCGCCGTCCGCGCGGTCCAGATCCCACGACTTTCCGCTGCTGATATAGGTGTTAAGCACGAGAGGCTTGTACTGCGTCATAACGCCCACGGTATCTATGCCCGAATGCGCGCAGTTGGTCAGTACGAAATCGATAATCCTGTATTTTGCGCCGAATCTTACCGCAGGCTTGGCTACGTCCCTCGTGAGAGTAGCAAGTCTGCTTCCCTGTCCGCCCGCAAGGATCATTGCTATACATTTCTTGTTTTTCATTTATATTTCCTCCCTTTTACAAAGAGAATTGAATACGGAATTACAATAAAGAGCTTACCGAATCGCAGCCGCTCACAACAAAGCGCGGCTGACTGCCTTTTTCCAGCCTTCGTAAAGAATATCGGCTTCCTCAGAGGATATCTTCCTCTCAAAAACGGCGTCCGTGCGATAACGCGAAAGAATATCCTCCTCCGACGAAAACGCTCCCGTCCCCAGACCGCAGAGATATACCGCGCCCATAGCCGTGCTTTCGCCCGAAACCGGACGGACTATCTTTACGCCGAGAACGTCCGACTGGAACTGCATAAGAAATCCGTTGGAACTCGCGCCTCCGTCGGCTTTGAGAACGCTTATCTTTACGCCCGAATCCTCTTCCATTCGTCCGATAACGTCCCTCGCCGAATAAGCCATACTTTCGAGCGCGGCTCTGACTATATGAGAAATATTCGTGCTGCGGGTGATTCCGCAGATTATTCCGCGGGCGTCGGGCTCCCAGTAGGGCGCGCCCATTCCCGTGAAAGCAGGTACGAGATAAACTCCGTCCGTACCCGCCCTTCCGTCGCAGCATACCGCACTCGTCGCAATCCTCTCGCTGTCGCAGCTGCTTTCCATAAATTTAAGATTATCGCGAAGCCACTGAACAGAGCTTCCGCCGTTAAAGACGCTTCCTTCGAGAGCGTAGGTCACCTTTCCGCCCACCTTCCAGGCGACGGTCGATAATAATTTCTCCGAACGGACCTGACGAGAGCCGGTGTTCATCAGAATAAAACAGCCCGTACCGTAGGTGTTTTTGGCTTCGCCCGCGGAAAAACAGCATTGTCCGAAAAGAGCAGCCTGCTGATCGCCCGCAATACCCGTTACGGGAACGTCCCTTTTCAGCGAAATCGTATGCCCCGCGTTTTCGTCGCTCCCGATTATTTCCGCAAGAGCAACCCTCGGAATCCCGAAAAGCTCCAAAAGCTCGTCGTCCCAGTCGCAGGTCCCGGTATTCATAAGCATCGTCCGCGAAGCGTTGCTTACGTCGGTCACGAAACTCCCGCCCGTAAGCCTGAAAATAATATAGCTGTCGACCGTCCCCAGACAGACCTCGCCCCTCTCGGCTCTCTCCCGCAGACCGTCTACGTTCTCGAGAAGCCAGCGCATTTTGCTCGCGGAAAAATAAGGATCTATCGTAAGACCGGTCTTTTCCCGAATCTTCCTTGCCGTTGCTTCGTCCTCGCGAAGCTTTGCGCAGAAATCCGCAGTCCTTCGGCATTGCCAGATAATCGCGTTGTGGAGAGGCGCGCCCGTGGCTCTGTCCCAGACAACCACCGTTTCCCGCTGATTGGCGACGCCTATACCGTAAACGTCCCTCAAATCGACGTCGCTCTCGGCAAGAACTTCGCTCAAAGCTCCGTACTGCGCTCCCCAGAGCTGCACGGCGTCGGTTTCAACCCAGCCAGAACGCGGATAGGTAAGCGAAAATCCGCGCCCCGCACTTGCGATTATCCTTCCGCCTTCCGCGTCGTAAATAACTGCCTTCGCGCTAGTCGTACCTTCGTCCAGAGCGATTATGTAGCGCATAACCATTCCCCCCACGAAAAAAATCAAACGTTCAGCAGAATTTCGAGCCCGCTTATCCTGCCGTAATCCTTCGCGTAAAATCCTTCCAGTATCCGCAGAAACTTCTTGCATTCTTCGTCCGAGAATCTGCCGTAATCCCCGTAGCTCAAACCCGCAAGCCTCCTCCCGACGTAAAATATCCCTTCGCCCGAACCGACAGAACCAAGACTTTCCCGCAGAGGGAGAACGCCGTTGATTTCGCCGACCTCGTAGAGAAACAAAGACAACGCATAGTAGGGCGAGGACTTGTATTTCATAGCCGTCATAAACTTCAGAAAGCTCCCGAAAAGCTCTCCGTAAGAGCCGCCGAGAGAGGTTTCGTCACGGGAAAGAAACCACGCGCCCGCTCCCGCCGCGTAAAACGAAGCCACGTCCTCCGTTACCGAGAAAAATCCGTCCTTCTGCGTACAGCCCGTTACCGAGCCGCCTGCGGACGTAAGTTCGTAAAGCCCGTAATTGAACATCTGCGCGGCGTATTTAAGCTTGGAGGTCTTGTTCCTTACCCCGCGCGCGGACGCCGTTATCTTTCCTTCGTCGGGCGAAAAAAGCGTGAGAATCCTGTCGCTCTCTTTATAATCGACCGTTCTTATCACTATTGCGTCGGTTATAATCATCTTCGGACGAGCCTCCTAAACTTCGGTAAAGACAATAGTAAGATATGTTGCCCGTTTCCTTGAAAAGCTCCCAAGCCAAATCCTTTGCGCTCCTCATAGTCGTTCCTCCTTGACCGTATATCGTTAAGGTGCGGAAAAAATCGGAAACTATACGGAAAAAGACAATTATTTCCCGCTTCGGGAGAGCCTGATTCTTTATTCGCAATCCGTTTCTTGTCTCTGTTCGCTCTTCGCTATTCGTTATTTAGCTATTCTTCAAGCTCCTCTTTCTTGTCGTAGCCTATGTCCTTCAGAAGATAATCGCTGTTCCTCCAGTCTTCCTTGACCTTTATCCACAGAGAAAGATATACCCGACAGCCCAAAAGCTTTTCGATTCCCTGACGGGCGTGAGTCCCTATCTCCTTCAAGGTCTGTCCGCGCTTACCGATTATTATGGGCTTGTGCGAAGCCTTCTCGACGATTATGTTCGCGTCGACGTCCCACAGCCGCCGCCTCGGATCGTATTCCATTTTATTGAGCTGTACGCCCGTTCCGTGAGGTACCTCTTCGTCAAGAGCAAGCAGAATCTTCTCTCTTATTATCTCGCAGACGATAAACCTCTGGCTCCTGTCCGTTACGTCGTCTTCGTCGAAATAAAACACGTCGTCGGTCATAAAACGCTTCAGATATTCCCGAAGCTCGCGGACGTTTCTGTTCCTCTTGGCCGAAACCGCCCAGACGCTCTCCAGACCTTCCACGGAATTGAGCTTGGCAAGCTCGGGCATAAGCTTCTCGGGTTGGGAAATGTCCGTCTTGGAAATTACCGCGACGGTCGGAATTCCGCCCGATATATGCTTCCTCAGAAGCTCGATGTCGTCGTCCTTTATTCCGTTATGACCGTCGATAACCACCAGAATGCAGTTTACGTCCCGAACAGCCGAAACTATGCTCCTAGCCATAAAATCGCCGAGCTTGTTGCTCACGCGGAGAGAACCGGGCGTGTCCACGAATATCATCTGCACGTCGCCTTCCGTGAAAATCCCCAGAATCTTGTTCCTCGTCGTCTGCGGCTTGGGCGAAACTATCGAAATCTTCTGCTCGATTATGCTGTTCAGAAGAGAGGATTTACCCGCGTTGGCCTTGCCCACTATCGCGATATAACCGGATTTTAAATTCCTGCGAGCGGGGTTTTCGACGGGATTTTCGGGACTTTCTTCGTCGTCGTCAAAATCGTCGCTATCGGAATCTTCATCATCGAAAGAATCGTCGTCGGAAAATTCGGGGAATTCGGAGGAATCTTCGGGACTTTCATCGGATTTGGATTCGCAGAGGGAAGATTTATCGCTTTTACAGGCAGAAGAATCGGAGGAATCGTCGGAATCGCGGCTTATTTCGAGATCGCGGAGAATGCTCTCGGCAAGAGATTCCATCTCCGTGCGGTCGGATTCTTCGATATGGTCGTAACCCATTAAATGAAGAAATCCGTGCAGGGACAGAAACGCAAGCTCCCTTTCGTAAGAATGTCCGTACTCCAGAGCCTGCTTACGAACCATATCGCGGCATATAACTATCTCGCCCAGAAGAATACAGCCCGTTTCGGGATTTACGTCGGCGGAATAGTCCTTCTTGTCGAGAACTTTCCCCTTTATTCCGTCAAGAGCGGGAAAACTCAATACGTCGGTTACACGGTCTACGTTCCGCTCCTCGGCGTTGATTTCCCTTATAGCATCTCTGCCGACGAAGGATATCTCTACCTCCAGATCCTCCTTCTGCGAAAGCTTCTCCGCCGCGTGAGTCAATACCTTCTTTATCAGCTCTTTGTCTTCTTTTCCTATATATCTCGTGTCAAGTTTCAGCATTCTTTCCTCTTACCCGGGCAAATACCCGTCGTCGCTTCTATTCCTTCTTAACCTTTTCTTCGGGGAAATACCCCCGCCATTTTCTTCGGGAAAATATCCGCATTATCGGATTTAATTCTTATTATCGGCTTTAATCCTTATTAACCGCTATCGGATTTAGTCCTTATTACAGGCTTTAGTCCTTATTATCGGTTCGGTCCTTCTTAACCGCGTTCTGCTCGGGATACTTAACCCTGTCGTGTTCGATTCCTATATACGTCGTTACTATCGTTTCCTTTATTATGTCGAGCTGCTTCATCGTTACGTCGCAGTCGGTGAACTGTCCTTGCTCGAACCTCTGCCGTACGAGCTTCTCAACTATCTCGTTGGCTCTCGACTTGTCGTTGTTTGCCCTCAAAGCCGCTTCGCAAGCGTCGCAAATCATTATTATCGCGCTTATACGGCTGCTGGGCTTGGGACCGTCGTAACTGTAAGAGGTCATATCCACCTCGCCGCCCTCCGTAATCCTGTTCGCCTTATGATAGAAAAACATAATCGGAAGCGTTCCGTGATGCTCGGCGATAACCTTCTGTATCTCTATCGGAAGTCGATACTCCTTGGCAAGCGCGATCCCTTTGGTTACGTGAGTCTTTATTATCCTCACCGACGCCTCGGGCGAAAGACTGTCGTGCGGATTCTCCCCGCCCATCTGATTCTCGCTGAAAAACTTGGGCGCGGCAAGCTTACCTATATCGTGATAATATCCCGCCGCTCTCGCAAGAAAGACGTCCTCTCCTATCGCAGCGGCACAGGCTTCCGCGTAATTGGCGAGCAGAAGACTGTGGTTGAAGGTTCCTATCGCGTCCCGCCGCAATCTCTTCATCAAAGGTCGGTTCGCAGAGGCTATTTCGGCAAGCCGGAAATCCGAAACGAGATTGAAGAGCCACTCGAAGGTCGGTACGAGAAGCATAAACAAGGCTATGTCTATCGCCCCCGAAAGAAGCGAAAACAGGCATATCTGAAGCATTCCGTCGGGTATGGCTCCGACGTTTACGAAAAGAATCGAGACCGACGCCCCTATAAGCAGCGAAAACAATCCGAGCTTTACAGCCGTAACTATATACTGAATCCTCCTCGTACAGCGGCTTATCCAGGACGAAGCAAGTATTCCCGTGGCTATACCCGCGAAAAGAGAAAAGTACATTCTCGTCGCGTCGCCCGAAAATCGCATTTCGTTGATGAAAAAGATAAGAAGAACCGTGAAATTCGCGTAGAAACTGCACCTCGGATTTATCAGAAGAGCGATAACCAGGGCGCATACCGCAAAAGGCGCGCAATATATTCCGTAGTCGGAAGAAATCACGCTCGCAAAACAGAATTCAAGCGCAAGACTTACGGTCATAACCGTATACATAGCCGCTATCTTCCTCTTCTCCGCAAGCAGGGAACGCTCGCTCGACCACAGATATACGTCGAATATTACGCAGGGCATCGCGATCAGCGCGAGAAACGCCACGAAATCCCATACGTTCGCGCCTTCGAGCGACCTGAAATATACGAGATAACTCATAGCCCCCGCAAGAACGAAGAAAACGATCGTCATAAGAACCATCGTCCCTACGCCCCTGAAAGCCCTCTCTCTGTCTATAAAGGTTTCGTCTGTCAAAACCTGCCTCCTTTCGTTCGGGTCAATCCGCGTATTACCGCCGACTCGGGTTTATCAGCTACCCTCGACGGAACGTTAAGACAATCGCAGAAAAACTCGCCTATACCGTAAATGTTGGCGCAACCGCCCGTTAAAAATACGCCCGAATTCCTTATCTGCCCGAAAGCCTCGCCCTTCAATGAATTGAAAAGACTGTTGACCGCAAGCACGATAAGCTCCGTAACCGAGCAGACTCCTTCAAAAAAGTCGCGCGCGCTTACCCGCGTCGAAACGGGCTCGTTTTTCTTAGCGGACACCCCGGAAATTATTATGCTCGAAGCGTCCTTCTTATCGAGGCTTACGCACCTTTTCTTTATGTCCTCCGCCTGCTCCGTCGTAACCGATATTCCGAAATTACCGAAAACCACTTCCCGAACGGCAGAGTCTATATGCTTTCCGCCGACGAAAAGACTGCAGCCGTCAACCGCCGCTCCGTCGTGAACCGCGGTTATCTCGGTCTTGTCCCTGCCTATGTCCACAACCATTCCGCTCTGTACTCCGAATTGCTCCGAAATCGCTCCGAACGCCGCAAGCCCGCTCTCCGCAAACCTTATCGGCTGAATTCCCGCTTCGGCAAAAACCCGCTCGTACCGCGCGACTTCGTCGTGGTCGATCCCGTTCATAAGAGCTACCGTCGCCATAATCTCCGGCTCGCGGCTCGCCTGCGAAAGATACCGGCGGCAAACGGCGTTGACCAGCCGCACCGCGTTCCTTTCGTCCGCAATCACCCCGCCGGCTACCGGACGTATGAATCTGTAATTCTGCCTGTGCGCCGCAAAAGCTCGAGCCGCTTCCGCTCCGCAGAGAATACTTTCGCTCCCCAAGGGCTGCGCGACTATCGACGGCTCGACCGCCGGTACCGACGCCCCGGAAAGCGCAACTCTTATACTGTCCGCGCCTAAATCGACTGCAAGTTCGTATGATCTCATAATACACCAAATTTCAGTTCAGTCAGCCGCCTTCTGCATTCCGGCGGCAGTATCGCTCTATCCGCAGCCGTTTTCAAACAAGTCTGCAAACGCGTTTTCATTGCTTTTTCCGTTCTCAAAGAGAAAGCTCGTCGGTAGATTTCCGCACCTTCAAAGAGCCTTGGCTCGGATTATTGCCTTTCGGATTCTTCAGGGAAAGTCTTATCGTTCGTTTCCAGACTATTCGGGAAAATATCGGACTACGATTCTCCGAGGAAAGTCTAAGCTGCGATTCTCAAAAAGAAGGCTCGTTTTTCGTTTCAAGAATCTTTAGGGAAAATCCGATTATTCGCTTTCGGATTCTTCGAGGAAGATTTTAAGCTCCGAGCCGAGCCTTTCGGTCGGAAGCCCCATTACGTTGTCGTAGCTCCCGTCAATCCTCTCGACGAAACCGCTGTCCTGCACTCCGTAGCCGCCCGCTTTATCGAAGGGCGAACCCGTATCTATATAATCCGAAATCTCCTTCTCCGAAAGAACGCGGAAGGTCACTTCGCTCGTTTCGACGAAAGTACGGACCTCGTCGCCCCTCTTCAGACATACGCCCGTATAGACCGTATGCGTATTCCCCGAAAGCCCGCCGAGCATAACTTCGGCTTCCTCCCGAGAATGCGGCTTCCCGAGAATCCTCCCGCCGAAATAAACTATCGTATCCGCCGTTATAATCAAGGCGTCGTCGTATTCCTTTCCGCAGAAATAACCCATCTTCTGCAAAGCGACCTCCTTCACCGCAAGCTCGGGTCGGGATTCGCCGCAATGCTCGTCCGCCTTCGAGGCTATCGTTTCGTCAACGCGGATTACCTTCCCTATAAGCTCCCTCCGCCGAGGAGAAAGCGAACCGAGAATCACCTTCATTAAAGTTTCTCCGGCTCGGGATAGTCGATCCCGAAGGTTTCCGCCGTTACGACGGTCATTACCTGATCCTCGAGAGGCATATCGTTCCTTCCCGTGGGGACGCAGGCTATCGCGTCGATTACGTCCATTCCTTCGATTACCTTTCCGAACGCAGCGTACGCTCCGTCAAGATGAGGCGCGTCCTCGTGCATAATGAAAAACTGACTGCCCGCACTGTCGGGCATAGCCGTTCTCGCCATACTTATAACGCCGGCAGTATGACGAAGCCTGTTGTCGAATCCGTTCATTCCGAATTCTCCCCTTATCCGGTATCCGCAGCCCCCTATGCCCGTTCCCATAGGATCGCCGCCCTGTATCATAAAGCCTCTTATTACTCTGTGGAACTTCAGACCGTTGTAAAAGCCTTTGTTTACCAGCGAAAGAAAGTTGTTGACGGTATTGGGCGCGATTTCGGGATAAAGCTCGATTACGACGGTTCCGCCTTTTTTCATTGTTACGGTTACTAACGGATTGCGCTTTTCGTTGATATTGAACATTCTGTCATTTTGCTCCTGATTTTCATTTCCGCAAATTTCGCGGCGCGCGGAAGAAGTACACTTCCGCATTTAGTCAATTATACTACTTTTCTCACGCGATTGCAAGGCAATAGGGCTTTTTTTACCGATATTTTCCTCTTTCCGAGAATCGGAACGGATTTTCTCGCTCTTTTTTCGGAATCGGAATGAAAATCCGCGGGAGAATTACTCGGATTTTTCGGAATCGGAACGAAAATCAGGGGGAAAATTACTGGGAGTTCGACTTATAAGAATCGGGGATATTTCGATTTACTCGGCTTCCCTTAAAACGGGGAAACCGCCTTGGCTTATCGCCGAGAAATCCCAGACCGTTTCGCTCCAACCGAGATTGCTTTCGAGAAAATCGACCGAAAGGACATCGAAAAGCGCGGCTCCTTCGTTTTCATTCAAATCGAGAGAGTCTTCGCCGACCTTTATCGAAACCTCGGGAAGCTTATAAGCGGCGCAGTTTCCGGAATAATCGCTCTCAGCCGAGTCGCCGATGAGATTGCCGACAAAGCAGCCGATAAAAGAATCGGCGGGACTTATCGCGACTTCGTAAGAATAAACGTGAGAAAAACAAGCGGAGAGCTTCACGCCCTTCCGGAGATAACCGACAAGCCCGCCCGCGTAAACCTTTATCGGCGCGCCCGAAACGGAAATCTTACCCGCAGCGGAATAGCTTTCTTCGAGCAGTACCGAGGATTCGTAGGAAACGGCGGCACCCAAAAGACCGCCTGCCGAAACTATCCCCAAAGAGCTTTCCGCGGATATATCCGCAAAAGAATACGACCTCTTTACGCTGACGGAAACGGCGTAACCGACTATTCCGCCCGCAACCGAAACGAGAGTTTCCGCGCCCGAAGAGGCCTTCCCGGAAGAATTCACGCTTCCGCGCGCGACGCAGCCCTCTACGCTCATCGCTCCGTCCGCAAAGACCGCCTGTCCGATTATTCCGCCGGCGTAGGCATAGCTTCCTCCGCTTGCAGCCGTTATCTCCCCGTCCGATCGGCTCCGCAAAACCTTCACGGCTCCTATCGCGGCTCCGATTATTCCGCCCGAAACCACCGGCCTTTTACCGCTCTCAGCCTCCACTTTTCCTTCGGAACGGCAGTTCTCCGCATAGCCGCGGCTCCCGAAAGTTACCTTTCCCGAAACCTCGGTGAAATTCGCACAGCCGACAATTCCGCCGGCGTAAAGAGGCGAAACTCCTTCGGGCGAAAGAGCCTTCACGTTTCCGACGAAATCGCCTCGGCTTATCAGTCCGCAGCTGTATCCGACGACTCCGCCGACGTAGCCGCTACCGCTGCCAGAGCGAGCCGAAACCGAAGATTCCGCCGAAAATCCCGTCATCTCGGAGGCTTTGAGTCCGCCGAAAATCCCCCCGACGAAGGCCGCGCCGCCCGAAATACAGTCGATTTCGCTCCCTTCGACCTTCAAGTCGCTCAGAACCGAACCCTCGGATACGAGCCCGCCTATTCCGCCCGCATAAAGCAGCTTTCCGTCGGAGTTAATCCGTATTGCACACTCGGCTGTAAGACCGGACGCCGTGAGAGCTTCGGCTCTCCCGAAAAACGCGCCCGCATAGACCGTCGTAAACGCGGCAGAATCGGGAGTTACGTCGAAAGAGGCGCGAATCGTAAGATTTCTTATTTCGCCGCCGCTTACGAAACCGAAAAGACCAAGCTCGAGAGTATGCTTGTAGCCGCCGATATAACCGCAATCGCCCTCAGCCGAAAGCCCCGTTATAACGCAGCCCGCACCCTCTAAAACACCCGAAAATCCGACCGCTCCTCCGCATATCGGCGTCCATTCATAATCCGAAAGGTCGATATTCCGCCTCAGAACGTAACTTCCGCTCGGCTCGTTCCTTATCGCGGACAACTCCTCGGCGGTCCGCACGCTCGTGTAGCCCGAAAATTCGTCGCGGCAAAGAGCGTATACCGTCAGATCGGCGGCGGGCATCACGAATTCGTAGACCGTATCCGCCGAAACCGTCCGTCCTCCGACTCGCCAGCCCAGAAACGTATAACCGCCGTCCAAAGCGGCTTCGAGCCTTATATCGTCGCCTTCGTAGGTCGTAAGCTCGTCGATATTGGTCGTTATTCCTTCGCCCGCAATCACCGTAAGCACGTAGCCCTTCGCAAAACGAGCGAGAAGCCTGGTTTCGCCCCTGACCGTATAGGTTATCTCCTCCTTATCCGAAAAGAATACTCCGTTTTCGAACCAGCCCGCAAATCGGAAACCCTCGTGGCTCACAGCGCGGAGATTTACTTCGTCGCCGAACACGCAGCTTCCCGAAAAATCCCCTTCAACCTCTCCGCCGTCCGTGCTTTCAACCGAAAAACCGTACCTTATCGCAACGAAACGAGCCTCGAAACGCCTGTCAGAATCAAGAACGAACGAGAATTCCGCATCACCGGAAACCAACGCCTCTCCTTCGTACCAGCCAAGAAATTCGTAATGCTCGGGAACGGCCGTATAAACCGTAACCATCGCGCCCGAAACGTATTCGCCCGCTCCGTAGGGTTCGGTCAAATCCGAATCAAGAACCAGAACCGCACGCTTGCTGAAAACCGCGCGAAGATTGAGATTGCCTTCGACTATGAACGTGTACTCGGATTGCCCGCTTACCAAATCGTCCCCGGAATACCAGCCAACGAATATCGCGTTATCGTCGGGAAAAGCCCGAACCGTCGCAAGATCGCCGCCGTTGAATACGCCGCCGCCCGTTACACTCCCGCCTTCGCCCGCGGTTACGGTAACCCTGAATTCTCCGTTGCACGCGGCTAAACTCAGAACAGCCGAAATCATCAGTATTATCAATATCGCCCTTTTCATTTGCGCCACCTCGCGATGTTTTTTATTCTGTCGTGTTATTTTATTATAGTATATCTTCCTCCTTTTGTCAACCGGCACGCTTTCTTTCGAGAACCAGCGTGACGCTGGACCCATTAGCTTCGCGACGTCCAAATAATTCCGGAAATCCGAATTAGCAGACCGCATAGCGTGACGCTTCCACTTTCTTTCGAGAAAGTGGAGCAAAGAACTTCATTGGCTTCGCGGAATCTCAGATTCTTCTTCGTAGGAAAAGTCGTTCGCCGAATTTACTTTCAAACGACCGAATCGTGAAGTTCGGGCGAATCTGTTTTCTATAAAGAGAGAATTTCTATGGTCGGGCGAAGCTATCGGTGTTTTTCGCCGAAGCCTTTTTACAAAAAGGCTGGAAAAAGACCGATGTGGGTACACCGGTCTTTTATAGGAATAACGTAACTTATATTACGGATATAAGTTCTTGAATTTATCGGATTTATCCTTCGTTAAGCTGCCCGTTTATTTTCAGTTAAGCAGCCTTCTGACCTTCGAGAAGAGCCTTCTTAGCGTCGGAAACCTTCTGATCCGCCTTCTGTATAGCGGCAAGGAATCTTTCTTCGTACTGAGCAAGAATACCGTTCTTCGCGTCGGTTATATCCTTTTCGACCCGCCTGAGAAGAGCGTCTACGTCGATGTTCTTGCAGAGTTCCTTCTGATATTCGTCAAGCTTGGCGTAGGTCTTGTTTATCTCGACGATGATTTCGTCAATCTTTTCCTTGATAGCCGAAACTACTTCTTCCGACCAGTTGACGCCGCCGACGATTATTACTACCGAGTCGCAGACCTTATCGAGGAACTGTTCTTCGAAAGCGCGGAGAGTGTTTACGCTCGCTTCGAGAGTTCCCATAGCTACGTTGAAGGCAAGCTTCTTCGCCTGAAGAGCGATATCGTCGATTGCGGAGATAGCCGTCTTGATTTCTTCGTAATAACGGAACTTGAATTCCATATCCTTGAACTTGTAGTACTCTTCTTCGATGGATACGAGAGCGAAATGAGCCCTTTCGAGTACATCAACCTGAAGGAGAGTAACGAGCTCCTTATCGGTCATAGCCTCAAGCTCTTCCTGCGTCTTTTCGGGATGAGCCTTGAGCGCAAGCTTTACGAGCTGGTTGTGAGTAAGCTTCTGAACCTTTTCTACGGTAACGTTATAAGTATCCTTAAGCTTCTTCATAGCCTTGTCGAAACTCTTTTCGATATTGGCTTCGAACTGAGCGTTGCCGGTGGATACGTTGAGCTGAAGAGTCTTGTCTTCGCCGTTCTCTTCCGTAACGTATTTAAGCTCTACGAGAAGGTCGGCAATCCTCACCGTAACCAGATCGAGATCCTTTCCGACGAGATCTTCGTCCTGAAGAAGAATCTTACCGTCGTCGTTGGTTCCGTTGATCGCAAGAACCTCGTTCTTACCGTTGACTACAAGCTCGATGGACGGGTTGATGCTCATCGTAACGTAAGCAAGCTCTCTTTCGTCAACCCGATTTCCGCAGGCAACCATCACCATCGTTCCCGCACACAGAATGAGCGCGACGGCAAGACACATAAACAATGCTTTCTTATTCATAAATTTTCCTCCTATCGGCACGGACAAACGCTTCGTGAAAAACGGATTTGTCTGAATTTTCACTTTATTACGCTCCGTTTGCCTTTTCTTGCCATAATTCTACCATAAAAAATACATTCTGTCAACGACAAATTTGCTATTTTTATCAATTTTTTATAAAAAATCACCTTATTTTCGCAAAATTTTGCTTTTGATTTTTAATACTGTAAAGCAAGTTGGCAGTTTTGTGTTTTTATATCACAAAGTTATCACTTTGGATTTCACACTTGCGATTCGCCCGTCGGAGAGATTTCGAAAGCGGGACGGGGAACGGGCTATTCGGACTTATCGTCGGAATCGTCTTTTTTGCGCCGAGAGGGCGCGACGAGCAGCAGAACAGCCGCAACCGACGGAAGAATCGTCGCTCCCGAAAGCTCGTTTCCGCAACTTCCGCAGCTTCCGCAGCCGTTACAGCCGCCGCAGCCTCCGCAGCCTTGATTGTCGTCGGGATTATTCGGATCGTCGGGATTGTTGGGGTTGTCGGGATTTTTCTCGAAAACAGCCACGAGATAGAGGTCGCTTTTCACGCCCGAAAGCTTCGAAACGTAATCCTCCGAACCGACTATCCGCCAGCCGAGAAAAGTATAGCCCTTCTTTACGGGAGAAATCAGCTCCGCCTCGTCGAAATAGGTGATAAACGAGGGGTTGGAGCCGCTTTCGTAGGAGCCGCCCGAAAGGTCGTAGCTTATCGCAAAGGTTCTGACCGACGCGTAAGCCGAAAGAGTCATATTTTCGGTGAGGACGATAACGTATTCTCCGCTCGCGCGCCTTCCGACATCGAGAAGCTTTCCGTTTTCGCCGGTAAGCACGGGAATCCCGTCGTAACCTTCGGCGGCGGTAAGCGTGAGGATAAGCCGCGTATAGCGTTGAAATTCGTATTCGCCGAGCATTTCCTTCCCGCCCTCCGAAATCGAAACCTCGTCCGCCGCGTCGACCGTGAGAGTTACCGTACCCGCGAAACCGATTACGTCGATGAATCCGTCCTCGTCGGGAGTAAGAACGCACCTGAAATCCTCGCCGGCGGAAGCTACGTTTTCGAGCCGCTTTCCGTTATAGTAAAGTCCGCTGAAATCGAATCCGCCCGTTACAACCGCAGTCAGAACGGCGGGATAGTTCTTCGCAAGAAACAAAACTCCGTCCTCGCTGTCGTCGATTTCTCCGTAATTTATCGTAACGCCCGCGCTCGTTACCTCAAGACGAACGAGCTTCTCGACAGTTACGAAAAGGTTGATTTTTATCTCGCCGAAACCGAGAACAGCCGTATTTTCGTCGCGATTGGTGCGGATAACGAGATTTTCTTCAAAAACGTAGCCCTGTTTTCGGTGGTCCTTTCCGTAATTTTCGATACCTTCGACCTCGGTGCGTATCTGCGTTATTCCGTAACCCTCGGAAAGACGGGAGCTTATACCGAGTTTATCGAAAAAGGCAAGCTCGCCGCGGACGGAAACTTCGCCTACGCCTTCGACCACCGCAAAAAGCTCTTCGCCCGAAACCGAAGCCTCCTTACCGTTAACGAAAAGGGCTACTTTGTCGGTAAAAGACCGCAGCAGACGGAGATTCCGCGAGGGAGAGGAGTATTCCGCGGAAAAGGTCGCGACACTCTCGTTCTTATCGGAAAAAGCAGCCTGCCCGACGAAAATATCCCACCGCGACGCGCTGAAATCGACTTCTATAAGAGTAAGGGCGTTATCCGCCGAAAGAGCGTCCTTCGCCGAAATCCTGTCGTTTCCTCTCACCGCATAAAACCGACCTATCGGCAAAACGAGAGTCCCGTCCGTCCCCGCCGGGAGAGAGAAAACCGCGCCGTTACTGCCTTCGGAGGAAAGAACCTCGGAGACGCTCCCGTCCGCGGAAATAAACCCGAACGAGAATTCTCCGCTCTCTACGCGTAAGGTATCCGTCGCGGTAAGAATACGGAAGCTTACTACGGCGTTCTTGTCGTTGGCTTTGTTGATTTCGCGGAAGCTTATCTTTATCCGTATAAGAAAATTACCGTCGGCGTCGATAGTTACGGTTTGTTCTGGTCTGAGCCGCACGGTCTTGGTTCCGGTCGATTCCGCGTAGGCGTAAACTCCTCCGTCGAGAGAGAGCGAAAAATCCTGCGCGGCGGCTTTACCCGCGGTCGGAAGCCCCAGCGCGAAAAAGCAGGTCAGAACGACTATAAAAGCCGCTAAGATATATCTCGGATTCCTTTTCATTTCTTCCCCTTTCCTTTTTTTGTTTTTTCGCGGCAAAGACTTTCCCTCATCAAAAATCTTCGCCCGCTTCTTTATGATATAATGCCAAATTCACGCGGATTTGTCAAGTCTTTTGAAGCACAGCGGATTTTCGGGAAGGACAGAAGGCGTTTCGGGGAGGAAAAGCCTCGTTTCCGCAAATAAAAAAGGACGGCAGAAAACCGTCCTTTAATATTAAATGGTATCTATCCGCAAGTGCGGAACCGCGCATTATCAGCAAATATTAAATCGCACATTATACGCGGATGCGGATTTGGGTTCGGCGGAAAAATCCGGGATTACATAACGTCGTTAACGTAAAGAGGATACTTGGCGGTAAGAGCAAGAACTCTCGCGTTGCAGCGTTCCTTAGCCTCTTCTCTGTTCTTGATGAGGTCGGCTATTACTTCGCCGATAACGACCATATCTTCTTCCTTCATTCCTCTCGAGGTTACGCTGGGCGTTCCGATTCTTATGCCGCTGGTAACGTTGGGGCTGAGAGTATCGAACGGAATACCGTTCTTGTTGGCGGTGATGTGAACTTCGTCGAGAAGATGCTCGAGTTCCTTTCCGGTCATTCCCGTCGAGGAAAGATCGACCAGCATAAGATGATTGTCCGTACCGTTGCTGACGAGCTTCACGCCGTTGTTCATAAGGGTTTCCGCAAGCTTTGCCGCATTTGCCTTGACCTGACGCATATAGACCTTGAAATCGTCGGAAAGAGCTTCCTTGAAGCAGACTGCCTTCGCACCGATTATGTGCATAAGAGGACCGCCCTGAATGCCCGGGAATACGGCCTTGTCGATAGCCTTCGCGTACTGCTCCTTACAGAGAATCATACCGCCTCGCGGACCTCTCAGAGTCTTGTGAGTGGTGGTGGTTACCACGTCGGCGTAAGGAACGGGACTCATATGAAGGCCCGCCGCAACGAGACCGGCGATGTGCGCCATATCGACCATAAGCAAAGCTCCGCATTCATCGGCGATTTCTCTGAACTTCTTGAAGTTTATCTCTCTCGGATACGCGCTCGCGCCCGCAACGATGAGCTTGGGCTTGCTTTCGAGAGCTATCTTCCTCAGCTCGTCGTAATCGATTCTGCAATCCACGGGACTTACGCCGTAGGGAACGATATTGAAATACTTACCGGAAATATTGACCTTGCTTCCGTGGGTAAGATGTCCGCCGTGAGCAAGATTCATTCCGAGAATCGTGTCGCCCGGCTGAAGCAGAGCAAAGTAGACCGAAAGGTTAGCCTGCGCGCCCGAGTGAGGCTGAACGTTGGCGTGTTCCGCTCCGAAAAGCTCGCACGCGCGCTTCCTCGCAAGTTCCTCCGTCATATCTACGTACTGGCAGCCGCCGTAATATCTCTTTCCCGGATAACCTTCGGCGTACTTGTTGGTCAGATGACTTCCCATCGCCGCCATAACCGCGGGGGATACGAAGTTTTCGCTCGCGATAAGCTCTATATTGCTGCGCTGTCTTTCGAGTTCGAGAACGTAGGTCTCGTATACCTCGGGGTCTGTCTTTTTGATCGTGGTTAAATCAATCATTTCAATCAATCTCCTGTTTATTTTATGGTCCGCCCGGCGGACGTAATTATATATCTCTTTTTTCGGCAAAAAACAACCGTCAGCCGATAAAGTCCGAAAGACTCTTCAGCAAATCCTTTTCGGAACGGTAGCCTTCTATCCTTTCGTAGACCTTGGCCTTGTCGATAAGGCAGACGGTCGGAACGGCTTTTACTCCGAGAACCATAAGAAGCCCTTTGTTGTCGTCGATGAACATAGCCCCGCAGGAAAAACCGCCGCGGTATCTGTCCGGCTCGGCAAGACTCCTTTCGCGGAAATATTCCTCGGCTCTGTCAAAAGCCCGCTCGGCGTTGCCGCTCATCAGTCTCGATTCCGCAGACCAGTCCGCGTAAAAATAAATCGCGACCTTTTCGTTGTTGTTGGCTTCGGACCTGAAATCCGCAAGTTCGAATTCTCTCATCGGAACCTCTTTCCTATCTTAAAAATCAGTCGGCTCGTCCGGCTTTTCTTCCTTATCGGACGGAGAGGAAACTATCCGCACCTGCGGCTTCCTCGAAAAAACCTTCTTTTCCAGTATCCGCAGAACGACGCAGCCTATCCCTATACCTCCGAAAAGCGACAAGAGCGCGACAAGCTCGTTTTTACTCGAGAAATAAACCGCCGCAAACGGAATAAGCCCCAGAGCAAGCGGAAGCGCGTACGCCGCAAGCGACATCTTCGCTACTCCGCCTTCGGGAATCTCGATTTCTACTCGGTCGCCCGCCTTCAAGCCCTCGCCGACGGGAACGTCAAAGTCTATATGCGGCTCCTCGGGCTTCATTCCGCAAGCCCGACAACTTCCGCAGGCAGACCTCCTGTTTACTCTCACGGTAGCCCTGCCCTTTCCGATTCCGATAATCTCTCCCGTTTCTTTCATTTCGCCGAAGTTACCCGTTGTCCTTAATTATCCTTTGTCCTTTATCGGTCCTTCCCGTTCTCGTCCTTGTCCTTTCCGTAGTCGTGGTACATAAGATAAAGCTCGCGAAGCTGCTTCTCGTCCACCTCGGCGGGCGCCTGAGTCATCATACAGCTTGCGTTCTGTATCTTCGGGAAGGCAATAACGTCCTTTATGTTGTCCGTTTCGAGAAGAAGCATCATCAGCCTATCGAATCCGAAAGCCAGTCCTCCGTGCGGAGGCGTTCCGAACCTGAAGGCATCTACGAAGAAACCGAATCTCTCCTGAATCTGTTCGTCGGTCATTCCTATCGCCTCGAACATAAGCTTCTGAATCTCTCTGTCGTATATCCTCAGGCTGCCGCCGCCCGCTTCCTCGCCGTTTATAACGAGGTCGTAAGCCTTGGCTCTCGCTCTTGCGGGATCGGTCGTTATAAGACCTAAATCCTCGTCCTTGGGACTTGTGAAGGGATGGTGCTTGGCGACGAATCTGCGTTCTTCCTCGTCGTACTCGAACATCGGGAAGTCGGTAACCCACGTTATCGCATAGACGCCCTTGGGTATCATTCCGAACTTCCTCGCAAGCTCGAGCCTCAAGGCTCCTATCGCGGTCAAAGCACGCTCCTCGTCGGTATCGGCAACCGTAAACAGAACGTCGCCCTTCTCTATTCCCGAAACCGCGACTATCTTTTCAACCGTTTCGGGCGAGAGCTTATTCGCGTAGCTGCTCCTGACCGTACCGTCGGCTCCCAGAGCGTACCACATAAGTCCTTTAGCCTTGTAAGTCTTTACGCATTCCGCAAGCTTATCGAATTCCTTACGGCTGACTTCCTTCTCCCTGCCTTTAAGAAGAATGCTCTTGACTCTTCCGCCGGCTTCCGTATTCGAATCGAAGGGCGCGAACCCGCTTCCTCTCACGGCGTCGGTCATATCGAAAATCTCCATTCCGAAACGAAGGTCTGGCTTGTCGCTTCCGAATCTCGACATTGCGTCGGCATAGGTCATCTTTGCAAACGGATGAGGAAGGTCTATGCCCTTTATCTCCCTGAAAAGCCTCAGAATAAGCCCTTCCGTCATATCCATAACGTCGTTTTCGCTTTCCACGAAACTCATCTCTATATCCACCTGAGTGAATTCGGGCTGACGATTGGCTCTGAGGTCCTCGTCGCGGAAGCATTTCACTATCTGATAATATCTGTCCGTTCCGCCTATCATAAGCAGCTGCTTATAAAGCTGCGGCGACTGCGGAAGAGCGTAATAACAACCCGGATGAACGCGGCTCGGGACGAGATAGTCCCTCGCGCCTTCGGGAGTGGACTTCCCGAGGAAGGGCGTTTCCACCTCGATAAATCCGTTCTCCGAAAGATAAGACCTTATCGTATGCGCCGCCTTCGACCGCATAAGAAGATTCCTCTGCATCTCAGCTCTACGAAGATCGAGATATCTGTACTTCAGCCGAAGAAGCTCGCCCGCAGTCGTATCCCCTACAACGAACGGAAGAGTATCCGCTTCGGAAAGAATTCTCAGTTCGTCGGCAACTACTTCTATCTCGCCCGTCTTCATATTGGGATTGACGTTATCCCCTACTCTGTGCCTGACCTTGCCTCTTACCGCAAGAACGTATTCCATCTTTATTCCCGAAGCCTTTTCGAAAAGCTCCTTGTCGGTCAGATCCACGTCGAAAACGACCTGCACTATTCCCGTCCTGTCCCGAAGCTGTACGAAAATCAGCCCTCCGAGATCCCTTCTACGGTTAGCCCAGCCCATAATCGTTACTTCTCTGCCCGTATCGGCTCCGCTAAGTTCCCCGCACATATCCGTGCGTTTCATTCCTTTCAAAAATTCTGCCATATTCCTTCTCCGTGCGGCGGCTTTTTAAGGCTGCGCCGCGCAAGGCTCCTCCGGCGCGGTCAGAAATCCGCACGCCGTTATTATAACCTCTTCGCCTTTATCCTTTACGCCCGTAACCAGAACCTTATCGTATTTCTTCTGCTTTTCGGGCGTGACTATACGGACGGATACGACCTTACCGAGAGCTTCGTAGTATCCCCTCGCCTCGGTAAGACTCCGCCCCGCAAAATCTTCTCCTTTCATCAGACGACCATAACGTCCTTCTCTTTTTCCTTGGTGAGCTTTTCTATAAGCTCGATATGCTTGTTTATGCTCTTGTCTACTTCCTTTTCGCAATCGGCAACCGCGTCTTCGCTCAAGGTCTTGTCCGTCTTGAACTTCTTCAGCTTGTCCATAGCGTCGCGGCGTTCGTTCCTTACGACTACCTTGGTGTCCTCGCCGAGCTTCTTTATCTGCTTGACGAGCTCCTTTCTCCTCTCCTCCGTAACCTCGGGGAACACGAGCCTTATGACCGTACCGTCGTTGGCGGGAGTCACGCCGATATTTGCCGCGAGAATAGCCTTCTCCACAGCCTTTAAAGCGGTCTTGTCCCAGAGAGTAATCACGAGAGTCCTCGGATCGGGACTGCTGATATTGCCCATATTCATAAGCGGAGTTGCCGTACCCCAATAGTCAACCACTATTCTGTCGAGCAGACGGGGATTCGCTCGTCCCGCACGCATAACCGCAAACTCGTTCTTCATGTATTCTATCGACCTTTCGCAGCCCTGCTCCATCTTGTCGAATAATGCCTGCACCTGTTCGTTTTCGTATACCATAAGTACACCTCCGTTTATATTTCTTTGTCCTTCTCTATTTTACTTTAAATCCGAAAATATTTCAAGCGTTTAACGCGAAGTCCGAAGGATTAAATGTTCTTTTTATCTCCGCGCGCTTCGTCGCTTTATCCGTAAACCCGCCAAAGCCTCCGTCTAATCGATTACCGTTCCGTCCACACAGCCCTTTACGGCTTTCATTACCGAGCCTTCGTTTTTGAGCGCAAAGGCTATTATGGGAATTCCGTTCTCCATACACATCGTGATCGCCGTCGTATCCATTGCCTTGAGTCCGTTTTTAATGACGTCCATATAGGTCAGCCTGTCGAACTTCTTTGCGTCGGGATTGGTCTTGGGATCGCTGTCGTAAATGCCGTCCACGTTCTTGGCGAGAAGAAGCGCGTCCGCGTGAAGCTCGGCTGCGCGAAGAGCCGCTCCCGTATCCGTCGAAAAGTAAGGATTGCCCGTTCCGCACGCGAAAATCACTACCCTTCCCTTCTCCAGATGACGCAGAGCCTTCCTAAGTATATAAGGCTCGGCAACCCTCGTTATCGTCAAAGCCGTCTGTACCCTCGTAGCCACGCCCTGCCTCTCGAGTGCGTCCTGAAGAGCAAGCGCGTTTATTACCGTCGCGAGCATTCCCATATGATCCGCCGTGGATTGGTCCATTCCTTCCGCCTGCCGACCGCGCCAGAAGTTTCCGCCGCCTATGACTACGCCGACTTCCACTCCGCATTCCGCAACTTCCTTTATCTGCGAGGCTATGTTCCCGAGCATAGAGTTGTCCAGCCCGAAGCCGCTCTCGCCCGATAAAGCCTCTCCGCTTACTTTGAGTATTATCCTTTTATATTTCACGTTTTCCATAAGCATCGGCTCCCCTCCGTATACAAGAAAGGGAACATTACGAGAATGTTCCCCTTACAAACGATATTCTTGAATTATAACTGTTTGAGAGAATCGGCGATCTCCTGAACGAAAGTGTCCTGCTTCTTCTCGAGACCTTCGCCCATTTCGAAACGAACGAAACGCCTTACGGTAATCTTTTCGCCGATAGCCGCGATTGCTTCGTTGATGAGTCCCTGAATGGTCTTGCTGTCGTCCTTCACGAAGGGCTGTTCGAGAAGACAAACTTCTTTATAATACTTGTTGATTCTTCCTTCAACCATCTTGTCGATGATGTTCTGCGGCTTGGGATTGGGTTCGTTGAGAGCCTGAGCCACGAGAATCTCCTTCTCTGCGGCTACCTTGGCGGGATCTACGTCGGCAATGCTTACTACCTCCGGCTTTGCCGCGGCTATCTGCATCGCTATATCGTGAACGAGATCCTTGAACTTGTCGCTTCTCGCAACGAAGTCCGATTCGCAGTTGACTTCGAGAAGAACGCCGATCTTTCCGCCCATATGAATGTAGCTGTCGACGATTCCTTCCGCGGCGATTCTGCCAGCCTTCTTAGCGGCTCCCGCCATTCCCTTTTCTCTCAGATACTTAACGGCTTCGTCGAAGTTTCCGTCGGTTTCGACAAGAGCCTTTTTGCAGTCCATCATACCGACGCCGGTAGCTTCGCGGAGTTTCATAACGTCTGCGCTTGTAAAATTAGCCATTCTATATCTCCTTATATCAATCTTTAACGAATATTTATTCGGCTTGCGTTTATTTATTCAGCCTTCTCTTCCTCGGGAGCTTCTTCCTTCTTCTCGTCGCCTACGGAAAGAACCACGCCTTCCTTAGCCTCTATAACGGCATTGGCGATAATGGAAGCCATAATCTTGACCGCGCCGATAGCGTCGTCGTTACCGGGAATAACGCAGTCCACCTCGTCGGGATCGCAGTTGGTATCGACGATAGCGACGATGGGAATACCCAGAACTCTCGCTTCGTGAACGGCGATCGCTTCCTTCTTGGGATCGACTACGAAAAGACATCCGGGAAGCCCCTTCATATCCTTGATACCGCCGAGATTCTGCTGAAGCTTATCCCTTTCGGCCTTGAGCTGAGCGACTTCCTTCTTGGGAAGAAGTTCGAATTCGCCCAACTTTTCCATATTGTTGATCTTGTTAAGTCTTTCGATACGGGTCCTGATGGTCTTCATATTGGTAAGCGTGCCGCCCAGCCAACGGTTGTTGACGTAATACTGTCCGCATCTTTCCGCTTCGCTCTGAATAGCCGCCTGAGCCTGCTTTTTCGTACCAACGAAAAGAATGGGCTTACCGGTCGCGGCGATATCGCGAACGAAATTATAAGCCGCCTCCGCAAGAGGAACGGTCTGCTGAAGGTCGATAATGTGAATATCGTTTCTTACCTGATAAATGTACGGCTTCATCTTGGGGTTCCATCTGCGCGTCTGATGTCCGAAATGAACGCCTGCCTCCAGAAGCTGTTTCATAGAAACTACTGCCATAAAAAATAATCTCCTTGTTTTGTCGTTTTTATTCCTCCCCGCGGGCACGACGGCAAGCCCTGACCGCAAAAAACGCGGCACGACGGCTTCTCAGCCCGCAAGTGCGTAATAAACCTTATGGATTATATCACAAGCCGTAAGTTTTTGCAAGCGATTTTACGAAAATTGCACAAATAAAAGCAAAAAACCCCGCGAAGTCGCGGGGTGGTTTTATTTCAGGTCGGACGTCAGCTATTGCCGCCTTGTTAGTTTTTCGTTATTTTTCCGTCTACGACAGTATACGTTCCGGTGGCAAATTTAGATGTATCATCACTATAAACATAAACGGACGGATTTTTAGCTGCGGATTCGCTGTCCCACACAATGTCGCCTTCCTGAGGAGCGTTGGGAGCACCAAAGCTACTAAAGCTCTTATAGATTGTATCGGTAGTGGTAGGGGTAGTTCCTTCGCCGGATCCTTCGGAACCGGTGGAATCATCGGCAAAAACCGCAGGAAGAGCGCTGCCGGCAGAGGAAGTTTTGCCCGGGAAATCTAATGATACTTCGGTTTTCTTCACAGTCGCTTTCACCGAACCGTTCTGAATATAAACCACATACTGATTATCGATATAAAAGAAATTTACGGGAGGGGTATCTCCGCCTTCAAGGTTAAGTACACTGAAAAGGTCGTCATGAGCTACCTTTCCGTTGTTGAGAGCAGAGACTTTGTTGGCTTTTTCTATGTTGTTTGCCACGTTGGGGATGACAACCGCCGCAAGAATACCGATGATAACGATTACCACCAGCAATTCAACGAGCGTGAAGCCTTTTTTGTTTGTTTTTTTCATTTTTCTTATCCCCTTTTATGTATTTTCCGTTGCTTTTCCGGCGGGCAGCCTCACTGTCCGGGGAACGGGCACGATTTTAATCGTTATCGTACAAGCAACACCGTTTCTGTCGGGATCATAGTTGTATTTTGTTAATTGCTTATGAAATTCTGATGAAAATATGCGTTTTTATTAAGCATCCCTGAGACCTTGCAGCCTGTGTCGGCGCGAATTGCAGAAACAAATATCCGAACAAAACCGAAAAGCCCCGTTAACGAGGCTCCACGGCACTACAAATAATATCTGCCTCAGGTCGCAAAGCGCGGTTTCAGTGCTTATGGCAGACGCAGTCGCATTCGCGGTCGTCTTTTTCGCCGCAGTCGCAATTATGGTCATCGCAATCGCACTCGTGACCGTGGTCGTGTCCGCAGCAACAACAATCGTCGGCGTCAAGGTCGCAGCCTTTTTCCTTCAGATATTCCTTGTGCATTTTCACGTATTCGTCGTAAACCTCGTCGAGAAGCTTCTCGTCCTCGATAGGCTCGAACGTATCTCCTCCGTCCCCTTCGACTACGCGGAAAACCACGATTTCGTCCTCGTCGATATCTTCCATTTCCTCGGCAGGCTGGAAAAAGGCGTACCAATTGCCTTTGTATTCAAGCGAAGCCACGAAGAAAAAGTCCAGAGCGTCTCCGTCTTCGTTAATGAGCTGAACTATTCCGTCGTCCGTGTCTATTTCTTCTTCCAATACGCTTACGTTGTCTTTTTCGTCTGTCATAATAAATCCTCCGGATTATTTATAATCGCCGTCAAACGCTCTCCAGATAGCTCTGAAGAATAACGGCAGCCGCAAGCTTGTCTATGACCTCGCGGCGTTTTCCTCGGCTTACGTCGGCTTCGAGAAGAACTCTCTCCGCCGAGACCGTAGTCAGTCTTTCGTCCGTCATAACGACCTTCGCGGCCGTCTTTTCCCTCAGAGTATCGGCGAATTCGCGCGCCTTGACCGTCTGAAGGCTGTCGGTGTTGTCGAGCTTTTTGGGAAGCCCGCAAACGACGGTTTCCACGTCGTTCTCTTCGATCATTTTTACGATTTTATTGATATCGCCCTTGATTTCCACGCGTTTAAGGGTATCGAAGGGACTCGCGATAATCTTCATCGGATCGGAAAGAGCGATCCCTATCCTCTTGTCTCCGATATCCAAAGCCATAACTCTTCCCATAAAAAACTCCTCCGGGAAAGTATACTCCTTTTCCTTCGTCTTGTCAATCGTTTTGCAAAAATACCGCGCGGCCTCTCCTCCCGAAAACACCAATGAGATTTATGCTCGTTTTTCGGGGTTTTTAGTCGGAAAAACGGGGAAAAAAAGCCGAAAATACTTGACAACGGCGGAAACAATTGATAGAATAACAGAGTAGTAATTATGGAGCCGTGCGGTTATGGCGGAATTGGCAGACGCTCCGGACTTAGGATCCGGTGCCTTCGGCGTGGGGGTTCAAGTCCCTTTAGCCGCACCAGACCCTCCGCAGGCGGGATACGGTCGGAAACGGTCGTAGTTCCGCGAATCGTCCGAAAAAAACGGACGGAAACGGAAAGTTTCGCGGAGGGAATCGGAATCGCTTCGTCGTTATTATTGTTTTTCAAGAAGAGGTAGAAAAATGAAACTCGCAGCATTCGTGTTTTGTCTTATCAGCACAATCGCCATGGGCTGGTGTCTTATACCGCTTGCCTGGTGCATCCCGATGACTGTCGCGGTCTATAACGCTTATAAATACAATAAGCCTTTGTCCGTAGGTTTCAAGGTTTGCACGCTTATTTTCGTAAGTCTTATCGGCGGAATCCTTCTTCTTTGCGACAGCGAAAACGGACAGGCTGACAGCAATAACAATAATAACTGATTTTTACGCAACATAAACCCGCGTCGGATTTCCGTCCGACGCGAATGCGCCTTTAGCTCAGCTGGTAGAGCGGTTGACTCTTAATCAATAGGTCCAGGGTTCGAGTCCCTGAAGGCGCACCAACCCGTACCCAATTGAACCCGTAAAACGGGTTTGGTCGGGTATTTTTTTATGTCTTTA
>ENA-OUQC01000019-OUQC01000019.1-human-gut-metagenome-genome-assembly--contig:-NODE-19-length-174401-cov-10.350969_pt1 | contig 174401 bp, 128 predicted proteins | sample MGYA00237942_ERZ548815 | MGnify/ENA primary metagenome ERZ548815 (study PRJEB26490, sample SAMN05194722) | human gut metagenome | biome: terrestrial biome; feature: human-associated habitat...
TTTAATACTTTTGTCCATCCAATGCAGGAGACGATAATATGAAAAATAACTTACCGCGTTATCTTTTGGATAGATTCCAGCTCGTTGGGCAGGTGACATTCTCGGTGCTGTTTGCCGTGGTGTTCATGAACCTGTATGTCCCGTTCTCGAAGACGGCATGGTTCGAACTCGGCTATTCCTCTCGTTTTCTTTACACCCTGCTTTTCTTCTGCCTCTGCGTCATTGTGCTGGTGCTCAGTCGGGTGGCGATGTACAAGACTAAGTATCTCTTCGAGATGAAGGTCTGGCATTATGTGCTCTGGTGCATTGCGGAGATTGTGCTGATATGTGGGATATACACCGGTTTTACGGTCCTGATTTCAGAAGTGCCGGACGACATGACGGTTTATGAGGTGTTTCTGAAGGCCCTGCTGTATGGGAGCATCTCTCTGGCGGTGCCTTACGTGATTTCGACCCTCTATTTTGTGCTCGTCGAGAAGGAGAAGATTATACGCCTGATGAACTACAGCAACGTCGTCACGGACGAGCCGGAACCTGAGGACGATGACCAGAAAATTACCCTCTTCGATATCGGGGGAACGTTGCGTTTTTCGGTGCGCCGCCGCAATCTCTACTATATAGAGTCTGACGACAACTACATCAAGGTGTGGTATGATGACGGGAACGGTGAACTCAAGCAGTACATGCTCCGCTGCCGCCTGAAGACTGTCGAGGAGACTTTTCGGGATAGCACCCTTGTCCGTTGCCACAGAAAGTATGTCGTCAACACCGAGCACGTCCGGGTGCTCCGTAAGGAAGGAGACTCATTCGTCCTCGAACTTGACCGCGAAAACATCCAGACCATCCCCGTCACCAAGACCTACGAGAAGGCCGTCCTTGCGAAGTTTTCTTAGGCGTCGATAAGAAGTTGTTTAAATTTTTTGTTCAGTTATTTACGCCGTCTTTTTGATGCACGCAGGCGCGATGCCGACTGCACCATAGCCTCGTCAAGCATAATGTTGCGTGCTGCAAGAATGTCCAGAACCATCGCAACAAGCGGGAAGAGCGCCGTCACCGAGAACACCATCTCGTTCCATCCGCGAACCACGTCCACGATTATCCAGATTTGGAACGCGAGCAGGTTTATCGCCGAGAGAGTGGCGACCCTCATCTGTGGAATCCTTATCTTGAAGGCGAACAGAGAGAACACGTTGCCGATGAGCGTCACGATGAGGAGGAAGCAGTAGGGAACCTTCTCGAAATATTTGATTGTCGCTTCGGCTCCGTCCGGTCCGATGACGGTTGCGAACTTGCAGAAGAACATGGATGTCAGCAGCGCCGTCGCAACAGCAAGATATAGGGTTTGAATCCTTTGCCACATAATTTTATGATTTTATCGTTTCAGTCTTGTTGTCCGTTTAGTGCATCGGTATTCGACGAATTGATGCATAAACGTCCGCAAAAATAATAAAATCCGCTCATTCGGAAAAATCGGACGGCATTAAATTGACTTCGAAAGTAAAAATGACTATATTTGCGGAATCACGCCCGATATTGCGGAGTTTCGTTATGAAATGTAAACTATCGGGAGTAATTTGTTTAATACTAAAAAAATGAGAATTATGCGTATAGCAGAATCAGAACTTATAATCAATGGTGACGGCTCCGTGTTCCACCTGCACCTGAAGCCGGAAGAACTTGCGGACAATGTCATTCTTGTTGGAGACCCTGGCCGTGTCGACATGGTTGCGGAATTCCTTACCGACATTGAGTTCCGTCACGCATCGAGGGAATTTGTGACAACGACCGGAAAGTTTAACGGGAAACGTTTCACCATCGTCTCGACAGGAATCGGCTGTGACAACATCGACATCGTTATGAACGAACTCGATGCCCTTGCAAACATCGATTTCAAGACCCGTGAGGTCAAGGCACAAAAACGTTCTCTGAACGTTCTCAGAATCGGCACCTGTGGTGCAATCCAGAAGGATATTCCGCTTGGCTCGTTCATCTTTTCACACATTTCAGTGGGATGCGACGGGCTTCTCAACTGGTATGCGGACCGCGACAAGATAGCCCTTCCTGGAATTGAGGAGGCTTTCAAGAAGCATGTCGGATGGGCAAAGCATCTTCCTGACCCATATTTTGTTGCTGCAAGCCAGAAACTCATCGACAAGTTCAGCGACTGCACCGTGAAGGGTATGACAATCTCCGCATCAGGCTTTTACGGACCGCAGGGACGTGTTCTTCGCATGCCTCTCGCCATGCCGGACATGGTGGACAAGTTCGAGAGCTTCGAGTATGAGGGCCACCGTATCACCAACTTCGAGATGGAAGGCTCGGCTGTGGCCGGCATAGCAGCTCACCTTGGGCATCACGCCGGCACCGTCTGCTGTGCCATTGCCAACAGGCACATCGGCAGCAGCAATCCGGACTATAAGCCGCAGGTGCGGAAGTTGGTTGAATTGTGTTTGACAAAAATGTCTGAACTATAATTGAAGGGGAGCCTAAAAGGCGACCTGCTTCGTTGCAAAAGCCCTCGAAATCCTCACCCTCTTATTGACCCCTCCCGTCCCCTCGAAGGGGAAGTGGTGCTCCGCGAGACCCTATCCCACAGGCCTGCGCTTCTGTGCGCTACGCACGGCGCTTATGCGCCTTGGGTTGCTGCGGTTTCATCTTCAATGAGCGCCTTGCATCTCATCCTTTTATGCATTCTCTTTCTTTCAACTGTTTGGATTAGTTGTATAACTCGTTGAGGGTGAGGGTTGAGGGCTCGATGCGGGGATCGGTGACGGTGGCGTCTATGCTGCGGGCGATGCCGTCGGAGACATTGACTTCGAGAAATTCCATAATGGCTGGAAGATTCTCAAGTCCGGAGCCTGCAATCTCGTGGCGGGCACCCTCGTAGCGGTAGATACAATGATTGTAGCCGTTTTTGCGGCAGACGGAAGCGATGGTGTTGGAACCGTACCAGCCGATTTTGAAAAACTTCGTCTGCTTATAGTTCACGACCTTGTCGGCCGTGCCATGAAAAAGTAGCATCGGGCATGGAGCCTTTGCATATTTGAGAGCCCCGTTGCGGCTGAGTATCGCCCCGGCGAGTGAGACCACGCCCTTGTAGTTGAACCCTTCGGGGAGAACCTGCGCACACATGCTTCCGTTGCATATTTCATATTCTGCCTGAAGTACGGAAATTGCGCCGGCTGACGAGCCCATGAGCGCGATGTTCCCTGTGTCGATTCCAAGTTCTGCGGCATTGTCGATGATGAAGCCGGTGGCGCTGAAAAGGTCTTCCACAGCGATGTGGATGGCGTTGTCAATGGCATCCACGCTTCCGAGGCCTACATTCTTCTGGCCTTTGAGTCCGAGTCGGTAGTCAATCGCGACCACTCTGAGCCCCTCTCTGAGCATCGCGTTGAAAAGCGGCATGCAGTCCTTGTCATCTCGGCTTCCTCCTACAAAACCACCTCCGAACATGAAGATTACGGTCGGCTTCTCGCGCCCGGTCACGAACTTTGTCGTACCCTTTTCTGGCTCATAGATGTCCATGAAGAGCTTGCATGTATCCCTTTCCGCGAACATGTATGTCCCCTCGGGAATGGGAATATTCGACTTTTTCGTCTGTGCCTTGGTCGGCAGACAGCACAGCGCCACGACGGCGCAGATGAAGATGACTTTCAACGCTTTTCTCATTTGTGTCTGAATTTTGATGGCCCGACAATGCGGAGGCCGTTTTATATGCAGCCCTGATTGCATAATCTGTGCCTTACTTCTTGATTCTCAGGGCATCGCCTCTATTTTCCCGGTCTTGCCTCACTGACTGTTGTGTCGCTTTTGTCCGGAGAGAGCCCGATGTGCAGACGGACTGTTCCTTTCTTGCGGCTCTTTCTGCTCCTGTCGCTGATTATGAACTCGGAGACAGGGTCCTCCACGAATCTCTGTATTACACGGCGAAGCGGGCGTGCCCCGTAGCTGGGGTCAAATCCGGCCACGGCTATGAACTTTTTCACGGCCGGAGCGATGTCGAGACTGTAGCCTGCCTCGAGAATCCGCCTCTGTAGCGCCTTTAGCTCGATGTTTACAATTTTCGCAATGCTCTCCGGCGTCAAGCTGTCGAAAAAGATGACCTCGTCGATGCGGTTTATGAATTCCGGCGGGAATGTGCGCCTGAGTGCCTTGTTCAGCACTGTCCTCCGGTTGTCAACGACATTTCTTCCCGATGTCACGAAACCGACTCCACTGCCGTACTCGTCCAACTCGCGGGAACCGACGTTGGAAGTCATTATAAGGATGGTGTTGCGGAAGTCCACGGTGTTGCCGTCGCTGTCGGTGAGACGTCCGTCGTCAAGCACCTGCAGCAGAAGGCTATACACGTCCGGATGGGCCTTCTCAATCTCATCCAGAAGCACCACGCAGTAGGGTTTGCGGCGCACTTTCTCGCTCAACTGTCCGCCTTCCTCGTAGCCGACATAGCCCGGAGGAGCTCCGATGAGGCGCGAGACGTTGAACTTTTCCGAGTATTCGCTCATGTCGATACGCACCATATTGTCTTCGCTGTCAAACAGATATTCGGCTATGGCCTTTGCAAGCTGGGTTTTTCCGACGCCTGTAGGGCCGACGAACAAGAAGGTTCCTATCGGGCGGGCGGGATCTTTGATCCCGGCGCGATTCCTCCGAATCGCGCGGACGACGCCGGCGACGGCCTCGTCCTGCCCGATTATCCGCTGCTCCAACCGCGACTTCATCCTCATAAGCCTCAGACTTTCAGACTGCGCCACACTGCTCACCGGAATGCCGGTCATCTTCGACACCACCTCGGCGACGTCCTCCCTGCGTACGGCCTTACCCCCGCGCAGCCTCACCATCGACCCGGCCTCGTCCATGATGTCCAGAGCCTTGTCCGGCAGACATCTGTCCGTCACATACCTCGCAGACATCGACACGCAGGCTTCAAGCGCGTCCTCGCTATAGCTCAGTTCGTGGTACTGCTCATATCTCGGGCACATCCGCTCCAAAATCGACAGTGTCTGCGGCGCCGATGTGGGCTCAACCACAATCTTCTGAAAGCGCCTGTCCAGCGCTCCGTCCTTCTCTACAATCTTGCGGAACTCATCCAGGGTCGTCGCCCCGATACACTGAATCTCTCCGCGGGCCAGCGCCGGCTTTAGGATGTTCGCCGCGTCCAGGCTTCCGGAACCGCCTCCTGCCCCGACCATAGTGTGAAACTCGTCAATAAACAGAATCACGTCCGGGTTGGCGGCAATCTCGTTCATGATTCCCTTGAGCCTCTTCTCGAAGTCACCTCGATAGCGAGTTCCTGCGACGACCGAGGCTATGTCGAGAGAAACCAGGCGCTTGCCCTTGAGAGTCGGCGGAATGTTCCCCGTCGAAATCCTTATGGCAATGCCCTCCACGATGGCCGATTTCCCCACTCCAGGGTCACCGATGAGCATAGCGTTGTTCTTTTTTCTCCTGCCCAGAATCTGAATCACTCTCATAATTTCGTCCTCGCGCCCGACTACAGGATCCAGCCTGTGCTCCTGCGCCGCAGCCGTGAGGTCATAGCCGAATTCGTCCAGCAGGCTCTGTTCCTCATGCCGCGCTTCCCCGGGGGCTTTCCTTCCACCGGTCTCTTCCGTGCTTCCTTCAGCCCCGGCCTCTCCGTTTCCTTCCGGAGCGTTCCCGGATTCCGGGGCGGACTCGCCTCCGAGCAGTCCGAGCTTCGAAAACTCGTCCAGAAGAAAGTCGTAGGTGATTCCGTGTTCCCGCAGGTACATTGTCCCATAACTTGCCATTGCCTTGCTCAGCGCCAACAGCAGGTGCTGCGGCCCGACTACGCTGCAGCCGGACTTCGTGGCTTCAAAAACCGCAATGTTGATGATATTCGTCGTACTCCTCGATAGCGTAATGCTGTCGATATCGGAGTAGGGGATATGCCGTCCTTCTGAAATCTTGCTGTCTATAAAATCCTTAAGGTCAGCGAGATCTATTCCGAGAAACCTCATGTGTGCAGCAGCGAGATTTTCTTCGTGGCGAAGTATTCCCAGAAAAAGATGGTCCGTCCTGATCATGTAGCTGCCGGTTCGCATCGCCTCCTCCCTCGCATAATTCACGATGGCATTCAGTGTGTCAGAGATTGATACTTTCATATTATGAATGTTCTTGCTAGAAACGATATTTTGTCGCCCCGCTTTTGCAAAATTACGTAAATCTCCGTATATTTGCAAGCTATGCCGTGCCGCTTGACTGATGCGGTCGGTGCATGTTTTTAGAAGGCATATCCTTACTCAAGTTTCGTAGTGCGAAACACCACTTTTAGGAGAGGGGTAACGTGGACAGAAAAAGTGCGTGGGGTTTGAGAGGTTGATAAATGAGACAAGTTTAATATTCGCAAGAGGTTAGAATACTTGCGAACTTAAGTGAAGAAAGAAATTGTAAAATATGGAAAACAACAACGAAGAAAAGATTACGACCGGCAGGATTGAGCAGGTTGACATCGACCAGCAGATGAGGAGCGCGTACATTGACTACTCTATGTCAGTGATTGTCTCCCGTGCGCTTCCTGATGTCAGGGACGGCCTCAAGCCTGTGCATAGAAGGGTGCTTTTTGGTATGGAGGGACTTGGACTTTCCTATTCCGGACAGACCAAGAAATCCGCCAGAATTGTCGGCGAGGTGCTCGGTAAGTACCATCCGCACGGAGACTCCAGCGTCTATGACGCGATGGCGCGTCTGGCGCAGTGGTGGAGTGTCCGCTACCCGCTCGTTTACGGTCAGGGTAACTTCGGTTCAATGGACGGTGACCCTGTGGCCGCGATGCGTTACACAGAGGCGAAGTTTGAGAAAATTACAGAGGACATTCTCGGCGACCTTGACAAGGACACCGTGGACATGCAGAACAACTTCGATGACTCCCTTCAGGAGCCGACAGTCCTGCCGACCAAGCTTCCTCTTCTTCTGCTGAACGGTTCGTCTGGAATCGCTGTCGGAATGGCGACGAACATGGCACCGCACAACCTCTCGGAGTGTTGCGACGGCATCTGCGCCTACATCGACAATCCTGACATCACAGTTGAGGAACTCATGCACTTCATCAAGGGCCCGGACTTCCCGACAGGCGGCATAATCATGGGTCGTCAAGGCATCAAGGATGCGTTCGAGACCGGCCAGGGCAGGATTGTAATCCGCTCAAAGACTGAAATCGAGGTGAGCGAGAGCGGCCGTGAGACCATTGTCGTCACCGAGATTCCTTATATGGTCAACAAGCGTGAGATGATCGAGAAAATCGCGGAACTCGTTGAGACCAAGAAGATTGACGGAATCTCTTATGTGAACGATGAGACCACTCGCCACGGCGTGCGCGTCATCATCCGGCTCAAGCAGGGTGCGAACTCCAACGTGGTGCTGAACAACCTTTTCAAGTATTCTCCGCTCCAGTCAAGCTTCAGCGTGAATAACGTCGCCCTCGTGAACGGCCGTCCTTACACTCTGAATCTCAAGGATCTCATCCGTCATTTCGTCGAGCATCGTCATCAGGTGATTGTGCGCAGGACAAAGTTCGATCTCAAGAAGGCGCAGGCACGTGCCCACATTCTTGAAGGACTGCTCAAGGCACTCGACGTGATTGACGAAATCATCAACATAATCCGTGCGTCAAAGAGCGTGGACGACGCCAAGTCGCAGCTCATCGAGAAATTCGACTTCACGGACATACAGGCTTCCGCAATCGTGGAGATGCGTTTGAGGCAGCTCACCGGACTCGAAAGGGAGAAGCTTCAGAGCGAATACGACGAACTGATGAAATTCATCAAATACTGCATCGACGTTCTCGGAAGTTACGACATGCAGATGGCCGTCGTCAAGGAAGAGACCATGCAGATGAAGGAGAAGTACGGAGACGCGAGACGTACCGAGATTACGATGTCCGCCGAGGAATTCAATCCTGAGGACTTTTATCCGGACGAGGACGTTGTCGTGACGATTTCACACCTCGGATACATAAAGAGGACTCCTCTCACCGAGTACCGCACTCAGGCTCGTGGCGGCGTCGGAATGAAGGGCGCGGCTAAGAGGGATGCGGACTTCATCGAACACATTTATGTTGCCAACATGCACAGCACGCTCCTTCTCTTTACGGAAAGTGCCAAGTGCTTCTGGCTCAAGGTGTATGAGATACCGGAAGGCTCACGGTCATCAAAGGGACGCGCCATCCAGAACGTTCTTAACCTTACGGCGGAAGACAGAATCAAGGCCTATCTCAATGTCCGCAACCTCAAAGATGAGGAGTACATCAACAATAATTATGTGGTTCTCTGCACAAAGAACGGCGTCATCAAGAAGACCACGCTCGAAGCATACTCAAGACCGCGTGCCAATGGTGTCATTGCCCTCACCATCCGCGAAGGGGACGAGCTTCTTGACGTTGCCCTTACAAGCGGCAGCAGCCAGCTGTTCATTGCCGGCAAGGAAGGTCGCTGTGTGAGATTTGAAGAGTCTGATGTAAGGCCTATGGGTCGTACTGCGGCCGGTGTGAAGGGTATCAACCTCGACAGCGAGAGCAACGAGGTCATCGGACTTCTCAGCTACGAGCCTCAGGCAGAGGATGCTGCGGACCACTCTATTCTCGTTGTAAGTGCCCACGGCTACGGAAAACGTTCCGATTTTGAGGAATATCGCAAGACAAGCCGTGGAAGCAAGGGCGTGAAGACCCTTAACATCACCGACAAGACTGGAGAACTCATTGCCATCAAGAACGTTACAGACAATGATGATTTGATGATCATCACCCGTTCCGGTCTTACCATCCGAATGGCTGTCTCTGACATCCGCATCGCGGGCAGGGCAACCCAGGGCGTGAGACTTATCAACATCAAGGACGGCGACTCGATTGCAGCGGTTTCAGTGGTCGCAAAGAGCGATGACGAGGATGAGGTGACCGAGACTCCTGCAGAACAGCCTGTCGATGGCGTATCAGACGGGCAGGGAACTCCAGAGACTTCCGAGACTCCGGAAAATGAGGCGTAATTATTGGAGTATCAAGTTTCGCAAGTGCGATTTAGAATACCTGCGAAACTTGAATTATTGAATAATATAACACATCAAAATTTGAATATCATGAAGAAGACTTTAATCGCATTGACAGTTCTGCTTTCGTCAGCAATGATTGCAACTGCACAGCAGAAGTCACCCGAGGCGCTGCGTTCAGCCGTAGAAAAGGCTGAAACTGCCGCAGAGAATCCTAAGAAGGCAGGTAAACCTGACACTTGGATGAAGATAGGAAAGGCATACGTCGAGGCCTACAACGGCCCGGTGGGACAACTCTGGCTTGGAGCTTCCCAGGCTGAACTTCAACTCGTTACGGGGAACGCACAGCCGCTTTCTGTCGAGACTGTTGACCTTGGCGGCACTCCTTGCCAGAAGCAGGTGTTTGCAGACAAGGATCTCTACTTCAATCAGAATGGTCAGCTCGTTCTTATCAATGTCACGAAGCCTGTCTATGAGGACGCGCTTGCAAAGGCACTTGAGGCATACGCAAAGGCAGGCGAGCTTGATGTGGCCGGCAAAAAGACAAAGCCGATCGTTGCAGCTCTTGACGACATCGCCGCTAAGTACCTTAACGACGGTATGAACGCCTACACGCTCGGCGAACTTAAGGAGGCCAGTTTCGATTTCGAGAATGCTGCGAGGGCAGCATCAACTGCCCCTTCCAATCGCCTTGACACCACTGCCGTCTACAATGCCGGCTTCACTTCATGGGCATACGCCAACCAGCTTGCAGCCACGGACTCTCTTGCTGCCGTTGCAGAATATCAGCGTGCAAAGGGTTTCTTCGAGTCATGCCTTGCCGCGAAGTACTATTACGAGGGCGGTGAGGTGTTTGCGAAACTCCACGACATCTACAATAAGATCGGAGAAAAAGATGCCGCACGCGAGATTCTTGAGGCTGGATTCCAGCAGTTCCCTGACAGTCAGAGCATTCTCATTTCGCTCATCAACTTCTACATCGAGAACAAGGAAGATCCGAACAAGCTCTTCACTCTCATCGATGCGGCAATCCAGAACGAGCCTAACAATGCTTCCCTCTATTATGTGAAGGGCAACATCTACAACGAGCTCGGCGATAAGGTTTCCGCCAAGGAGTCCTACTACAAATGCGCTGAAATCAATCCTGACTACGAGTACGGCTACATCGGAGCCGGCATCATGTACTACAACGATGCCGTAACCCTTTCCGAGAAGGCATCCAACGAGATGGACGACAAGAAGTACGAGGAACTCGTCTCCCAGTTTGAGCAGTGCCTCAAGGAAGCCATCGAGCCGTTCGAGAAGGCATACGCCATATCAAAGGACGAGAGCATCAAGAACAACGTCGCCCTCTACCTCAAGAACATCTACTACCGTTTCGTCTCCCAGGGAGCTGAGTATGAGGCAGCCTACAAGAAGTACGACGAAATCGTAAAAAACAGCCAGCAGTAAAATCCGCCAGATAAGCGGACTGCTCCGTTACACGAAAGCCCCTGAACCTCCGCAACCGGTTCAGGGGCTTTAGTGTGTGGTCATTTTAGGCGATTTTGTTTGATTCAGCAGATTCGCCGCTATTCGCCGTCGAACGCCTTGACGATCTTTGTTACCAGCGGATGCCGCACAATGTCAGCATTGGTGAAAGTGATGCAGGCAATGCCCTTGATGCCTTCCACGAGTTTCATCCCGCGCAGCAGTCCGCTGTCGGACTTATTGGGCAGGTCTACCTGCGAGGCGTCGCCGGTGACGATAAACTTCGCATCACGGCCCATTCGGGTGAGGAACATCTTTAGCTGTCCGAGATTGGTGTTCTGGGCCTCGTCGAGAATCACGCAGGCACGATCGAGGGTGCGTCCTCGCATGTAGGCGAGCGGCGCAATCTGAATTGTTCCGTCAGCGATGAATTCCTGTAGCTTCTTCGGAGGAATCATATCTCCGAGAGCGTCATAGAGTGGCTGGAGATATGGGTCGAGCTTGTCCTTGAGGTCTCCCGGCAAAAATCCGAGTCTCTCCCCGGCTTCCACCGCCGGTCTCGTAAGTATAATCCTCTTCACCTCGCGGTTCTTCAGCGCCCTCACTGCCAAAGCGATGGCGACATAGGTTTTTCCCGTTCCGGCAGGCCCTACTGCAAAGATGAGGTCATTCTCGAAATATGCCTTCACCATCTTCTCCTGCGTGACGTTCCGTGCCTTAATCGGCTTTCCGTCGTTTCCGAACACAATCGGCGCATCCGAGTGCATAATGAATTCCTCTGCGGCATTCCCGCCCTCGAACAGTTCCTCCACATCATAAGCCGAGAGCGACCTCTTGTGCATTCTTTTCTCAATCAGCATGCTGATTTTTTCGTTGAACCCGATGATGTCGTCCTGCGCCCCGTCCAGAAGCAGCTCATTTCCCCGGGCCACCACCTTTAGCTTAGGAAAATAAGCGCAAAGCGCCTCCAAAAGCCTGTTTGCCGGCCCGTAAATTTCAATCGGGTCTATCGCGTCAAGTGTAAGTGTCTTTTTCATGCGCCGCAAAAAATAGCGATTTATTTGCCGATGTGGCTTTTCCTTGTTCCCTTTGACTGGTGAACTGCCGGCGCGTCCTCGATGAACTCGACGTTGTCGCTGTTCAGCCTGATGCCCAGCCACTTGGTGAACTTTTCCTTTTCCACGGACGTCATAGCCTTGCTGGTCTTTGCCACGACGATAATCCTTTTGTCGACATGCAGGCTGTCCGCAGTCACTCCTGCACCGTCACCGATGCTGAGTTCTGTAATCTCCGGCCAGGAATTTATGGCCTCGCGTGTCACCTGGCTGTACGGAATCTCGTTCTTCTTGATCAGTTCTATCTCCGCTTCAAGCCTCTTGATCTCGTTGTCGCGGCGGTTTATCTCGCTGTCGGTGCGTGCGTAGATGCCCTGAAGAAGCTCCTTCTCCACCTTGCTCTGTCCGTTAGTGTGCTCATTGACGACCACCTGCTCCTGCTTGAGGCCGGCAGCCTTCGCGAGTTCGTAGAGATTGTTGCGCTCGACTGCGGAAAGTTCCTCGCCCGTTATGAACAGTTCGACCCGACCTCCATCTTCGTGGCTTATCTTATAGTCGTAGATGATGGAATTGCCGAGAGACTTGTTCTGTTGGACGAACCCGATGGCCTTGTCTTCGAAGTTGTTGTTCTTTATGAGAGTCACTGCAGACCAGATGCTCGGGACAATGAATATGACCATCACCACTGCAATAATCCACTTGGTCCGCTTCTCCGTCTTGCTGTCGCTGAACTTCATCACATTGAAGCCGAGAACTTTGGTCGCGAGGTAGGTGGCGAGGGCGATGAACACGCAGTTGATAAAGAAGAGGTAGAGAGCGCCGAAGAAATAGCTCATGTTGCCGTTCGCGAGACCATATCCTGCCGTACACATCGGAGGCATGAGAGCTGTCGCTATGGCCACTCCGGAGAACACCGTGCCCTTTTCCTTGCGGCATTGCTCGAATATTCCGGCGCAGCCTCCGAATAGAGCGATGAGCACGTCATAAATCGTAGGGTTTGTCCTCGCCAGAAGCTCGGTCGGGTTGCTGAGGTTCAGAGGGGTGATGAGAAAGTAGAGGCATGAGGCCACGAGAGCGATTCCCATCATCGTGAGGAGGTTCTTTCCCGAGTCCCTGAAAAGCTTTATGTCGTTGATTCCCAATGAAAGACCTATTCCGAAGATAGGACCCATCAGCGGTGATATGAGCATGGCTCCGATGATGACAGGAATCGAGTTGATGTTGAGCCCGATGGATGCGATGATTATCGAGAACGCGAGAATCCATGCGTTCGGTCCCTTGAAGTAAATGTTCGACCTTATCGACTGCTCGGCCGCGGCCGTGTCCATATGTCCGGACAAATCCACTATGTCTTTGAAGAAATGTCCAACCTTACCGAAAAATTTCATATATACCTATGTTAAATTATAGATTTTTGAAACACTATGTCGTAAACAGACTGCAAATATATGGATTTTTATCCTAAATTTGCAGATTGCTTTGAACGTGTCATCCCGAGGATGCGCGAAACTGTGTACAAACTGTGTACAAACTGCGTCGAAACAGTGTCCAAGCAATGTCGAAAAGTTGATGAATATGAAAAGAACTGCCATTTTTGCCTTGACTGCCGCCACCTTACTCGTCTGTGGTTGTGACTTTTTCCGCGGGCTCGCCGGAAGGCCGACAAGCGCGGAGATAGCCGAGAAACGTGTCGCCGTAGAAGCTGTGAAGGCGGAGGCCGCTGCCCGTGAGCAGGCACGCCTGGATTCACTGCGCATTGTGGAGGAGGCTGCGGCGGATTCTCTTGCCGCCCTGTCGAAGCTTGAGACTTTGAATGCAAAGGTTCTTGCTGTTTCAGAAATAGGTGCAGTGTATGGTGATCTCTGCCGAGGTTATAGCATAATTGTCGGTTCTTTCAAATCCGTTTCGAATGCCGGGAGAATGGCTGCAAAAGTGGCGGATGAGGGATATGCTTCTTCGGTGCTGAGGTTCAGCAACGGAATGGCTGCAGTGGCTGTGGAGCCGAGGACAAAGATCGCCGATGCCGTCAGGGTATACGAAAAAGTAAAATCAGAAAAATTCTGTCCGGATGATGCGTGGATACTCAGCAACAATTAATATGAAGGCAAAGCTGCCGAACTTCGGCTGGACAACTGTTTTTATGGTTCTTGCCGTGTTTGCCATGCTTTCTCTCTCATTTCCGGCCTTTGCCCAGTACCGGACTGAAACCGGCTCGTACGAGGAGCTTTATGACAGCGAGACCACAGCCGCGCTGCGCCACCACATCCGCTCGCTCAGCTCCGCCGACACAGAAGGGCGTGCACCGGGTTCTGATGGGGAGAAGGCAGCCGCAGAATATGTGGCCAAGGTACTGTCTTCCAAGGGTATCGAGATGCTTGACTTTTCTGCGGGAAACACATTCGGGGTAACACTCGAAAGCGGGGACACCCTCACTTCACGCAATGTCATCGGCTACATTCAAGGCAGCGATCCCAAGCTCCGCGACCATTATGTAGTGATAGGTGCACGTCTCGACAACCTCGGCTCTGACAACTACACCGTCGACGGTGTCGCTGTGGAACGAATCTACTACGGTGCGAACGGCAACGCTTCCGGTCTCGCGATGATGCTTGAACTCGCAGGGATGCTGTCGCATAACTCCTTTTCACTGAAACGCTCCGTCATTTTCATCGCCTTCGGAGCCTCCACGCGGACATACGCGGGGGCATGGTATTTTCTGAACAGGGCATTCTCCGAGACGGCGAATATCGACGCGATGATAAACCTCGACTGCATAGGCTGCGGAAACAACGGTTTTTATGCCTACACGGCTTCAAATGCCGACATGAACACGCTCTTGCGCAGCCTTGAGGGGGACCTTCTTCCGATACGCCCTGAACTTACCTCCGCCGAGACCTACCCATCGGACCATAGGGCGTTCTATGCCAAGGAGATACCATCCGTATGTTTCACGACCGGCAAATATCCGGAGCATGGCACGGAGCGCGACACGGAGGCAATAATCGACTATCCGTCAATGGAAAGGATACTCGAATATCTCTATGACTTCTCGACGACTCTCGCCAACACCGGCATACGCCCTTCTTTCTACGAGAAGGTGACTGCCCCGAAGAGGAACGGCGTTGACTATGACGGCGTTATGCCTTACTACGAGTGCGACCGTCGCCCTACTTTCCTTGGCAGCGCAGACCCGAGGCAGTTCCTGTCAAAGTGGGTGTATCAATACCTGAAGTATCCCTCGGCGTCTGTCCGAAACGGCGTACAGGGCACGGTGATGGTGGATTTCATCATTGAGAAAGACGGGCAGATTACAAACGTGAAGGTTTCGCGTTCTGTCAGCGAAGAGCTTGACGCCGAAGCCGTCAAGGTCATTTCCGCTTCCCCGAAATGGAAACCGGGGCGCGTGGACGGCAACAAGGTCCGCTGCTCGATGACTCTTCCTGTCGAATTCCGGCTTGAGAAGAACAGCAAGGGCGGATTCGGGGTGAACAACATAAGGGTTAGGTAGTTGAATTGAATATAAAAAGGCATTAAATATATGGCAGATTACAATTTTAGAGAGATTGAGACACGTTGGCAGGCCTACTGGGCTGAAAACCATACGTTTGAGGCTCAGACCGACCCAACGAAACCGAAATATTACGTCCTTGACATGTTTCCTTATCCTTCAGGTGCGGGACTTCATGTGGGGCACCCGCTTGGCTACATCGCGAGCGACATCTACAGCCGCTACAAGCGTCTGCGCGGATTCAATGTCCTTCACCCTATGGGCTACGATGCGTTCGGCCTCCCTGCCGAGCAGTATGCCATCCAGACCGGAAAGCATCCGGAGGAAACTACGGAAAAGAACATAGCCCGTTATCGGGAGCAGCTCGACCGCATAGGCTTCTCATACGATTGGTCTCGAGAAATCCGTACCTGTGACCCTGACTACTACAAGTGGACTCAATGGGCTTTCCTCAAGATGTTCGGCAGCTGGTATGACAACGACCTTCAGAAGGCGCGTCCGATAGAGGAACTTGAGGCTGCATTTGCCGCAGGCGGCAGCGAGTCCGTCAATGCGGCATGCTCTGAACATGAGCCTTTTACAGCGGAGCAGTGGAATGCCTTTGACGAAAGACAGAAGGCCGCGGCCCTGATGAACTGGCGCATCGCATATCAGGGTGAAACGTCCGTCAACTGGTGTCCGAAGCTCGGAACAGTCCTCGCCAACGACGAAGTCAAGGAGGGCTACTCGGTGCGCGGGGGACACCCGGTTGAGCAGAAGAAGATGACTCAGTGGCAGCTCCGGGTTTCTGCTTATGCCGGAAGGCTTCTCGACGATCTTGAATCTCTCGACTGGACCGACTCGCTGAAGGATATGCAGCGCAACTGGATTGGCCGGAGTCAGGGCTGCGAAATGGTCTTCAAGACTTATAATGGCGAAAAGGAATATGACGTGACGATTTTCACCACTCGTGCGGACACTGTTTTCGGAGTCACCTTCCTCGTGCTTGCTCCGGAGAGTGACTGGGTGGAGAAACTCACTGCCACTGACAGAAAGGCCGAGGTTGAGGCCTATCTCGCGCAAGCACGCAAGAAGACTGAGCGTGAGCGCATTTCACAGACCAAGACAGTCGCCGGCGTGTTCTCCGGTTCTTATGCGGTGAACCCTCTCACGGGAGAGAAGGTGCCGGTGTGGATTTCCGAATATGTGCTCTCCGGCTACGGCACGGGTGCAATTATGGCTGTGCCTGCCCATGACAGCCGCGACTATGCCTTTGCAAAGGCATTCAACCTTCCGATTATCCCTCTTATCGAAGGCTGCGACATCAGCGAAAGTAGTTTCGATGCCAAGGAGGGCACAATGTGCAACTCCGGTTTCCTTAATGGAATGAGCGTTAAGGAGGCCATTCCTGCTGCGATTGACTACGTGGAAAGCCATGGTCTCGGACACAGAAAGATAAACTACCGTCTGCGTGATGCCATCTTCTCCCGCCAGCGCTACTGGGGAGAGCCGTTCCCGATTTGCTACAAGGACGGCATTGCCACCCCGCTTCCTGAAGACAAGCTTCCGCTTCGCCTTCCTGAGATTGACAAATATCTTCCGACCGAGACGGGAGAGCCTCCTCTTGCACGTGCTAAGGACTGGAACTATGAAGGCAATCCTCTTGAAACCAGCACGATGCCCGGTTTTGCCGGCAGCAGCGCCTACTACCTGCGCTATATGGATCCACACAATCCGGACGCTCTCGTGAGCCGCGAGGCAGACGAATATTGGCGCAACGTCGACCTCTACATCGGAGGCACCGAGCATGCCACAGGGCACCTCATCTATTCCCGTTTCTGGAACAAATTCCTCTACGACCTTGGTTATGTCTGCGAAAAAGAACCATTCCGTAGGCTCATAAACCAGGGCATGATTCAGGGCCGCTCGAACTTCGTCTACAGAATCATAGGAACAAACACATTCGTATCCTGCGGACTGAAAGATAAATACGAGACGACCGAAATCCACGTCGATGTGAACATCGTGAACAACGATCGTCTCGACACTGAGGCTTTCCGCCGTTGGATGCCTGACTTCGCGGACGCTGAGTTCATACTCGAGAACGGCGAGTACATCTGTGGCTGGGCCATCGAGAAGATGAGCAAGTCGATGTTCAATGTTGTGAACCCGGATATGGTTTGCGACAGTTACGGCGCCGACACCCTGCGCCTCTACGAGATGTTCCTCGGTCCTCTCGAACAGAGCAAACCTTGGGACACCAAGGGAATCGACGGCGTCCACCGCTTCCTGAAGAAGGTCTGGAGACTTTTCTACGACCGTGACGGGCTCATCCTGACGGACAAAAAGGCGACTCCGGCGGAGCTCAAATCTCTCCACAAACTCATCGGAAAAGTCACGGCCGACATTGAGGCATTCTCCTACAACACAGCGATTTCCGCATTTATGATTGCTGTGAACGAGCTCACCGAGCTGGGCTGCAACACCCGCGAAGTTCTTGATCCACTCGTGGTGCTTCTCAGCCCGTTCGCACCTCACATCGCCGAGGAACTCTGGCGAGCTTCGGGACACATCGACACGATAACTTGGGCAAAATGGCCTGAATATGACGAGTCTCTCACAGTGGAACAAAACTGCACCTATGCGGTTTCATTCAACGGAAAGACCCGTTTCACTCTTGACCTTCCGAAGGCTATGCCTAAGGAAGAAGTCGAGGCAACCGTACGCGCAAACGCTCAAACAGCGAAATATGTAGCCGGAGGCAATATCCTTAAGATGATTGTAGTTCCGGGAAAAATAGTTAACGTAGTGGTAAAATAAATCTCCTATGGAAAAGAAAAAGGTTCTGAACATTCTTTGGGACTATCTCGTTCTGAGTTTCGGTACGCTTGCGTATTGTCTCGCCTGGACATCAGTACTCTTGCCCAATACGATTCCGAGCGGCGGACTGACCGGTGCCTGCGCCATTCTCCAATATGGTACGGGCATTCCGATGTCATATTCTTTCTTCGTCATCAACACCATTCTCATCATTCTCGGAACGATAATTATGGGAAAGGGATTCGGATTCAGGACGGTATATGCCTATCTCCTCTCATCCCTCTTCCTCTATCTCATTCCGAAATATCTCCCCGGATTTGTCATTCATCTGGATGAAAAGATGTTTGCGGCCCTGCTCGGAGGATTCATCGAGGCGTTCGGAATCAGTTTCGTCCTCAATAAGGGTGGCAGCACTGGAGGAACGGATGTTATAGCCGTATGTATCAATAAGTTCTGGCCAATTTCCCTCGGAAAAGTCTACCTCTGTACAGACCTTCTCATCATCTTTACGGTGGTATTCATTGACAATATGGGTGTGACTGATGTGCTTTACGGCTATCTTGCGATGATTGCATTCTCTTTCGGTGTGGATTATTTCACGCTTGGGCCGAAATCTACGGTGCAGGTGCTCATATTCTCGAAAAAATATAAGGAAATCGCCGACCGGCTCATCACTATGGACAGGGGAGTGACGGCGCTCAATTCTGTGGGTTGGTACTCCGGACAGGAGAGCAAAGTTCTTCTGGTGATTGTCCGCAAGAGTAATTATCAGGCAGTGGTGAATCTTGTCAAGGAATTGGATGACAAGGCTTTCGTCTCAGTCTCTAATGCCGCGAGCGTGTTCGGCGAGGGCTTTGAGGAAATCAAGTCGGGAGTGTCTAAAAAGAAGAAAAATGTTCCGAAGGCCTGTGATGGGGCAAACGCCATTGAGAATAATGCGGAAACTGTTGGAAACGAAAAGATAACTCAAGGAGAATCAAAGTGATATGACGACAAGTACAGTACTGAAAAGCAACGTTTGGACAACAATGAAGGAATATGGAATCATGTCCCTCGGTCTGTTGGTCTATGCAATCGGGTGGACAATGTTCCTACTTCCGAGCAATCTCGTGGGCGGCGGCGTTTCGGGTATATCCGCGATAATACAGTATGCTACCGGTGGGCATGTCCCTATGGGCTGGAGCTACTTCGTCATCAATGTCGTGCTCCTCATTTTCGGAATCGCCATACTCGGCAAAGGTTTCGGCTGGAAGACCGTGTATGCCATAGCCTACACTTCCGTCCTTCTGAACATATTTCCGAACATAATTCCTGCGGAATTTCTCAACAACCTTTCCGAGGCTATCGGCCCGCTTCTGTGCACGGTGCTCGGAGGTGTCTTTTCAGGAATCGGAATCGGTTCCAGCATATCCCAGGGAGGCTCCAGCGGCGGCACGGACATCATCGCGCTGATTGTCTGCAAGTACCGCAACACTTCTCCGGGCAAGTTGATTCTCGCGATGGACGTTGTCATAATCACGGCTTCGGTGTTCTGTCCCTCGTTCAAACCGGACGGAACTGAGGTGGATATTGTCAACAAGATTGCCAATGCTGCCTACGGCCTGATACTCATCACCGTGAACAGCTACACCATCGACCTTTTCCTTTCCGGTATGAAGCAGTCGGTGCAGGTATTCATCTTTTCCAAGAAGTATGACGAGATTGCCGATGCCATCGCATACGATCTCCGCAGGGGAGTGACGGTGTTTCATTCCATGGGCTGGTACAGCAAGCAGGAGAGCAATGTTCTTATGGTAGTGGCAAGAAAGGCCGACTTGAGCATGCTCCTGCGCTACGTCAAGGCCATCGACCCCGATGCCTTCCTTTCCGTCTCCAATGTCATGGGTGTCTTCGGCCTCGGCTTTGACCAACTGAAAGGTAAAGGCAATAACAAAAAAATCGAAAAATAAAAACGCAATTTGTTGCAATTTAGCAACAGCAACATACATTTTTTAGAGCGCATACCGCCCTATCTTTGTACCCGCGGCCCGAAACAGTTCCGGACCGCGGGTAACTTCTAAAGTATCGGGAATCATGTTCTCTATTGTAATCTCATCAATTGCGCTCACATCTGCAGCACTCGTCTCCGCGGCTGTGATCCTGCGTCCCAAGTTTCTGATGAAACGCCTGAGACTCAACATCTTCTTCAGAAAAGAACCGGAACTAATAGCCGTCATCTCTGGCGGAATTCTTCTGATTGTCCTTGACCTTTGCCTCGGACAGCAGGATAGGCTTGCTGCGGACATCGCCATTCCCGCGCTGCCGATGACTGCTCTTCCGCAGGCGGCCGACACAAAGGAAGGAAGACAATTCTTCCTGGGTCTTATAGTCGCCGAGGCCGTTGCCGCTGCGGCATCGCTGCTGTGTTTCTTCGGATTGTACCTTCCGGTTCTCCATGCGCTCAGACCCTTGGGCGTGTTCTTCATTGCGGTCTCTTTCTTTGCCCTCTTCTTCAGACATCACCTCGCCCGTCTGAAAAGCCCTTCCGACAGACTGACGCCGCTCTCGTTGTCCTCATTGTTCTCGGACGTCAGCTATCTGTTCCTGCTCGGATTTTCTCTCATTCTCTCCGCAATGTCCTGCTCTATGGCATTGGCCGGGCAGTTCCCGTTTGCAGAGGTGGTGGATTCCGTTTCCTTTGTTGTGGCTTCCTTTGTCTTCATCTGTGCGTTTCTCCGTAGGGCAGGCAGCCGGCGTTTCCTCTTTTTTGAGAAATACGAGAAGATGGTGTCCGAAGCCGTGCAGGACTGCGTGAGCAGCCGGGTTATACGCGCTGACCGGAAAGAAAACCTCTACCGCAGCATCTTCTCCCGCATTGAAGAATATTTCCGCAGCGAGAGTCCGTTCCTTGACACGGATTTGAGTATAGGCGAAGTGTCAGAGCGCATATTCACAAACAAAGTGTATGTTTCGCGGGCGATAAGCGAGTGCGCGGACACAAATTTCTGCCAATATGTCAACCGCTACCGCATAGGCTACGCGATGGACTGTTTCAGGCAAAATCCGGCTCTCCGTGTCTCGGACCTCGCCTACATGTCTGGATTCCGTACTGTCGCTTCCTACAATATGGCTTTCAGACGCGTTGCGGGAGAGATACCTTCGGATTGGATGCGGCGGACGGCCGCGGTCATGAAACGTGGAGTGGGCGGTCTGAACATTGCCGGAGCCGTGGCTGTTTGAATGAAGATTTTGCAGATTTCACCGATAAGCCGTATCTTTGCAGAAGTCCGGAGGCTGCCGCTTCCGGCATTTCACCGCTTAAACACATTTCTTCAGATGGCTGACGAAAAGATCATTTTTTCAATGAACGGCGTGGGCAAGGTGCTCCAGCAGAACAACAGGGTAATACTCAAGGACATATATCTCTCATTCTTCTATGGTGCCAAGATCGGCATCATCGGTCTTAACGGATCCGGAAAGTCGACGCTGATGAAAATCATCGCCGGCATTGAGAAGCAGTATCAGGGCGAGGTCGTGTGGGCTCCGGGCTATTCCGTGGGCTACCTCGAGCAGGAACCGCAGATGGAGCCGAACAAGACGGTACTTGAAGTGGTACAGGAGGGCGTGCAGGAAGTTATGGATGTCCTGAAGGAATATGAGCAGGTGAACATGAAGTTCTGCGAACCCATGTCGGACGAGCAGATGAACGCTCTCATCGAGCGGCAGGGAGAACTCACGGAAAAAATAGAGCATCTTGGCGGCTGGGAGATTGACGCGAAGCTCGAAAGGGCTATGGACGCGCTGCAGTGCCCGCCTTCGGATGCACTTGTGGCGAATCTTTCCGGTGGAGAGAGACGTCGTGTGGCTCTGTGTAGGCTGCTTCTTCAGCAGCCTGACGTGCTTCTTCTCGATGAGCCGACCAACCATCTTGACACAGAGTCCATACAGTGGCTGGAGGAGCATCTCCGCCAGTACAAAGGCACCGTCATAGCCGTGACCCACGACCGCTACTTCCTTGACAACGTGGCCGGATGGATTCTTGAACTCGACAGAGGCGAGGGCATTCCGTGGAAAGGCAACTACTCATCGTGGCTCGACCAAAAGAGCCGTCGTCTCGCGATGGAGGAAAAGCAGGAGAGCAAGCGCCGCAAGACTCTTGAACGTGAGCTCGAATGGGTGCGGATGGCTCCGAAAGCCCGCCACGCCAAGTCCAAGGCCCGTCTGGGCGCATACGAGAAGCTTTCCGCTGAGGACGGACGCGAGAAGGAGGCTAATCTTGAGATCTACATCCCGAACGGACCGCGTCTGGGAAACAAGGTCATCGAGTTTCACGATGTTTCCAAGGCCTACGGCGACAGGCTTCTGTTCGAGCACCTTTCGTTCACGCTCCCTCCTGCGGGAATAGTCGGTGTTATAGGTCCTAACGGAGCCGGCAAGACGACCCTGTTCCGTCTCATCATGGGTCTGGAGAAGCCGGATTCCGGAGATATTGTCATCGGAGACACCGTGAAACTCGCCTACGTTGACCAGCAGCACAAGAGCATAGACCCTGACAAGACTGTCTACGAGACAATCGCCGAAAACTCCGACTTCGTGAAACTCGGCAAGAGGGAAGTGCCTGCAAGGGCTTATGTTTCGCGATTCAATTTCTCCGGTGCAGATCAGGAAAAGCTCTGCGGAGTCCTCTCCGGCGGCGAGAGAAACCGTCTGCATCTTGCGCTCACGCTCAAAGACGAGGGTAACGTGCTCCTTCTCGACGAGCCGACCAACGACGTGGACGTAAATACCATCCGTGCGCTTGAGGAAGGTCTCGAGAATTTTGCCGGATGTGCCGTGGTCATTTCCCATGACCGTTGGTTCCTCGACCGCATCGCGACGCACATTCTCGCCTTCGAGGGTGACTCACAGGTCTATTTCTTTGAGGGCAGCTACTCTGAATATGAGGAGAACAAGAAGCGGCGTCTCGGCAATGAGGAGCCGAAACGCTTCAAGTATAAAAAACTGATGGAATAACGGGGCGGGGCGCATAAAAGGCGGCCTGCTGCGTTGGACGTCTTGCATCCCATCCTTTTATGCATCCCCTTTGACTAAGCAGGTTCCTATCTATTTTTTGAACTTACTTGATAATAATGCTGAAATGGAGGGGATGAAGAAAAAGATGAGATGCAAGGCGCACTGTGAATTTCAACACCGGAGCAACCTAGTGGTTGTGAGGATTTGAAATTTACATGCAACGCAGCAGGTCGCTTTTTCTTCATCCCCGTCTCATAAGATAGGACTTCATAAAGTCGTTTAGGTCGCCGTCGAGGACTCCCTGGGTGTCGGAGGTCTCATGGCCGGTGCGGAGATCCTTGACCATCTTGTATGGGTGCAGGACATAACTGCGGATTTGCGAGCCCCATTCGATTTTCTTCTTCTGCCCTTCGAGCTCAGCCTGCTTTTCCTGACGTTTCTTCAGTTCGAGGTCATAGAGGCGAGACTTGAGAATGCGCAGGGCATTCTGCCGGTTGTCGAGCTGCGAGCGTGTCTCGGTGTTTTCGACCACGATGCCCGTCGGAATGTGACGGACGCGGACTCCGGTCTCCACTTTGTTGACGTTCTGGCCGCCGGCGCCACTGGAACGGTAGGTGTCCCATTCGAGGTCTCCCGGGTTTATTTCAATTTCAATGCTGTCGTCGACGAGCGGGTAGACGAAGACTGAGGAGAAGGTCGTCTGACGCTTGCCTTGGGCGTTGAATGGGGAAATCCTCACCAGACGGTGCACGCCGCTCTCCGCCTTCAGGTAGCCGAAAGCATAGTCTCCCTCCACCTGAATCGTCGCCGACTTTATGCCTGCATCCTCACCCTCGAGCAGGTCGGTGACTGTGGTCTTGTAGCCATTTCTTTCCGCCCAACGAAGATACATCCTCATCAACATCGCGCTCCAATCGTTCGCTTCAGTTCCGCCGGCACCCGAATTTATCGTAAGCACAGCCCCGAGCGAGTCTCCCTCCTCTCCGAGCATATTCCTCAATTCCAGTTCCTCGATTTGCTTCACCGCATCTGCGTAGGCCTGCCCCAGTTCTTTCTCTTCTTCCGTTTCCACAGCATCCTCTTCTGCGGATTTCGCTCCGGCGGCTTCCTTCGCAAACTCATAAAGCACGTCCAAATCTTCCACAGCCCCAAGCGCCGTGTCGTAGCCGTCCACCCAAAACTTCAGTCCGGCCGTTTCCTTGAGAAAAGCCTCCGCGGCCTTCGCATCGTTCCAAAAATCCGGAGCCGCTGCCTTTTCCTGCCGCTGTGCCACCTGAGTTCTCTTTCCCTCCACATCCACACATTTTCCCAAAAGTTCGACCCTCTCGTGAAGTTCCTTTATCTGTTCTGTAGAAATCATACCTTATAATTAAGATCTCATAATTAAAATCTCACAAATATAGCGAATATATCGGATATTCTACGATGATGATGATTTCGTTCGGAGAGTAAAAATTCTTTTGGGATATATCGCCCTTTGTTTGTTGAAAATTTTAAGCGGAAAGGGAGTTTGCCTTACGAATTGTTATCAAAATATCCTAAATTTAAAATATCAGTTTCTAAGTCATTGTCGGACTGAGTTTTCTGCAATGAAAAAAACTGAAAAAATCTCTTGTATTTTTGTTTTGGAAAAGTTAACTTCGCGAGTCAAATTTGGGTGTAGAATATGAATTTAGGGACAAACCTATTGGGAAAGTTTGCACTTTTCTCAATCAGCGTGTTTTTGGTCGGCTGCAATGACCTGAAAGAAAATGATGTAAATGCTGATGACTCGAAAAAGTTGAGCGTCGAGTTTTCACAAAGCGAAGTTTCCATTCCGATAGGAGGTTCGCTTGACCTTCTTGTGAACATATCTCCGGCGAATCGTGCGGGTGAAGTGACGTTCTATGTGGCAGAGGAAACTGTGGTTTCGCTGGATAAGCAGACTCCTTGCGAGGAAGGCGTGATGCTCCATCTCTCTTCTCACAAGCTCAGCTCCACCACAGTTTATGCATTCCACGAAGATCTCGCGGAGACTCCGGAATGTGTAATCACAGTCGCTCCAATCGGACTGGAGAGCATTGCCCTCGACAAAGAGACTCTTTCACTCAAAGTTTTCGAGTCAGCGACTCTCAGCGCGAAACTCACCCCGGAGAATGTCACAAACCCGGTTCTCATCTGGAAAAGCGATAATGAGGAAGTGGTGACTGTGGACAATGGAGTTGTGACCGCCCACAAAACGGGAGAGGCTCTTGTCACGGTTTCATTCGACGGAAAGAGCGCATCCTGCAAAGTGGTGGTGACGGCGATTCCTGCCGAGTCTGTCACATTGTGGTTTGACAAGCAGCAAGTGACTGAGAAAGAAATCAGTGAAAAGGAAAGTTTCCGTCTTGACGCGACAATCCTTCCGGAAGAAGTCACCTACAAGACCATTAGCGAATGGTCGGTTTCTGACCCGGAGATTCTCTCTTTTGAGGCAATCTATATTGACGGTACCACCTTGTCAGCATATATTACAGGAAAATCTGCCGGGAAAGCCAAGGTCTATGCGAAGATTGAACTTGAAGACGGTGGTCAGCCGCTTGTGGCATCTTGCGATGTGACAGTGAAAGCTTTAGTTCCCCCGCTTGACCCTCCGAAAATCGGTGACTATTTCTATTCTGACGGAACTTGGAGCGACGGCGGACTTGTTTCCATCAATTCTGACGGAACGGGTGCGGTATGGCTGACCGGTTCTGAAAAACCGAGGCCGGATCCAAATAAATCGGTTATAGGTATTGTGTTCTCAACTGATGCGAATCGCATCTCGGAGGAAGAAAAGGCTTTAGGCTTTACTCATGGTCTTGTATTCTCTCTTAAGGCTGCTTTTGCTCCGATATCCACAGACCCGAAAGCGGACCATAAACTTGATTCCTTGACACGTTATGCTCTCTCAACAGCGGATTTGTCACCAGTTCGGATTACTCCACATCGGTTGACGGAAGCCTGCTACAATGATATTTGGGGATATAGTTGGAACAAGGAAATATTATCAGTTTTCCCAAAAGCTACAGAGAAAATCAAATTGGTTCCGGCTTTCGATTGGGTTAATACAGATTTTTCTCCTGCCGCTCCGACAAATACATCTGGATGGTATGTCCCAAGTAGTGGACAAATTTGGGATTTGGTGGTCAATCTATGTGGTGATGAGGTCGCAGAACGGCTTGCGGCGGCTAAACTTGGTAACGTGGACCTATATCGTGTTGACCAATATTTTGAGGATTTGACAAAGTTTTCGTTCAATCCTGTTGAAAGACTGAACTCATTTTGGGCTTTGGTTCCAAATGAAATGAAACATAATTTGAAATATTCCAGACATCGGGGAAGTCAGAATGTTTGCGAACTGATGTCGTCAAGCCTTTATGTTAAAGGGGATGATTTTCAGAGTATTATGTTTTGGTTGGCCGATGATGGTAGTATATATCCATATCCTGCACCTGTTGATGATTCGATAGTCTGTCATCCCGTACTTTCATTCTAAAATATTTTTTAATTCATAATAAATATGAAAAAAGCTTTATTCACGATTGCAGCTGTGGCGGCGGTGTTCTGCTGCTCCTGTACCAAGGATCTCGAAGATAGAGTAGGGGACCTTGAAAAGAAGGTTGATGCCCTTGAGGCTCAGGTGAAAAACAATGTGAACTCGATTGAGCAGTTGCTCACTGCCGCTGCGACGACGGTTACAGTCAAATCTGTTGTCAAGACAGAGAACGGCTATACTATAAATTTCAGTGATGGAACTAAAGCTGAGATTGCAAATGGTGTCGACGGACAGGATGCAGTCGCTCCAACAATCGGATTTAAGGAAGTGGATGGCGTTTTTTGCTGGACAGTCAATGGCGAACTCATCAAAAACGGTGACGCCAATGTGCCTGTGACAGGAAAGGACGGCGTTGATGGCAAAACTCCTCAGTTCAAGATTGAGGACGGAGCCTGGAAGGTTTCTTTTGACGGCGAAACTTGGACAGATGTGCCTGTAACAGGAAAAGTTGCTCCGACTCTTGAAATGACCGAAACGGAGACTGAGTATGTCTTCACTTTAGGCGAAAGCGTCATCAAAATTGCAAAATACTTTGAGTTCGCAATTAAGGTTGAAAGCCATCTCTTGAAGGTGGAACCAAATTCTCAACCTGTTTTCTCCTACACTATCACCGGAGCCGATGAGACTGTAAAGGTTATTATGAAAACAGAGAACATCACTGCCGTTCTTGATGAAAAAGCACAGACAGTCACGTTGCAGATTGGTGCCACTGTGCCGACAGGATATGTCCTTCTCAAGGCAATCCGCAACAGTGACGGTAAATATTCCGCACAATACATCAACGTCAAACAAGAGTACTACGGCACATTCGGCGGTTTGATTGTAAGCGATAAACGTGAGTATAACTGGTAAAACTGAATGAATATGAAAAAGATAACATATATTGCGGCCGCGCTTTTGGCATTTGTCGGCTGCGCAAAGCAAGAGATTGTTCCTCAGACAGCCGACACTCAGAGCATTTCAGTGACACTTCCTGTGGCAGAGGAACTTACGAAGGCTCATTTTGACGGAGCTAGTCACATCAAATTCGACAAAGGTGACGCCTTTTATGCTGCGATTGCCAAAACTGCATCTCCAACTCAGGCTGTTCAGGTTGCATCCAAGGCTGGATACCCTGCGAATACCAACTACGCGCTGTTCAACTTGGTGGATTCAGAGGCATCGGAACCTACTTTCAAGGGAAATTTCTACAGCATAACAGAAGCTAATTTTGAGGATAAGTATATTGTTTATGGACTTTTCCCTTCAACATATGCAAGTGGCTCGTCAAGCGATTTGACAAAGTGGACAATCAAACTTCCTGAAACTCAAGATGAAGCCACTCAGGAAACTTGGCACGGAAAGGCGGATGCGCTGCTCGCAAAACCATCTATAATTTCAACTGCTGAACACACATTCGATGATACATACAAAGAGTACTCTTTGGCTCGTCCTAACGAAAAAATTGAATTTGCCCATCTTTTCGGATTCGGAAAACTCAGTTTTGCAGGGATTCCGGAACAGTACAAGGACCTTGTGGTCAAGTCTGTTTCCATTAAGGCTGTGGGTACAAAGAAGGATATTGCCGGCACTTTCTATGTGAATGTGACAACTGAAATTGATGAATTAGGAGATTTGAAAGCATCAAAGCCTAAGGATTGCATCACACTCAAGGGCGACGGAACAACCACAATTTCAGACTATAAGGCTTGGTTTGTTGCAAATCCGGGAACCTACGATGTTGAAATTACTGTCAGCACAGCAAAGGCTGATTTTGTGTTCAAACGTTCTGAACTCATAGTTACAAGGGGCGTAATCACCGAACCTACAGTAAATTATGGTAAAGTTGCCGACGACGCAGCCATCAGTCACGACGTCGCTCTTGCTGAGGGCGAGACCTGGACAACAGGGGTCCTCAAATCCGGCGACTGTATGTCTTCATCCACTCCGATTAAGGCCTGGGGCGCAGGCGAGAAGAAGATGAACTTCTTTGTTGATTATGTTTATCTTGGAGCGAGCAATTCGAACTCTCCATCTCCTTGTACCGATTATAGCAGCGGAAAATGTGTCCAGGGGCTCACTTCAAAGACACTTATGGGCGGAGCGGCTTTGCTCTCTTCTGAAGCTTCTTTCAGCGGAATGACACAAATCAAGCTCAACTGTGGTGTTTACACCCCATCTGCAACTGCCGATTTTACAGTTTATTCTGAACTTGAAGGCAAGCAGACTCAGATTGGTAAGGTTACAGTTGAGGGAACAAACGCAAATGTGGATGGAAAGAACTTTTTCTTTGACGTCCCTGAGGCAGGTCGCGCCGGTGTCTTGGTTGTTAAGGCTGATAATCTTTCACCTGAGGATGCCCGTCCATACGTTGGAAGCATCACCATCAATCCTGATGCTGAAATCGTTCTTGGACAGACGACCTTGAAGGTTGCCAAGACTGCTTCCGCAAACGAAATCTCTTGCGGCATTTTTGCTGCCAAGGGCGAGCCTACAGTTAAGGTTGCAGAGGATGCTGCAAGTTGGATTACCGGAGCGGCATACGCTGACGGTAAGCTTACATTCAATGTCGCCGAGAATGCGGGAAGCAAACGAACCGGCGTTGTCACCGTGACTGTGAAAGGTTTGACTGATGTTTCTGAGACACTCACAGTTGTGCAGGCGAGTGCAACTGCTGTGGAGTACAAATTCAAGATAACAGCTGAAACTCTCAAGGCTGCTATTGCTGCTGCGACTGAAGGTGGAGCAACATTTAGCGAGTGGGATTCGTTTACAACATCATTCACCGCAACTGCTACGGATGGTTCAGGAAAAACAACTGATGTTGAATTGATTTTCAAAGACCTCGGTATGCAAGATTCCGTTTCAGATTCATTTAAGATGAAGTCGACAGGTACTGTTACTACAACCTCTTCCATAGGATTCATTGAGAATGTCTGTGTGGTTTCAACCGGCAAGACAGCTACCAATCCGACTAGTTATACTGACGTTGCTATTAAGACTTCAACAGATGGAAGCACTTGGGCAATTCTCAAAGGTGGCCTGTATGAAAAGAACGATGTATATTATACCAATACATTCACCAATGAGGATGAGTCTCAAGTTTGGTTCCAGATGTGCTGCGGTGGTTGGAACATCTTGAGATTTAAGAGTATCGAACTCACCTACGTTGCTGAATAATATTCGCTTAGATGAAATTAAACTCTATTGCAAATTTTTTAAGGACAATTGTGGCCACAGCTTTGACTGTGGTCACAATTTCCGCTTGTGAACCGGTCTCAAACTCGGACGAAGAACAGGCGGACATCATTTCCATTGTTGGCGCGAAGGTGGTTCAGGTCGATGCTGCCGGGGGAGATGTGGAGCTTTCCTACAAACTCAGCGATGCACCGGATGGGGCTGCGCTCACTCTGGAGTTCGACTGCGACTGGATTGAGCGGGCTGCGGAAAACTCTGAGGAAGACGCCAAGACTCCGGCACTTGCGGAAACCGGCTCCAACCCCGATGCAGAGAATGTGATAAGCAGCGCCGACATCCTGAAGGTCAGAGTGAATGTAAAGGAGAACGATTCGGCTTCTTCCCGCACGGGAAAAGTCTTTTTCAAGCTCAAGGGAGCGAAGACCGTGTCGCTGTCCATCCTTCAGAAGGCAAATCCCGAGTATGTCGTCAATAACCAGATGTCCTTTTCTCTGGATGTGACCGAGATTACGGAATCCACCGTGAAATTCACTGTGGCTCCGAACATTGAGGACTCGTACTACTATTACGGATTCTTCCCGACTGCAGAGTTTGACCGTTTCCCGACGCCGGCTGAGTTTGTGGCATCCACTGTCGCTGATATGAAAGCTTATGCCGAAAAATTCGAGGAAAAGAACGGCTTCAAATTCAATTTGAAGAACTACCTCTACAAAGGCTATCGTTCTACAACTCAGGTGAGTCTGATTCCTTCAACCGACTACTATTTCCTGGCGTTCGACCTCACTCCGGGTTGGGGATACAGCGGAAGGGTTTCGACTAAAAAATTCAGAACCTCTGATGTTCCACCGTCTTCCGGGGCTTTTATCATCAACTATGATCAGAAAAAGGGCATTGTGGGCATCCAACCGACCGAATTTGCTTCAGGAAAATTCGGACTGGGTATTGCACTTGCCGAATCTTTGGAGGAGTGCAAGTCTCCACGTGGACTTGTCAGCAAATTTGTGGAAAGCATGGGGTATGATCTGAATTTGTATAATGTCGTCGACGGTTACAGAGGATTGCCGGTTTCGCAATATTCGGACATAGTTGACGGCACGAATTATGTGGCGTTCGCATTCCTCTACAACAACTCCCAAATATCCGAAATAGCGTGGTTGGAGTTTACTTACAAAAGCCCTAATAGATAGGTACTTATAATTTGGATGCCGAAAGGTATCGAGTTAAACATACGGAACGTATATTATGAAATTTCGTTTTCTTGCAATATCAGCTCTCGCTCTGGCGGTCCTCGCGGCAGCCGTTTCTTGCGAGCCGCAGGAGCAGCCCATCACGACTGATTCTTCTTTTGTATTGGGTACAAATGTGGTCAAAGTCGGTTTGGAGGGTGGCGACCTTTGGCAGAAATACAGAATCGAAGGCCCGAAAGAGGGCAGGACCGCTTCTGTGACAAGTGCGAGCGATTGGATAAGAATCAAGGATGTCTATTCTTCGGAGTTTTGCTTCTCCGTCGCAAAAAATGAAAGCGGGAAAGACCGTATCGGGGAGATTCAACTTGCCTGTGAAGGCACGGAATCTCTTCGTTTGCGTGTAATCCAGAGCGGTTCGACGGGCGGAGAATCGGTGTTCAAGAATTTTCGTCTCACTGTGAGCGACATAACGACATCCACCTGCCGCATTCAGGTGAAACCTGTGGATGCCGCAAAGACTTATGTCTACGCTGTGGTGAGAAAGGCTGAATATGACAAGGAAACTGCAAAAACCTACATCGAGTCCAGAATAAAGCAGGTGAAGGAAATGGCCGCAATGAACGCTCAGTCGCCTGCCCTTTATCTCTCCTGTGGCTCAGTCGACACAAACACGCTCCCGACCGAGCAACAGCCATATCTTTATGACCGCACGGATTTCTATCTCACGGCATTTGACCTGAGTTTCAACCCATCTGACGGAAGTTTCAGCTACAGCGGGGACATCGACCTCCTGCCTTTCACTTCGGCTTCAGCATCTCCGTCATCGATGAAACTTTCCATAGTCCAAAACGGTTCTTTTGTCACAGTCAAAGCAAGCGGTTCAAACGACACATATATCTGTGACTATATGGAACTCAGCGCGTGGGAAGAACTCGACAATCCCGATTTCGCGGCTCATCAGTATCTTCTCTATGCCAAGAAACTCGGTTATTATAAGTCTTACACCGGAACCCACATCATCGACCTTTCGCAAGACGAGAATATGGTCAAAGGGGGAAAATATGTCGCCTATGCGGTGGGATACCGCGACAGCGAAAAAGACGGTGGGCTCACTACTGAAGTGAAATATTTAGAATTTACTTATTGATATTTTTATGAATTCAGTATCCAGAAGAACGTTTTATCCACTTCTATTGACAGTCTTGGCCGTGACGGCCTCCTGTTCAAAGCAGAATGTGGAGGAGGATGCACCCGAAACAGGAGGGGCTATTGTCATTAACGAAGGCATTGGCGCTGCAGTGAGGGGAGAACTCCTGATTCAGGTGAAACCTGTCTCAACAAAATCTACGGGAAACATTGCTGATGCTACTGCGGGGACCGGCGAAATTGCCGAGGTTCTCGGGGCGAACGGGACATTCCGTCTCGAAAGGCTTTTCCCGGAATGTGGCAAATTTGAGCAAAGAACCAGGGAAGAAGGGCTTGACCGCTGGTATGTGGCAAGTTTTGACAAATCCCTTGAGACTTCCGTTTTGGTGCGTCAGCTTCGCCGCTGTGCCACAGTGGAATGTATCGAATGTCCGATGGAAATACGCTCTTGCGACGAAGACCCGCTTGCGCCTTTCTCGGCTGTAGCTCAGCCGTTGAATCAGACCAAGGCTATGGTATCGCGCCCGGCCACCTTCCCTTTCAATGAGAGCGAAGATTCGCAGCAAAGGCAGTGGCACTACAACAACAGCGGTTCCGTCTTTGGAAACAGCAGCCTTGTAGGTGCCGACGCAAATGTCTGGCAGGCTTGGACCAAGGCCACAGGAAATCCCGATGTGATTGTGGCGGTGATTGACCAGGGCGTGAAGTATGATCACGAAGATCTCGCCGCAAATATGTGGATTAACCGGGAAGAGATTCCCGGCAACGGAATCGACGACGACGGAAACGGATATGTTGACGACGTCTACGGATACAACTATAACGACAATAAAGGTGAAATCGTCACTTCCGAAAAGCAGTCTCACGGCACCCACGTTGCGGGAACGATTGCTGCGGTCAACAATAACGGCATAGGTGTGAACGGCATCGCCGGAGGTTCGGGCAAGGGAGACGGAGTGAAGATTATGTCTCTCCAATGTCTGAGCAGCGGTGAGAGCGGCGAGTCCGGAGCCGGACTTGCGGGAACAGTGCGTGCGATGAAATATGCTGCCGACAACGGTGCGGTGATTTGCCAGAACAGCTGGGGATATGCAACCAAACTCAGCTGGAACAACTGGACACGCGGAACTTACGGAGCGCTCAGACGTGCGATGGACTATTTCATCAAATACGCCGGAGTGGACGAAAACGGCAACCAGTCCGGTCCGATGAAGGGCGGACTCATCATCTTTGCAGCCGGAAACGAGGCTGTGGGCTACGACTCCTATCCTGCTGCGGACAAGAACGTTGTCAGTGTGGCGGCATATTCCTATCTCGGCACCACGGCAATCTATTCCAACTACGGAACTTGGATTGACATTTCCGCTCCGGGTGGAGACGTTTCGGTCGACAGCAAATATGGCGGAATCTACAGCACCCTTGTCAGTGCCGACGGACAGTCCGACTACGGGTATATGCAGGGAACCTCAATGGCCTGCCCTCACGTGAGCGGAGCCTGCGCCCTCGCTGTTTCATACTACTATGGAAAGGACAAAAGGATGGGGCTCACCCCGGACAAGCTCCGCTCCGCACTTCTCAGCTCGGCTGCTCCGATTAACTCCTCTCTCGCCCCTGCCTATGTGGGAAAGATGGGAGTTGGCAAACTCGACACTTGGAGCCTTCTGAAATATATGGACTTCCTCTCCGATATGCCTGATTGTGTCCTCGCAGTGGGAGAGACTGCCTCCATTGAACTTGGAGAGTATTTCCCGTCATTGCAGGTTGTTTCGTACACGGTTTCTGATGAGAAGGTTGTCGATGTTTCGCTCGATGGAGACAAACTCATTCTCAGCGGAAAATCCGCAGGAAGTTCTGTAGTGACGCTCTCGGACGGATGTGCGCTTTATAAGAAATTTGAAATTACTGTCAGATGATGAGAAAGCCTATTATAGAAACAGTTATACTTGCAGCCCTCTTTGCCGCCATACCTTTTGGTTGTGTGAAAGAGCAGGCTGAACCGGATGTGCTTTCCGGACCGCTTCCGGAGCCGAAGGTGGTTGTCGGTGACATTTCCTGCACATCCTTTAAAGTCTCTTGGGATGCCGTGACGGATGCCGGTTCATATACATATATATTCAACGGTTCTGAGGAAAAGACAACCCGCGATAACAGTCTCGTTTTCGACAAATTGGAGCCAAAGCAGTCCTATTCATTCTCGGTGAAGGCAAATGCGGGCAACAACGGCGACCACACGGATTCCAAATTCGTGAATATTCGCGTCGTCACCGAAGACTATAGCGAACTTTCCGCTCCCGAGCCTGTGCTGGTGGCCTCATACAGGTCCAAAACCATAATCCGTTGGAACTCAGTCTACGGGGCAAGTTCATATTCCTACAAAGTCGACAAATACAGTGGAAAAACCTCTTCCAATTCCATTGAAATCGGAGGACTCGAAGGCTCAACGGAGTATGTGTTCGAACTCACCGCACATTCTGACGACAAATACATAAATGATTCTCCCGCTGCGCAGCTTCGTTTTACGACACGTCCGGAGTCGGAAGATATTCCTCAGATTATAATGGCCCATGTCGAGACCGGTTCCGACTATTCGAAGTTCAACGTCTATGCGCTCCCGGATTTCCTCTACATCTATTTCGGAATTCCGGCAAGCTATTTCGAGCGCTACTCTGACGAAGAAACCCGTGACCGCTATCTCGCTGCATATCTGCAAGTTCTCAAGGATAGCGGTGTCAGCGTCGCGACGGGAATTTCCCAATATGCTAAGAACGGAACCTCAAGTTATATCGAGAGCCCGCTCTATCCGGAGACTTCATACTACATTGTGGCTTTCGGAGTGAATACTGACGGACAGGCGACCACGCCACTGTATAAGTACAAGACCAAGACTTTGCCTGAGGCCACTGCGCCAATCCCGCCGGTAGAAGGTGCGGACTGGTTCAAACAGAGCCTCTTTCACGCAATTCTCGGACAGTACAATGCATCCAACTGCCTCTGGCTCAAGTGGCTCGGCAAAGATGTGACAAGTGTGAAGGAAATCCTGACTTCAACCACATCCTATAAGCTTTACTTCAAGAGTGACCCGGAACTTTTCAAGGCTTATGTCGAGGAAAAGGGCAATCTCTACGATGACGAGGCGACACTTGGACACATCAATTCGGAGAAGGGCTTCACCACGAGATTCACTCTTAACCCTTCCACTTCCTACACTCTCGGCACACTTGCAGAGAATGCCGCTGGGGAGAAGACCTTCGTGGTCAATTCTCTCGCCACCAAGTCCTCTGCCAACTACTACGACTGGGTGCAGGTGACTCTCGGAGTCGACGCATCGGACAATAATGTACTTGTCGGCGTCTTAAAGTTTGACAATGAGCCTGTTGTCGCTCCTATGGCTATGAAACTTAAAGGCTTGAAGTATTATTTCTGCGAGAGTTCGGAACTTAGCGGAATCTCCACCGACAAGGCTGCGGAAGTGGTTGCCGCTAAGGGCGTTGACTGCACCGAGGCGGAATTGGAAATCATCAATATGACTGGTTCGCTTTCACTTTCTTTCGGTAAGGATGGTGCTCCTCTCAAACCTGAGACCGACTATTTCCTGCTCGCCACTTTCACAGAGAGCGCCGGCGATTCCGTCACAAGATTTGCGACAGCAAAGACCGGCAAGGCAGAGGAAGGCACAAAGGCCGTCTTCGGCAAGCCTCGTGCAAGAATTGAGTTCAATACTCCGGAGATGATAGACATCTACAGTCCGGTTGTGGGGGATGTATTCTAAAGAGAGAGAAATATGAAGAATAAATCATTATATATCATCGTGTTGTCCCTTCTGTTGAGTTTTACGGCTCTTGCACAGCAGAAGATTACGGTCTCCGGCCGTGTCGTTGACAAGGACGGTATGCCGGTGATGAGCGCAGGTGTTTTTGTGAAAGGCACCACAAACGGAACCGTCACCGATTTTGACGGAAATTATGTCTTGAACCAAGTGCCGGTGGATGCGGTTCTGACTGCTTCCAATCTCGGATATGCGGAGAGTGAGCGTCCGGTCGACGGCAAAACTGTGGTTGATTTCGTCCTGCAGGATGAGGCGGTCGTGCTGGATGACGTGATTGTCGTGGCTTACGGTACAGCGAAGAAGGAGTCTTTCACCGGTTCTGCCAGCGTGGTGAAGGGTGAGGAACTGGGCAAGCGTCCGGTGGGTCATCTCACCAAATCTTTTGAAGGAACGGTTGCCGGCGTCACAGTCACCTCCGGTGGCGGACAGCCTGGAGAGGGTTCTGCGATTATGGTGCGTGGAATCGGTTCTGTAAATGCTTCTTCGTCACCTCTTTACGTTGTGGATGGGGTGCCTTATGACGGAGCCATCAGTTCCATCAACCCTGCCGACATCGAGACAATGACTGTCCTTAAGGATGCTTCTGCAGGTGCTCTCTACGGAGCGAGAGGTGCAAATGGCGTGATTGTCATCACCACTAAGAAAGGCAACGCAGACAGGGTGAACATCAACTACAAGGGCAATTTCGGAATCGCCTCCCGTGCACTTCCGCGCTACGACCTTGTGGGAATGTCGGACTATGTGGAACTCACCTACGAGGCTCTCCGCAACTCTGTCCGTTATGCAGAGAACGGAGCTCTGGACGATGAGGGCGCGGCAAACTATGCTGCCGAGCATCTGGGCGAAACCATAGGCGGTCTGAAGAATCCGGAATATTACAACCCTTATAAAAACTATACTTGGGAAAATCTCATAGACCGCAGCACCGGCAAAATCAAAGGCGACGCAAAGGCTGCCTGGGATGAGAACTGGATGGACGAAATCAGCAATAACAAGGCTTTCAGGACCGAACATATCCTTTCAGTGAGCGGAGGAACAGAGAAGACAAGCTATCTCTACTCAATGGGTTACTACAAAGAAAACGGAACTCTGCGCAATACCGACTTCGACCGCTTCACCGCTCGTATCAGCGGCGATGTGCAGGCGACCGACTGGTTCAAACTCGGAATGAGCGCCAATCTCGCGCATTCTGTTTCCAACTTCCAGAACGCCAGCGGCTCCCAGGTTTCCAACGTCTGGTACACCGCCCAATTTATGGCTCCAATCTATCCGGTCTATCTCAAGGATATGGAAGGAAACAATGTGCTTGACGAAAACGGAAATCTCCAATATGAATATGGTTCGATTGATGACAACGGCTACGCAAACCGTGTGACGGCACAGGGCTTCAACTCCAAAGCGGAGCTTTTCAATAATAAGGCATATTTCAAACGTAATTCCCTTTCCGCCAGGAGTTTCGCGAAGTTCGGAACCACAAGGAAAACCTCCCCGCTCTACGGACTTGATTTCACGGTGAACTTCGGTCTTGACTTTACCGACTATGGTGCGACTTCGGTCAGCGACAAATATCACGGAAATGCGGCAAAGCAAGGCGGTTCGGTTTCTAAAACCAACACCAGGACAATGAGTTACACTCTCAACGAACTCATCACTTGGCAAAGGACTTTCGGCGACCACTCCATAAACCTTCTCGCCGGTCACGAATACTACCGCTACAACCATAACTATGCGGGTGCTACAAAAAGCGGCATCATTGCCGGCATCGACGAACTCGGTTCTGCGGTAACCACGGTTGCAAATACATCATATTCAAATGATTATGCAATCGAATCCGTCCTCGCAAGAGCAAACTACGGCTATGCCGACAAATACTACTTCGATGCATCCTGGCGTACCGACGGTTCCTCAAGGTTCTACAAAGACAACCGCTGGGGTAACTTCTGGTCTGTGGGAGCATCGTGGCGAATCACAAACGAAGACTTTATGTCAGCGACTTCCTCTTGGCTGAACAACCTCACCGCAAAGATTTCCTATGGTGTGCAGGGTAACGACAACCTCGGTTCCTTCTATGCCTGGCAGGGTCTTTTCGACTACAGTTGGTCCAACGGAACCCGTCCTGGAGCGGCTGCAACTTCAATCGAAAACAGACTCGTGACCTGGGAGAAGAACGGCAACCTCAACACCGGTATCGAGGCTTCGATGTTCGGAGGACGCCTTTCCACGACAATCGAGTACTACAACCGCCACACGAGAGATATGCTCCTTAACAATCCGCTTGCAATTTCTTCGGGATTCACCGGATTTGACGATAATGTCGGAGCTATGACCAACCAGGGACTTGAGGCAACCTTCCGCGGCGTCATCTTCGAACGCAAGAATTTCCATTGGGACGCCACAGCGATGTTCTCTTTCAACAGAAACAAAGTCACCGCAATCACTTCGTCCCAGGATGTGATTAACCTCGGCAACATGGTCATCGAGGTAGGGAAACCGATATATACATTCTATATGTCCAAATCCGCCGGAGTGTCCCCTCAGACCGGAAAACAGCTCTATTACGCCTACTACCGCTACGTGGTCGACGAAAAGAGCGGTTCGCTGACGACGGAAAAATGTGACGAATATGTGACTGACGACGTCGGACTCGCTTCTCTGAGCAAATATTACTATGGTAGCCGTCAGGCTCTATTTTCCGGAAGTTTCGCTTCTAACTTTACGATTTTCAAGAACTTCGACATTTCATTCCTTACGACATATTCGGTCGGCGGAAAGATTATGGACGGACTCTATGACGGAGCGATGAATGTGATGTATGCCGGAAACAACTGGCACAAAAACAAACTTCGCCGTTGGAGGAAAAGTGGAGACATCACTGACGTCCCAATGGTAGAAATCGGAGGTAACTACTCCTCTGTCGGTGAATCTCTGATTGACGCTTCCTATTTTGCTATCAAGAACATAACTGTCGGATACACACTTCCGACATCCATCAGTTCAAAGGCAAAAATCAAGTCGTTCCGTCTGTTCTTTACAGCCGACAACATCGCCTTGTTCAGCCATCTTGACGGTATGGACCCGCAGGCAAGTTTTATGGGAACAGTTTCCTACAGCTATTCGCCGTCGAAGGTTTTCGCACTTGGTCTGGACATTAACTTTTAGGAGGTATGAAAATGAAAAGAAAATTCATCACTATATTGACAGCGGCACTCTGCGCCGTTTCCTGTGAACTCGAGTTCGCTCCGACGGATTCAGGCTCGGGAGACGACCTTTTGAAGAATGCGTCGAGTGCCATATCCATCATTGACGGAGTTTACAGGTCGATGTGGACTGCCGGCTGGTCAACCGGTGGAAACGCCCACCAGTGCTTCGGAATCTCGGCCTACAATATCGCCCACGAATGTATGGGAGACGATTTCATTATGCAGAGTATGGGAAACGGATGGTTCTGGTATGACCACTGCTACAATGTGAAATCTTTTTATATGTCCGATTCCTTCCGTTCCTACGATGTCTGGTATGCGAACTATACTTGGATTTCCAATGTGAACACCGTCCTTTCTGCATCTGAGACTATGGCGGGAACAACAACGGACCGCAGTTATGTGCTTGGAAGTGCCTATGCCATAAGGGGATTGGCCTATTTCAACCTTGCAAACTGGTTTGCGAGAGCGCCGTACAGCGCCATTCAGGACAAATACAGGTGGCAGGACCCTTGTGTGCCGGTTTACACGGAGCCTACAGACAAGAGTTTCATCGGCAAGAAACGCGAAACGCTCGAAGTTGTCTACAAGAGAATCAACGACGACCTTGACGCTGCGATTGAACTGCTCGAAAAAGGAGAAAAATCAGCTCTCGCCGGCAACAAGTCGCACATCAAACTTAATGTTGCGCGTGCTATCAAAACCCGTGTGGCTCTTGCGTCGGGGGATTGGGAGACTGCTCTCAAGTATGCGGAACTTGTCATCGAATCAAAAGAATTCAAGATTGGCGGCGAGTCCGAACTTATGGGTGGAATGAACGACCTATCGGCATCCAATGTGATGTGGGGCGCCGCCATCGAGACCACAGAGCAGGCGGGAGGCTATGCAAGCTTCTTCTCGCATATGGACAACGAAAACGGAGACTATGCGAAGGCCTCTCCGAAACTTATCAGTTCTTCGCTTTATAAGCAGATGGCTGCCAACGACATACGTCGCGGATGGTGGGATCCTGAAAACAAGGAGTCTCCATACATTTCAAAGAAATTTCATTTCACAAACGTGGCGGCTTGGCTCGGAGACTACATCTATATGAGGGTGGAGGAAATGTATTTCGATGCTGCGGAGGCTGCCCTGAGGCTCGGAGACGATGTCAAGGCGCGGGGCTATCTCACGGATGTGATGTCAGTCCGTTGTCCGGGCTACGACGCATCCAGACGTAGCGGCACACTGCTCGGTTCTACGACAAATTCTTGGACAGGCTCCCTTCTTGAGGAAATCCTTATAGAGAAAAGGATTGAACTTTGGGGCGAATTCGGCCGGCTGATTGACATCAGGCGCCTGGGACAGGGAATTGACAGGAAGAAGGATGATGGTTTTGCGGACGAGTGCATCACGATGTCCAACCGCAAGAATCTCCGCAACCCGGACAATTACGACTGGGTGCTCACGATTCCTCAGGACGAAATCAGCAATAACCCTAACCTCAATGAGGAGGACCAGAACCCTATATAAGCACCCCTTGGGACTCGTAATACACGGTAAATGAATAAAGAAATGAAAAAAATATTTAGAACAATAGTTTTATCCTCACTCGCTCTCGCTGCGCTCTGCTCCTGCAGCCAGGAACAGCTCGGCGTGATTGCTTCGTCCAACCGTGACGACAACCGGGAAATCCATTTCATCCAGAGCAGTATGGCGAAGGAGTTTCCGAGAGACACGAAAGAGGGTGTGATTGCGGTGACTCTGGCAAGGCAGGGAAACAAGGGGACCTACCGCGTGGTGCTCCAGAAACAGGGAAAGGATGCGGATATGTTTTCACTCCGCGACACAGTGGTGATTCCTGACGGACAGTATAGCGTGGATGTGCCTGTGCGCGTGGATCTTAGCTCTGTTGTGCTGGGCTCAACGATTGACGTGAATCTTGCGATTGTCGGAAGGGATGCGGAGCTTGGCAAGGACCCTGCGTATATCAGCCAATACAGCGACTTCCTCAAACTCAGCGCGTCTTTCGCCCTGGAGTGGGAGCCGTATATGAGGAAAACTGAAGGCGGTGAAGAAATCCAGCAACTTGCCACCTACTATTTCGGAGGCTACCTCTACGACGGTGTTCAGACTGAAATCCCTGTTGAGGTTGCCACGGGAACGGACAACATCTTCCGCCTTGTCGATTGGGCTGCGGGAGCCAACTTTATGTTCAAGGTCGACTGGAAAAGCAAGACGGTTGTGGTGCCCGGACAGTCAACCGGCTATTATCTGGACTCCGAAGGGCAGTATGTCTATGTTGCGGACCTCGCGCAGTATGTCGGAAACGAGGGTATGTACAGCAATTACCCGTGCACGTGGGACGGCGCGCAGACGTTCACCGTCAATGTCATCTATTATGTCGAAACCGGCTACTTCGGAATGGGTGAGGAGCGCATTGTCTTTGCGGGAGACCACGACAGCGACCCTGTCATCGAAGTTGAGTACAAGGGCGCGGGCGAATTCCAGTTCGACTATAACGCCTTTGCTAAATCCTGCCGTGCCAAGGTGGTTGCAGGCGATATCAGCGAAGATGAAGCGAAGATAAAGGAAGTTTACAAGGATATTTGTCTCGGAACAGCCGAGGATGTCAGGACTTTCTCAGAGCAAACTCAGGTCTGGACTCCGGAGAGCGTTTCAAACACTCTCGTTGCGGTTCCTTTCGACGAAAAGGGCACTCCGGGCGAGGCTGTGGTTGTCCGTTTCACCTATGACAAAGACGGAACGATTTTGCCTCAGATTCTTAGCTGCGAACTCCGTCCGTCAGATGCTGACCCGTACACAACTCTCGAATGGAAGCTCAAGACCAAAAATGTCTCTTCTGTCAGGGTGGTGATGATGAACAAAGATGTTCTCGACTACTATCTTGAGAAATACGACCTTGAACTCATCTACAGCAAGCTCAGCTCTTCTCTCACCGAAGAGAATATTGCAGAGGCGAACAGCGAAGCCGGACTCAAACTCTACTATCAGAATGCTGCTGAAGGTGCTGAGTATAAGTTTATTATGGAGGCGAAGAACCAATACGGCGACGTGGTTTATTCTGATGTTTCCGTAAGACTCAACTCTCACGCGGACAAGTTTGAGTCGAAGACCATCGACGACTTTGTGGGTGCCTATCTGATGAGTGCCACTTCCTACGATGATGACAATCAGTCGACGGACGAAGTCTTCCGTGTGGATGTCGTCAAGACTGGAGAAAACACCGTGTCTGTCAAGGGCTTGTGCAATTCGAAGGGATATTCCCCTGCACTCGTGGGAACTTTTGTTCCGGAGGAAAACTGCATCAGACTATATACTCAAAATCTCGGCGTATACAACTATATGAATGTGGTTTTCGGTTTCGTTTCCAACCTCTACACTGCAATTTGGGATCCTAAAATGGCGCTCGAATTCGGTTTCAGCAGCGACGGCAATGTCTATTGGCGTGCGATGGACCGCACATTTGAGGAAGGGGAGACTAAAATCATCATAAACGGTTACAAATTTATGCTCTTCTCCGACGGAAGCTATTCCGGCTATTCGGTGAACAACAAATACTATACTGACCTCATTATGGTTAAATTGTAAGAAAGAATCTTTATATTTTTAGTTTTTTGATTATGAAGAATCAGAGGTTTGAGGCCCTCGGCATCATGCATTCGCGTCCTGACGCGAAACCGGTGGAAACATCGAAACGCAAATCAGAAATCTTCGGGCAGGATGTGTTCACGCGCTCACAGATGCGGCGCTATCTGTCCAGGTCGGTGTATGACAGCGTCATCGAGGCTATCGAGAATGGTCGAAGGATTGACAGGAGCATCGCCGACCAGGTGGCCGAGGGCATGAAGGTGTGGGCGATGGAGCGCGGCGCGACCCATTATACGCACTGGTTCCAGCCTCTCAACGACTCCACTGCGGAGAAGCACGACGCATTTCTTTCGCCTGACCTTGAAGGGGACTCGTTTGAGTATTTCAGCGGCAATCTTCTCGCCCAACAGGAGCCTGACGCATCTTCTTTCCCGAGCGGGGGACTGCGCAACACCTTCGAGGCGAGGGGCTACAGCGCGTGGGACCCGTCGTCGCCGGCCTTCATAATGGACGGAACTCTCTGTATTCCGAGCATATTCGTTTCCTACACAGGCGAAGCGCTCGATTTCAAGACACCACTTCTCAAGTCCATGGCAGCAATCGACTCCGCTGCCGTCTCTGTCTGCCAGCTTTTCGATAAGGACGTTGCCAAGGTCTATCCGACTCTCGGATGGGAACAGGAATATTTCCTCGTAGATGAGGCTCTTTTCGATGCTCGCCCGGACCTGATGCAGGCAGGACGCACGCTTATGGGGCACACTGCGGCCAAGGACCAGCAGCTGGAGGACCACTATTGGGGCGCAATTCCGGAGAGGGTCGAGGAGTTTATGAAGGACTTTGAGGATGCTGCCTACAGACTCGGTATTCCGGTAAAGACCCGTCACAATGAGGTGGCTCCCAATCAGTTCGAGTGTGCGCCGCAGTTCGAGGAGGCCAACATTTCGGTCGATCACAATCTGCAGCTCATGTCGCTGATGAGGAAGATAGCGGTGAAGCATCACCTGAAGGTACTCTTCCACGAGAAGCCTTTTGCCGGCATCAACGGCAGCGGTAAGCACTGCAACTGGTCCATGGCGACCGACGGCGGGCAGAACCTTCTCGCGCCGGGGCACACTCCTAAGAGCAATATGCAGTTCCTTGCCTTCTTCGTCTGCACGCTTAAGGCCGCTGCCGACTACGGCTCTCTGATTATGGCGTCGATTGCTTCGGAAACTAACTCGCACCGTCTCGGCGGCAACGAGGCTCCTCCAGCAATCATGTCAGTGTTCACCGGCGCGACGCTGAACAAGATGCTGGACTCGATTGAGGAAAAAATCAACGAAAGGAAGCTTTCTCCGGACGAAAAGACAGAGATAAAGCTGGATATAGGCAAAATTCCGGAAATTCTCGTTGACAACACAGACCGCAACAGGACTTCGCCTTTCGCCTTCACCGGCAATCGTTTTGAGTTTCGCGCTGCAGGCTCGTCGAGCAACTGTTCCATGCCTATGATTGTGCTTAATACGGCAGTGGCGGAGGAACTTACGGAGTTCCGCGAGGCTGTGGATGCGCTTGTGGAGAAGGGTGTGAAGAAGGATGAGGCCATCCTGCAAGTCATCCGGCAGTTCATCATCGCGTCGAAAAACATCCGCTTCGAGGGCAACGGCTACAGCGAGGAGTGGATTGCCGAGGCGTCAAAGAGGGGATTGCGGAGCGCAAACAATGTCACTGAGGCTTTCGGCGAGTACCTGCGTCCGGAGAGCACTGCCCTCTTCAAGAGGTTTAAGGTGTTCAACGATGTGGAACTTGGTGCACGCTATGAAATCAAGAACGAGACTTTCCTCAAAAAGGTTCAGATTGAGTCCCGTGTGATTGCTGACATCGCGGCGAACCATATCATCCCGACTGCCATCCGCTACCAGAACGTCCTCATCGAGAACATCCGGGGCATCCACGAGGTTTTTCCGGACGAACTTGATACCCTCGCCAAGGACGAAATAAGTACTCTTCGCGAAATCATAGGGCACGTCAATGCCATTCGTGCGGCTTCAGCGGAGATGACTGAAATCCGCCATCGGCTGAACCGCAACCCGGACATCCCGGAGAGGGCGAAGGGATATGAGCACGACGTCCGCGCCAAGATGACGGAAATCCGGGCGCACATCGACGCGCTTGAGATGATTATCGACGACGACCTCTGGCCACTTCCGAAGTACCGCGAGCTTCTCGCCGAGTTATAATTCAAATATTTGTGCCCCTAAGTATTTGTTTTAATTAAAAATCGCCGTACCTTTGTGCCCGCTTTGGGTTTACAGACCGTGACCCGAAAGTTTTAGTAATTATTAATCTTTAAATTTTTTCAAAGATGGCTGAATATTTGGCACCAGAGAAAAAGCAGGAGATTTTCGCGAAGTACGGAAAGTCCAACACTGACACAGGCTCTCCAGAGAGTCAGGTTGCATTGTTCTCCTACCGTATCGCTCACCTCACAGAACACCTCAAAAGCAACAAGAAGGATTTCTCAACCCGTCGTGCGCTTTTGAAACTCGTAGGTAAAAGACGTCGTGTACTTGATTATCTTAAGGAAATCGACATCGAGAGATACAGGGCAATCGTTAAGGAGCTCGGTCTCCGTCGATAGACGACTTCAGGGAATCGGGGTATATCCGAAAGTGGATATACCCTTTTTCTCGTTTTTACCTTTTTACTTGCAGCATATCCCGGCGGCGTTCACAAATTTCAACCTGCGGCGCCACTCGGAAACCAATATATATACACACAGTACGCAATAGTTTTACTAATCGGCTCTCATCGGGAGAGGCAGGTTGAACAAAAAATTAATGAACATTATCAACAAGAAAATCGAATTATCCGACGGAAGGGTAATCGAGATTGAAACCGGCAAGCTTGCAAAGCAGGCAGACGGTTCAGTGGTGGTCAAGATGGGCGGTACGATGCTGCTCGCCACGGTGACTGCGGCAAAGGATGCAAAGGATGACGTTGACTTCATGCCGCTTCAGGTCGACTACAAAGAAAAATTCTATTCAGCAGGGCGTTTCCCTGGCGGATTCATGAAGAGGGAAGGCAAGGCTACTGATGCCGAGATTCTTACGGCTCGTCTCGTTGACCGTGCCCTCAGGCCTCTTTTCCCAGAGGATTTCCATGCCGAGGTTTATGTGCAGATTACGCTCATCTCTGCCGAGAAGGACATCCAGCCGGACGCCCTTGCCGGACTTGCGGCTTCTTCAGCCCTCGCAGTGAGCGATATTCCGTTCGGCGGCCCAATCTCAGAGGTAAGGGTCGTCCGTATCAACGGGGAATTCAAGATTGACCCTACATACAGCGAGATGGAGCAGGCTGACCTCGACCTTATGGTTGCGGCCACCTACGATAACATCATGATGGTTGAGGGTGAGATGAAGGAAGTCAGCGAGGCTGATATGCTTGAGGCAATCAAATTCGCTCACGAGGAAATCAAGAAGCACTGCAAGGTGCAGATGGAACTCACCGAGGAGTGCGGCAAGACCGTCAAGAGGACATACTGCCACGAGGTGAACGACGAGGAACTCAAGAAGGCTGTGGAGGCTTTCTGCTACGATAAGTGTTACGCTGTGGCGAAGTCAGGACAGGACAAGCACGCACGCAGCGACGCTTTCGATGCAATCAAGGAAGAATTTATGCAGACCATCCCGGAGGAGGAGCGCGAGGAGAAGCAGATGATGGTCGACAGATACTATCACGCAGTCGAGAAGGCTGCCATGAGGAACCTTATACTCGACGAGGGAATCCGTCTTGACGGACGTCACACTGCAGAAGTGCGTCCTATCTGGTGCGAGGTCGGTTATCTGCCTTGCGCACACGGTAGCGCAATCTTTACTCGTGGTGAGACTCAGTCTCTCGCATCCGTGACGCTCGGAACGAAGATGGATATGAAGGAACTCGACGAGGTTCTCGTACAGGGCACCGAGCAGTTCGTTCTCCACTACAACTTCCCGCCGTTCGCAACCGGTGAGGCTAAGGCACAGAGAGGCGTGGGACGTCGTGAAATCGGTCACGGAAACCTCGCTTGGAGAGCGCTCAAGCCGGTGGTTCCACTTGCTCCGGAAAACCCTTACGCAATCCGCGTCGTTTCTGATATTCTTGAGTCAAACGGCTCATCATCAATGGCCAGCGTATGCGGCGGATGCCTTGCGCTTATGGATGCAGGTGTCAAAATCAAGAAGCCTGTGGCAGGTGTTGCAATGGGTCTGATTACAGATGCCGATAAGCCTAACGAGCGTTACGCCATCCTCACCGACATTCTTGGTGACGAGGACCACCTTGGAGATATGGACTTTAAGGTGACCGGAACAAAAGACGGTATCACTGCAACTCAGATGGATATCAAGGTTGACGGCCTTTCATACGAGGTGCTTGCAAAGGCACTCGAGCAGGCGCGTCAGGGTCGTATGCACATCATGGGTGAGATGATGAAGACCATCAGCGAGCCACGTGAGGACTACAAGCCATTCGTTCCGCGCCTCGTCCAGATTCGTGTACCTGGTGAGTTCATCGGTGCAATCATCGGTAAGGGCGGTGAGGTCATCCAGAAGATTCAGCGCGAGACAGGCACGGTCGTAACCATCACCGAGGAGCAGAACAACGGTGTCAGCGAGGGTGTTGTTGACATCTTCGGCGACAACAAGGAGTGCATGGACAAGGCTCTCGCATGGATTAACGGCATCTGCGCAGTTCCTGAGGTTGGAGCCGTTTACCACGGTAAGGTGGTTTCAATCCTTGAGTTCGGTGCATTCGTGGAGATTCTCCCGGGCAAGGAAGGCCTTCTCCACATCTCTGAACTTGACTGGAAGAAGACCGACAAGGTTGAGGATGTTCTCGCAGTTGGTGACGAGGTCGATGTGAAACTTCTCGAAATCGACGCAAAGACCGGCAAGATGCGCCTTAGCCGTCGTGCCCTCATGGAGAAACCGGAGGGATATGTCGAGCCTGAGCGCAGACCGAGACCATCCGGAGACCGTGACCGTCGCGATGACCGCAGAGGCGGAGACCGCCGTGACAACCGTGGACCACGCCGTGACGGTGACCGTCGTGACGACCGCAGAGGAGACCGCCGCGACAACCGCGGACCGCGCCGTGATGCTCCGAAGCCGGAAGCACCTGAGTTTGACGGCAACGAAAACAACAACGACCCTGAGATGTTCTAATCAGGGTGTAATAAATAGCAGAGAGGGGGTGACCAAAAAGTATTTTGGCCACCCCCTCTTGGTCTTTCTAACCATTTCGCTCCGAAACAACTATCATTACCATTTTTTCGTAACGAAAAAACCGTTACGAAAAAATGGTAATACTAAACCGCTAAAGTACGGTAGTGGAGGTGGTTTCCTTTGCAAAAGGAAATAATTGCGATTTTCTTTCCTTTTTATAAGGAAAACGCTATATTTGTGGCAAAGAAAAGAAAAAATGGAACTCAGAAGAACTTTTCAGGCTATCATTTCTTCCCATCAGGAGGAGATGCCTTATAATGACCTCAAACAAAGGAACTTGTCTTTGCCGATTGACGGGGATGACATCATAACTGTCACGGGGATACGGCGTTGCGGGAAGTCGTCATTGCTTAAACTTACAATCAACAGACTTCTTGCCGCCGGTGTACCCAAAGAGAATATACTCTTCATAGAGTTTGATGACGAGCGTTTTTCATCGATGGATGTTTCTGACTTCGACGACATTCTCCAGGCATATCGTGACATATATCCAGGCAAGCCTATGAAGGATGTTTATCTGTTTTTTGACGAGATTCAGTTGATTAAGGGTTGGGAACTGTTTGTCCTCCGGACGTTCAAGAACAGCAGCAGACACATTTTCATAACGGGAAGCACTGCCGAGATGCTCTCTGGGGAGATGGCCTCCGCCCTTAGGGGATGGCCTGACGAATATATAGAATACATTCTGAATTTCAACGAGTTTCTTCGCTTCCGAAATCTGTCCCCGAATCCATATACTGAGGACGGAGCTGCTGTGGCGAGGAGTCAGTTCCGTCAGTATTGCGGCATCGGCGGGTATCCTAAGGCAGTGCTCGCGGAGAATGAGAGTGCCAGGATAAAAATTCTTCAGTCATATTTCAACACTATGCTTTTCAGGGATATGATTGAACACTATGAGATCAAGTCTTCACCATCCGTAGTCAGATACTTTCTTAAACGTGTATTTGAAAATACGACGAAGCCGACCAGCGTAAACAACATATTCAACGAGCTCAAATCGGCCGGACTTAAAGTCGGAAAGGATTCTCTTTATGAATGGTTGGATTATGCCTGCAGCAGATTCTTGATTCATAAGCTGCCGTGCTATACCCGCTCGCTGTTGAAGGAATCCTCTATGCCTGCGAAATATTATGTTGCAGACAACGGATTGAGGAAGGCGGTGCTATATAGCCAGGGCCCGGATGAGGGCAAATCGTTGGAGACCGTCGTGCACTCTTCGCTGCTTCGCGGTCTCAGCAGCGAAGACAGGCTCTTCTATTTCAACGAAAATGGTTCAGAATGCGATTTCCTTGTCCAGAAAGGAGATAGAATCGAAGACCTGGTTCAAGTATGCTGGGAACTGACATCGGAAAACCGCCTTCGAGAAATAAAGGGGCTGAAAGCAGCCTCCGAAGCGACCGGATGCAAGTCCTGCCGTATCGTCACATTCGACCAGGAGGAAACCATCGTTCAAGACGGACTGTCCATCAGTGTGATTCCGGCTTGGAAGTGGCTGATGCAATAGCCTGCCGCTGCCACGCTGTCCTCAAGCCATTTCAGAAAGCGCTCAACCGCAAGTCCGTCCTCTATGAGAGATTCAGGCTCATTGCAATAGGGAGGTTATGATGACAGGACGTCCTCAAAGTGTTGCGCATAGGCAGCATTTTTTGCAAAAAGTGTTGCACGTAAGCAACACTTTTTTCTACCCGTTCTTTGGTGGAATTGGCCGAAGAGTTTTTCATCAATGGTGGTGAGCTGCTTGTCGTAGATGAAATCCACAAGTATAAGGCAGGGACATCGGATTGGAGCAAAGAGGTAAAAGAGATATACGAACTATTCCCTAAACTGAAGATGATCGTGAGCGGTTCATCCCTCCTTAAACTCAAAGAAGGTGATGCTGACTTGTCCCGACGTGCAATCAAGTATACTATGCCCGGCCTCTCATTCACATTGCGTCTTTCGGGACTCCTTCGAATATGTATCGGAGTAGCCAGTCGGCTACATCCTGTCTTTGATGACGCGGGCGAGGGCTTTGACATCGAACTTCTGGGTTGAAAAGGCCTGTGGGAAAGCAAGGCCGCCTTCTTGTGCGCAGGAGCAAGGAGTGGATTTGGGCTGTTGCCCGCTTGCGGATTGTTCCGGCAGGGAAAGAAGTTCGAAGCCGAGGGCAGTGGCCTGTTCGAGCAGGAGACGGACGCTTGCCGCCGCCCAGGTGTAGGAGCCGAAGGCGAAGAATTTACGGTTTTTGACGCCTCTTGCGCTGACAGCTTTCATAAATGCCTCTACAGGTGGAAAGATGCCTCCGTTGTAGGTCGGTGAGCCTAGGATTAGTGTGTCATATTTGAAGACATCCCGGATTGCGGCCGACGGATTCTCGACTCTGAGGTCGTGAACGACATTCGGCACCCCAAGTGCTGTGAGTTCAGCCGAAAGTTCGCGCGCAGCTTTTTCGGTGTTTCCATACATCGTTCCGAAGGCGATGCAGACTCCCTTTTCGGCCTCATATCGGCTCAATCGGTCATATATTCCCACAACTTCTCCGACCCATTTCTCCCAAACCGGCCCGTGAGTGCTACATATTCTCCCAACTTCCAGCCCGGCGAGTTTTTTGAGCGCCGTCTGCACCGGAACGCCATATTTTCCGACGATGTTCGAATAATACCGAATCATTTCATCCCGATATATTCCCAAATTCTCGAACTTCCCGTCGCATATTTCTTCAGACTCTGTTGCAACGAAATTATTTCCGTCCGTATCGCCTCCCACAAGCCCCGGAAATCCGAATGTTCCGAAAGCGTCACCGGAAAAAAGAGTCTTTTCTGCCTCATACCAAGTCAGCATAGTCTCCGGCCAATGAACCATCGGCACCGCGAAAAATCTGAGTGAGGTCTCGCCGAGTGAAAGCTCAGTTCCGTCACCGGCCGTCTGAATCCGTGAAGCGCCAATGCCGTAGTAGCCGTCCAGCATCGGGATTGCGCGTGCGGTTGCGACGATTTTGATGTCCGGATATCTCTCGATGATTGAAGATATTGACGATGAATGGTCAGGCTCCATATGATTGATGATAAGGTAGTCAACAGCCCGCTCTCCAACGGCTTCCCCAATCTTGGCAATAAATTCCTCCTTGAAGGGCTCTTCTACAGTGTCAATTAGGGCAATCTTTTCATCCACAATAAGATAGGAGTTATAACTTACCCCATACTGCAAGGGCCAGAGCCCCTCAAAGAGCGAACATTCCCTATCATTTACTCCGACATAAAATATCTTCTCACCAATTCTTTTCATAAATCAAAACTTTAAAAGGCAAATGTAGTGATTTTTTACGAAAGCAGTTGCACCGTCGTTGTTCCCACGAGTCGCCGAAGACTTAATGCCCCCAAAATAAGTAAAATTACGTATAGGAATAATGTGGCGGATTTCTTTTCTTTGCAGAAATTATATTCGGTTATAAAATTGTAAAAACAGATAAATTATGAAAAGACCATTTTATAGGGCGATTCTTATGGGCGCCGTGGCGGCAGCATTGACATTGTCCGGATGCAAAAAGGATTCTGTTGAGGATGCTAAGGATCCTGATTTGAAATTGAATGAGGAAAGTATTGACCTGAAAATAGGGGAGACTTTCAATCTGAAGGTTACGAATCTGCCTGAGGGTGCTTCAGAGATGAAGATCCGTTGGGCGAGTGACGACGACAAGGTTGCGACCGTGGATCAGAATGGCCTCGTGACCGCGACCGGCACCGGCAGGGCTGTAATTGCTGCTTGGACAAATAATGCGAGTCATGTGGCGAAGTGCAAGGTCTGTGTGCCGCGGAAGATAAATTCCTATACGATTCCTGATGATTTCTTCCCTATTTGGCGCGATGCGGAAAATCCTATAGAATTGCCGTTCACATGTGATCCTCCGGCGGCAAGAGCCGATGATTTTATTTGGGAGTTTTTGCCCAACCAGACCATTTATCCGGATGGTGAATTTGAATTGTCAGTAAATGATAGGGCATATATAAAAGCGCTGAAAGCCGGTTCCGGAGTGTTTCAGATTACCCCGAAGGATGGGAATAAGGAACTGGTGAAAAGATATCGCATTTATGCATACGAGCACAGGTTTAATATTTATCCTTCTTATACTGATTATTCGTTCCTTGGACCGGGACTTGAAGATGGAGAAGAAATTGATGTTTCGAAGTTGAATAAAGATGATAGATCTGGAAGGCCTTATGTGCTGTTAAAATCTTGCCAATTCGAATGGGATAAAAATGATGACGGTCGATTTAAGCTTGAAGATCCTTCTATTGTCGATCTTGGCGGTTATATCTCTGCTTACGAGTTGACTCTCAATATTATACCTAAAAAATCCGGCAAAACCACATTGACCATAACCAATAAGCAACTCGACATAAGAGGTGCTGTCGAAAATGTTTTCGTCCGCAAAGTTGTATTATACGTCCCTTAGTCAACGGTTCCAGAATTGACTGTTTAGAGTGACGAACTCCATTTTTTTTGAGGGTATGTCCGATAGAAGGGATTTACTAACCATTTGATATACAGGCAAAATAGATACTACGCAAAGGAAGGGAAGGCCTTGAATATAGTTAGAAGAGAGATTAGTTCGTCTTTCAGACCATGCCGCACGAAATTCTTCATCTCGCCTTCGGTGAGCTCACCCAAACCGCTGATCAGACTCTTTTCCGAGATATCCCGGACACTTGCGATGCATTTGTCCAGGTATTTTTCAATGGGCATTTCCATACGGGATTCCACGATTTCTTTATTGTTGGATGTCCTTTCCTTCAGGAAGAACCAGCAGTCGAACACGTCTCGGCTTGTGATTTCGGTCCGGTCAAGGAGGGCGCACAGTTTGTGGGCGAACATATCTTCCTTCACCATAACGCGCATCTGGAGACCGAGATAGTTCCGGATTTCATAGTGATTGTCGTAAAGTCGGTTTGATATCTCAATCTTAAGTTTCCGTTCACCAATACCGTAATCAAGTACGATGATGGTTCCGTAGTGTTTGATGGCCTCGTCGTGGATCTTGCCATATTTCAGGACAATCTTACGGACGCGTTCATAGACCTCGGTCTCCTTTTCCGGCTCCAGCAGGTTGAAGTCCAAGTCAGTCGAGAAACGAGGCAGATTGTGAAAGAACATAGTGGCGGTACCGCCCTTGAAGGCCAGTACAGATGAAAGCAGCGCATCGGAGAAGATGTCCTTCAGCAGCTGCAGCATGAAAAATTTATGTTTGTTCGTATCCATTGTTAGAGAATTTTTGAAACCCGCAGCTCGAGCGTTTTGCTATTGTAGATGGGAAGGAGAGAAAGCACCTTCTGTTTGTCCAAGGAGGATGGATTGTCGAAATAGTAATTACTGTCCAGGTATAAAGTATCCAGGAAGGCTCTTTCCGGAGAAGCGATATTAACATTGCCTTCGCAGCTGATGCCTGTTGTGTCAATTAGGATTTCACCCTTGATTTTCCGGTATCGGTACACCTTCCCGTCAATTTCAACGCTCCTGGACAAATTCCCCACAGAGGTAATCTCATCGCTGTACTGGAAGACAATTCCGGCCCGCTGTAGAACATACTCCAGAGAGATGTAGGAAGGGGTATAAAGCAGGCAGGCAAGTTCCTTCTCGTCATAACCGGGCTTGGAATAGATTCCCTTCCGCGGATTGAGGATTTCGCCCTTCTTGACATAGCCGATCATCCTGCTCTTCATTGTGTCCCTGTCCAGCCCCTGGCCATAAGCCATAGCGATTCCTTGCATAGTGAAAACACTTGCTTTGTCCTTGTAAAGATCCAAGAGAAGTTGATTTCGTAAACTCATAGTGGTGTCGTGCATTACTTTCAGTTCACAAAAATGCAAAAATATATTGAAAACAGCAAATCTTCCAGCTATAAAGCGAAGACGTCGCCAAAGACTTTAATGCCGTTTGTCGTTTTCTAAGGAAAACCCTCAGGACAATTGCGCACGCGAGGCCAAAAGCCGCCTCACTTTCCAGAGCCAATGCAATAGACAATAATTGACTATCTTTGCAGGCATTTTTGAAACAAAACTATGACGACATCAAAGCAAAGGCGCACCGGACATATATCTCTTCTTCTTTGTAATACTGTTTGGGGAGCGGCGGTTCCCGTTTCGAAATTTATTCTGCTTGGCGGGATTATTTCTTCGACTGTGCTGGCTGACATCCGGGTTTTGTCGGGAACAATCCTGTTTTGGTTGGTTTCGCTTGCGATTCCTTCGGAGCGGGCGGCGAAAGTGGATAAAAAGGATTATTGGAAACTTTTTCTTGCTGCTTTCTTCTCGACAGTTTTGGTGCAGCTTTTCTATATGAAGGGAATTTCACTTTCTTCACCTGTCGAGGCTTCCATCTGTATGGCTACCTTGCCGATTTGGACCGTGATTATGTCGGCTGTGCACCTGCACGAGAAAGTGAATGTGCGGAAAGTGGGCGGAATACTCTTGGGATTGTCCGGGGCTCTGCTGATTGCGCTTTGGGGCAGTTCTTTTGCTTCAGGACTGTCTGTTTCCTTTTCCGGTGCTGTGTTTTGCCTGCTCTCCCAGGTTTCATACGGCATCTACCTCGTCTTCTTCCAGGACATCATCAAGAAGTATTCTTCCATCACACTGATGAAATGGAAATATCTTTTCGGGGCCCTGATGCTTCTGCCGATTTCGACGCGTGAGTTCATCCTCACCCAATGGGGCGCGGTCCCTTCAACGGCTTGGTTTGCAATCGCTTTTGTCATATTCTTTTCCACCTTCTTCAGCTATTTCCTGGTGCCGTTCGGGCAGAAATATCTCCAGCCGACAACAGTGGCGATGTACAACTATCTCCAGCCCGTCACGGCATCACTCATCGCAATTGCCGCTTCCCAGGAGACCTTTGGGCCAGTGAAAGCCCTTGCTATGCTTCTTGTTTTTCTTGGAGTCTGGTTTGTCAGCACCTCCGGGCAGAGAAAAACCGGCGTTGCCATTTTCTCGTTACGAAAGGATCGCAACTGAAACGCTACCCCAGGCTCGTCGAACTATATTTTCGAAAACTTGTTCGGAACAATTTCTTCGTCGCAAGGCGGCCGCTTATATTCACGAAGTCGCTCAGGATGCCGGATTGGAAGAGCGCAGTTCCTTGAACTCCATTATGTCCAGCATTGAGAATAGGATGCCGTCCATCCCGAGAGTCCGTTTTGGGCGACATTAAGCAGTTTGCTCCGGATAGATTTTCCGTGATTTTTGACAGATTCTTTTCTCATAGCTTGACCTCCAGATATTTCTCAAGAGTCGTGTTTACTCTGAGGAGTTTTGCATAGTCCATAAGTTTCGAGATATTCCTTTCAGGCCGCTCAAGATAGTTGCTTATTATCTCGGCACATACGTCAATCCCAATTTTGTTTCTGAATTTCACGGCATCACAGACACTCCTTTCTGCATCATATACATTGATGATATAGCCGTCAATAGTCGTCTTCATCACGCCGACATTGAGAATTCTGTCCGTGTAATGGTGGATTTCAATCTGCGGAAATGCAGGGATTGTCACTTTTCTACCTCTTGGGACCGCGATATGGAATGCCTGTGGCATTGATGTGGTAAGTTTATGGATACTCCACGCTGACCATAGGCAAAGTATGCCTCCCTTTACTATTATATCAATGTCTATCATATTGCCGCTCAGCTGCTCTAACGTGGCGTAGATGCCACGGCGAATCTGAATCAATTCTCCCTGTTTTGCCTTGTCAAGCATCTTGTAATATTTGCCTCTCCCTTGTACTTTTTTTATGGTGGAGGATGATATGAATTGTTTAGTGTTACGCATATACATAAAATAATCTGTACAAAGATACTACAAATTTTATTAAGTGTAGTAGATTTGTACAGAAAATATAACAAAGTTACTCAAGACGCCAGTTTGAAAATCGCAGTCCATTGCCGCTACAACTCGTCGTCGGGGTAGTAGTCGTAATAGTCGGCCAGGTCGTCGAAGTCGATGTCGTTGCGGAGCTGTTCGAGTATGTCCTCGGGTGAGGCGTCGATGTGGATGGGTTTGCCGTTGTTATCGTAGAGTTTAGTGCCGGTGGCTTTGAAGGTAGCCGCTTCAGTGCCGCGTTGTCTTTCCCCTTCGGATGTACGGGGTTTGTCGGGCAGGCGGTATTCAATCGCGCCGTTAGTGTAGTCGATGTGGCTTATTTCAGAAATGTCCCTGCTGGGGTCGTAGCCGATGAAAGACTCGATTCCTTTTTTCTTCGGCGTCGGTGCGCTTTCTTTCGGTGTGTAGGTCACTATCCAAATCGTTGCTTCCTTTTTTGTGGGCTTTCGCCCTTTGGCAGGCCTTCCGTTCATACAAGAAAAGTTTGTGTCAAATCAAAATATCCTTCCATCTGTTCACCAAGTCATCAAAAGTCAGTCCCGTGCAGAGGATGGCCGGGCTTGTGCTTGGGCATGCGCAGGTGTGCAGATGTCCTACTATGTTTATCGTGTCGGGATGCTTTTTCAAGTATTGCGCGTAAGACTTGGCTGCCTTTTTCCCGTTGAACACAATTGTTGATATTGTCGGGTTCTTTCTGATAAATCCGACTATGTCATTGAACTCTCCGCCACGGATATTCCCGTCGCTGCTGCCAGCACGTTCTGCTGCGGCGTAAACATCCCAGAGGGCAATATGACTTTGCGCAAGCATCTCCTTTTTTGCCGGGTAGCTTAGCGGCACAGGAGAGCCTGTTATTGTCGCTATGATTCTCCAGAAAAAGTTCTTGTGATTTGCATAATACTCTTGGCTTTCGATGGAAATATCGCCAGGAAGGGAACCGAGTATCAGGATCTTCGGTTCATTGCATACTAGAGGCTCCAGGCCCTGTTTAGAGTTTGTTGTCATTTGAAATGCTGATTTTAATTGGTGAAACACTCCTATCAATGTCAAATAGGAGAGGATAGTTCTTTACTCTTGCGGAAATCTGACTCGCCGGCACCGGTTTACCGTCCTTTCGGGCGTATAATCCCTGCCTGTTTATGAGTTTCGCGATTTCGGTAAATGTGAGTGCCGTCGATGCTTCTCGCAGCACTTTCTCAATAGCTTCGTGCAGTTTCATATCATTTTTTGTTTTTGTTTGTTCACTATTTCCGGAGTCGCATTCGTCGACCACCGGCCTTTCAATGTCATATTCCGGATTATCTTCCGCCCATCCGATGTTCAGCAGATCAACCAGCCGGCATCCTACTTTAGCCTTTTCAAGCCTCGCCTTTTTCAGCGCCTTTTCGAAGCGGAGCTTTTCATCCTCGGCAATGTCACCGGATTTCAGCTCGTATTCATCCCGCAGCCGATCTTCATCCCTGACAGCATAGAAAAAATCCGTCGCAGCTGCCAGAAGTGCCATATACTCGTGATCCGGAGACAGCATCGGAAGCGTCCCTTTCGTGCAATATTCAACATTCAAGTCAAAATCCGCATAGAATCGGAACGCCGAATAAAATGACATATACTCTTTTCCGTTGAGTATTGTGTATAACTGTGTTGGCGTAATATTCTTATGCATAGCATATTCGTTCAGGCCTTTGTATTGCTGCCTAATGATTTTCTTTATGTTTTCGGCAACTTCGGATGGAGTATGTGTTCTTTTCATATCTTTTATTTTTCTGCAAATATATATATGCTTTATTTAATATCAAATAAAACTTAATAAAAATATATATTCATTTATCTTTTTTAGTGTAACGTGATACTCTAATCTCATAATTAGTATAGAGTCTTGGGGTGGAGAATATGAGTCGTGATATAATTGTTGCGAAAATAACGGCAACGATGGGATAGTCATAAATGTGTTGCCGGTAGAGAAATCGTATGGAAAGATTTGGATATTCCGAAGTTTTTGTGCAATTTTGTCAATAAATCAGTTGACAAATGAATGTCGGGAAATACATATTGACACTCGCGGCAAAAGAAGGATATTCGCAGTCGGATGTGGCGCGGCGGACGGGTATATCACGGCAAATGCTGAGCTATATAATTGCCGGTGAACGGAAACTGACGCTGCCTCAGGCCCTTAAGATTGAGTCCTTGTTCTCGCTGAAGACCGGGACGCTTATTCTAATGCAGGATGAAGATTATATTAAAAAATATCAGATTACTCTTCGCCATTCCCTGTGTATGAAACTTATCGAAGTAAATGCGTTTTGGTCATACGACAATGCCGCCGAAGACGATATCTCTGATGAGGACATCATCGAAAAGACATTACTGCTGCTTGATATGGACGACATTTCCCGCCTTTTTGAATTATACTCTCGGAAATTTGTCCGAAAAGTTTGGGAAAGCCGACTGGCATCTCAAGGCGAGTATCTCCATTCCCTCAATATGATGATTGCCCAGTATTATTTTAACATTCAGTCTCCAGAGCAGTTTCTTCGTCGCAGGGAAGCCGCTCATATTCATAAAGTTACTCAAGATGCGTAAGGGACTTACTACAAAAATCGAGGAAATCATAGACGACATTTCCGGACTGAACTGCATAGGCGGTTATGTGCTTTGTGGAGGCACGGCTTTGGCAATGCAGCTGGGGCATCGTCAGAGCGAGGACCTTGACTTTATGGCTTGGCGAAAATCAAAGGATGAAAAACCTGAGGTTGATTGGCCTGACATTTATCGTGAAGTTGAAGAAAAAGTCGGACACATTGACAATATGGACATTCTTGGCTTCGATCAGGTCATATTTCTTGTGAAAGGTGTAAAACTGTCGTTCTATGTCAGTGATAAGTATGCACCGCCGATGACGGTCTTGCCATATCTTGGGAACATCCGCATAGCTTCAATGGATGCAATACTTGCGATGAAGCTTGAAGTTATGCTCAGGCGAATGAAATTCCGGGACTATTATGATGTTTACTGCATTGTTCGCAGTGGCTTGGACATCGCTGCGGGAATTGACACTGCAATAAAGTATTCGCAATTTCGTCTGAAAAGAAAGAATGTCGTGGCAATGCTCCTGTCCGGCAGCTTTCACGAAGACTCAAATTTCAGGCAACTTGCTCCGATTTACGATGTCACAGAGCCGCAGATGCGTGAATACCTTCTTCGCAAGCTACAAGATGCCGGATTGTAGGATTGCGCTAAATTGTAGTGCCGTAGTCTGTCCGCTTCAATTTGGGAATTTTTGTATAGAAAGGGGCAAAAAAGTTGAGTTGATATATGTGGCTTCGGCGCGAATGTTGAATATATGCGGACGCTGCAAACGGTTGCTTATTCTGTTTCCGTGTGTGGCGGAAAATAGTATAAATTAGGTTCAGCATATATGAGTACGAATGAAATCAACAGTCAGGCGTTGGAATATCATGCCTCGTTCCCTGCGGGAAAATTTGAGGTAAAGCCAACAAAACCACTTGAAAACCAGCACGATCTGTCTCTTGCATATACACCTGGAGTAGCCACTCCGTGCCTTGAGATACAAGCCGACGCCCACAAGGCGTACGACTACACAGGCAAGGGGAATCTCGTTGCCGTAATCACGAACGGGACGGCAGTGCTCGGACTTGGGAACATCGGCGCTCTTGCCGGGAAGCCCGTGATGGAAGGCAAAGCTGTGCTGTTCAAGAAGCTGTCCGGTGTGGATGCGATTGACATCGAGGTGAACACGACCGACGTGGACGAGTTCTGCCGGACGGTAAGGAACATAGCACCGACTTTCGGCGGAATCAACCTTGAGGATATCAAGGCTCCGGAGTGCTTCGAGATAGAGAGGCGACTCAAGGAGGAGGTCGATATCCCGCTTATGCACGACGATCAGCACGGAACGGCCATCATCAGCGCCGCGGCTCTTCTGAACGCGCTTGAGATTGCCGGGAAGAAGATAGAGGATGTGCGGCTTGTCGTGAACGGCGCAGGGGCGGCTGCCATTGCTTGCACGAAGATGTATGTGAGTCTCGGGCTGCGAAAGGAAAACATCGTGATGTGCGACAGTAAGGGCGTTGTCCGTGCGGACAGGACGGACTTGAACGAATACAAACGCGAATTTGCAACTGCCAGGGATCTGCATTGTCTTGCCGAGGCGATGGCGGACGCGGATGCGTTCGTGGGATTCTCTAAGGCTGGCACCGTGAGTCGGGAAATGGTGAAGTCAATGGCTGAGCATCCTGTTATCATCGCGATGGCGAACCCCGTTCCGGAAATCGGCTACTATGAGGCAAAGGAAGCACGCCCGGATGCAATCATGGCAACAGGCCGTTCCGACTATCCTAACCAGGTAAACAACGTGAGCGGCTTTCCGTACATCTTCCGCGGTGCCCTCGATACTCATTCAACGGCCATCAACGAGGTCATGAAGCACGCTGCCGTGAAGGCCATCGCCGAACTTGCAAAGGAGCCTGTTCCGGAGATAGTCTTGAAGGAGGCTGGCGCGGAGCAGCTGCATTTCGGTCCGGACTACATCATCCCGATAGCTCTCGACCCGCGCCTTCTTGATCGCGTCTCCATCGCCGTTGCAAAGGCCGCGATGGAATCCGGTGTGGCACAGACCCCAATCACCGATTGGGATGCCTACAAGTCCTATCTCCGTCGTCGCAGGAAATAGTTACAACAGCATTGCCGCGAAGCCGCAGACGAGGGCCACGAAGCAGTTGAGCAACTTTGCTTTCAGAAAGGCTGACTTGCTCTCGGCGAGGAGCGGAATGGAGGCGTGGCCGTCTTGGGAGATGCTGCTGGCGAGAAGAACCGGGAACGGGACTATGCCGGCAGCATAGAGGGTCACGAAAATCAGGTGCGGACCGGACTCCGGGATTATGCCGACAGCCACCGCGAACAGAATCATCAGGGCGGTGTTGTCGCTTATCCATGAGCTTATGTCAATGAAGTGCATCAGTATGGCGATGGCGGACAGAACGCCGAATGTCCAGAGGAAAATGTTGAGGAAATGTTTTCTTATGACATGATGCCAGATATGTTCGTCTATGAAATGGTCGGAGGCGAAAATAATGACTCCGAGCATTATGACGCTGAGGCAGGCAAAGAGAACATTCATCCAAGTCTCTTTGAGAAGGTCTATCTTTAGAGTTTGGTGGATGTCGGTGTCTGGAGTTTCCGAAAGCAGTTCCGTATTGTTGTTGCAGCAGTTGTCATGCCCTTCTTCGTGGTCATGCTCCAGAAATCCGAATCCGAGAGCCACTATGAATGCGGCCAAGCCAATCGACAGCACAGCCCGTCTCCACCCGAAATGCCGTTGCCCCCGCGGCTTCGTGTCTTCGTGCTCGTGAATCTCAAATCCCTCATCGCAGCAGTCCTGTTCCTGGGCCATCGCGGCATCTCCTTTTTTCTTCCTCAGCCGTTCGCCGGCAAAGTCGGTGAGAACTCCTGTGACGACGGCGATTACAAACAGCACTCCGAACAGAATCAGGGCTTTTTGCGGGAACATCGCGAGCATCATGAATGCCTCGTCGCCCGATGATGCAATCATCATTGCAACGAGTGCGCCGAAACTGAACAGCCCGTGCGTGTAGAGCGAGACCGTTGCAAAGCCGCCGATGCAGCCTGGAATCAGGCCGAGCGTGGCGCCGAACAGCACCTGTCCGAACCGTGTCTTGCGAAGGCGTGAGAAGAACTTGCCGTGAGACTCGATGTTCAAGGCTTCAATCATCATCATCATCACAATCACGAGCCCAGTGATGAGGATGCTGTTGCGGAGGATGTCTATGAGAGTGTGGAAAAACATTCTGAATGGAGGTTATTCACTTGAGTAAGAGGTTGATGCGTGGATGTTGTACAATGCGGGCGTTTTGATGTGCGTCACTCCAGGACTCCGGAGATGAATAGGTTTACTATCGGACGGAGAGGGGAGTTTGTCGTAAGCGTCACGATGATAAGGGTCTCGCCTTTCGGAAGCATTGAGGTGTCGACATGGACGCGTACCTTTCCTTCCTGTCCCGGAGCAACCGGCTGAATCGTCCCGTGGGAGTAGCGTGGTGCATCGGTGTCGCACTTGTAGACTTGAAGACATCGCTTGCCCTCGTTCGTGAACGTGAACTCTGCATCGATTGTCCTGCCGGCCTTCATCTTTCCGAACGAATATGTGCTCGTCGTGAACTTCGGTCTCGGGCCGTTGGATTTCTCGGCCTCGGACAGCAAGCTGAAGTTGTCAGTCGTGAAAGCATATATTCTTAGTTTACCGGCCTTTACGCCTTCAGGCAGTCCGGATAGCGAGAATGATCTCACTCCGTCCACGACCGGCACGGCATAGTACCAGTTCTTGCCCCATCTCTTCCGCGATGTCTTCACCGTGCAACTGACTTCGGCTTCACCCCCTGCCGGGATGACTTCCGGAGATACTTTCAGGGACAGGCCGTCACTGATGTCGGCGAATGTCAGTCTGACAGGTTTCTTGCCGAGATTCGCGACCGTGAACTTGTCGCTCCGGCTTTCGCCCTGAAGTATGTTCCCGCATTTGACATCAAGAGTACGAAACCCTATATCCCCGAAACGTTTGGGGAACAATTCGGCCTGCGAGAGCTTCTTTTCGTGGCACACGCCGCGCAGGCGGAGTATCACCGGCTTTTTCGAGTCAGAGAAATATGCAGTCAGATTCTTGTCGAACGGGAGGGGAGCCTCGTTGTTGCTGTAGGTGACCGAAATCTTGCCGGTTTCGCCCGGCTTTATCGGAGCCTTTGTCCATTCCACGTCAGTGCATCCGCAGGAAGATACCACGCTGTAGATCGCTACCGGCTCTTTGCCGATGTTCTTGACTGAAAATGAACAGCTTACCGGCCCGCTTCCAAGCAGTATGTCCCCGAAGTCGTGGATGTCGCTGTTCAGTTCGATGTTTCTGCTGACTTTCACCTGTGCCTCCGCCGGGGTCTGCATTGACGCAGCAAGCACCAGGAGGGTGACGAAGTGTATGATATTCCGTGTCTTATGTCCTTTCATAATCGTAATGTCTCATCTGTTCTGGAAATCATTGTCTCGGAATGGTGGTGAGGAATGATTCCGAAACGCAAAGATACTTGAAAATATCTTGTAAAAAATCAAAACAGTTTCTAAATTTGCAAGACTTTACGTCTTTGGCGATGCCGAAGCGGAAAGGAGGTAGAATTAACGATTATTTTAAACTCATAAACTTATGGCTCACAAAATCACACAGGACTGCGTAGCTTGCGGTACTTGTCTCAACGAATGCCCTGTCGGAGCGATTTCCGAAGGCGACATCTACAAAATTGATCCTAACGTATGCATTGACTGCGGCACCTGCGCTGACGCTTGCCCACAGGGCGCAATCGTCGCTGAATAAGGCAGTTATCCGTATGAATATGCGGTAGTCTTGAAGGAGGATGGCACTGACGCTGTTCTCCTTTTTTGTTTTAGGAACCTTCTTCTGACGCAGTTTATTTTTTTTCATGTTTCTTGGGGCGCACTTTTTGCTCAGTGCGTGCGGCTTCTACCGGAGAATCAGAACCGGTGGGGCCGCATAGAATGTATATAGGAAACAGACTTTTCATATTCGACCTCGACGGCACTTTGATAGATTCCGTCGCTGACCTGGCCGCTGCGGGAAACCACACACTGGAACTTCACGGGTTCCGGACTCATCAACTTCAAGAGTACTATAAGTTTGTCGGGAACGGCATAGGAAAACTGATGGAACGTGCACTTCCGGAAGGCTCGAAGCACCTTGCCGAGTCGCTTCTGGACGATTTCCGCGCCTACTACAATATCCATCTTGCCGACAATACGAAGCCCTATCCCGGCATTCCGGAACTTCTCTCCTACATCCAGTCTCAGGGCGCGAAGATTGCCGTGGCTTCGAACAAGTACCAAGCTGCCACGGAGATGCTGGTGGGCAAACTTTTCCCGGATATATGCTTCTGTTCTATCCACGGTCAGCGTGACGGCGTCGCCCGCAAGCCGGCTCCGGAGGTTGTCTTCGAGATTGTCGAGGATGCGGACGCAAGGCTCTCCGATGTCATCTACGTCGGTGATTCTGATGTAGATATGCGCACTGCGGCAAACGCCGATGTCTGTGCGATAGGTGTCACCTACGGCTTCTGCCCGGCCGAAACTGTAGCGTCGTTCAAACCATGGAAAGTGGCTTCTTCCGCTGCTGAAATCAAGGCGATTCTTGAGGGCTGAAAAAATATCACTCTGCGATGCAGAAATTTTTTGCCATATAGAAAAATAGTCTTATACTTGCATCGCAATTTGAAAAAGGGAAATTAGATATGGAAACCAAGAAAAGACGTGTAGTCAGCTATGAGAATATGGATGAGGCGCTCGCTGCCGCGTTCAATGAGAAATATCCGAAGGGATTCACGGACTATCTTCCTGATTTGAAGGAATATCCGAAGCCTGACGGAACATCGTTCTATGCCGTTACAATCGAGACGGATGATGCCGTCTGCCTCGTGAAGATCAAGATTCGTACAGATGACGCCGAAGACATCGAAAGGTGGCTCGACAGTGACGACGATGACGATGAAGACGATGCATCAGGCGAGGAGAACGGAGATGCCCTTCCGGACGACAACATCTCCCAATATTCCAGCGGAGACGACGACTCCGCAGAATAGTACGATCTGTCAAGAAAATATACGCCCCGGCAAAGTCATTTTTTCGGCTTGCCGAGGCGTTTGATTTGTTAGAAACCTTCAAAAAATAACCCGCATCCTTGTAGAACGCTGAAGGGTTGTCGAGATAGTAGCTTAATGAGTGACGTAGTTCTTTGGATGCCGGGCAGTGAGATGCATGTCCTCATAGATTTTCTGAATGCGCTCCATGTCGGTCTTCGGGTCTTCGGAGATCTCGAACTTCTGCCCGCGGCCGACGCGTTTGGTGCCCCAGTCAAAGTAGCCGAGGTAGACCGGGCAGCCCACTTCCGTCGCAATCTTGTGGAAGCCTGTCTTCCAGCGCCTTACTGGTTTGCGTGTGCCTTCCGGGGCAAGAGCGAGGTGCATCGTCTTCCGGCTGTTCATCTCATGGACGACGCTCAGCACCACTGACGCCCCGTTTGTCCGGTCGACTGGCACACCGCCCATCTTCCGGATAATCGGTCCGAGCGGCCAGCGGAAAAACTCCTTCTTCACCATGCAATAGGCCTTACCTCCCACCGAAGTGTAATAGAGATAGGATATTGCGAAATCCCATATAGTCGTATGCGGCACACCGAGAATCACGCATTTGTCTTCGGGTACCGGCGGTTCTACAGCTGTCCAGCCCAATGCCTTCAGCATGAAGGCGCAGAATTTTCTCCACATATATATATCTATACTTGTTTTCAGTTATTGTGTTTATTGGCGAACCAATCGATTGTCAATCAATAGTTAAGACAGCGAGATTAGGGATGTCGTATCAAATGTTTACATCTTCAAGTTCCTCCTCGCTACGAAGATTGCCCCGTATGAAATTCTGACGCTCAATGGTGTTGTCGCCCATGTAGAACTCCATAATCTCGGAGATCGACTCCTCGTCGCTCAGTGTCACCGGGTCGAGTCTCATGCCCTCGCCGATGAAGTCCTTGAACTCGTCAGACGAAATCTCACCAAGTCCCTTGAACCGCGTAATCTCCACGCCTGTCTTGAGTTTGCGTATCGCCTTCTCCTTCTCCACAGCGTCGTAGCAATAAATCGCTTCCTTTTTGTTGCGCACGCGGAAGAGGGGAGTCTGCAGAATGTAGACGTGCCCGTTGCGGATAAGCTCCGGGTAGTATTTCATGAAGAAGGTCAGCACGAGCATGCGGATGTGCATTCCATCGTCATCGGCATCGGTCGCCACCACAATCCTGTTGTAGCGAAGGTCCGCGACGTCATCTTCCACTCCGAGCGCGTTCAGAAGCAGGTTCAGTTCCTCGTTCTCCGCCACTTTCTTGCGGCTCTCCTTGTAGCAGTTGATGGGCTTTCCACGGAGGCTGAACACCGCCTGGGTCTGAGCGTCGCGTGCCTTGGTGATGGTACCGCTTGCGGAGTCTCCCTCGGTGATGAATATGCTCGTGAGATCGATCTTCTCCTTGTTCTGCTCGGTGATCCTGTCTCCCAAATGCAGCTTGCAGTCACGCAACTTGCGGTTGTAGATGTTCGTGCGCTTGTTGCGCTCACGGGTCTTCTTCTGGATGCCGGAGATTTCCTTGCGCTCTGTCTCGGAAGCTATGATCTTCGCTTGAATCACCGGCACGATGTCCTTGTGGATGTGGAGATAGTTGTCGAGATTCGTCTTTATGAAGTCGTTGATGAAGGCCCTGATTGTCGGTCCTCTCTCGATTCTGTTCGCTCCGTTTGCGTCCTTCACCGGGTTGCCGTTCTCGTCGAGAACCTCCTGCTCAAAGGTGTAGGTCGAGCCGAGTTTGGTCTTGGTCTGCCCCTCGAAGTTCGGCTCCTGAATGCGTATGCTGATGGCTCCTATGACTCCTTGGCGGATGTCCTCAGGAGCATAGTCTTTCTTGAAGAACTCCTTGAGTGTCTTTGCAATAGCTTCACGGAAGGCTGCCAGATGCGTTCCTCCGTCGCGGGTGTTCTGCCCGTTCACGAACGAAGCGATGTTCTCCCCGTAGGCGTTGCCGTGGGTGAGCACGACCTCGATGTCCTCCCCCTCAAGGTGAATCGGAGGATATAGCGGCTCTTCGGAAAGATTGTCGTTCACGATGTCCAGAAGCCCGTTTTTCGACATATACGGCGTTCCGTTCAGCGTGATGGTCAGTCCCTTGTTGAGGTAGCAGTAGTTCTTGACCATCTTTTCGACGAATTCCATGTTGAAATGGAAATTTCCGAACATGTCCACGTCCGGAACGAAGCACACGAGCGTTCCGTTCTTCTCCTTTGTGCTGACGTTGTCCTTGTCGGTGACTTCTTCCTGCAGTCGTCCCCTTTTGAAGGTGGCGTTTGCCGTCTTGCCGTTGCGGTAGGCCTCAATGTGGAAATATGACGACAGCGCGTTCACGGCTTTTGTACCCACTCCGTTCAGTCCAACGGATTTCTGAAAGACTTTGGTGTCGTATTTCGCGCCTGTGTTCAGTTTGCTCACCGCGAGCGTCAGCTTTCCGAGCGGAATGCCTCGTCCGAAGTCTCTTACCGTCACTTTTCCGGCATCGTCGATGTCAATCTTCACATTCTTTCCGAATCCCATCGCGAACTCGTCGATGCAGTTGTCCACGACCTCTTTCAGCAGGACATATATACCGTCCCCCTGATTGCTGCCGTCCCCGAGCCGTCCGATGTACATTCCCGGTCTTTTCCGGATGTGAACCACGTCTTCAAGGGTTCTGATGCTGTCGTCGTTGTATTCGCTAACCGAAGGATTCGTCTGTTCCATATTTCTTTCCTCGTCAAAATCAATGAATCTCACGCTGAACGTGAAAACGTGCAAAGTTACAAAAAACCGCCGAACTTGACAAATCGTCAACTACGGCGGTCGCACTCTTTCCCGTGAGGATTCATCTATCTGCTTGAGTCTGGAAAACTATCGTATCACATACTCATTCTCCATACGCGCGTAGGCCTTTCCGGACTGGGCCGTGCTGACGTTGCGGAAGGCTTTCTCAACGGCCTCAAGCGGTGTGCCGGCGAAGATTACCGGAGTGCTTTGCCCCTGGAATGTGGCGAGGAGAGCTTCCCATGTGGTCTGGGCTGCCGGGTAGGAGGCGATGTAGAAATTGTCGAGAGATTCGCTTCCATCTACCGTGTTGGCTGCCTTGAGAAGCGCAGCCTCAAGACCTCCGATTTCATCGACGAGACCGATCTTGATTGCATCGACTCCTGTCCACACGCGGCCCTGTGCTATGGAATCCACATAAGTCTTGCGCAGGTCACGTCCCTCTGCCACAATGCCTGTGAACTCGTCGTAGATGTGCTCTACGCTCTTCTGCTGATAGGCAATCTCGTCCTTGTCAAGTGCGCGCATTCCGGAGTACATGTCGCTGTGCTTGTTCGAGTTGATGGAAGTCACGTTCACGTGGGCGAGTTCCTTGACGGTTTTGCCGAAGTCAGGGATGAGACTGAATACGCCGATTGAGCCGGTGAGGGTTGTGGCGTCAGAGAAGATGTAGTCGCAGCCGGCTGAAATCCAATATCCGCCGGATGCCGCATAGTTGCCGTAGGAGGCGATGAGAGGCTTCTTCTCCTTGAGGAGCTGGAGCTCTTTGCGAATCTTGTCGGAGGCAAGGACGCTTCCGCCCGGAGAGCTTACACGGAGAACGACAGCCTTCACCATGTCGTCCTCGCGAACAGAGGCGATGATTTCTGCAAAGCGGTCTCCGGCGACATTCTCGACCTCGCGTCCGTCAACGATTTCTCCGTCGGCATAAATGACCGCGATCTGGTTAGTGCTGAACTTAGGCGTGGTCGTCTTTACTGCGACATAGTCCTCGAACGGAATGAAGCTGATGGCGTTGATGTCTTCGGTCATGTAGAGGGTGCAGAGTTTCTGTGCCCTTTGTTCGCGCGTCAGCACATCGTCGGCAAGTCCGTATTTTACGAAATCCTGCGGCTCGTTAAGTTCAAGATTGTCAATCAGTTCGTTGAATTTTGACAGTTCAATTCCCCGCGAAGTTGCAATTTGCGATGCCCAGCTGTTCCAGATGGAACTTATCATCACTTTGTTTTGTTCGTAGTTCTCCGGTGAGATTTGGCTCTTGATATACATTTCACCGGCGGACTTGTACTTTCCGTGGCGGATGAGCTGCATATTCACCCCGAGCCTATCGAGGATGTCCTTGAGGAAATACATCTGCGAGGACAGTCCTATGAGGGTGTTCATACCGCCCTTGCTGCCGGTGACATAGACTTTGTCGGCTACGCTGGCGAGGTAATAGCTCGCGTTGGAAGGGTTCTCCGTGAATGCCACGATTGCCTTGCCGCTGAGCCTGAAGTCTGCGAGAGCCTTGCGGAACTCCTCAATCTCGGCAATTCCTCCTGAAATCCCGTCAGGACGAAGATAGATGAATCTGATTCCCGGGTCGGCCGCGGCCATCTTCACTGCCTGCACCGCGTTCCACATTCCGATGCTCGTCGGCTGCGTGCCCTTGGAGAACATTCCGTTAAAGTTGAACGGCTGTTCCTGCTCGCTCAGTACGATGTTTGAGAGATCCATGTTGAGTACGCCCTCCTTGGCAATCACCGGTGTGTCCGACGATGACAGCGCGGCAATGGAGCCGATGAAGCTGAACATCATGATTACCCAGATTACCGAGAAAATCAGCATTCCAGCCATCACGGCCAGAAGCATTTTTACAAAATCTTTCATTGTATCTTTACGTTTATTGTTTTTCAAGTCAAATAGTCCCGCTTTGGACGCGGAAAAATTATGCAATAATCCGCAAAGTTATGAAAAATAGGGATATTTTCTCAGAAAAAAGGCTTATTTCAGCACTCATTTCCGCAGAAATGACGACGGACGGGTTCGTCTCAGGGTATTATTCCCGGTCATCGGAGCGGAAAGGGCTGGCAGGGATGCCGAAGCAGTTGAAGAGCGTGGGCACGAACCAGTTTTTCATGCAGTAACGGACCATCACCGGTGTCTTGACCTCATCGGAGCGGACATGAATGACCTTACAGTCATTGTCGTCAATTCGTGCGGTCGCGGGATGGAAAACATGGTCTGCTCCGGCCAGTTCAAATCCATGAAGGTCAGTGGATATGGGCGAGAGACCCTGAGGACCGCAGCGGAATGTCACTGTCGCCGTGCCGTTCCCGAAGGCAAACGACTCCGCAACTGGAGTATCCACATCTGGGCCGGAGATGCCATAGTCCTTTGTCAGAGCGAGATATGCGAGCCTATGCGCGGGCGTGGCCTTGTCTGCTGCATGAATGCAGTTGGCTTCCCCGACATCAACGGTAGTTGCCATCCCGCTGTGCGGAATCTTCTCTAAAGTCTGAGCCTGTGCCCACATGAAATAGCCGGTCCGAGGGTCATCCTCGGTGCCTCCGTACTTGAACGGGGCTATCTGGGTGAAATAGAATGGCAGGGAATCATCGCCCCACTCATCGCGGAGCATCTTTACGAATGCCGGCTGGAGTCTTCTGTACTGCTCCGGACGGTTGCGGTTGTTGCATCCCTGATACCAGATGAAGCCCTTGACCGTGTATGGAGCCAACGGATGAAGCATGGCGTTGTAGAGACATGCCGGGACAAATCCCTTGAAATCTTTCGGCCAATGTCCGAGTTCGTATGCCCTCATGTCCATTTCTCCCGCGAACTCCTTGTCAAGCAGTTCCTTGCTCATCCAGGCCTCTATGCAGCTGCCACCCCATGACACGTTGATGACGCCTACCGGCACACCGAGGACATCGTGGAGTTTGGACGCGAAGAAATATGCGAGCGCACTGGCCTCGGCTACGTCTTTCGGTGTGTTCTCCGTCCATGTCGCCGTGCACTTGTCTCTCACAGTGAGCGAGGTCTCCCTCTTTACGTAACAGTGCCGCACGGGGATTTCCGGCTTCGCGTTCAGTATGGTTTCCGCAGAGCCCTTCACCGGCTGTCCGTTGAATCCCTTGATAGGCATCTCCATGTTGGACTGCCCGGCGCACAGCCAGACTTCGCCGATGAGGACGTTGTCGATGACTGTCCGCTCTCCATCGTCAAGAACGATTCTGTATGGACCGCCGGCCTTGGGTGTCGAAATCCTCGTGAACCATTTCCCGTTCTCATCGGCATACGCCTCAAACTTTGACTTTGACCACGATGCTGAAATCTTCACTTTTTTTCCTGGAGTTGCCTCTCCCCATATCGCTGCTTTGCTCTGCTGCTGGAGCACCATATTGTCGGAGAAGACGGGCGTTGGGATAACCTTGGAGAAAGAAACGGCTGTCCCGATGGCCATGGCGATGATTATGGACAAAAACTTCTGAATATTCATACTTACCTTCAGTGTTATTGAAATGATGATAACGAAATTTTATATAATCTATACTCATTTCAAGGAGAAATAGTGGCGGACTGTCTCTACGGATTTCTTCGGCTGGCGGAGGAAGTTGTAGAGGCCGGCGTGGCTCATGGCCATAAATGTCTTGGCAGGCTGGTCCTCGCTGTTGCGGGAGTAGGTGCGGTTGTCGTTCATTTGCCAGATTGAATAGCCTATGACATCCGGATTGTTCCAGAGGTTTTCAAAGACATAGCCCAGATATTCGTTCTGGAATTCTTCGGTGTTGACGTTTGCCGCCTCGTCGTGCCATCCATAGACGGCGCCGCAGCCGGTTTCAGACACCATTATCGGCTTGTCGGGGTAGCGTTGACGAAATGTCGAGATGATTGTGTCAAGATTGTCGTTGACTTTTCTCTTGAACGAGTCAGGTTCTCCTGGGAAGCATGGAATCAGACCAGGGTAGGTATTGAACGCAACTATGTCGGTATTTTCATTGCAGATGTCTGTTTCCCAAATGTTGCAGGCGAAGGTGACAAGCTTTCCGGAATTCTCAGCCTTCACCGTGGCTATCAGCTCGTCAATCAGACACTTGCATTCCTTTGACCAGCTGCCGGGCTCGTTAAGGAAAGCGTGGATGATTACGCTCGGGTGGTTGAAACTGTTTCGAACCATGTCCCGAGTCTGCTTGATCTGTTGCTCCCGGAATTCCGGGTCGGTACAGTCCCCGACGCTCTTGGTATAGTCCTGTCCGTTGCCCCAGCCGAGGGACTCCTCCCAGACGAGCACGCCCATCTCGTCGCAGAGTTCGAGGAAGCGGTCGGCCTGCTGGTAGTGTGCCCCACGGATGAAGTTGCCTCCGAGATCCTTGAGGTGCTGCAGATCCTGAACCCACTCGATCTCGGGCACGGTAGCGCCTCCAAGAGGGCTCTGGTCGTGGCGGTTCACACCTTTGAGAAACAGTTCCTTTCCGTTGAGCCAGAGCTTTCTGTCCCGCGCCTCAATCTGCCTCACACCGAAGCGGACCTTCCTGCCATCTACCTCAATCGTAGTCATATTCGGCTCCTCGGGACTCCACAATTTGAAGTCCTTGAGAGTTTTGCGGAACTTTCGGCCTCCTTCAACCTCGACCTCGATCAGTCCTGTCCGGTAGTCTAGCGTGCGGACAAAAATCTTAGGCTCTTTCTCGACAATCCTCACTCCTCGGTAGAATCCGCCGAAGAGATAGAAGTCGTAGAACGATCTGGCGAGTTTCATCTTCTCCTTGTCGAAGCGGTTGTCAAGGGCGGCGACAATCTCGTGCTCTCCCTTGCAGAGTTTTCCGACCGGAATTTCAAGTTTCGCGTATGGATACGGGTATTCCCCAAGTTCGCGTCCGTCAATTGCTAACCGTCCGCGCAGTCCCATGCCCTCGATCTCCAGCACGGCATCCTTGAAGTCCTTTTCGACCGTGAAAGTCCGTCGATAGAGGGCTGTTCCGCGCTTGAGGTAGTAGTCCGGCATCATGTCCCAGCATCCCGGGACGCACATTTTGTCGTTTGCCGTGAAGTCGAGGTCATAGACCTGTTCGAGCGACTTATTCTCTTCAAATCTGAAGTCCCAGATTCCGCCGAGGGAAATGGCGGCGAGGAAAGTGAGAATGAAATTCATAAATTATTGATTATTATTGTATAGAAGCTTTTTACATCAGAACAAACGACGCCTTGTTCTCAGTCGTAGAGTCCGGTCCTATGAAAACTTCAAATTCTCCCGGCTCACAGACATATTCCATATCCATATTCCAGAAAGACAAGGCATCGCGCTCGATTTCGAAACTCACGGTGCGGCTCTCTCCCGGTTCAAGTCTTATCTTCTCGAATCCCTTGAGTTCGCGCATAGGGCGTGACGAAGATGCTACGACATCGCGTATATACATCTGCACCACTTCCTTGCCGGCTTTTTTGCCGGTGTTTGTCACGGCGACGCTCGCGACGACCTTGCCGTCGGACGCTATTTGAGAAGAGGACAGTTCCACTGGCCCATATTCAAACTTTGTGTAGGACAGTCCGTAGCCGAAAGGATAGACGGGATCGTTGCTGATGTCGAGGTAGTTGGAACGGTATTTCCAGAACCAGTCCTCGGGATTTTTGGGTTTGTATGCCGGACGGCCGGTATTCTTCTGCGCATAGTAGAGCGGGATTTGGCCGACTGACTGCGGGAAGGTCATAGTGAGCTTTCCTGACGGGTTCACATCACCGAAGAGCACGTCTGCGATGGAATATGCCGCCTCGGAGCCTCCGAACCAGACATTCAAGATGGCTGGAACATTGCGGCTTTCCCAGTCTATGGCAAGGGCTCTACCATCGAAAAGCACGAGCACTACAGGCTTGCCAGTTGCTATAAGCGCCTTGAGCAGGTCTTTCTGTACGTCCGGAATCGTGATATCCGAGCGGCAGGAGCACTCGCCTGACATCTCGGCGGATTCCCCGAGAGCAGCCACGACGACATCCGCTCTGCGTGCGGTTGCGACGGCCTTGGCAATCATTTCCCTCTCGCTGCGGGAATCCCTGACGAGAGTCTTGCCGAACAGCGTGGAGTTCCTTTCGAGCCGCTCGTTCCTTGTCAGATTGGAGCCCTTTGCGTATAGAATCCTGACATTGCCGCCGGCAACATCCTTCATTCCTTCAAGCAGGCTGGGATATTTGTCAAGTTCTGCGGCTCCGCACCATGTTCCAGGCATATTCCTGGCGGCGTCAGCGAGCGGCCCGATGATGGCTATCGTTCCCTTCCTCTCAAGCGGAAGCAGGTTGTCCTCATTCTTGAGCAGCACATAAGACTCCGCCGATATTCGGCGTGCGGCTGCCTTGTGCTCTTCGCAGTACATCTTGCTCTCCACATCGTCCGGACGGCAGAACTTGTATGGGTCTCTGAACAGGCCGAGCCTGTACTTAGCCTCAAGCACCCGCCTGCATGCCCGGTCAACATCCTCCATCTTGAGCTCACCTGCTTCGACGGCGGACTTTGCCTGTGTGAAGAAAGTCTCTCCGACCATATCCATGTCGACCCCTGCCTTGAGGGCCTTGACAGCGACTTCGTGATAGTTTCCGACTCCGTGGTCAACGCATTCATTGATTGAAATGTAGTCCGTTACCACAAATCCGTTCCACCCCCATTGTTTGCGCAGAACATCGGTCATAAGCCAGCGGTTAACGGATGCGGGCACGTCATCGACGACATTGAATGAGGTCATGAAGCTTCCGGCTCCGGCATCGGCTGCGGCCTTGTAACCCACCATATACTCGTTGAACATCTTTTGTCGGCTCATATCCACCGTGTTGTAGTCCCGTCCCGCCTCGGCAGCTCCGTAGAGGGCGAAATGCTTCACGCAGGCCATAATCTGGTCCTCCTTTTCGAAACGGTGGCCGGGCCGTCCCTGATAGCCCCAAACCATAGCTTCGGCTATCCTGGCGTTAAGATAGGGATCTTCTCCGTTTCCTTCCGCAACCCGTCCCCAGCGCGGATCCCGCCCCAGGTCAACCATAGGGCTGAATGTCCAGTTCGTGCCGTCGGCGCTGGCCTCCACTGCTGCAATGTGGGCGGATTCCTCCACTGCTTCCATATCCCATGTGCAGGAGAGGCCGAGTGGAATAGGGAACACTGTCTGATAGCCGTGGATGACGTCCATTCCGAACAGCAGTGGTATTCCAAGACGACTCGAATCGACTGCAAGATGTTGAAGTTCATATATTTTCTTATATCCCCTCGCATTTAGTATCGCACCTGCCTCTCCTTTGATTATCCGCTCCGCGATGTTGAATGACGCTCCGGTTCCCGTGGTCATAGTCCCATGGTCGGGCATGTTCAGCTGTCCCACTTTTTCCTCAAAGGTCATCCTCTTCATGAGTGAGGATATAAAGCGATCCATTTCTCTGTCCTGCGGCGACTTGTCCGCACATGATGTTGCGGCCAGACATAGAGCCGCGGCAACGAATATTTTCAATGTATTCTTCATACGCAGTCTATTTTAACTGAAGCCCTTCCTTTACTTCCGCCCTTTCAAAGCAGTTGCGGAACAGGCAGTTCACGAGGTAATCCTCCATCGCTTTCCTTGCCTTCTCCACATCGATATTTCCCAAGGCAATCTGAATCTGAACCGGAGTGTCGCGCTGGGCCGACACGAAGGCGGAAATCTGCTGCCAGCCTTCCGGAGTGTCGAATCCGAGCAGCGACTCCCAATTGTCCATCTTCTTGAAAGGCCAGTAGGTGTAGCCGATTCCGGAAGACTTCATGTTTGATACAATCTGCGCCGTCATGTCCGTGCCTCCGTTCCAATGCCCGAATTCCCCGATGAAGATGGGAAGCCCGTATTTGTCGCGAAGTTCAGCGTCGCCCTTGACGACCGTGCTGCCGTAGCGGTGGCGCGTCATCAGAATCTTTGAGTCGAAGGCAAGATTTTTAAGAGGCGTGAAATCGTCATAAAAGTTCGCTCCTCCTATGATAAGGATATGATTTTTATCGACTTCCCTGATTGCTGCAGCCGCCTTCTCGAAAGTGGGCTGGAGATATGGGTAGAGGCTTTCATATTCCTTTTTTATCGGTTCGTTGAGGAGTTCATATCCGAGTATTATCGGCTCATCGGCATAGCGGGTCGCGATTTTCTTCCAGATTCTGCAAAACTCCTCCATATTTTCCTCGCTCTCGAACAGCTTCGGATAGCCATCGCTGTCGTCGATGTGAGGGGCACCGCTTTGTCCTCCCGGAGCCACGTGCATGTCCAAAATAAGGTAGAGTCCGGCTTCCTTGCACCAGGACACCACCTTGTCAATGAACTCGAATCCCATTTCAGGGCTGTTGTCACAGAGATAGAAGGTGTCGTTGAACATCTTGTAGGTCAGAGGCATACGTACTGTGTTCGCCCCGATGGAGTTGAGGTAGAGAAAGTCGTCGAGAGTGAAGTAATTCTCCATGAAGCGCTTCCACCACGAGTTCATGTACTCGTCGCCTAATATCTGTCTGAAAGCTTTGTCTGTTTCAGTGACGGAGATGTTCTTCAGCCCGAACATATATGACTCCGGTGTGAGCCAGTGGTTGAGGTTGACTCCCTTTATCGTGAAACTGCTTCCGTCCGCCTGATAGAGCTGAGTGCCCTTGACTACAACGAACTTTCCGGTAGGGTCATGCACTGGGTTCGCGTTTCCCTCGCCCTTGCCGCAGGCGACAGCCAGAACAAGAAGAATGGATGATATTATTCTCTTTTTCATCATATTTTTAATTTGATTTGCCATATACCTTTATTTCCGCTATGCAGCCTTTCATGACGCCGTTGTTACCTTCCGTGCCGTTTGAACCGGCAATCATGACCTTGAGATAGCGTCCTCGGAACAGCCGTGATGGGATGCTCTGTTCCGCATTGCCGCTGTCAACGCTTGCAGCATCGACAATCTTCGTCCAGTTCGTGTGGTCATGGACGGACTGCCCCCATACGGCCGGGTCATCGCTCACGAAAAAGCTCAGTGCGTTCAGCGCGTTGCCGGACCACATATTCTGACGCCCGATGTACCCGAAGCCGGTGATGGTCTCCGTCCGGCCCATGTCAAAGACAAAGCAGTGGTTTTCTTGACCCTTGCATGGACTTGACGCTTCCCATGAGTAGTGCCAGTAGGAATTTATGTCATTGTCTATCATGTAGTACGCGCTGCAATTGCCGCTGTTCTCCCATGGCTCGTGGCAGCATTCCTGCCATTTCCATTCGGTGCGGTCAAATTCCACAGGATACTTTATTGTCGGGTCTATGAGAATGGCGCAGATCCCGTCGGATTCCGATACCTTGAACTGTGACGCGTCCGTAAGCCGGAGTGGGATCATGACGGGCCTTAGCAACTTTGAGATTCCGCCGACCGACACCTTCACGTATGCCTTCTGCTCCGTCGAGTGCAGGGAGACTGATGTAGATGCCTCATAGCCGTCGGCCGGAAGGGCGTAGTCGGTCAGGTTCACGGCATTGTATGTCTTGAGATACTCTTCATCGATGATTACCTTGGCGTCTATGTCCCACCTGTTGTCAAGCGACTTTACCTCCACCGGTATGCTGATTTCCATCTTGTCTCCAGGCCATGTCTCGTCTATTGCCGCGCTGACGCGGTTGAGCCCGGCCCTCTCGAAACCGATTGTAGGGACGATGACATCGCTTATCTCGCACATATATGTAGCGCATTTTTCATTCACAGAAGTGCTTTCACTGCTGAGCCTGAATCCCAGGACATAGCGCGTTCCGGGATTTGACGAGCTCAGCTGTGCCAACTTTTCCGAACTGAGGGTGCAGGCGATGACCTTGTATGTCTCGCTTTCAGAGAAATCCAGAACGAGAGGCGTGTCCACGGTGTAGGTATCTTCCGGCAGAATCATGTACCTGACCGAAGCACCGCCGGCATTGAAATTCTCGTCAAGCTCGCTCTGGAGGAGTGGGGTCAGTTCTGCGTGTACCCTTGTTCCGATGTCGCTGCCGGCCTTGCAGACGGTGAAGTCGAGCGTGCGGTCGGCGGCAGTTGCATCGATGGTCACATATTCCGTGCTGCTTTCCTTGATGTAGATGATGGTCTTGTAATATTCGGGGAAGATGTCCATCTCCTTTCGTTCCGAACACGAAATGGCGAGCGCGAGGCAGGCCAATTGTATGAATGTGAATCTTTTCATTTCTTCTGATGTTTAGAAATCATGGGGCAGCCTGTCAGTAAAGCGGAGCCTGAACCATCTGCGGGTTGGCATACACCTCGGCATCAGGCACCGGCTGGAGGTACATCCTGTTGTGCCACATATACTGCTGCTCGATCTGCGTCCTGACGTTGAACGAGTCGAAAGAGGGATTCTTCTCCAGAACGTTGAGACCCTGATAGTTGTCGTGTCCCATATATTTTGCACCGTTCACATATCTCCTTATGTCCTCAAGACGCCAGCCCTCAAGATATAGTTCGCAGAACCTCTCTTCCAGCACGGCCTTGAGAAAGGCCTCGGAGCCACTGACTTCGGCAGCTGTGTATTCCGGGATTCCGGCTCTGCGGCGGATTCGGTTGAGGTAGTCCAGGCCCTCGGTTATGTGCCCGGTATGAGCACATGCCTCAGCGTACATGAGGTAGAGGTCTGCAAGACGGAAAACCGCCCACGGGTGGTTGGTCATTGAACCGGTGTTGTCGTTACCCCATTTGTCATAGCGAGTGTTCGGGTGCACCAACTTCTTGTTCCAGAATCCTGTTCTGGAATTGTTGTTCACACCATACTTATCTGTATTGTAGCCATTCTCGTCAGGGTTCAGGGCGTTGACGAAGAGCGGTGTACCGTTGGCGATTACCGGGGAGTATTCATCCCCGTCAAAAGATATTGCAGCATAGAACCGTGCCTCTCTGTTCGCGCAGAGGTTGATTACATTTTCCTGACTTCCTTCGAAACCTGCCCGTCTGAACCAGTCTCCCTCGCTAGGAAAGACAGGATCATCGGCCGGGCGCCTTCCGTTTTTCGTGAAGAAGGACTCTACGCTCTGAAGCGTCGGGTTTATCATTCCCCAGCCTCCTGCCGGCTGCCCGTTCTCCTTCACGAGCACATAGTGGGGATATGACGCCCATGAGCAAATCTCGTTCGTGAGCCACAACATTCCCCAAAGGATCTCCTTGTTTCCCTGATTGGGACGCGCTACACTGAGGTAGCGAAACATCATGGTCCTTTTTGCAATCTCTTTCCTCGCCGACTCGTCCGTCACAGGTATCCTTGGAAGCGAAATGCCGTCGGCGGCTCTGAGAACCTCCGAATCCTCAACGGAAAAGAGCCTGTGCCCGTTCTCTTCAGCCTCCTCAATGGCTTCAAGACAGGCTTTCTCGGCCCGTTCCCATTTTGTCGGGTCGTAAGTTCTGGAGACTAACTCATGACCGTAGCCCGGGGTCTCGAAGTTCTCGTTCTTCCATGACTTGTCGTAGAACGAACCATTCCACAATGGCGACGCGGCAAGCACGAGCACCTTGGCCTTGAGCACCTTTGCGGCGAGCTTGGTCGCGCGTCCGTAGTAGCGGGCGTTGTTGTCGAAGCCTGTCTCCAGTTCAGGATAGGCCTCGTCGCATAGTCGAACTACATAGTCAGTGCACGCGTCGAAATGCGAACGTCCGGGAATATGCTCTTTGGACGTTGACATCGGGAGCTGCTCATCAATGATCGGAATCGGACCGCAGGCCGACATCAGTTTGTAGTGGTAATAGGCCTTGAGGAACTTCGCCTCCGCAAGGTATGCAGTCCTGTCGCTGTTCGTGAGGTTTTTCACCTCCGTTGCCCGGAGGTCGGCAATAAACTTGTTGCAGTAGCCTATTCCGGTGTAGTAGTCGCTCCACACTCCTCCGTTTGCAGCCACGTTGAAACCGGTAATTTGGTTGCACTGCTGCTTGCGGAAGTTGTCATACACCGTCTCCGGTCCCACAATCTCATCGCTTCCGAAAGCCAGCGTGTTGTAGGATAGGACCTTCGTGTTCTTGTTCTGAAGGGTTCCGTAGCATCCGTACAGATATTTCAGCGCGTCCTCGGCTTCCAGAAGAAAATCGTCCGGTCCCTCGGTCTCCGGCGGTACCACGTCCAAAAATCCGCAGGAAGGAACTGCCGCAGTCAGGGAAAATAAAAGGAATAAATATGGCAATTTATTGTGTCTCATTGTCTTATATCTTATTGTGTGTCGTCACCTCGTTTTTCGTCAGAAATTGACCTGAACGCCTACGTTGAAGGTCCGGCTCAGAGGGTAGGTGCTGTATTGAAGTTCCGGATCCCAATACTTGAACGTCGACCATACGGCAAGGTTGTCGCCGCTTACATAGACCCTGCAATGTGGGAAGGTATATCCAACTTCAAGCGTCTTGAATCTGAGGAAACTTCCGTCTTTCATCCAGAATGTACTCGGATTGAGGTTGTTTTCCTGCTGTGCCTGTGCGGTTGCGAGCCTAGGCCACACGGCCTTGGAGTTGTCGGTGCCTTCTTTCCAGTAGCCGTCGGCAATCCACTGCATCAGGTTGCGGTCCGCCGTCCATGACTGGTTAAAAGGCTGCATCGAACTCGGGTCAAGCATGATTTTCCGTTTGGCCGAGCCGTTGAAGAATACGCTCGCGTCCAACTTTTTCCAGGTCACGCTGATGCCGAAACCATACTGTATGCGCGGTGTACTTCCATAGGGAGAGAGCATGACCTTGTCCTCGGACGTGATGGCTCCGTCTCCGTTTATGTCCCTGTATTTCAGATCTCCCGGCATTACGTGACTTCCGAAGAAACTCTGGTCGGCGTGTCTGGCGATGTCCTCTTCGTCGGAGAAGAACCCGTCGCAGATGAATCCGTATAGGGCATTGAGCGGCTTTCCTGTCTGGGTCTGCCATGAGTAGTCGTACTCTGGTTCGTCCTTATAGACCAGTTTGTTCGCCGTGTAGGTGAAGTTGCTGCGCAGGTCGATGGTGAGCTCGGGGATAATTTCCTTGCGGTAGTTGACGCTGAACTCCACGCCCCGGTTGTTTACCTTGCCGAGATTTGCCCACGGCTTCACTCCCATATATCCCATGATGTCGGGGAATGACGCCCTCTCGATTAGTATTCTTTCCCGCTGGTAGTCAAACCAGTCGAAGACAATCTGGAGGTCGTTGAAAAGATGGATGTCCAGACCTAAGTCAAACTGTTTCGAACGTTCCCATGACGGGTTCTCGACCGGATAGTCCGTGATAATCGGCCCGTTGTACTTGTAGGAATAGTCACTTTGCATTCCTGACTGAAAGAAAGGTCCTCCGTAGAGATTGACCTTGTACATATACATATAGTACGGAGCATTGCTGCCTCCAGTCTCGTCGCTGCCGACGAGTCCATAGGATGACCTAATCTTGAGGTGGGTCACCACATTCTTCAGCGGAGTCCAGAACTTCTCGTTGCTTACCACCCATCCGAGAGACATAGCCGGGAAGAGTTCAAACCTTTCGCCCTTGCCGAGCCTTTCCGTACCGTTGTAGCCGAAGTTCACCTCGGCGAGGTAGCGGTTGTCGTAGTCGTAGGTCGCGCGTCCGGAGAATCCCTGGTTGCGGCTCGGGAGCACCGATGTTCGGTACTGTCTCATCATGTACATGAGCATTCCCGTGACGGTGTGCTTTCCGAAGCGCCTGTTGTAGTTTGCCCTTGCATCGAAATAGAATAGATTGTCCGATGTCTTGGAGACTCCAGACTGGTTGATGTAGGTCTCTCCTTCCTTGAGCAGGTCGAGCACATACTTGTCTGCCACGACGTTATAGCTGTCGGGCGCAACACGGTAGAGATATGGCGAAAGCGACCTTGTGTATGAAGCGTATGACCAAGCATTGAAGTTGACCAGTGCGGAGAGGGAAAGCCCCTGCGTGATGAAGTCAAGCTTCTGGTCGAAGTTGAGCGAGACATTGAGCTTGTTCTCGTTCACCTCCTTGAAAGAGTTGAGCATGTTCGCGTAAGGGTTGGTGTAGTAGCTTTTAGAACTTACGAACTCGGAACCGAACTTCATGTGACCGCATCCGTCGTCTGGGAATACGGCCGGATAAAGCACAGGGTTGTTCTTGTAAATCTCCTTGAAAATCGCATCAGACGATGTGTTCGGAGACTTGAGGTTGGAAATCTGCGCGTTCATCCTCAGTCCGAGTGTTGTCGAATTTGTGACTTTGTATTGGAGATTGTTCTGGAAGATGTACCTCATCTGGTTGTGGTTGTTGTCCAGTGAGTAGTTCTTCGGAACGTTCAGCATTCCGCTGTCGTGGTTGAGCTGAAGGGACATATAGTATGTCACGTGCGAACCTCCTCCCTGGATGTTGATGTTCGCCCTTTCGTTCATCGTGAACTTCTTGAGCATGAGGCTGTACCAGTCTACGTCGGGATAGACGTACTCGTTCACGTGATTCCGCGTTCCTTCAATCTTCACGTCGCTATATTTCTGAAGCGGAGATGAAGACCGCATCCTATGGGCGTAGTTGTATGTTTCCATGAATGTCACGCCGTCGGTGTAGTCCACGACATTCACCGGCTGGAGGAACGAGTGTTCGTAGGTGACATTGATTTTCGCCTTTGTGTTCTCCGTTCCCGTCTTTGTAGTTATAAGCATGACTCCGTTGGCTCCTCGCGCCCCGTAAATCGCAGTGGCGGAAGCATCCTTGAGAATAGAGAAAGATTCGATGGTCTCGGAGGGGATATTGTTCAGGTCGGCGGTGGAAATCTCAACTCCGTCCAGCATTATGAGAGGGGTGGAGCGTCCGCCGAAGGTGTTGATTCCGCGGATGTAGAATGAAGACGTACTTCCCGGCTCGCCGCTTGTGGTGACTGAAATTACTCCGGAAAGCTTACCGGCAAGGTTGTTTGTGAGCGATGATGACGGGGCGCGGAGTTTGTCTCCCGTCATGGATGTGATTGAACCGGTCACGGAAATTCTCTTCTGCGTACCTGCGCCCACGACCACCGCGTCCATAATCTCGTTGTCCGGCATCATCTTGACATTCAGTATTGCCAGGTCTCCCACGAGAATCTCGCTCTGGCGGAATCCGATGTAGGAGAATATCAGCGTGGCGTTCTCAGGGACTTCGATGCTATACTCACCGAGATCGTTGGTGATTGTTCCCGTGCCGGTTCCCTTGACCAGAACCCCGACTCCCACCAAAGGCTCCTCTCCGCTGTCATCAGTCACGACTCCCTTTACAGTGTGCGTGGACGAGGCTTTTTTCAGCGGCGCCGTTTTACTCAATGAAATCTGCTTCCCCCGGATACTATACCCTATGCCGGTTCCGTAAAAGAGTTTCTGAAGCAGCTCGTCGATAGTCGCTCCGCTGACAGATATGGAGACGTGCTGCCCTGTGTCTATGTCTTTGTTGAAGATGAAAACATAGTCAGTCGTCCGTTCTATGTGGTCGATGCAGTCTTGAATTGGCCGATCGGTCATCGAAAGGCTCAGTCCCGCGTCCTGCGCCAGGACCGAGCCTCCGAATGTTGATGCCATACAGAACAAGACCATTAAGGCCGATAAGAATTTCTTCATTAGTCCGTTCTTGCTTTGATGTGTTTCAAAAAATGAGAATTGTTTTTCACTTTTCTGTGGGGCTACAGTTTCTCAAAAGTCACGGTCTGCGGGTTCGTGTTCATGTCGACTGTCATCCTGTAGGTTCCGTAGTCGTCCCATTTTGACTTAGCGTCCGTCCAGCGGAGGTTGCCGTCAGTGCCCTGGGTGATTTTCCCGGTCTTGTCGTTAAGGTTGACACCGCTCACGATGCCTCCGTTCCACCAGATGTTTCCGAAATATTTGAAGTTTAGGCCGTTGGTCCATCTGTCATAAGGCTCAAGCTTCCACCATGTTTCTCTGTAACGGCCTGTGAACTGATAGACCTTGTCTCCAATTTCAGCCATGAACGCAAGAGCTGTTCCTTCAACATTCCAGCCGACGCAATTCTTTATTGTAACCGACGCGACCCCTTCACCGCTTAGGAAAAGTGTTGAATATACTCCTCCATTGTTCTCAGACCTGAAGATTGTCCAAGAATTGTCAGGAATTTGATTCCCGGAATCAGACCAGCTGTTCTCGCGCGTTCCCAGGCGTAGCACGACCGTGTAGCTCCCCGTCTTTGAGTTGAACTTGCCGTCCTTGAGGAAGTCCGGGTCCTGCCTTACATATTCAAGGTCATTGCACCCGGCGAAGGTCACAGGCTCTCCCTTGGTAAAGTTGAGAGTCGCGGTGTATTCGTTGTTTCCTGAGTATGTCATGGCAGTTCCGTTCACCGAAAGTTCGAGAGACTCCACTTTCTCGATGCTGAGCGTCATAGGGGAGGCCTTGTAGTTGAACGTCACTTTGTGGTAGCCGGCCTCGCAGCTCCACTGCTTGAGTCCGTCGCTGTTCAGAGTAATCCCGTTCTCGCGGGAACTGTCCTTGAAGTACCACTCTCCGGAACCGGCATAGTTGTTCGGACCATTCCAAGTGTTCTCCGCCCACATGTTCTCGCCGTGAATCTTGAAGTTGTTGGCCGCCTTGAACCAACCGTACCAAGTTGCCTTACCCGCGGTCTTGTCTACGGTCATTTCATATTTATTCATCTCCCAACTGAGGTTGTCTCCCACAATCCAGAACCTCTCGCCGGTTTCTTGAATCATCGAGAGTTTGTTCGTGTTGGTGTCGAGGATTATGGTGTAGTATTTCTCCCCGTAGTTCTTCCCGTCGTAAGACTGGATTTTGAGGGCACGCACTTCTTTCGTGTATTCTATGTCAAACACGCGATTTTGCTCTGAAACCCACGGATCGACTGGCGCGTAGTAGAATCCGCTTGTGCCGGCGGCAAACCAGATGTCATATTCCTGACCGCTGAGCCACTGATGCTCAAGCTTATATACGCCCGGCTCTACCTCAGTCATCGGGAAGTCTCCCTTGGTTTGTGGGTGAGTGGAGGACATTATCGGTGCTTGTCTCTCAACCTTTGTGGCGGCATCAAGGTCAATGTTCACCACGTTCACCGCTCCGGCGACCCATTCCTTCTCCTCCTTTGAAACGAACTGATAGACAGATCCGTCCGTGGTTATGGTGTAGGTCATGCTGCCTGCTTCGTTTGCTGCGACCTTTGTCGGAATCACGGTTGCATAGATTCCTTTGGCCTCACCAGCGGTCTTTGCCACGACAATCTCCGGTGTACGTACAGAAACGCTGACTTCATTGCCAGACCCCTTGGCGGAGTTCACTTCTCCATCGAAGCCTGCCGTGATGCTGCCTGCAATCTGTGCCGAGCCGGCGCTTACGCTGATGCTCTTGAGCTGCTCCGTGCCTGAGGCGGTGCTGCTGAATACATTGAATTTGAGCAGCGCCCCTGCAAGGCGGAAATATGCGTTGCAGGAACTGTTGCCATCTCCGACCGTGATGTCTGCAAGTTGCCCTTCAGCTGAACCTTTCGCGCCGCCGACGAGGAATAGTCTGTTGCCGGAAATCCCCGGAGTTTCCTGGGTCTGGGCGCTCGGAACGCTGAAAGTCACTCCAGCTTCTGAGACCTCGACTTTGGGCGACACGAGCCTATAGTTGCCGTCAGCGATTCCGCTGAAAGAAAACGCAGCCTGACTTCCTTCATTCGTTATGTCCTCTGATGTCAAGGCCGCTGATTCGTGGACGGAGTAGTCTGACAGTGAGACCAATGCAGCAGTTTCACCGATGCTCCACTGTGCCCGTGAATCATCCCCGATCCCCGCTTTTGTCGGGGCATAAATGGTCTGAGCCTTAATCGTGATGTTTCTTGAGACCGTTTCCGGTGTCTTTTCTTTCTGACAAGCAGCGAGAGAGACGGCTGCCAATGCCATAAGTATAGATATCCTTTTCATGTGTTGGTTATTTGTTTTTCAATTGTTTTCCGTGTTAAATTCGTTGTCCGTGGTTCCTTCCTCGAAGTAAATCTGGCCGGTGCTGATGGATGCGGCGAATCTCTCGTCGCACCCGAGGACGAGTTCGTTCATCTGTGGTTTCTGATAATTCATTGATTCAGTTTTAATTGATTGTTAAATATGTGGCAATTTATTTTTAATATTTAGAAATATGAGTCAATCTATTTCCCTTGACTCTAAAATTTGTCTGTCCTATGTATCTCAACTGTTTCTCCATGCATCTCGAAACTTACCGGCGCCGTGAACGCAATCGTATTGAGCACGCTTTCAAGTTCCTCTCGGAGGTCAATCTTTCCGTTGATGACGATGTCCTTGAGTGATTCCGTGTAATGGAACTCCACTCCGTAGTATGTGGCAAGTTTTTCGGCCACTTGTTCGATGTTCTGATTTCTGCAGATCATGCGCGGCTTGGTCCAGCAGGTCACCGTTTCCGTGTCCACGGCCTGTGCCTTTGTCAACTCCCCGTTTTCAAGACGAACCTGCTCCGACGGCGACAGGATGCAGGATTTTCCCCCATCGTTAGTTACGCTGACCTTTCCCTGCACTAGCGTGACTTCCGAAAGATTGTCGCGCGACTTCATGTTGAACTCAGTTCCGAGCACGCTGACCTTCATTCCGTCGGCGCTGACTGTAAACGGCCGTGAAGCATCCTTGACGACGGAGAAATACCCCTCGCCGCAGACATGAACCCGCCTCTCTTTTTCAGAGAACGCGGACGGAAATATAAAATCGGAGGATGAATTCAGATCCACGCGGCTTCCGTCGGGCAGGACGAGGTGAACCCAGTGTCTTTCGGGAACAATCACCCTGCTGTAGCCTTCATGTGCCGAGGACTCTATGTTTACGGAATTTATTGAGTATGAACCGTTTTCGGAAATTATGATTTCGGAATATCGCGAATCTATGTCTATCGATTTCCCGTCGGATAATACAAGTCTCGTGTCCTTGAGCCCAGGCATTTCTTCCACTGCCGCGATATATTCATCCATTGTAGGCAACTTTGTGGTCTCGTCGTACAGGTCTTTGAACAGCAGAACTGAAACGCAAGCGACAGCCGCCGCGCAGGCAGCCACCGTCGCCACCCTCCATGTCCTTGAGAGCCTGCGTCTGCCTGACTTAATCCTGTTCAGAAATGCATTCCATCCAGCTGCCGTGTCCGGACTGATCTGACTTCCAGCCTCCAGAGCCTTTGTATACACGGCCTTCAGGCTCGCATATTTCTTCTTGTTTTCCTCGTCGGCAAGACAGTTTTCGAGTTCGCATCTTTCACTTTCCGACAATTTCTTTCCGAGTGATTTTATGATAAGGTCTGTGTTTGTGTCCATATATTATACTTTGTGGTTTTTTATGATAATAGAAAACCTTCAAAAATAATCCTCAATCAGAGGCAATTTGCTCTTTTCATATTCATAGACACAAAAAAATCGGGATACCCTAATAAAATTTTAGGTATCCCGTAGTTTTTTTCTGTAGTGCGGTCGTTCCTTTGACGACAGGGAAGTGATTAGCCTGCTCTATTTTCTTGTCATATTCCCAAGAATAGTAACAGAATCATGTGTTTTTTCAGATTCAGGCGTATGGTTTTCAGGCTCTTGGTGATGTACGCCTCCACCGATTTTTCGGACAACCCCATCCTTTCGGCAATCTCCGAGTTTTTCATGCCTTCTTTCCGCGACAGACTGAAAACTTCCTGACATTTCTCAGACAACGACGACATTGCGGCCCACACAACGGAACTGATGTCTTCCATATTCAGTCCAGCATCGACATTTTCGGGAGACTCGATGTCCTGCATGATGTCGAGATATGCGTACAAGTCCGTTTTCCTGAGCCTATTGAGGCAGCGGTTACGCACTGATGTCCTCAGATATGAATGGAAGGACTCCGAAATGTCTATTGACTCCCGGTTTTTCCACAAATGGAGCATGAGGTCAAGAATTACCTCCTCCGAGTCTTCTCTTGACTTAAGAAACCACCAGGCATAGCGGACAAGCGTGTCATAGTAAGCGTCAAACAGCCGCTTGAAGTCTTTCCTGCTCCCCGTCTGCCTAAATTCATTCCAAAGAATATTTCCTTCCGCAGTCATTAAAATTTCCCCCAATTCGAACTGCAAATGTGGCGAAATTTTTACATAAATCAAACGGCATTTCCTCGGAATCTCACTTTCTATAGGCGATTACGACCCACAGCATCAGTTTTTTTATATTTCTGAAATATAGGAAACTGCTTATTTCAGAGAGAAATAGTGGCGGACGGTCTCTACGGATTTCTTCGGCTGGCGGAGGAAGTTGTAGATGCCGGCGTGGCTCATGGCCATGAACTGCTTTGCCGGCTGGTCCTCGCTGTTGCGGGAATAGGTGCGGTTGTCGTTCATTTGCCATACGGCGAAACCTATGATGTCTGGATTGTTCCAGAAGTTCTCAAATGCGTAGGTGAGGTACTCAACTTGGAACTCTTCAGTCGAGACGCTCGCTGCTTGGTCGTGCCAGCCATAGACGGCACCGTATCCTGTCTCGGAAATCATGATAGGCTTGTCGGGATAGCGCGTGCGGAAAGATGCTACTATTTCGTCGAAGCTTTCGTTCACTTTCTTTCTGAGAGTGGCAGGCTCGCCAGGGTAGCACGGGATCACGCCGGGATAGTTGTTGATGGCGATGAGGTCCGTGTTATCGTTGCAGATGTCGTTCACTCCCATGTTGCAGGCGAAGGTGACGAGCCTTCCGGAATTCTCAGCCTTCACCGTGGCTATCAGTTCGTCAATCAGGCTTTTGCATTCCTTTGTGGTGCTTCCCGGCTCATTTAGGAAAGAGAAGATGATTATGCTCGGGTGGTTGAAACTGTTTCGAACCATGTCCCGAGTCTGCTTGATCTGTTGCTCCCGGAATTCCGGGTCGGTACAGTCCCCGACGCTCTTGGTATAGTCCTGTCCGTTGCCCCAGCCGAGGGACTCCTCCCAGACGAGCACGCCCATCTCGTCGCAGAGTTCGAGGAAGCGGTCGGCCTGCTGGTAGTGTGCCCCACGGATGAAGTTGCCTCCGAGATCCTTGAGGTGCTGCAGATCCTGAACCCACTCGATCTCGGGCACGGTAGCGCCTCCAAGAGGGCTCTGGTCGTGGCGGTTCACACCTTTGAGAAACAGTTCCTTTCCGTTGAGCCAGAGCTTTCTGTCCCGCGCCTCAATCTGCCTCACACCGAAGCGGACCTTCCTGCCATCTACCTCAATCGTAGTCATATTCGGCTCCTCGGGACTCCACAATTTGAAGTCCTTGAGAGTTTTGCGGAACTTTCGGCCTCCTTCAACCTCGACCTCGATCAGTCCTGTCCGGTAGTCTAGCGTGCGGACAAAAATCTTAGGCTCTTTCTCGACAATCCTCACTCCTCGGTAGAATCCGCCGAAGAGATAGAAGTCGTAGAACGATCTGGCGAGTTTCATCTTCTCCTTGTCGAAGCGGTTGTCAAGGGCGGCGACAATCTCGTGCTCTCCCTTGCAGAGTTTTCCGACCGGAATTTCAAGTTTCGCGTATGGATACGGGTATTCCCCAAGTTCGCGTCCGTCAATTGCTAACCGTCCGCGCAGTCCCATGCCCTCGATCTCCAGCACGGCATCCTTGAAGTCCTTTTCGACAGTGAAAGTCCGGCGGTAGAGGGCCGTTCCGCGCTTGAGGTAGTAGTCCGGCATCATGTCCCAGCATCCAGGGACGCACATTTTGTCGTTGGCGGTGAAGCTGATGTCATAGACCTGTTCGAGCGACTTATTCTCTTCAAATCTGAAATCCCAGATTCCGCCGAGGAAAATGGCGGCGAGGAAAGTGAGAATGAAATTCATAAAATTCTGATGGTTATGGAGTTATATATAAGGAAGTCCGGAAGGGCGGTATTTTCGTTACAGAAAATCAGAGTCCCATAGGGACCGCGCTGGGGCGCGAGATACCCCTAACAGGGGTCACAGGCAAAGCCTGTGGGGGTTAGGAGGTCCGGAAGGACAGTATTTTCGTTATAGAAAATATTGTCCTTCCAGACGAAGGCGCCTGCGCAGATACTGCACGTCAACGGCGTGCACATCGCAGCGGGACTGCTGAATGGCAATCGCAGCGGCTGCTCCTGCGGCCTCCCCGGTCACAAGGCACGGCGGCATCACGCGGAGACTGCCGAAGGCTTCCTCATCGGTGGAGATGCAGCGTCCGGCCGTGAGCACGTTCCTGAGGTCTTTCGGCGTTAGACAACGGTAGGGGATTCCGTGAGAGTCGCCCTTTTTGTAATGAACCGGCTTGAAGCCGCTCTTGTGCACATCGAGGTAGTAGCTGTTGCGGCCGATTTCGTCCTCGAATGTGCGGCGTGCGTTCCAGTCCTCCTTGGTGAAGACATAGTCACCGACAATGCGGCGGCCATCGCGCATTCCGAGAAGAGACGCTGTCTTGACGACAAACGCGTTGCCGAAAATCTCCGGACAGGCTTCCTTGCAGGCCTCGAGATACTGCTGAGCCACCTGCCGTCCTGTCATCATCGCTTCGGTGACGCTACGTGGGTCTGTTGTGTCAACGTGAATGTGCCCGGCGTTAAACTGCACAACATTCGGTCCGATGAGGTTCATGCAGAAATGGTGTCCCGTGAGGGGATATTTCCCATCCGGTCCAACGACCTTGTGAATCGGGCTCTGCTTATTGTCGCTGTGAAGGCCTCCGTAGTATTTCTCGCCGTTTACATTGGCGAGGGCGAAACAGAGGGTGGAGTCCTGAAGCACGTCACTTTTCATATATGTGGCTCCTGCCCAGAATGAGAGGTCTCCGTTTCCTGTGGCATCGACGAAAACCTTTGCCCTGAATGCGGTGAGCCCCAGCTGGTTGGCAACGATGATGGCATCAACCGTGTCGTCCGCACTTTTCTCGACAGCGGCGACACGCGAGAAGAATAGGACGCTTGCTCCCGATTCCGTGACCATGCGGTCATAGACCCTCATAAGATATTCCGGGTTTATGTTTACCCAATCAAGTTTGCCTTTAGGCTCGTGAGGAACGCCTTTTTTTGACTCGTTGAAGATTCTCTCCGCAAGTCCGCGGTAGATGATTTTCTCCCCATCCGAGAACGGACACCACGCAGGCACCATTCCAGCAGTTCCCATTCCTCCGAGCTGTCCGGTCGCCTCAATCAGCAGCACCTTAGCGCCTTCCCGGGCTGCGGCTATGGCGGCCGTGCATCCGCCCGGCCCTCCTCCGACTACAATCACGTCCCAACTGCTGTCCAGCCTTATTCGTGACTGTCTGAACCTGACGCTCTCGCCGTCATGGAACTTGCGTTCACCGAAGAGTTCCCCGGCAAGCAAATCAGGGGCGACGGCGGCAGCCACCGCCATCGTCCCCATACTTTTTATGAAATTTCTTCGGGTTGTCATTTATTTTTCCATCTTTATATTCAGAGAGACTGACTCATTCATCTCATTAGACCAACCTGCGACTCTTACATAATGAATAAGAGCATAATGACCGTCTTCTGTCATTGCTGAAATTATACTTCCAGCTGCATTGGGGTTGGTAAGCCCGCTAAGTCCGGTGCTTCCGACTCCGCTTGCTTCGTCGAATATTCTCTTCAAATCAAATGCGTCTTTGACAGCTGTATAATCATCAATAGTAAGGTCTGTCTTCTTGAATAAGGTTTTGTGGCGGGCACTCCATGTCTTGATGCTCGGCAATATGGCATTGAATGTCCATTCATCGCCAGGGGCTACAATCTTTGGCGCATTTGATGTTGCCTGATCTGATTTGGGCACATATACATAAGCGACATCAATATCGTCGCAGTTGTTCGAGCCTTCGTCTTTTGTATAGACAGTTCCTGTTCTGAGACTGAGGTACGGGCCATATTTTGACGCGGCATTATTTCCGATTCCGAGGTTTATATCGGTAACCTCCTTGATGCTCGCATTGACAATCAAGTTGGCATTGTACTTCTTTCCGGCTTCAAATGTGAGCGCATTATCCTTTGCCTTCATGCTTTTAGACCACGAGCCTTTGTCCGTATTGACTGTAATTGATACGGACTGCCCGACAGCAACGGTGAACGGAGTGAGAATCTGATAGAAATGTGCATTTTCTCCAATCCCTATTGGCGCAGCGTCGTTTACGGTAAGCGTGTATGTCCCAGACTGACCGAAACCATCCGTTTTGTCAAGCTGTTTGTCCTTCGTAAGATTAAGACGGAACTCTCCTACAATGACGTCCGAGGTGTTGATTGTTATGGATTTTACCGTAAATTCTTCATCTATTGCATTTGTCACCGTAAATTCCATCAGAGTTCCGATGTGTTGCATTGTTATTACAGGTTCTTTTGTGTCCAAAACCTTGCCGAACAACACATCCTGCTTGGCGAGGTGATCCATATTATTGTTTCCTGACTGGATTTTATTGGAAACTCCGAATGTAACCATACCTTTTCCGGAATGCGATGCGGTTTCCATAATTCCCGGATAAACGGCATACCAGTCGAGATTACCCGCGCCATATCTTTCTTTGAAGGCGGCCAGTCTACCGGCCTCGGATTCCGTTTCGTTCAGAACGAATTTCATTGAACCATCTTGAGCTGCGCTTTCAGTTGCCTTGAACCTAACCGGCTCACTTTTTTGCCACTCTTCGAGTGTCATCGTTGTCGGGTCAGTCCCTGCCGGAACAGTATACACCGCCAACTGGTCCCCATTGACCCAATTTACAGTGAACTTGTCCGTAGTTGTAGTCTTGCTGCCTATGGCATTGATATCCTGTGCATAGAGTACGATTCCGGATTCCTTCGCCGGCGTCTCCGGAGTGCCTGCAGGTTGTTCTGACTTGTTGCAGCCGATTGCCAGAAGTGCTGCAAATGCGGATGCTATGTAAAATGTATTTTTCATCGTCTGTGTAATTGTTTTGGTTAATCATCAGTTGACTTGGAACCAGTCGTCGTTTCCGTTTTCCCAGTCGGAAATTGTCTTTGCATTTGCATTTGTGGCATCGCTTGCCGCGAATCCGTTTTCTGCCGCGAACTCCATTTCTGTCAAAATGGGTGGGGCATAATAAGTGGTGTTTGTTTTCATGTTTTTGTGTTGTTAATTAAAATTACCTCTGATAAACCCGCACATAGTCAATCTCATACCTCATCGGGAAGGCTCCGGCGTCAATCGGGCCTCCGTTCGAGCCGCCAAGCGCGAGGTTGAGCAAGATGTAGTGAGGGTGGCGGTGGGGGTTGTAGCCGGACCAGCTGCCGGTGTTCCACATCTGATTGATATCTACCTCGTTGATGAGTTCATCGTCGAGGTAGAGTCTAATCCAGTCCCGGTCCCAGTCCATTCTCCAGACGTGGAATTTGCTTGCCCAGTCCGGGTCCTTTTCAAGGAAATGGCTGAACGGAACCTTTTTGGCATTCCAGTACGCCTTGCTCGTTCCTGGAGCGCCGCTTGCCACATTGCCGAGAATCTGAGGCTCTCCGTTCACCGGATAGTATTCCATAATGTCAATCTCACCGCTCTGCGGCCATGGCATTCCGCCGTACTCGCATCCTGTCCCAAGCGTCCAGAATGCCGGCCAGGCGCCCTTTGCAACAGGAATCCTCGCCCGCATTTCGAAGCGTCCGTAGAGGAACTCCCGCTTTGTGGCCGTGTTGACGCGCGATGAGGTGTATTCAACGAACTCCCTCTTGTCTCCCCAGAAACTGCTCTCAGGCTTGTACTGCGGACTTGGGAACCGTTCCTTGCGTGCCTCGATGACGAGACAGCCGTCTTCGCACCATGCGTTGTCTTTCTGATACCACTGGTCCTCGAAGTTGTAGCGGAAGCCTGACGCGAAGTTCCACGATGTCGTGTCGACCGGCCCATCGGTGTTGAACTCGTCGCTCCAGACCAGCTTATAGCCGTCCTTCGCACTCCCGCATGCCGCTAACAGCGGCAATAAAACCATTATATAAAAGATTCTTTTCATTTGTTTTTTCAAATCAGTTTACTTTGAATGGTATGACTGCACAGGAGGCAGTCCCATGCGCCTTGTCTCTCACATAGACAATCAGTCTGTAGTAGCCAGTTGCGGAAGGAGCCTTGAAATTTACCTGAGCCCCCATCTTGCCAGTGAACAGTCCCGCAATCGGCGACATGGCCTTGCCCACATCCTGTCGCACATCCGGAATGATTTTCCAGTCGTAGGTCAGTTCGTCCCCGTCGGGGTCTGTGGCATCGACTGATGCCATGTGCTGGCTTCCGTGGGCGAGCGCGATGCTCTGGTCGGATGTCCTGCCGTCGATGTAAATCTTGCCTCCGGTCTTTCCGTCCTCACGCGATGCAATCACTGGAGCGGAGTTCATAGGTGCCTCACCTGTCCACATCTCCTCCATAGCCTCGACGGTAGGAAGCGCAGATGCCTCGAACTGGTCGTACATCGCATACCAGTTGAGCACGTCCCCGTGGCTCTGCCATCCCCAAAGGAAAACGAATGAGCCGATGCAACCCTTGTCCGAGCAGGCGCTCACGCAGTCCGTGTAAATCTTCTTGTAGATCGCAGCCTTCTCGTTTCCGCTCGGCTCTATGAGGCCTCCGTTCGCCGATTTCGTAAACCAGTCCGTATGAGGGGTCTGCCAGTCCCATGTACCGCGGATTCCGAATTCCGAAAGTATGTACGGATAGTCAAACCCTGCCTCTTGATAGTTCGAGTTGAGCTTCTCCACCGAACCTTCGTAGTTGTTTACGCAAAGTATGTCGAGAGAAGGAATATATTTCTTCAGGCTCTCGGTGAGTCCTGACCATATTCCCATAATCGCCAATGTCACCGGTCTGCCATCGACTTTCTTGATGTATTCTCCGATCTCGTTAATGTCCTTCCACACGTTCACATTGAGCTTGAAGCTTGTCCCGTCTGCCTTTGTCGTGGATTCCACCTCGTTACCGATGCACCACATGAGTATTGCCGGATGGTTCTTGTACCTGTCAACCACGCTCTTGAGTGTGTTTATCTGCTTTTTCCTCGCCGTGTCGTCGTTGTAGTCGAAGCCTTCTGATTCTTTGCCGATGACAAGGCCCATGTTGATGTACATTCCCTTGCGCGCGAAGTCGTCGAGGACGCTCATATTAATTTGGGAATATGTTCTCACCACATTTGCCCCACGCTCGTGGGCCGTGTCGTAGAACGGGTTGGAGCCGTCTCCCTTGTTGTTTCCGCCGTTGATGGCCGCTCCCTTGACGAAAAACTCCTCTCCGTTCACATAGAGTATCTTATTTCTTACCTCCACCGTCGGCTTGTCGGGAAGGGGAGTGTCAGGAGTGTCATCGTCCGTGATTTCGTGCCACTTCGGATCTTTGTATTTGTCGAGCGGGCTGCTCTTGTCGCAGGCCGATGCTGAGACGGCGAGTACCAGCATGAGGGCGAATTTGAGTATTTGTTTCATTTGATTATCGGATTGATTTTAATTATTATTGCCGCGTCTCGGTTCAGAACTCAAGTTTGAACACGTCACCCGCTTTGAGCGCAATCGGGGCTGCCGGCTTGTAGGTGAACGTCCTTCCGTCGTCGGTGCTGATGGTGAGGAATATCTTGCCGGCGGCTATTTCCTGTGCCGGAACGACCGCGGCGAACAGCCCGTCAGACGCCTTCCACATTGTAACTGAGCCGGTTTCGGCATCGGTTATCGTGCAGACCTTGTCGGATGCCCTGTCCCATTCGAGGGATGTGAGCACTCCGCTTATGGTTATGGTTTCCGCTGCGCTTCCGTATTCTCCCGGCAGTTTTGCCGTTGTGACATTGACGAGCGCAGCCCTGTGTGCGAACTTTATCGCTACCGGTGCCGACTGCGCGGCTTCGACTGAGGCCTTGCCCGTCAAGAAGTCGGCAGCGACAAACTTTGATGCCGAGCTCTGGTCTGAAGGCACTCTGAAAACGACTGCCGTGCCGTTGTTTTCCACAGAAGCCGGAGAGCAGGCGAGGAACGAGCCTCCCTCGTCACCGCAGTACCTGTACTTTGTCTTGTCCTTGCTGTCCTGCACCAGTGCGCCATCCGCTCCAACGGTGAAAAGCACTCCGCTCATGTCCGGTGCAAGCCCCTCCGACCAGACGGAAACGGCGTCTCCTTCGCTGAATCTCGTGATTCCGGTTCCGAAATCAGTGACGGTCTTTGTCACCTGCTCCTCTGCGGAGAGTCTCACTTCAAGTCCGCTCCCCGAAACCATTTCCCTGCTACATCCGCAGGCGACAATCACCATGGACAGGATGAACGCAGAGTTTGTCTTTATGTTCATATTCATGTTATTTCCTCCTTGTGTTTTTGCAAGACTCTTTTATTTGCACCAGACTTCAATTTCACCGAGAATGACCGGCCCTATGGTTGTCGCGGAACATTTCTTCGCTGCGTGGTAGTCGTCCTCGCTCGCTCCTTCTGCCATCTTTTCCCTCCAGTGCATTGTCTTTATCTCGAATTTCAGATAGCGTCCGGCGTGACGTCTTTTCGGGTCTGCCGTGACGGTGAATGTTGACTCTCCATAGACAGGCATCGTTCCTTCTGCGACGAGGGTCCAGTTTACCTTGTCGTTGGAGACATAATAGGCGTAGTCTTTAATCCTCTGGAACAGAGAACGATGTCCGGCTTTCTTCGCGTTGATGAAGTCGTCGCAGATAGTGGTGGCGACTTTTGTGACGTTATAGACTGATTTCATATCGACAATAACGGTCCACGGAAGATATACCGCAGCTTTCGGACTTCCGCCAGTCGCGTTTAGAGAAAAGAAATTCTCGAAGGTGAAATCCTCATAGACATGATCTTTCCCATTGCAGTTTATGTGGCTGATGTCGTAAGGTTTAGGGAGCAAGACACGAGTCGTGTTTTCGTCCGACACACAGCCTTGCGCCGTGATCCAGTTTGAATACCAATAAGATGCATAGTTCCCGTCGAAGAGGCTTGCAAGGTTTCCGGCCCACGGGTTGTTCGGAATTTCGCTCTCTACAGTAAATCCGAGCGCCTTGCCGTCAAGCTTCCGTTCCTCCCCGACAATTTCCTCAAGCGAGGCCGTGGCGTCGGTGTATTCGTCTCCCCATGCCGCTTCCATCTCCAGCGAAACGGCGACCAGTTCAGTGCCTGTTATGGCCTTGGTGAGCGTGACAACCAGCGCCTTCCCTTCCGAGAGACGCAACGCTGATTCCGGATTCCATGTAAAAGTGCGTCCTCCCTCCGTCGTCACCGTGATGAAAGGGTTTTCCTCCGAAGCCGTGACATCAAGCGCCTGTGCGGGAAGCATGGCGAGGAAAACGCCCTCTTCCTGCCTGTTCATCATCACCGGCACGGCTTCCACGTTGTCCTTTGAAAACAGTTTGTTGGTGCTGTACTCCCACACAATCGGCAGCCTTGCCCCGCGAAGCCTTACAGACGCAGCGTCAAACCCGTTGAGGACTACCCTCATCTTGGCCATCCTGTGACTGAATGCGAGCTTGACGGGCTGGGCCGTAGCCTTTGCAATATCGGCGCATGCGGTCATGAAGTCGCTCGCCACAAGTCCTGCTCCTGTACTCTGATCGGCGGCCGCGCTGAACTCGATCTTGCCGTCAGCGCGCTTTGCGTCAGATGGTAACCATGCTCTGAATGACGCTCCTTTTGTCCCATTGAAGCGGAACTCCCCGCCGTTTTCCTGAACAAGGGCCCCGTCATCTGAGACCTTGAACTGCACTGCATCCATGTCGGCCTGGAGGCCTTCGGAGAGCATGGTAACCATTTCTCCGCCCTTGAAAACTCCGGCTTCAGCTGTGAAATCTACCTTTGCGTCGGATGCCGAGTTGCCCTCCGCCTCCTTCTTGCAGGAAACGGCCGCAGGCAACGTAAGTGCTATCAAATATATTATTGCTTTCAATTTCATATCATAAAGATTTTTGGTGAGACACATTCAAGTCGTGACTATCAGTCGACATCCCTTACGGTTACCTCAATCTCGTTGAGAATCACCGGTCCGAGGTCAACGGCCGAACTTTTCTTCAACGCGGCATAATCCGCGTCCTTAATGATGTTCTCCCTCGCCATGTTCCAGTTGCCTCCTCCAGTGAGCCAGTTTGTGCTGTGATACTCATTGTAGGACTTGCCTCCGTGCATCTCCTTCATGGCTTCCTCTGTGTTCTCGCGCCAGTGGAGCGTCTTTATGACGAGCTTGAGATAGCGCCCGATGACGGTTTTGTCCTGTTCCGGCTCGATGCTGAACGTCTCACCTCCATAGACCGGCATCGTCCCCTCACCAACCTTTTCCCAGTTGGTGTTGTCTTCGGAAACCCAGTATTCATAGTCCTTCACCCTCTGACGGTAGCAGGACATATCGACTCCGCCCTCGATGGTGTTCAGGAACCTTGTTGTTCTGACCTCCACAATCTGAAATGATGACTGCATGTCCGCGACTACACTCCATGGGAGAGCCGGAATGTCATAACTTCCGTTCTTGCCGACGAATTGAGTCTGAAACTCATAGTCCGCTACATCGTGGTCTTCCATATTGCACCAGATTGCCGTCGGGTCGTCAGGGAACTTCGAGCAGCGTGAAGCCTTGACATTCGCGAATCCTGAGCGCCACTCCGTGCTCTTGTTTCCGTCGAAAAGGCGGTCTATGCCGAATGTACCCCAGTCATTGTCAGGCAGATCGGAACTCAGAATCCTGATGCCGCTGACACCATGAGGCTTTGCTCCATCGACAAAGCTCAGCAGGGCGCAGTTGCGGTTCGCATTCACCGAGTCGCTTCCGCTCACAAGCTCAAGCGGAAGGACGAAGTTCTTTTCCGGATCGCTCTCAATGGCACTGAGAACGGCCTTTGACTTGAGACGAATGTCGATTGTCTTGCCGGACTCGTCCGAGGCGAAGTGCAGGGACGGGGTGAATTCGTATGCTGCGCCGTCGATGATTTCGTAGTTATTGTCCGGGAAGAGTAGTTCAAGTTCGTCGGAGCTCATCACGCGCAATCTTGCACTGCTTTCCGCAGACCTCTCGCTGCCGTTCTTCATAACAATCAGCGACCACACGGTCTCCTCGTTGCGTGCCTTCACTGAAACCGTCTGCTCACCGTTGTTCTTGATGTTCAGAATCGTGTGCCACCTCTCTCCCACGAGGTTTTCGGGAGAGAACTTCTTCTCGCATGAGACAATCGTCGCAAGAAGCGCGACGGAGAGGAGAAGGAGCGTGACTTTTGTTATTTTTATGTGATTCATATTTTTATAAACATTTAATATAAATATGATTTGTCTGTATTTTCGAGGGATATAGACCGAAAATACGGATGAATCTTTAGTACAACGGAGCCTGAACTAACTGAGGATTACTGTCAACCTCGGTTGTGGCGATAGGAATCAGATACATTCTATCGTTCCATTGAAAGGACTGCGAGGTGATTTTGGTCCGTCGGTTCAGTTCTTCGAATGACGGATTCACTACCGTGAAGTTCAGCCCCTCGCGTGCCCCGGCCTTCAGGTGCTGCGGCGCGAGGCACCAACGACGAAGGTCGAAGTAGCGATGTCCCTCGCCCCAAAGCTCAATGAATCTTTCGTTACGCACCCAGTCCATAAGGCTCATTGAGGAACTGATGTCGCTTGTCTCAAGTTTCGGGATGCCGGCCCTTTCGCGGATGACATTCAGGTTGTCGAGAGTCTTTCCCGCATCTCCGAGGGCCGCATAACACTCTGCAAGGTCGAGATAGAGTTCCCCGAGACGGACTACAGGGAATGGCACCGTCTTGGTGTTCGTACCGTTGCTGCTGGCGTTCCATGTGAGGTTAGGAAGAATGAACTTGGTGCTGAGATAGCCCGTGATGTTGAGGTCGTTGTCCTTAGACGGGTTGTAGCCTTGCTTGTCCTTGTCCCTCATATTTACGATGAGCGGCTTTCCGTTGGCGAGCTTCGATCCGTACTCTGCTCCGTCAAATGCAATCCAGGCATAGAAGCGCGGCTCGCGCATGGCGTTGAGGTTGATGATTTCAGAGCGGGTGAGGCCGGCGGACGCGAACCAGTCGGACTCTGCCGCAAAGGTCTTGTCGTCCTTCGGAAGTTTGCCGTTTGCAGTGTAGAAGTGTTCCACGGTGTAGAGGAACGGGGATATGCCGGAGCGTCCGCCTGTAGGTGCTCCATTGTAGACCGTCACAGCATGAGGCAGAGCGGTGTTCTCCCAGTCAAGATACTTGTCGTTTACTGAGTAAGTCGGATAGGCGGAACCGAAGATGACCTCCTTGTTTCCGTCCGTCTCCGTTGTGCAGCCGAGGTAGCGCATAAGGCTGGCATATCTCTTCACGTCTTCTGATGCTCCCGGAATGTCAGGCAGAGAGACCCCCTCGGCCTTGCGCCGGCTTTCGGCATCTTCGAGCAGATAGAGCGTGCGGTTGCCCTGAACGGTTGCCCAATCAATTGCCTCGATGCAGGCTTCCTTCGCCTTCTCCCATTTCTGAGGGTCGTAAGTGCTGCTTATGAGTTCCTTGCCGTAGCCGGGAGTCTCGTAGTTTTTGTTCTTCCATTCCTTGAAAGCGAGAGGCGCCTCTCCGTTCCAGAAAGGTGACGCCGCGTAGAGAAGCGCGCGTGCCTTAAGCGCCTTGGCGGCAGCTGTGGTGGCGCGTCCTATCTCGGCGGTGTCCTCCATGTAGTCAGGAAGACCTTCCTCGCAGGCCTGGTCGAACCACTGGCAGACCCTGGTGACGCAGTAGTCGAAATGCGAGCGTCCCGGGAACTCCGACTTGTCGGTGGTTGAAGGGTAGAAGTGGTCGATAATCGGCACCGGACCATAGGCTTCAAGAAGAATGAAATGGTAGAATCCGAGAAGGAAGTGGCACTCGGCCTTCCATCTTGCTATGTCCTCTTCGGAACTGTAGGCCGGAGTGTATTGATCGAGCAACTGTAGAAGGTTGTTGGTGCGCCCGATACACTTGTAGCATTGGTCCCACACCGAACCGTAAATCTGCCCCGGGTTCACCATCCCCCAGGCATACTGCTGGCTTATCACGCCCCATGAGTTAGGCAACCCGAACTCGTCGGTCGAAGTCATGAAGCTGCGGACTAACTTCTGCATATAGATTGCGGTGACGCCCTCGTAGCAGCTGTAGAGAAATCCGATTGTCCTGTTCTTGTCCTTGACCGTGTCCGGAATGTCCATGGTCTTCGGAGGCACGACTTCGAGGAAGTCGCAGGATGACGCCGCACCGCCGAGCGTCAGCATCGTACATATTATATATATTATCCTTTTCATATTCATCTTGTCTCAAAAATAATCCTCAATCTGAGGTGACTTATTTTCCCATATTTTTTAGAAATGGAACTGCAGACCTATGTTGAATGTTCTCTGGAGTGGGAACGAGTTCCACGAGAGTTCAGGGTCCCAAAGCTTGAACGGACTCCACACGGCGAGGTTGTCTGCCGAGAAGTAGAGACGGCAGAAAGGGAAGGTGTAGCCGAATTCAAGGGTCTTGAAACGGATGAAACTTCCGTCGCGGAGCCAGTAGGTGCTGGTTTCAAGGTTGTTACGCACATCGGTGTAGAGCGTTCCGAGGCGCGGATACTTTGCGTTTGGATCCGGGTTCGCCTCTGTCCATCTCTGCTGGTCTATGTACTTGGCCAGCTGCCTTTCTCCAGCTCCCCATTCACTTCCCGTGTCAGCACCGAACGGATTCATAGGAGATTGTAAGATAGTGCGTTTTGCCGAGCCGTTGAAGAACATTCCGAGGTCAAACCCCTTCCACTTAAGATAGACACCCAAGCCATATTGCACCTTCGGAGCTGTTCCGCAGTCGGAGATGAGCGTTCGGTCCTCCTTCGTGATCTTTCCGTCACCATTGAGGTCGCGGTACTTGATGTCTCCGGGCATCACCTGGCTTCCGAGGTTCTGTTCAGGGCTGTTGTCAATATCCTCCTGATCCTTGAAGAGTCCGTCGGCCACATATCCCACCCATCTGTAGGAGACGAGAGGCCATCCGGCGGTCGTCTGCCACGTGTAGGTGTAGTCAGGCTCATCGACATAGACGAGCTTGTTCTTTATGTATGTGAACGTTCCGCGCACGGACATCGAGAAGTCATCGGTGAGCTGCTTAGTCCAGTTGAGGCTGGCGTCGAATCCCCGGTTGTCGGCCTTACCGACGTTGCCCCACGGTGTCGCCGTGTCGTAGCCGAGCATCGATGGCCATGACCCCCTCTGCATAAGAATCTTCTCTCGCCTGTCGTGGAAGTAGTCGGCGGAGATGCTGAGGCTGTTGAACAGGTTGAGGTCAATTCCTATGTCGAGCTTGCGTGCCTTTTCCCAGCAGGCGTCCTCCACGGGGTAGGCGCTGATGACAGGGGCGTTGCTCTTTGAATATTCGCCGGAAGGGCCGGTGTAGAAATTGGCTTTGTAGGTATAGACATTGGAGACATAGAGGAAGTGCTGCGCTCCTGCATTCTTTCCTGTGTCATCGCTTCCTACGAGTCCGTATGAGCCTCTGATCTTCAGATGGTTGAACCAGTCCTTGACTGGAGTCCACCAGTCCTCGTTGCTGGCCACCCATCCGAGGGACACTGCCGGGAAGAACTCGAAGCGCTGCTTTCTTTGAAGACGCTCCGTGCCGTTGTAGCCGAAGTTCACCTCGGCGAGGTAGCGGTTCTTCCAATCGTAGGTGACACGCCCGGAGAGACCCTGGTTACGGTTCGGCAGCTGTGCCTCACGGTATTCGCGCATCATGTACATCAGCAGTGCGGAGACATTGTGGTCACCGAAGCTGCGGCTCCAGTTGAGCCTCGCGTCGAGGTACCATGTCATGAACGCCCATCTCGATATTCCCGACTGCACCTGATAGGTGGAACCTGCGTCGCCCACTGCAATGGCCTTGTAGCCCGTCGGATCTTCCGGATTCCACGCATCCGTATCTACCTGAAAATAGTACGGCGCCATAGAACTGGTGTAGGTGCTCGAAGACCTCGCGTTCATTGCAACGAGAGCCGTGAGCTTCAGTCCCTTGGTTATGAAGTCAAGCTTCTGGTCGAAGCTCAGGGATGCGTTTATGTCGTTGATATTAGTTTGTTTGAACTGGCGCAGAAGCACTGCGTATGGGTTCTGATAGACGCTCTTCCCGGAGAAAACCCTGTTTCCGAAGCGTATGTACTCGTCGCTTTCCTGTGCCGGAAGAACCGGCGGGAACATAACAGGGGAGATGTCATAGACATTATAGTAGAGGTTGTCGTTGTTTCCGAGTCCCTTATTGTTTTGGAACTGTGCGTGCATCTTAAGGTTCACCCGGGTCGTCGGCGTGAGCTGGTAGTTGATGTTGTTTTGGAATATGTACGACCAGCGGTTATAGTTATTGTCGAAGACATAATCCTTCGGGCAGTTAATCATTCCCGTGTCGTGGTTGGCCTGCATGCTCATATAGTAGGTCAGATGCGAGCCTCCTCCCTGCACGTTAAGGTTCATCCTCTGGTTTATCGTGAAGTTTTTGAAAAGGATGCCGTACCAGTCAACGTCCGGATATACGAGCGGGTTTACTCCGCTGCGGGTGTTGGCGATGGCCTCGTCGCTGTATTTCGGTGCAGCCGTTGGGGTGCGTGAGGTGAGTACTTCGTTATATACTTCCATCCACCTTGCACCATCGACATACTCCATCTTCTGCATAGGAGTGAGGAACGAAACCTCGGCGTTTGCCGAAACCTTAGCCTTTGTGTTTTCGCTTCCTTCCTTTGTCGTGATTATGAGCACGCCGTTTGCTCCTCTGGAGCCGTAAATCGCTGTGGCAGAAGCATCCTTGAGAATCGAGAACTGGTCTATGGATTCCGGGGGTATGCTGTTGAGTGCCTCCGATGTGATTTCTATTCCATCAAGGAGTATGAGAGGTGTGGCTCGTCCTCCGAACGTTCCGATTCCCCGGATGTAGAACTCTGAACCCTCGCCCGGCTTTCCGCTCTTGGTCGAGGAAACGAGTCCGGCGAGTTTTCCCGCGAGATTGTTCGTGAGCGTGGCACTCGGAGCTTTCATGTCGAGACCTTTAATTGATGTGATGGAACCTGTCACTGAGACTTTCTTCTGTGTTCCGGCTCCGACCACGACCACCTCGTCAAGCACCTCGTTGTCCGACGGCATCTTAACGTTAAGCACTCCAAGGTCGCCAACCACGAGTGTCTGGGTCTTGAATCCCATGCAGGAGAATACGAGTTCGGTCCTGTCAGTGACCTCAATCTCATACTTTCCGTCGATGTCGGTGGTGGTCCACATCCCTGTGTCACCCTTCACCTGCACCGTGGCTCCGGGAAGAGTCTCCCCGTTGCCGGCGTCCGTGACTGTTCCAACGAGTTTCCGTCTTTCCCGGACTTTTCCGCCGGAGTTCTTCGCGGTTTCCTTCTTCAGTGAAATCTGGCTGCCGTTGATTTCGTACTTCACATCGGTTCCCCTGAAAATCCTGTCGAGGATGACCTTGACCGGCTCGTTCTTCACCACAATGCTCACTGTCCTCCCCGTGTCAATGTCCGTGTTTCCGTAGAAAAAGACATAGTCGCTGTTCTTTTCCACATAGTCGAGCACATCCTTGACCGTGCTGCCTTTCATCTCGACGGTGAACGTCTTTTGCTGTGGAGCCTGCGCTGTCGCGGAAATCCCGGCAGGCAGGAGGCACAGACAGGCAGACAGCAGGATGCGGGAGACTCCCGACGTGCTAAAAATGCTGTAGTTTCTCATCTGTCAGCGTGTTTATTAATTATATGATTTTTTAAATCTTCAAAAAATAAATTCTCCTCATCTTACGGGCTCTTTTTGGTCTATATTTATTTTCTCATCGGTCATGTACCTCCAGTACACTCTCTCTTCCAAAATAAATCTATCCTCAAAAATACCCCATAATCTGAGGGAATTCATTTCTTTCATATTTTCATTTTGCTTGAGATTTATATTGTTCAGAAAAATCAGTCCTTGTAGACGTATATCTTTCCTTCGGAGTTCTCGTAGTATATCGGGGCAGCGAAGGAAATTGTGTGGAGTACGTCCTCTAAGCTGTCCTTCAGGTTCAACTTTCCGGAAACTTCAAGCGCACTGACGCCCGGCCCGAGCACAAACTCCCTGTCGTAGGCGAGGTTTAGCTTTCTGAACACTGTCTCCAGACTTTCGTTGCGGCATACGAGCGTGTTCCTGACCCAACTGACATAAGGCTCCACATCGACTTTCTCCGGAGCACCGATGCTGCCGTTTTTCACCTTAACAATCTGTCCCGGGGCCATCTGTACCTCGTTCCCGCTCTCGTCGGCGATGTTGACCTTTCCACCAACCAGAACCACCGACGAGCGGTTCTCTCCGGGATAGGCACTTATGTTGAACGATGTTCCCAGCACTTTCACGCGGAAATTCCCGCTCTGCACGGTGAACGGCGAGCTTTCATTGTGGAATACGTCCATATAGACTTCTCCTTCCACATATATTTCTCTGTGATTTTCGGCGAAACTCCCTGGGAATATGACCCTTGAACCGGAGTTTACCCAAAGATGCGTGCCGTCTGCAAGCGTCAGCCGTGCCCTCTTTCCTTTCGGGACTATGATTTTGCTGAATCCCTCGTCTGACGGTTGGTTGATTGAAATCGTGTTTACGCTCACCGTTCCCTTGTCGGACCAGATGATGTCCGCATCCTGCTCATCGATTTCAATCCCGTTCATCCCCGGCATGACCAGTAGCGTCTTTCTTCCGACACCATCCGTTGCCTCGGCGCATTTTGCAAGCTCCGCGAGCGGTTCGCCAAGATTATCCGCATTCATCCGTGAGCCGACGACAACGGCGCAGATGCAGGCCGCGGCCGCCGTCGATGCAATGATAGTCATTCTTATACGCTTGCGCAGCAATGACTTGCGTCCTGCTTCGGCACGGAGTTCCACCTCCTCCCAAAGCAGGTTTACTTCTTTCTCGCTGACTTTGCGTTCTTTTTCCTTAGCATATCCCACGAGCCTTCGTGCGACGCTCAGAATCTCAGATTTTCCGTTTTCCATTCGACGGTGTTTTATGAATTAGTCGCTATATAACGGCACATTCATAAAAACATACTCAAGAATTCTGAAATTATTTTTTGAAGGTTTCCTAAACTATAGGTGAGGCGACAATCCGTGAGGCGAGAAGGGCGCAGACCATGAGGAATTCTTCAGGGGTCATTTTGGCCCGGAGCCTTGCGAGAGCGCGTGAGACAAGATTCATTGAGGACTGCGGAGCGATGCCGAGAACCGCAGCTATCTCCTTGTAGGACAGTCCGCTGACAAACCTCAAGTAGATGGCGGTGCGCTGATTCACAGTCAGTTCCTCGTAGGCTGCCATCAGTTTCTTTCCGAGCATCACCTGCTCGTCGCTATGGCTGAACATCCTCTCTATTTCAGCGTCCTCAATCTCCATTCGGAACGCTCTCTCGTCAAGTTCATCGGCCGGCTTCCTCGCGGCAAGTTTGTCGAGAATCGAGTTGCGTAGCGATGTCAAAAAATAGGAGCGCACATAGTCTGTGTGGGAAAGCCGGCGGCTGACGGAAAATTTTACGAATATGTCCTGAATGCAATCTTTCACGACATCCTCATCGCGCACATATTTCAGCCCGAAATTGAACATCAGGTCATAGTGACGGCGGTAGAGCACGGACAAAGCCTTCGCGTCACCGTGTCTCGCGAAGTCCCACAAAGTCTCATCCTTCAAAGAGTTATATGCGTGCTGCCGTTCCATACTCGTTTCCCTTTTTGTCTAAAGACACGCAAAAATAGCGATTTATCCGGAAATATCGAAAGAGGCGATTCCTAATGTCGTAATTTGGCAGAGCCTCGTGGGAACGGATTTTGTGCACTGCCTTCATGTTATGAAACAGACGATGTATATGATTGTCGCACTCATCCTGTGCGGCACTGCGGCGCTCCGTGCCCAAACTCCGGATACGATGGATATTTATGGCGAGAGGCAGGACAGCCTCAAGGCGGCGGTGTTTACCGGCCATCAGTCCGGCAACTACCTTCCTCGCGGAAAAGAAATCAGAACAGAGGTCATTTCAGAAGCCGGTCTGCACAAGATGGCCTGCTGCAATCTTGCGGAAAGTTTCGAGAATTCGGCAAGTGTTACGGTCGGCTATTCCGATGCCGTCACCGGAGCCCGTCAGATACGTCTTCTCGGCCTCTCAGGGATATATACTCAGATGCTTGACGAGAATCGTCCCGTAATGCGCGGACTTTCGGCTCCTTTCGGACTCTCCTACATTCCGGGGCCGTGGTTGGAAAGCATTCAGATTGCGAAGGGGTCAACATCGGTCATCAACGGCACCGAGTCAATGACCGGGCAGATTAACATGGAGCATCGCAAGCCTACGGACGAGAAGCCACTGTTTTTGAACTATGCCGCTATGAGCGACTCCAAGATGGACTTCAACATCGCCTCCTCACTTCAGATGGGCGAGCGGTGGAGCACAGTTCTCCTTGGTCATGTGTCAGGGAATTTCGCCCCTGCGGACCACAACCACGACACCTTGCTCGACGACCCGCGCATGCTTCAGTTCAACATAGCCAATCGCTGGCTCTACTATGCTCCAAGCGGCGTTCAGGTGCGCTTCGGCGTGCGGGCTCTGCGCGACAGCAGACTCGGAGGGCAGATGCTTAAGGATGCCGATGGAAAGAAGCATTTCTACGAGCACGAGAACTACAAATGCGACGGGCTTGCCGCGGATGAGATAAATCCGTGGGGTTCGGACATCCTGAACCGCTCCATAAACGGCTACCTCAAGGTGGGCATTCCTCTGAACGAGGACAATTCGCAGAACATAGCGTTCGTCGGAGACTATAGCTATCAGGATATGGACTCGTGGTTCGGCTCCACACAATACCTTGCCGGGCAGCACTCCGGTTTCATAAATCTTTTGTATCAGAACGAAGTGAATGAAAACCATAAGTTTACGCTTGGACTGAACGGGGTTTTCGACAGTTACAACGAAGACTTTGCCCGTCAATATCGTGGCATTGCGGCGCCGGAGGCTTTTGCGGGCGTGACGAATCTTGGAAATGTCGGGATATTCGGTGAATATACCTTCCATTTCGATGACAAGTTCTCAATGATTGCTGGACTTCGCGGCGACTGGTATTTTTCGAAGAACGGGACTGTCGAAGGCTCTCCGTTTTCATCGAAGCCGCACATATCCCCTCGTCTGACGTTGAAATATTCTCCGATTGAAGAAATCGTACTCCGTGCGAACGGCGGCCGGGGATTGAGGCATTCGACGCCGCTCATCGACAATATCGGCGTGTTTTCCACCGGTAAGCGTTTTGTCGGAGCGTTCAACGACCACATTCTTGAAGACGCCTGGACTTTCGGGGGAAACGTGACCTATCATATGCCTTTCGGAGCATCGTCCAACACCTATCTCAGCGTCGATTATTTTCGCACGCAGTTTGTGCAGCAGATGGTCGTGGATTACGAACACTTTGTGAATCAGATTGATTTCTACTCTCTTGACGGACGCCGCTCGTTCACGGACAACATCCAGGTTGACTTCAATGTGGAGCCCGTGGAGCGCTTTACCATCACGGCTACTTTCCGCTATACCAACGCCAAAATCGAGCTTGCTGACAAGGGTTTGGTCGAAAGACCGCTCACAAGCCGATGCAAGGGCATTCTGAATCTCCAGTATGCGACACCGATGAATAAGTGGATTTTCGATTTTACGGCCTCTGTTAACGGTTCCTGCCGGGTTTATGACTTCATGATGAATATGAAGGACGCGGAAGGAAACCTGCTCTATACCGGCGGTCGTACACCGGTCTATCCTCTTCTGTATGCGCAGGTTACGAAACGCTTCCGTGGGCTTGACATATATTTGGGCGCTGAAAACCTGACTAATTACAGGCAAAAGGTTGTTGTCGCCGGGGATGTTTTGGCTGATGGGCATATCGACCCGCGCTCCCAGTCTTTCGATGCCAGTTGTGTCTGGGGACCGCTGATGGGCATAAAGGTCTATGCCGGCCTGCGTTTCACATTGTGGAAATAGGTAAAATTGCACTTTTTATCAGAATTTCATCTATCTTTGTAGAATGAAAAAAATGATTTATATGTTCGCGGCGGTTGCTGTGGCGACGGCTGCTATGGGCTGTCCGGCTGAGGCGGCTTCTATGACGGTAAATGCGGAGGCTGTTGCCATGAAGGCTCCCAAAGGCGAGATTAAGACGGTGGTCTTCGTGACAAATATGCATTGCCAAAAATGCGTGAACAAGGTCAACGACAACATCGCCTTCGAGAAGGGCGTGAAGGATATGAAGGTCGATCTTAAGACGAAGACTATAACCATAAAATATGACGCGTCAAAGACTTCCGTCGAAAAGCTTGCCGCGGCTATCAACAAACTCGGCTACACTGCCGAGGTGAAGAAGTGATGTCTTATGTATAAGATAATAGAGAAAGATTTTCTGACTCCTACGATATGTAGGATGAAAGTTGCTGCTCCGAGGGTCGCGTCGGCCGCTCTTCCGGGGCAGTTTTTGATTGTCAGAACGGACGAGAAAGGGGAGCGCATCCCGCTTACAATCAGTGACTATGACACCGATGCCGGCACCGTGACAATAGTCATTCAGGCAATAGGAGCTTCAACCATGCAGATGTGCGAAATGGCTGTGGGGGATGCCTTTGCCGATGTCGTCGGACCGCTCGGAGTTCCTTCTGATTTCACGGAAATGCCCTTGAATGATTTGAGAAAGAAGAAATATGTCTTCATCGCCGGTGGAGTGGGCACGGCTCCAGTCTATCCGCAGGCAAAGTGGCTGCACGAGAGGGGAGTGGCGGTGGATGTGATTGTGGGGGCGAAGACCGCTGACCTTATCATATATGAGAAGGAAATGTCTTCGGCTTGCGATAATCTCTACATCTGCACCGATGATGGTTCCCGTGGTTTTCACGGGCTTGTCACTGCCCGGCTTGAACAGCTTGTGAATGAGGAACATAAGGACTATGACCAGGCTGTCGCCATAGGACCGATGATTATGATGAAGTTCGCGACTCTTTCAGCAAAGAAACTTGGACTTCCGATTACGGTGAGTCTGAATACCCTTATGATTGATGGCACCGGAATGTGCGGAGGTTGCCGCGTGACTGTCGGCGGACGCACCCGTTTCGCCTGCGTCGAGGGTCCGGAGTTCAACGGCTACGAGGTGGATTTTGATGAGGCCATGCGCCGTCAGGGAATGTACCGCCCTCAGGAACAGGCTTCTCGTGAGGCGTTTGAAACGCATAAGTGCAAACTTTTGTGATTTCCTTTTCATTCCGAGCGAAATGAAGGAAGTTAAAAATAATTTGGGAAAGTTTGTGAAGGATTTTTGAGGATAGATTTCTTTTGGAAGAGGGAGTGTACTGGAGGTACATGACCGATGAGAAAAGGAATATAGACCAAAAAGACAAACAAAATATAATTAAGATGGCAAACAGAATACCAAGAGTCCCGGTCAGGGAACAGGACCCGAAGCGGAGGGCGGCAAACTTTGAAGAGGTGTGCTATGGCTATAATGCCGAAGAGGCGATGCTTGAGGCAACGCGTTGCCTGCACTGCAAGAACCCGCGCTGTGTGGCGGCCTGTCCTGTGAATGTGAAGATTCCTGATTTTATCGCCAGGGTAGTCGAAGGCGACTTTGCAGGCGCGGCCCGCGTCATCGCACAGGATTCGTCCCTGCCGGCGGTATGTGGCCGCGTGTGCCCGCAGGAAACCCAGTGTGAGGGCTCGTGCGTGCTCGGAGTCAAGTTCGAACCTGTGGCAATAGGCAAGCTGGAGCGCTTCGTCGCAGATTGGAGTCGGGAACATCCGGCGGAACTTTCGTCCGATGTTTCAGAAACCGGCTCTGCTGTGCATCAGGATGCAGCTCTCCCGGGTGACGGCTTAGGCGGGAAAACGGCGGCCGGGAACGGGCATTGCGTGGCGGTGGTAGGCAGTGGACCGGCAGGCCTTGCCTGTGCGTCTGACCTCGCGAAACTCGGCTATGACGTGACCATCTTCGAGGCCCTGCATAAGGCCGGGGGTGTGCTTGAATACGGCATTCCGGAGTTCCGCCTTCCGAAAGACACGGTTCTCGCTGCGGAAATCGCTGCGGTCCGCGCCCTTGGTGTTCACATTGAGACGGATGTCGTCGTCGGCCGCACCATGACTGTGGACTCACTGCTCGGCAAGGAAGGCTTTGAGTCAGTGTTCATCGGCTCCGGTGCCGGTCTTCCGAAGTTTATGGGCATTCCGGGTGAGAGTCTGAACGGAGTCTACTCAGCAAATGAGTTCCTCACTCGTAACAATCTTATGAAAGCCTACCGGGACGATTATGCCACACCGGTCAGCGTCGGTCGTAATGTCGTGGTTGTGGGCGGAGGTAATGTCGCTATGGATGCGGCACGTACTGCACTGAGGCTTCAGGGACTTCGGGCGGCAAATTCTGATGACACTGTCACCGTAGTCTATCGCCGTACCGAGACTGAACTTCCGGCACGCCGCGAGGAAGTGCATCACGCAAAAGAGGAGGGCATCCGTTTCGAGTTCCTGACCAACCCAGTTGAGATTCTTTCAGATGAGAAAGGCAATGTCAGAGGCATCAGATGCATAAGGATGGAACTCGGAGAACCTGACGCCAGCGGCCGCCGCAGTCCGGTTGCCATACCGGGCTCTGAGTTCGAGATTCCTGCCGACACCATAATAATGTCTCTCGGCACCTCTCCGAACCCGCTCATAGCCAGCACTACGCCGGGCCTCCGGACCACTCGTCGCGGCGGTCTCGAAACCACTGACGATGTGGTCACCACCCATCCGGGAGTCTTCGCCGGGGGCGATGCCGTCACCGGGGCCGCCACAGTGATTCTCGCCATGGGAGCCGGCCGCAAAGCCGCCGCAGCCATCCACAGCTACATCACCACAAAGAACAATTAGTTTTTACTTCCCGCAGATCCGGCAGAAGTTGCGGTAGTTTTCGAAGATTTTGTCAACGTAGGCGGTGACGGACGTGTTTATTTCAGGACTGACGTGAGCCTGTTCTGAAGGATCGGAACTTTTTGTTGCAGGTAGTCCGGCGACAGATGCTGAGTCTATATCCGCTCTAAGCCCTTCCACGGCCGCAGAGTCTATGTCGGCGTTGAGGGCAGAGTCGGAAACCTCGTCTTCCGGCGTGCCGTTGAGGTAGCGCAGGACGCGGGTCTCGCCGGCGTTGTAGGATGCGAAAACATACCGCAGACGCTCATCTCCTGAGGCATATTTCCTGAACAGACGGTCGAGGCGTCCTAGATAACTTGCCCCGGCACGGATATTTTCCTCAGGATTCAGAACATCCTGCACATTATAGACACGGACAGTAAGAGGCATAATCTGCATCAGTCCCCTTGCCCCGGCACCAGAGGTGACGTTAATCGCGAACTTTGATTCCGTGTAGATGACAGCGGCAAGCATCCTCCAGTCCCAGCCTATCGAGTCGGCCCAGGCGCGGATGGTGCTGTCGTAAGGGCTGAGCTGCTGTCTTTCGATGAATGCCTTGTGGGGGTGGTAGGACGATGGCATGAAGCGGAAGCGTTCGAGCATCTCGCGGAACTCGCTGCGACCGGTGTAGTCTCCGATCCATGAGTTCACCCGGCGCATTTCCGCCTTCTCTTCCCTACGCATCACCCAGCACAGTTCTTTGCAGACAGGTCGCGACTTCGTAACGCTGTCGATATGGCTGACATGGAGAACCGAGTCGAACCTTGGGAGCACGACAATGTCCGCTGCTCCGCGCATCAGCGAGTCAAGGCTGCTCTCCGTACGGGTGAACGCGCGTATCCGGACCTTGCAATTGTTCTCGGACGCAAAATCCCGCAGCATCTCATAGCTTAGGCCGGCATAGAGTATGTCTCCCTCGATTCTGTACTGCCCGAAGTCCAACACGCACTCAAGTTCTCTTCCCTCAAGGGGGTTGGGATGAGGACGGGTTGCAAAATGATGGGCACACCACACTGTGGCAGCGATTACGACCGCACCGGCAAGTCCTGCAAGGAAATCAAAAATTTCTCTGTGGCGTTGTCTGATGTTATCTCTGTATTGCATTGCTCATTCCGCTGTTGCTTCTGGCGCCTCCTGTAATTCCACCGGCAGTCGAACCGCCGGAAGCCGAGGCTTTTCCGTTTTTATGTGATGAAATATAGAATGGCCAGTAGATGCCAATCTTGATGGCTCTCTGGGTGTAGATATTCCCGTGTGATGTGAAGTAGTCGTTCGTCTGCATCGGCCAGCCCTGCCCTGCATTCATGAACTTTACGAAAATGCAGGCCTTGAGCCATTGGATGTTAACAAACGCATCATAATAAGGGCAGTTGCCGTACTTCTGGGCGGTCTGGTTGTACCACACTCCGAGCACCGGATTGTAGCCAGGGGCATTCCATGCCGTCGTGAAATAGGTGTTTAGCCCAATCTGCATCTCCATCACTTTCCGCACGACCGGGAACTGGATGTACCATCGCAGGTTCAACGCCAGCATTGGAAGCGGCAGCACATCGTTGTTCGATGAAAGCTGGAATAGCGCCCGATTGTCAAGGTGTATCTTCCAGAAAGTGAAGTTCTTCTGGAGATAGGCAGTCATCACGCTCATCGCTCCGCCGTTCTGCTGCACTATGCCCTTACTGTCATAGTAGAGGTTGTTTGCAAGCAGGGCATATCCGAACGATGCCGCCAACTCCCACTTCGGGATGTCGAGTTCACCGAGAATCTTTGTCGTGGAGGTCTTGCTGAAGTCGTTGTTCCATCTGAAGTGGTTCGTAAGCAGATTCTGCTGATAGAAGTCCGGCTCCTTAAGTCCGGTCTCAAAATGGATTTTAAGGTCTATCGGGCTGTATTTGTCCCGTCTGAACGGATAGAAGCTGAACTTCATATTTGCATCCACGCGGAAGTCGTTGACTTCATATCCGGCAAACGTGTATCGTCCCGTCGCGTCCCATTCGACATAGCGCTTGATTTTTCCGTTCGCCCCGGCATAGACATACGCCGAGTTCAGGTATGTGTTTTTCAGTTTTCCGGAAATGTACACGTCAGGATTGAAACTGTAGTATGATGCCAGCTTGTCTCCGATGCCGATGTCAATCTTCGACAGGGCAGCATCGCTTGCCCACGGCTGAAGCCTCATGAACACCTTGTTGTCAAGACGCAACGTCCTTAACGAGTCGGCGGAACTCGTCGGGTTGAGGTAGAAAGCATTGTTGTAGAACTGCGCTGCCTCCGGGTTCGAAGAATTGATTACGTCGGTATATTTTTTAGAATATATGTCCAGAGTGCTGCTGTGTCCGATATATGCTGACGTGATGTTCTTGTCAAGAGTGTCCGCGGAATATGTGAACGTGCTGTCCTTCTTCGACTTGAGCCTGTTTATGAAGCTGAACGGGATGCGGAAGGTCTCGTCGAGGAAAATCGTATTTTTCTTTATTTCATTCGATGCGTTGTGCAGGTTCACGGCAAGTTCGCGGGCATCGAGGGTGGTGTCGCGTATCATCGACAGGTCGGTTACGCCTCCGTTCTCGCTCTTCGTTATCTTGTTGTGTACGAACCCTGTGTGCATCATATACTTCTTTCCGAGGTAGTTGAGTCCGACCACGGCGTTGCTGTTGGTTACGTCCTCCCTCTGGAGCATTCCCTTGCCTCCAAACTTATAGAACCCGAGAGTCAGGTTCAGGGACGGAAGAATGTTTTGTGAGGTCCACACTCTCACGTTCATCTCTTCCTTTTCGTCCTTTGCAAACAGAGTTCCCCAATAGGCGAGCTCTGTGTATGGAGTCTTCGTGTTATACTGAGGGAGCGTCGATGCGGAGAAGCTATAGTCGCGGTACGGAGTATAGAAAATCGCATTGTCCTCTTCCTCGCGCTTGAAGTAGTTGTAGTATTGGACAGCCGAACCGCTGACACCCTGCCAGGTGACATTCACATCGTTACGGAGCTGCGGGATGTCATTGAACCAGTAGTTGAAACTAGTGTCCTGCTTCTGATATTTGAACTGCTGGAAGTCCTGGTCGACATTCCAAACGACTATTCTCTTGTATTGGAGCGAATCCGGGAATGCGAAGGTTTCGAGGATACGAGGCGTGTTCTCGCGGACGCTGTCCTTGTAGGCCTTGATGCTGTCTTGGCGGTGCATTATACTGTCGCTGCGGTGGAGTAGGGCAGGGAGCTTCTGCTCGTAATCATATTTTTTTCTCTCCTTGCGGCTGAGCCCCTTATACCATTTGTCGAATGCGATTTTCGCTATTTCTGTAGAATCCTTTATGTAGAGAGAGTCGAGCCGTGCGAGTTCGAGGCTGTCTCCCGCTGCAAGAAGAGTGTCGCGGGTGTAGGCGCGAGTGGCAGAATCGCGAAGGGCGATGTAATATTTGAATTTGAAAGGGTCTTTAAATTCGAGAGAGTCGGGGATTCGGATTGTATCAGCCGGGTTTATAATCTCTTCTGTTTCAAGGCTGTCATTTAATTCACCTTTCACACTGTCCTGCAGTCGGGGAAGGCTGTCCTTCAAAACAGTTACTGAACTGTCTTTCGGGAGAAGGTTTCCGAGAGAATCGGCACTGCGGCGCAGCGGTAGAGTGCGTCCCGCGTCAATCCCGAAAACCTGGATTCCCGCGAACGCCACTACTGCCAGAGGCAGCCAAAGTCTCTTCAGTCCCTTTCCTGTCATCTATATTATATTATTATTCTAATCCTATCGTTCAATCATGAACCGGTTGTCATTATTCCCTGAGCCGTCGCGACTATATAGTAAGCGTTAAAAAATAAGTTGAACTAAATTTGTATCAGATTTATGAGGATAGATTTCTTTTGGAAGAAGGAGTGTACTGGAGGTACACGACTGATGAGAAAAGAAATATAGACCATAAAGATATGCAAATTGTTCAAGTTATTTTTTAACGATTACATAAGTTCAATTCCCTCGGCTTTCATCTCCTCAAGTGCTTTCCTGTGTCCTTGCTCGCTGACGTATGCTAATGCCTTGGTGAGCAGTTTCACCTTGAAACCGGCCTTGAGAAGATCCTCGCATGTTTTGCGCACGCAGAATTCCGTCGCGATGCCGCAGACATAGACATCCTTCACGTCGAGCAGTTCAAGAATCTCGTCGAGTGACTGTCCCGCGCTGTTCTTACCTTCGAATCCGGAGTATTGTTCGCACGTCTTGTCGCAGCCTTTGTCGAAAGTCAGTTCCTCCACCGCATACGGTTGCAGATCCTTGTGAATCTCGCCTCCGTGGGTTCCGATCACACAATGTACCGGCCATGTGCCTCCGAATCCGACGAACGAACTGTGGTCTGCAGGATGGTGGTCACGGATAAACAAGATCGGGAAGGTGTCGAGTATCTCAACATCTTTGTCTCCATCCTGCGCCTCTGTGTGGGTGTCGATGAACCGCAGGGTCTCCTTCACGGCAGTTTCCGCATTGATGCAGGCCAGCGACCCGTCAATGAAATCGTAGAGTTCGTCGACAACGACGAGAGCGGTATTCTTTTCCATATATATGTTATAATTCCTTCTGTTACAATTCCTTGAATTCGTTAATCTCCTTCACAAGCCGGCTGATGATTTCGTGCTTTTTGTCGGCAAGGTCGTCTGAAATGTCCACCTTGTAGTAGTGCGGGTTGATAAGACGCCTTTCCGAAGGGCTGAAATGCATGAGGCTGTATTTGTAGTATTCTTTTTTCTCTCCGAGGCTGCGTCGGGGTGCTGTTCTTTTTCCTTCAATGATTGCAGGAATCTGGAGCGCTGTCGCAGTATATCCTCCGGCAAGGAAGGTTTTGAATTTGTAGCGGTCATATTCGTCATAAACCGTGATTTCCTCCCCGCGTTCTATTTTTTCGCAAAGACTGTCTCCTCTGAGGCAGGTCACGTCGAGTTTGAAAATGTCCCCTTTCTCCTCATCGTGCTTCATTATCCTGTATGTGATCTGGAAGCCCGGGTTTATGAGTTTGACTTTGTCCTCCGAACGTTTGAGCACCGGAAGACCGTCGATTTGAACAAGTTTGTAGACATTGCCGAAGCAAGGATTCGCCTTGCTGGTGGCAATTGCGTCACCCACTCCGTAGCAGTCAATCGCCGCTCCCTGACGTTCAAGGTCGCTGATGAGGTATTCGTCGAGTGAATTTGTAGCAAAAATCTTGCAGTTCCTCAGTCCGTTATCGTCGAGTATGTGACGACATTCCACTGAAAGATATGCAAGGTCACCGCTGTCCAGACGCACTCCATATCCGTAAGGATATTCGTCGTCGATGCCGTTTGCGCGGAACGCCTTGATTGCATTTTTAATTCCGCAGTGGAGCGTGTCGTAGGTGTCAATCAGCAGGATGAGGTTCTCGCCCAGATGTGTCTTGATGTAGGTGTCGAAAGCTTCGAATTCACCGTGAACTGAACATCCGAAAGTCGTGACGTAACTGTGAGCCATCGTGCCTGTGGAACTGCAGTCGAAATATGCTCCCGTGAGGACGTTCGACGTGCCGGCGCATCCGGCTATAATTGCCGCCTTTGCTCCGTAGGTCGCTGCCCAAGGGCCGTGTGCACGTCTCGAACCGAACTCGCTGACCGGACGGTTGGTGCTGCGGCAAACTCTTGAGGCCTTCGTGGCAACAGCCATCTGATGGTTCATTATGCAAAGAAGGGGAGTCTCAAGCACCTGAGCTTCAATCAGTGGCGCCTCCACCGTGATAATCGGCTGGTTTGGAAAAGCAATTTCGCCTTCCTTCATCGCATAGACATTGCCGGTGAAGCGCATCCCTGCGAGATATTTCCGGAACTCGGCGTAGTCGTCTCCGGGCAAAAACTTCTCGAAGAATGACTCCGGTTTGTCGCCCATTGAGAGAATCATCTCCACGACCTCTTCGGTGCCGCTGACGACTGCCCAGTTGTTGTTTTCCGGTGCAACCCTATAAAACATATTGAAAACGGCTATCTTGTCTTTTTTCCCGCTTTCATAAAAGGATTTTCCCATTGTGTACTGGTACTTGTCCGAGCAATATGCAATGTCTGAAAAATTCATGATGTCAATATTTCTCGCTGTCATTCAGGAAGACAAGCCTATTCAAATTTTATTCTGTCGCAGTTGGACTTCTCCCCATCCTTTATCCTTATGCTGCTGATGGCTGCGACTGCCGCGACGACTATTGCCGCACAAGCAATGAACTCAAGCCAATATGCCCACGGGCTCAGTACGTCCATGAAACTTTCTTCCTCTCCCATTCCGGGAATGCGGCTGAGCAGTGTCGCGAGCGTGTTGTTGACGCAGTGCATGAGCATCGTCAGCTTGAGTGACCCTGTCTTGTAGTAGACATATCCAAAGAGGCACCCGAGCACGAATGCCGGCACTGCCTGCCAAGGATTCAGGTGGATAATCGCGAAGAACAGCGCCGAAAGAACGATTGCCCATCCCGGTTTCATCTTCTGGAGCAACCCTCTGAGAATCATTCCCCTACACAGCCATTCCTCAAAAAACGGTGCGAAGACAGAGACGCAGAGCAGAGTCACCCAAAGCGGCCCGCCCATCATCTGCTCGAAAACTTTTTTGAGCGTCTCCGGCATCTGCGGCAGTATGACATTAAATATGTCGGTTACGAACGCCGTTGCGATGGTGGCAATGGACACGATGAGCGCCATGCACCATCCCTGATATTTTCCGAAGTTCTTGCTGTCCAGTGCGATGCCATCCTCGAACATTATGTGTCTGCGGCTTGCCGATGACGCGAAGAGCATGGCAGGAATGAACATTAGCGGATACGAAATCAGCATCCCATACCTGGTCGCGAAATTGGCCGACACTCCATAAGCCAAGCCCACCGTGATGAGATTGCCGAGTATCGCCCCCAGCATAAACATCACAGTGAGCCAGAATATTCCAGTACCTCCCGGTATGTAGAACGCGTAAGCCCCAAAAAGGTCAAAATTCTTTTTCTTCATCACTTGTAAAGAGGGGTAGGGTAGATACCCTTGTCCGCAAATTCCTGGAACTTATCCACAACTCCCTGCCTGTCAGCCTGGTAGGTTACACCGAACCAGCGTGAAGGGGTGGAGATGAGCTCGCAACTTGCCTCTCCTTTCTTTATGAGGGCGTCAACGGCATTCGGAATGTAGAATTCGGCCTTGAGTTCGTTGATGTTCTCCTTGAGGAAGTCAACGAATACTTTCCCGCTCTTCTCAAAATAGTCAGGCGTGAAGCCCCACATATTCATTGAACAGAGAGCCTTGTCCTCGAGGATGACATCCTCTCCCTCGCTGTTCGTCGCGTGAATCTTGCCGTCGGCCTGACGGATGACATTGTGATGCTCCTCAACATGAGTGAGGAATCCGTGCTCGTCGGCAGTTCCGATTCCGCGAGATACGGTGCCGGAGTCAGAAAGCGTGTTGTCAATCTCGAAGCCAACGAGAGCATATTTGCCCGTTGAACCCTCATTTTTCTTGAACCAGTCGGCGAGAACCTTGAACGACTCCTTTCCATAGTAGTCGTCACCGTTGATGACTGCGAACGGTTCGTGAATGGCATCTTTCGCCATAAGAACGGCATGGTTGGTACCCCAAGGCTTTACGCGCTCCGGGTTGAGTTTGAATCCTGCCGGGATCTTGTCGAGTTCCTGAATCACGAAATCGAACTGAAGTGGAGTGCCGTCAAGGCATTTCACATGGCTGTATCTCTCCGCCACATGTTTCTTGAAGTCCTCAAGAAAATATTCCCTGACGATGTACACGACCTTTCCGAATCCGGCCTGTACGGCATCGTAGATTGAATAGTCGATGATCGTTTCTCCGTTAGGACCGAGTCCGTCCATCTGTTTGAGACCGCCGTAGCGGCTGCCCATTCCGGCTGCAAGCACAAGAAGTGTTGGTTTCATAATTATGTTATATTTAATATGTCTATATAATGCCAGACTTTCTGAAAAAAGTGCGGGCAAGTTTCAGTAAAATCTCACAAAAATAGTTAATTTTGCGCACATTGCGGCAATAACTTGCCAAAAACGACAAAAACATAGCGCATTTGACATTGAAAACGGCATTTTTTTCTAAAGTTAAGGACATATTCAAAGGGCCTCACCGTTCATTCGCGTGGACGGTCACTATTGTGATGGGCATATTCCTGATTGTGTGGACTATGGGTCCGGGCAATACTTTTGTCGGATGGATACGGGCGAAGCGGGACATATCCTCGATGGAACGCCAGATACGCGATTATGAGCAGCGTTCCGCCGAAATGGACAGCCGCATCAATAAACTCCGTTCCGATCGGGACTCCCTTGAAAAGTTCGCAAGAGAAAAGTTCTATTTCTCGGCTCCTGGCGAGGATATATACATAGTCAATGATAAATGAGGATACTTGTGTTATCAATGATAAATGAGAATACTTGTGTTGTCAATGTCAAATAAAGGATGAAGTGCAAGGCGCGGGGGCAACGAAGCAATTCGCCTTTATTTGATATTGACTGCGTCAGAGACATCGTGAACGCGAAGTATAGAGGCTCCAGAGGCAATGGCCTGGCGGTGAAGTTCTGTCGTGCGGACCAGGACCTCCGGGGCTTCGGGATTGAGGCCGAGTGGCTTGTAAATCATGCTCTTGCGTGAGATGCCGACAAGAATGGGGCGGCCGAAAATCTTGAAATCACTCAGATGCCCGAGCAACTCGTAGTTCTGCTCCACTGTCTTTGCAAATCCGAATCCGGGGTCGAGAATCCAGTTGCTGATGCCGAGCCTGTCCGCTTTTTTCGAGAACTCTCTGAAATAGTCCATGACCGCCGCAGTGACCCCGCTCTCGTAGTCACACCTCGACTGCATGTCCGAAGGTATGCCTTTCTTGTGCATCGCGATGTATTCCAGCGAGTTTGCAGCTACGCCTCCGAGCATCAGCGCGTCATCTTCGCCAGCCGATATGTCATTGACCGTCACCTCTCCTATCTCGTCGAGTGTTCTGGATATTATGTCCCATCGGAACGTGTCTATGGAGATTTTTACATCTTGAGGCACGACCTCGCGGATTGGCTTCAGCACGGCCTTGAGCCTTTTCCATTCGTGCTCAGTGTCGACGCTTTCTGAGCCCGGACGGGTCGAGCACGCGCCGATGTCAATGTACCCTGCGCCCTGTTTCACCATATCCACGACCCTTTTTACGGCCTTGCCCGTCAGCACATTCCCGTCAGCGTCCATATTCCTGCTGTCGGAATAGAACGAGTCCGGTGTGATGTTGACAATTCCCATAATCTTCACTCCGCATCCGCTGTTATCCGTGATTTTCCCATTGATGTCCATATATTCCAAAATTTTCGTAAGTTTGCAGGCTGCAAAAGTAGCGAGTTTTCGGTTGACTTTTCAACAATGCGGAACTAATTTTATCAGAAAAAAGATGCTTATAGTAATAGAAGGGCTCGACGGTTCGGGCAAATCTACGCAGGTCAGGAAATTGCGGCAATATCTCGAAACACTGCCGCAGCCTTTGGAGTACATTCACTTTCCACGCTACGACTCTCCGGTTTACGGCGAGCTGATTTCCCGCTTCCTGCGCGGCGACTTCGGAACTAACGAGCAGGTGCATCCGCAGCTTGTGGCCCTGCTCTTCGCGGAGGACAGGCACGGGGCGGCGCCTCAGATGAAACGCATTCTGCAGGAGGGGGGCAATGTGCTGCTGGACCGTTATGTCTATTCCAACATCGCCTACCAGTGCGCAAAACTACGTAATCCTGATGAGGCCGAGGACCTCAGGGAATGGATATGTAACACCGAGTATGGAAATTTTGAACTTCCGCGCCCGGACCTCAACATTTTCCTTGACGTGCCCATCGGATTTGTAGAGAAGAAACTTTCCTCGTCACGTCGCGGTGGGGACAGGGACTATCTGGAAGGCGGCCACGACATCCACGAGGCCAGCATAGAGTTTCAGAAGTCCGTGAGGAGCATGTATCTGAGACAGTGTAGGACAGATTCTCATTTCATCAGAATAGACTGCTCGGACGCGGACGGGGCAATGCTTCCGCCGGATGAAATCTTTACAAAGATTAAGGCGGAGGTAGACAGTGTCCTCGGTTTGTGAGGTCTTGCCATTTTACCTGTATTCAGATTGATTTTTTGAGGATATTCAACTGCCATGAAGAAAGGTTATAACGTTTTCCGTCGTTTCTGTGCGTTCGTGCTGGGGGCGGTATTTCTGGTTTCCGGGATATTGAAACTTATGGACCCGGTTGGCTCGGAGTTTATTATGAAGTCCTATTTCAGCTTCCTGCATATCGGGTTCATGGATTTTTCCGCAAGATTCTTCGGCGTGGCCTTCGCCCTGACCGAAGCTGTGCTCGGAGCCGCACTGATGAGTGGAGTGTGGAGAAAGGTTGTGGGGATAGCGGTGGTCGCGCTGACGACTTTTTTTACGTTATTGACACTCGTCCTGCTGATTTTCAACCCGGTGATGGACTGTGGATGCTTTGGCGAGGCCATGCATCTGACTCATTTGCAGACATTTGTCAAAAATGTCATTTTGTGCGCCCTGTGCTGCGGGGCATTTATCCCGATGCGTGAGTTGGACAGGCCGGTGAAGGTCAAGTATGTTTCGTTTGCTCTGACGGCATGCTCTCTGGTGGCGCTGCTCGTCTATTCGCTGGTTGCCCTGCCTCTCAAGGACTACACGGCCTTTCATCCGGGTGCGATGCTTCAAGCCGCCGCGGACGAGCAGTATAAGGACTTTTCTGAGCCGGAGTTCATTTATGAGAAAGATGGTGTCACTCAGGCGTTTTCGCTTGACGCCCTTCCGGACAGTAGCTGGAATTTCGTGGATTCGCGCATCCGTCAGGATGATTTCGCGGCAGGGACTGTATTGACTCTGACCGATGATGCCGGGGAATACTGCGACAGCTTGGCTACGCAGGGAAACGTGCTTGTAGTTTCAGCCTATAAAAAATTGAGTGCCGGACGCATTGAGGGGATAGAAAGCCTTGTTGCCGATGCGCGTGCAGTCGGGCTGACCCCGATTGTGCTTGTCCCTTCCGATGATGTCCTTGCCGCTGCATCCGAGAAACGGGCGGCCTTGGAAGATGGTCTGGTCTATTATTCTGACTATAAGACCCTTGCGACACTCAATCGTTCGAACGGAGGAGCGACGTGGATTTCAGACGGGCAGATTGTCCGTAAGTGGTCATACACTCTCCGTCCGTCCCGCGAGAAACTTTCCACTGCCCTTGCCGAAGATCCCACCGCCCTTGCTCTCGAAACCCAGTCCAAGGGCAGTCTGGCTCTTCAGTCTTTCCTTCTCTACATTTTCGCCGTCCTGCTACTTCTTTAGAAACCTTTCTTTAGAAATTCAGGGTCATGCCGATGCCGTGAGGGCATGGGCCGAAGTTCATGGTGACGGTGTAGCCGTTGTTTGAGGCGTTGCAGCGTTCCACAATGTCGTTCATGCGGGACTTGCCGACAGGGACGCATACCGCGCCGGCAATGAGGGTGGAGACTCCGACTGCGGCTAATGTCGCTCCGCAGACTATGAGAACTGCTCCATTGTTTATAATTCTCTGAGTTTCAGGAGATATGCTTGGATCTGCGCCGAAAGCTGCGCCGAATGCCGCTCCGAGTCCGCCTGCAAAGCCTCCTCCGACTACCAGGGCTGTTCCGAATACGCATCCTGCCATTCCTACCGGAATCGTGACGGCCGAGCTGATGAGAAGCCCCTTACCGACGCCATAAATCCTTGCGCTGTTGTTCCACCTCTGGGCGTACGGCAGGCCGCAGTGCTCTGATACATAATTGAAAGTCTCATCTGCTGAAAGGCGTATGCCATCAACAGCCAGAACTTTCCCTGCTCTTGAAACTGTAGAGGCGGTTTCTATGGCGACTTCGCCTGTTGGTGTAATGGTCTGTGCCGTTGCCCCAGCCTGTGCAGCCGCTTCTTCAGATATGAAACCGGCAGAAATCGCGAGGGTCGCGAGGGCGATGATAAGATGTCTTTTCATATTTCTAGTTTTTTAAAAATCTACAATAAGATGTTTTTTGGTTGCATTTTGTTGCATTAGACAATTTTGCAGATAAGTGTCGCCGATGTACAGTCGACCACCTTGACGTTCACATAGTCGCCTGCACCCAGAGGAGCGAGGCCTTGAGTCGCGCGCTCGGCCGCCATTGACGGAAAAACGCACATCTTGTTGTTGCCGGCGCGTCCGCAGAGATCGTCGGGATTGCGCTTTGACGGTCCTTCGACGAGCACTTTGAATGTCTTGCCCATGTCTTTTTGATTGCTCTTGAGACTCATCTTTGTCTGAAGAGCAATGATTTCGTTCAGTCTTGCCGTCTTCACCTCCGGCGGGACGTCGTCCGGATAGTGCCTTGAGGCGAGCGTGCCAGGACGCTCGGAGTACTGGAACATGAAAGCCGAGTCGAAGCACACCTGCTCGAACAGCGAAAGCGTGTCCTTATGGTCCTGTTCCGTCTCGCTGCAGAATCCGGCAATTACATCGGTGGAGAGCCCGCAGTCCGGCATGACTTCGCGAATCTTCGCGACCCTCTCCAGGTACCATTCCCTGTCATATTTTCTCCTCATCTTTTCCAGAATACGGCTTGAACCGCTCTGAACCGGAAGATGGATGTGGCGGCAGATGTTCTCGTGGGCGGCAATCGTACTGATAACTTCGTCGCTGATGTCCTTGGGGTGCGACGTCGAGAAACGAACCCTCAGTTCCGGGCTTATGGCCGCGACCATTTCAAGAAGCCTTGCGAAATTCACGACTTCGCATTCTTTCCACAGATATGAATCCACGTTCTGTCCGAGCAGGTTCACCTCCTTATAGCCGTTCTCGAACAGCTCGCGTGCCTCGCGAACAATCGAATGCGGGTCGCGGCTGCGTTCTGCTCCGCGGGTGTAAGGTACGACGCAGTAGGAACATACGTTGTTGCAGCCCCTCATGATGGAAATGTAGGCCGACACCCCGTTCCTGTCAAGGCGCACCGGGGATATGTCCGCGTATGTCTCCTCGCGCGAGAGCAGTACGTTAATCTGCGGCGAGTCCGGACGGATGTCCCGCAGAAGTGTCGGCAGACTCCTGTAGGCATCCGGCCCTGCGACCAGATCGACCTTCTCCAACAGCTTGTCCTTCAGTCTCTCGGCCATGCAGCCGACAATCCCGATGACAACCTGCGGATTCCTTTTCTTCTGAAGCCTGAACTGTTCGATGCGTCCCCATATCCTCTGTTCAGCATTGTCTCGGATTGAACATGTGTTTGCCAGGATCACGTCCGCCCTGTCCATATCTTCAGTCAGCGCATACCCGTTCTTCTGCAGAATCGAGAGTATCACTTCGCTGTCATTTACGTTCATTTGACACCCGTAGGTCTCGATATAGACCTTGGGTCTCTCCTGGTCAACTATAGGTTTAAGATTATTCATTGAAATTCATTTTAGCGGACAAAATTAATAAAACAAACCGAAAGTTTTGCCCGAAACCGACAAGAGTTATCGTTTTCTCCGGTTCGCCGAGAGATTTCTTCATATATTCCATTGTATGCGGGTTTTGTAAAAATTGATTATCTTTGCGGAATATGAAAGGATTTGGACGACATATTTTGGCGGCTATGGTGCTGATCTGCGCAGTTGTGACGCTTATGGGGTGCTCGGCTGTGAAGAAGGCGGCTATTGACAAATTGAAGGAGATTGAGGTGACTTCGTTTGCGGTGGAAAAGGTGGCGCCGAAGGGACTCAAGGCTTTGGATGCGTCATTCTATGTGGGCGTTCATAATCCAACGATAAAGTTGGAACTCACGGATGTCACGGCGAGGCTCTTCTACGAGGATTCGGAGCTTGGAAGTTTCGTTCTTGACCCTTTCACGATAGATGGGCACACGGACAAGATATACCTTCTCACCGGGCATGCGGCGCTTTCTTCCGCAGCGGCCCTCTTTCAGGTCGTGGGCGCTCTGGGCGGTTCTTCCGATGAATTCACGGTGCTGATTTCCGCCACGGGAAAAGGGCTTGGAATCAGGCGGGATGTGAGCCGGACGATGTCCCTGACAGAACTCTTAAACATGGTGAAACGATGAAACGGATATTTCTTGTCATGTTTTTTGCCATCGTCGGCTGCCTTGCGGCTTCGGCGCAGGATATCGTTGTGCCGGATGGATATATGGTTGTGGACTCTCTTGTCTACAGACCGGTGGCCGGGGCGGACTCCACACTTGTCGGAAAGTCGGTGTGGGATGTGATGCCTTCGCGCTCTGCGGGCGATGCCGCGGATGTGAGTTTGTCCCAGTCTTCGCAGATAAAGTCGGCTCTTGATGCGCAGGTTTCCACGAATTCTTCGCGTTCCATTTCCGGTTACCGCGTGCGCATATTCTTCGACAACGGACAGAATTCGCGAGGAGAGTCGGAGGCCGTCATGAGGAGATTTGAATCCAGATATCACGGAATTCCGGCATATCGGACTTATGCCAACCCATATTTCAAAGTGACGGTGGGTGACTTTCGTACGCGCTCGGAGGCGATGGCTCTGCTCGTGAAGCTGCGCAACGAGTTCCCGAGGGCGCTCATGGTGAAGGAAAAAATCAACTGGCCGGCGGCAGATGCCGGATGTACATACGTGGTTGACACTGTTCGGGTTTTACGTCCGGTGGAAAACTTAAACAATTAGGCCTATGTTGAGACAGGCATTAGAACAGAAGCAGATACAGAAACTTTCCCCGCAGCAGATAATGACAGCGAAGCTTATCGAGCTTCCTATTCAGAGTCTTGAGCAGCGTGTCCGTCAGGAAATGGAGGAAAATCCTGTGCTTGAGGAAGATGACAGCAAGGAAAGCGGGGAGAATTCCCGCGAGGTTTCGCTTTCCGACTACAAGGAGGACGATCCGATTCCTTCCTATCGCCTGCGTTCCGACAACTACAGCAAATACGACGACCGTCCTAAGCGCGAAACTTTCTCCGTTCAGGAGTCCTTTCCTCAGAATCTGAAGGAGCAATTGAACTTCCGCGATCTTACGCCGCACCAGCGTGACATAGCGAACTACATAATCTATAGTCTTGATGACGACGGCTACCTTCGCCGTGACATTGACAAACTCGTGGACGAGATGGCTTTTAGGGCCGGGATAGAGACTACGGACGAGGAAGTGGAGTCCCTGCTGAAGGTAATCCAGACATTTGAACCTGCCGGCGTGGGCGCGCGCGATCTCCGGGAGTGCCTTCTGATTCAGTTGAATACGCTGAAGGACAGCCCGGTCGTCGAGGACGCGAGAAAGATTATCCGGGATCATTTCTCGGAATTTACCAAGAAGGACTTCAACCGTATAATGGCTCAGACGGGAATGACGCCAGAAAGGCTCAAGACTGCAATGTCCCGCATCCTAAAGCTGAACCCGACTCCGGGAGGGCAGGTTTCTGACGCCTACAGTGACCACACTCAGCAGGTTGTCCCAGATTTCGTACTTGACGTAGTAGACGGTGAGTTCGTCCTTACGATGCCGCGCTTTTCCGTTCCGGAAGTGAAGGTCAATCACAAATATGCCGACATTCTTATGGAGGCTTCAAATTCATCGGAGAGGTCGAAAAAAGAGGCAGCTACCTTTGTGAAGAAGAAACTTGAGTCCGCAAAATGGTTCGTCGATGCCCTCCGTCAGCGCCACACGACACTGATGACAACGATGCAGGCAATACTCGACTATCAGCGCGACTATTTCCGCGATGGTGATGAGACGAAAATCAAGCCGATGATTCTCAAGGATATAGCCGACAAGACGGGGTATGATATATCCACGGTTTCCCGTGTCGCGAACAGCAAGTACATCGAGACACATTTCGGCATATTTCCTCTTAAATACTTTTTCTCCGAGAGCATTAAGAACCAGGCCGGAGAGGATGTCTCCACACGCGAGCTCAAGAAGATTCTTCAGGAAATCATCGATGGAGAAAACAAGCAGAAGCCGCTCACCGACGACGAGATTGTGGACATGATGAATGACAAGGGCTATAATGTCGCTCGGCGCACTATCGCCAAGTATCGTGATCAACTCGGAATCCCCAAGTCCCGTATGCGCCGCGAAATACTATAGAGCATGTTTCCAGTAGACATAGAGCCAAGTGAAATGTTTGCCGGAGCCGGGCTCGTTTTCATCGTCACCGGACTCATTTGCGGGTTTGTCAGATTCCGGCATTGCTGCCGGCCATTTTCGGAGCATGAGGAGTACTTCTATCCGGCAAGAAAACAGGTGGCGGTGTTCTACGCTGCCGTGGCGCTGTCGTTTCCCTACATACTCGCACCGGAAGACCCTGCTGTCTGGACATACGTACGCATCTGGGGAATAGTCTGCTATCCGACCGGATTTGCCCTGCTTGTCAGACGTTATTTCGACAGTTTCGGAGACGGGCACAAAGTCCTGTGGGGCGTTTTCCTTGGAGTGCCGACGCTCTTTGTCATGACGCTTCTCGCCATGCTCTTTGCCGGAGGAGCCGGTTGGATTGCCGGCCACAGCAGGGAACTGTGCATTGCTGCCGGGGCATTGAGCTTCGTGCTGACTTGCGTTATGGCCGGCGTCCTGGCATGTCTGAAGCGGATGATTGACCGATTCAACACCGAGAACTATTCCAATGAGGATGACTTTCCCTACAGCTTTGCGCGCATGATGGTCATTATGCCGCTTGCCTGGATTTTCGGGATGTGGGCTGTGTTCCTTTCCGGCAGCCATTGGACCAAGTTTGCCGTTGACATTCTCGCGTCGGTGTGGATGGTCCGTTTCCTTTGCATAATCCTTCATCCCCAGAGAATTAAGATGCCGAAGACAATTGACGAGACGACTCTCGTTCTTGAAAGGGAGAGCGAGGAAGAGATCAGAAAAATTGAAAACTGCCGGCAGTCTGCGGGAGACGCAGGGTGCGCGGAGGTCGATCCGGCGGTGAAGGAAAGGGTTCTGTCGGTGATACGGCGCCGTTTCCGTGAGCCTCACCTTCTCAAGAGCGAGGTGCTTCTTGATGTGGGCAACGGGGATATGGGGAAGGCAAGCCATTTTGTCGCGGGAGTGGGCTACTATAACCTCGTGAACATGTTCCGTCTCGAATATGCCCGTCTCTATAAGGAGGCCCATCCTAATGCAAAGCAGGAGGAAATTGCCGAGGAGGCCGGTTTCTCGTCGAGGACTGCCTACTACAAGGCAAAGAAGTATGTCGGAGAGATTGATCCCGAGATTGTGAAAGGTGTCTCGCTCGCGGAGCGCGCAGTTTAAGCATTTCCGCACTTAGGGGAACATTTTCCCTGTGCCTCGTCCTTTAGGGGAACAAAATGGGACGACAAATTTTAGGAGAATCGGGTCTCTGCCCCTACCTTTGCCGGACAATTTTAACATAGAGAAAAATGAACGTAAAGAACATTGTTTTCCGGGCGTATTCCGCACCGGAAGTTTCCATTTGCGAAATCAGCGCGGAAAGCGGTTTCGCAGGCAGTCCGCTGGGTGAGGCACAGAGCCTTACGCATAGTTATTGGGGTGGTGACGAGACTGCGGAGTATTAACGGATTAATCTTGAAGACTATGAGAAAGTGTATTTTTGTGGCGGTGCTGACTGTTATGGCCGCGGCCGCGTGCAGCAAGGAAAATATTGAGAGTCAGATGTATGGCGATGAGGAAGTCAGCGGAATCGAGGTTCGCGCGGATGTCCCGGAGGCGACAAAGACAACGATTGACGGCGTGAGCGTGCTCTGGTCAAAGGGCGACAGGATCGGATTCATTGCGGATGCGGGGAGCATCGTTCCCGGAGGCTCGTCGTATGCTGTAAAGGAGGAGTTTGCAGGGAAGCATACTGCGACTGTTACGGTGCCCGTTGTTGAGGGCGCGGACGTGACTGACGGGACCACGCTTGCATTCACCGCGTATTATCCATATTCCGCAAAAACCGCCACAGACGGCTCACCGTTGGCTGAGATTGTAGCCGAGCAGGACGGACAGACCGGGAACTGGGGCTATATGAGCACGACATTTTCGGGGACTAAAGCCGATTTGGTTAAAGCTGGTCTGACATTCAGGCATGCCTGCGCCTACATTGATTTTCAGTTTAAGTCAACGGAACTCGCCGGATGTCCGGTTACTAAGGTGACGCTGACAAGTCTGGATGAGACGAAACTCTTTACGGGAGAATATGTCCTTTCTGCCGAAACGGGCGCTCTGGCGGAAACAGCGAGTGATACAAGGTACAATCAGGTGTCTGTTTCAGACCCTGTTGCAAGCCTCGGCAGCGAGTTTCAGGGGAAGTGCGCAGTCGTGGCACCCGTGGATTTGAGCGGGGCGAAAGTCAAGATTGACGTCACTTACGCCAAGGACGGCAAGGCCCTCACGCAGACAAAGGTTATTCCCGGCAGCAAGCTCGCGGCAGGTCAGAAGGTGACGCTCAAGCTGAACCTTGACAAGACGGACTTCAATGTAATCGCGTTTGAGGATGCCACGCTCGGACAGGCATTGGCGGAGAAGTTCGGCTCTGACGGCTACCTCACCATGGCCCAGGCGGCCGCGGTGACGGATGCGCAGATGAGCACCTTTGTCAGCGGCACATTGACAAAAAATACAAGTATTTCCTCATTCCACGAGTTCCAATATTTCAATGGAGTGACAAAAACACCAAGTTTCTTCAGCAATAGCATAAAAATAGGAAAGATAACACTTCCCAATTCTGTCAACCAAATAAGTGACAATAGTTTCAAGGCAACAAATATTACTGAAATAAACAACACATCCAGGATTACGGGCGTCGGTTTAAACGCATTCTATGGGGTTGCAACGCTAAAGTCAATAGATCTTCCATCCGTCACTTCCATAGGAAGAAATTCATTCTTGAAAGCCTCAAACCTTGAGTCTGTCGGCGACACCAGGCATTTACTTTCAGTAGGAGGCAGTGCGTTTTCGGGGTGTGGAAAACTCAAATCCATAGATTTAAAAAGTGTAACATCCATTGATGAAAATGCATTTCAATATTGCCGTATCCTCGAAAATGTTGACCTGAGCAGTCTTACGAGAGCAGGTAATTATGCTTTCGCCAACAGTGGCTTGATTAGTGTCGTCTCACTCGGGAGATTGTCCAAGGTTTCCGACTATATGTTTTGTAATTGTGTCAAACTGGGAACCATTTACGGCAGTCTTCCCGGAACCATAGGCGTTTATGCTTTTCAAAACTGTTCAAAGTTGGTACTTTCCGGGGGGCAGTTAAAAACAGTCACGACAATTGGAAATGGGGCATTCGATTCTTGCAGAGGTATTGTGGGAGAGATCAGCCTGCCTCAGATTAAAAGTATCGGCAGCGATGCTTTTGCATTCAGTGGTATCACTTCGATTGACTTGACAGGGGCACCGATTACAGAAATCGGTTCGTATGCGTTTGAAAAAATGTCCGCTCTCAAGAAAATTACGATTTCAGCGAATGTTACCAAATTCTGCGCAGACATATTTCTATATAGCAGCAACTTGTCTGAAATCCACCTGCTTTCAACTATACCGGCGGTGCTGGAGACCGATGCCTTGAAGATTTCTGACAATGACGTATATAGCGGGATAATCTATGTTCCCCAAGGATACCTCGAAACCTACAAGAACGCGGAAGGCTGGTCGACCTACGCCGACAGAATTCAGGAGGAGAATTGAGATGCTGTAATCGGTTTTCGCGATTGCCGTGATTGGAACAATTCATAGCCATTGTTTGAATGCCGTAAAATAAGGCTGTACCTTTGCCGATGTAAAAATTAATGGTATAAATAAGGTATTATGAAAACGGCAATTTTTCTTTCTTTGGTTGTTATCTGTGTGATTGCCTCATTGTTCAACGCTTACGCAAAGGCCGGAAAGCATTTCTCATTCGAATTCAGACATCACGGTAATACTAGTGACGCGGTTGTCAAATAATCTCTGACATATCAAAATATTGGACTATATTTGCAGGTAGATTTTACCTGCATTTTTAGTTTTCAGAACGGAGTAATCGTATTGATGCAATAATTATGGAATTACGACATCTACAGGCATTTGTAAAGCTCACGCAGACACTTAACTTTTCGGCGGCGGCCAGTGAACTCTGCATTACTCAGAGCACTCTTTCGGCTACCATAAAGCAACTTGAGGACGATCTTGGAGTGGAACTTTTCTCGCGCAACAGCCACGGGGTTCTAATCACCGAAGCAGGTGAGCAGCTTCTCCCTTTCGCGCAGGAGGCTCTCTATCAGGCAGAGAACTGTGTCAGCAGAATGTATGACCTGAGCAACATGAAATGCGGACGTCTGAAAATCGGCGTGACGCATTCGTTCTCCCTCATGATGGTCGAGGCGATTCTGGAATTCAACAAACAGTATCCTGGCATTGAACTGGAGATTCACTACAAGACAATGGGCGAACTTCTCGACAAGCTTCTCAAACATGAACTCGATTTCGTTCTTTCTTACAAGCCGTCAGCTGCGAGTTCGCTGATTGAATCGCACGTCATTTTCGACGACAAACTTTCATTTGTCGTGTCGAAAGACAATCCTATTTCCTCCCTTGAGAGTGTGATTGTGGCGGATATAGCAAAATATCGTCTTGCACTTCCTGCAAAGGGGCTTCAGGCACGAAATCTTTTGGACGAAATGTGTAAGGCTCAGGGAGTTGAGCTAAAGGCGGCAATGGAGTTCGACCTCATAACCCCGCTTTTGCGTCTTGTGTACAACAGCAATTTTGCGACGGTGCTTTCGTCGGCTTCGATTCAGTCACACGACTACCTGAAGGCGATTCCGATTGAGGCGGAGCACAATCTTATGGAAGGCTCTTTCCATATACTCAAGGGGTCTTACAGGAAAAAATCGGCGAAGGAGTTCATTCGCATACTCTGCGAAACAGACACGGTGAGCAAACTCCGAATCAATGTACTCTAAAACAGATACAATGGAATGGTTGAATAATCTTGTGTCCGGACAGGGCGTGGCACATTCGATAATAATAATCGCCTTGACAATCACGGCTGGGTTGCTGTGTGACAGAATCAAGATAAGGGGCGTGAAACTTGGCGTGACTTGGATTCTTTTCATCGGCATATTCCTCGGTCAGCTCGGATTCACGCTTGACCCGACGACCTGCCATTTTGTCAAAGAATTCGGACTCATACTATTTGTCTACTCGATAGGTCTTGAGGTCGGACCTCATTTCTTTTCTTCCTTCAAGAGTGGGGGAGTGACGCTGAATCTGCTCGCGACAGGTATAGTGCTGCTCGGAACCGTCACCGCATATCTGATTCATGTCGTCACCGGTGAAGACCTTTTCGCGATGACAGGCGTGCTCTACGGCTCAGTGACCAATACCCCTGGACTCGGCGCGGCGCAGCAGACTTTTTCCGACCTTAACGAGGGACTGAACAACGCGAAGTTTGCCTGTGGATATGCAGTTGCCTACCCGATGGGTGTTATGGGCATAGTTCTGAGCGTCATATTCATACGAGTGGTTTTCCGCATCAGCCTAGACAAGGAACAGCGGCACGACACGAAGATTGATCACGAGGCCAAAGCGGCTGTCGCGCAGAAAATCGAGTCACCGGACGTCGGACCTGTTTTCCTCGGCATTATGCTCGGTGTGCTTCTTGGCTCCATTCCGATTTTTTTTCCGGGAATGTCTGTCCCGGTGAAACTCGGACTTGCCGGTGGGCCGCTGATTGTTTCGATTTTGATTTCGGCTTTCAGCGCCAAGGTCGGGCTGCGAACAGGCATCTCCCCGTCAGCTAATCTCATGATGCGTCAGGTCGGCATCTGCCTCTTCATCGCGGCTGTCGGCATCAGTGCCGGCGACGGTTTCATCGAGACCATTATGGACGGCGGCTACTGGTGGATTCTCTATGCGTTCATAATCTCGACCCTTCCGCTTCTGGTCGTGGTGGCGTTCGCGAGATTAGTTCTGCACATGAACTATTTTGCAATCATCGGAATGATTGCCGGTGCCACCACAGACCCGCCTGCACTTGCTTACGCCAATTCCATTTGCGAAAGTGACGAGGCTGCGGTTGCATATTCGACGGTTTATCCGTTGTCGATGTTTTTGCGTATTCTTGCGGCGCAGGTGCTGGTGTTAATAGCTTGACGGGGCGCCTAAAAGGCCCTTTGCCTTTGCTTTTTGTTTGAATTATAATCCTATTTTGTCAGGTTTCCGACCTGGTCGGGGCTGAATGCGAACCAGTCGGAGCAGTCCTGATAGCTGTAGGGAATGTATTCCGCGCAGTGGACAAACACGAGGTTCTGCTTCTTGTTGATGAAGATGTCGACCTTGAGCCCGTTTCCGGTCTCGCTTTCGTTCCAATCCATCTTGGACGGGTCGGTCTTCAGCGCCTCAAGAATTTCTGACTTGCGGCTTGCCGGAAAATATTTGCTCTTCTTGGAAAAACATAGTCCGGAGCCGCAGTCCTTGTAGCCGGACTTTGTCGTGAAAAAAAGTATCACGCCACAGAATGCGAGGCAGCATCCAAGAATGTTGACGCCAACTGAAGACGGGATGATGACTGTGATTACTCCCGCGATCACGAGAGCCGATGATATGATGATGTCGAGAGCATTGTGCACTCTCTTGAAATCCTTTGTCATAATAATATGTTTGTTATGTTTGTTTAGGGTTATTGATGTAAGATGCCCCTCCGTTGCTCTGAACGGAACGGCAGAGGTATGTTGTGAATGAAAACCTAAATTCTCAGACGCCTAAGAATTACTGACGAAGACAGTCCTGACAGGAAGCCGGGAATCGGCACTATGACCCTGTCTATGATGAAGTTTCCCGAGCGTGCCGTGCAGACAATCTTTCCGCTGCGACAGAAACAGGTGCGGGAGTGCTGAGAACTGCCGTTCCTTTCCTCTGAAAGATTTCGGACTCTCGATGCTTCGCTGACAGTTCTTGCGGCAGAAAATGCAAGACCACCATTGTTGAGGGCAGGAAACTCATGGCGGTCAAATTCCCAATCTTCCGTTTCCTGAAAAATGAAGGCCTCCTGAAATTCCGTTTTGGCTTCCCTGTCAGATAGACTCGCCCCTCCGCGTGTCCCTGACAAGGCAAACACGGCAGCGAAAATTGCAATTATTCTGACAAGTCCTTTCATTTTAGTACAAAAAAGCCCTCAATAAGCGAGCGCGAGTGCAAATATAGTTGTTTAGAAACATGAAAAAAAAATAAACTGCGTCAGATTTTCAATTATTTTCGGCTTTAAATTTGTGGCAGTGTTTTCGTGAGGGCGGGATTCCAGACTTTGGAATGGACGCTCCACGACAGTATGTTTACTTTATAAAGAGTTTGTATTATGTTAGATTTTATTTCACAGATGACAGGCAAGGCTGCCAAGGCGGTGAAGAACTGGTGGCTGCTTCTTGTTGCCGGACTGCTCGGCATAGCTGCGGGCATAGCAGTTTTTTGTTTCCCAGCTGACAGCTATTATGTTTTCAGCATTATGTTCGGAGTCATCATGCTCGTTACTGGCGTCACTGAACTCGCCGTGGCAGTGAGCAGTCGCAACTGGTTCATGATGAGGGGCTACAACATCGTGGGAGGCATACTCGATGTCATTGTCGGCATCATGCTCTGCTCATGGCCTCAGGTTACGATGGTCACGCTTCCGATTTTCCTCGGCATTTGGCTCATCTACCACAGTTTCATGATTATCGGCCTTGCAGGTGACATGAGTGCGTTCAAGGTTTCAGGCTCAGGCTGGCTGATTTGCGGCGGGATACTCTTGCTAATCCTCTCCATTCTGATTGTCCTTAATCCGTTCACTCTTGGCGTCAATGTGGTCGTAATCCTTCTTGGCATCAGTCTCATCGTCTTCGGAGCAGTCCTCGTCGGGGCGTCAATTCGCCTGAGTCGGGTACACAACTACTTCAAGGAAATCAACGAGGCAAATAACATAGAGGAACAATAGGAGTTTGTCTCCGAACGATTTCACGACCTGCGGTTATGTTTTTCAGGCTTAGCTGCGAATATTCCGTGTACGCACACGGAATATTCGGATTTATTTCGTAATATTGCAGAAATTTTTGAGAAACAAACGCATTTATGGAAAAAGTCTTCAGCTACATCATCGGGCTCGGCGCCGCCGTTATGATGCCCGTCATTTTCACGATTTTAGGCATTTGCATCGGAATCAAGCCCGCTAAGGCGCTCAAAAGCGGTTTGCTCGTAGGAGTGGGATTCGTCGGACTTTCTGTCATCACTGGACTTCTCACCAGCGCTCTCGGACCTGCACTTTCGAAGGTGGTGGAGATTTACGGACTTCAGCTCAAGGTCTTCGATATGGGCTGGCCTGCTGCCGCATCCGTTGCCTACAACACTGCCGTCGGTGCGCTCATAATCCCGGTCTGCCTGGGAGTGAACCTTCTGATGCTCCTGACCAAGACCACTCGCACAGTCAACATTGACCTTTGGAACTATTGGCATTTCGCCTTCATCGGAGCGGTGGTCTATTTTGCGATGGACAGCATTTTCTGGGGATTTTTCGCAGCGATTATCTGCTACATCATCACCCTTGTCCTTGCCGACCGCACCGCATCCAAATTCCAGGGATTCTATGAGGGTATGGAGGGAATATCCATTCCGCAGCCTTTCTGCCAGGGATTTGTGCCATTCGCAGAGGCAATCAACGCCGGTCTTGACAAGATTCCGGGCTTTGACAAACTGAACATCGACGCTGAGGGTATGAAAAAGAAATTCGGACTCTTCGGAGAGCCTCTTTTTCTTGGTGTCATCATCGGAATAATCATCGGCTGCTTGTCTTGTGCAAGTTGGAGCGAATTGGTGGAGAAGATTCCATATATTCTCGGTCTGGGCATCAAAATCGGTGCGGTGATGGAGCTCATCCCTCGCATCACATCTCTCTTTATCGAGGGTCTCAAACCGATTTCTGAGGCAACCAAATCTCTGATTGACCGTAAGTTCAAAGGCTCTGCGGGCATCAGCATCGGAATGAGTCCGGCGCTTGTGCTCGGTCATCCTACCACTCTCGTGGTGTCTTTGCTCCTGATTCCTGTCACCCTCATTCTCGCTGTGGTTCTTCCGGGAAATGAATTCCTTCCGCTCGCATCTCTTGCCGGAATGTTCTATATCTTCCCGATGATTCTCCCGATTACCAAGGGCAATGTGCTGAAGACTTTCCTTATCGGTCTTGTGATGATTGTCGGCGGACTCTATTTTGTGACAGACCTGGCTCCGCATTTCACCCTTGCGGCTCAGGATGTTTTCGCTCAGACCGGAGACACCGCGGTGGCAATTCCGGAAGGCTTCCAGGGTGGTTCGTTAGACTTTGCTTCCAGCCCTCTCGCTTGGGCGATTTTCCACCTTACTCACAGCTGCAAATGGATTGGAATCGTGGTGCTTGTGCTCTCTACGGCTGCACTTATGGTTTGGAACCGTTTCAAGATTGTGAAGTCTCAGAAGAATGTGGAAGCCGCTGCTGCAGAGACTGAAAAACCATGTGGAACAAAATAGTCTTTTCCGGGTGGTGGAATATTCCCGGAAAGTAGTGGAATATTCCCATAACTGGTGGAGAATAATCCCGAAATAGGGGATGAATACGAATGAATATATAAATTTAAATATAAGGATATGAAAAAAATAATACTCTCTATTCTTGCGTCGCTTTCGGTTATCGGCGCATTCGGACAGGTAAATTGTAAAATCCAGACGGCTTGCCATCCGGACGATGTAAAACATTATGATACTGAACGTCTTCGCTCTTCGTTCATTATGGAGAAGGTGATGGCGGCGGATGAAATCAATCTTACATACACTCTCTACGACCGTCTCATCTACGGAGGAGCGATGCCTGTGAACAAGACTCTCATTCTCGAGACTTTCGACGCTCTCAAGGCTGAGCATTTTCTCGACAGGAGGGAACTTGGGGTTATCAACATTGCGGGCGACGGAGTGGTGACGGTGGATGGAAAAGAGTATCTGCTTAAGTACAAAGAGGCTCTTTATGTGGGCTGCGGCAAGAAGGAAGTGACTTTCAGAAGTGTGGACCCGCAGAAACCGGCGAAATTCTACATCAATTCGGCCCCTGCCTACAAAGAGTATGTCACTCAGTTGATTACGACAGACAAAAAGGCTGACCCGAAAAAATATGCCATCGCGATTTCAGACCGTTACGGCAAGATGGAAGACTCTAACGACCGCGTTGTGAACCAGCTCATCGTTTGGCCGGTGCTCAGCAGAGTGAAGGGAGGCGGAACCAACCAGCTCCAGATGGGACTCACGGAACTTGCTCCGGGCTCTGTCTGGAACACGATGCCGGCACACACCCACACCCGCCGTATGGAGGCTTATTTCTACTTCAATGTTGCCGAAGGCAATGCCATCTGCCACCTTATGGGCGAGCCTCAGGAAGAGAGGCTCATCTGGCTCCACAACGAGCAGGCGGTGACTTCTCCGGAGTGGTCAATCCATGCAGCGGCGGGCACACGCAACTACTCTTTCATCTGGGGAATGGGCGGCGAGAATCTCAACTATGCCGACAAAGACGAAATCCCTTATCTTGATATGAGGTAGAAGAAATTATCTCTGAACATCAAATTCAGAAATATGGCAACTCATTCTGACCACATAGACACTCCGCAGCGCGGGTTTATCCCCGTGTTGCGGAGTGTATTGTCTTGTGTAGCTCTTGTTCTTACAATCGGACTGACAACAGCGTTCAGAATGCCATATTTCAGCCATCTTTCCGTTGAGGACGGTCTGTCGCAGAGTACAGTCTTTTCCATCTGCCAGGACAGTACCGGATTTATGTGGTTCGGAACGATGGACGGACTCAGCCGCTACGATGGCTACGACTTCCTCGTGTGGCGTCATAGTCCATCGGACAGCACGTCCATATCTTCAGACATTGTCAGACACGTCTTTTCCGACAGCGATGGCAGGATTTGGCTTGGTACACCTGGCGGGCTGTCCCTTTATGACGCGGCGTCGGATTCATTCCGTAACTGGGCTGTCGGGGAGGTCGGCGGGATAGCTGCCGCCGATGGCGGAGACTTGTATATCGCTGCGGACGGCAAACTTTTGATTTTCAACCCGGAAACAGGAACATGGCGAAGCGGGGGGCTTGGTGGTGGAGTTTTTACGACAACGCTGTGCCGGGACGGAAACTCGCTGTGGATAGCGACAGATGAGGCCGGTTTGTTCCGGCTCGACACTGTTGACGGTGAGATTCGGAAAGTGCCGGAGTTTACTTCCGTGAAACCGATTAATTCAATCTTCCCATACGGGGAGACTCTTTGGATTGCAACGGAGGGAGACGGATTGTGGCGTCTTGAACTTAACGGCAAATATTGCGTGGCCGCAGACAGGTTTTCCCCGCGCGACGGGCTTCCTTCCAGTTTCGTCCGCTCGCTCGCAGCCGACGATTCGGGGCGTCTTTGGGTGGGGACCTACGGAGGACTCGGCATTCTTGAAGACGGAAGTTTCACACCGGTGCTCAGTGACAGTTTTCGCGAAGGAGCCTTGTCACAGAATTCGGTGAGGAGCATCTGTCGTGACAGCCAAGGCGGAATGTGGCTCGGAACCTATTTCGGCGGGCTGAACTATTGGCATCCGCTTCGCAACCATTTCAGCACCTTACACCGCCAGCAGTATCTTAACTCCTTGAACGATAATGTGGTGAGCTGTATGGCGGAAGATGCTGACGGGCGGGTTTGGATTGGAACAAACACCGGAGGGGTTAACCTTTGGGATAGTTCTAAGGGGACATTCCGTTATTGGCCTATGAAGTCTGGCGACGGCAATTCTCCCGAATCAAACGATGTCAAGGCTATTTGGGTGGACGATGCAGCCGGCAAGGTCTATGTGGGCGCGCATGCCGGTGGCCTCTCCTGCATCAGCATGGATTCCGGTGCAGTCAAGCGCTTTGACTCAGAAGCATCGTCAGCGGGGGAGCGTCTGCTGGATGTGTATTCCATCATTCCGAAACCTTCTTCATCGATGCTTTGGCTCGGCACTCTTGAAGGAGTAAGGCTCTTTGACCGACGAACAGGGAAAATATCCGTCCCAGGCTTCTCCGGTTCTGCAAAGTCCTCAGCGATGAACTCTGCGCGTTCCATTTTGCTTGATTCTTACGGTCGTCTGTGGGCCGGCGGGGGCAATGGACTGGCGGTTTTTTCCGTCTCGGACGGATGTCTGTCGCTTTGCCGTGAAATCGAGGTTCCTTCAGGACTCTATGTCCACGCTTTTCTCGAAGTTCCGGGAAAGTCGGTCTGGGTCGGAACCCGTGAGGGACTTTGGGGCTATAGTTTTTCTACCGCAGAATGGAGTCACTACACCGTTGACGAAGGGCTTCCAAGCAACATAGTAGACGGAATTGAATCCGATGAGTATGGAATGATATGGATAAGCACAGATAGGGGAATCAGCCGTTTCAATCCATTCACCACCTCGTTTCGCAACTTCACCGTTGAAGACGGACTTTCCGGTAACCAGTTCAATCCTTCATCGAGCCTTCGCCGAGACAGTAAAGAAATCCTTTTCGGCGGAATTGACGGCATAACAGTCTTCAGCCCGGAACTCTTCTCCGATAATCCCTATTCTCCGCAGCCGGTGATTACCGGCTTCCGTCTCTCCGGAAAATATGCTTCTGAGAGCGTCCGCCTCAATGGGTCCGAGATAGTATTGTCATACGACAGAAACTCCTTCTCCATGTCCTTTTCTGTTCCAAACTATCTTTCCGGACATCACGACACGTTTGCCTATATGCTTGAGGGATATGACGAAGACTGGACGGAGACCACTTCACAGAGGACAGCGTCATGGTCAAATCTTCCTCATGGTGAATATCTCTTCCGGTTGAAATCTGCCAACAGCGACGGAAAATGGTGTGGTTCAGAGGCGACGCTGAGGATAATGGTCCGTCCGGTGTGGTATAGGACTGTGCCCGCTCTGATTGTTTTCGGATTTATGATCGCGCTCACATTTGTGGCGTTGTATCTTTTAATCTCCAGACGTAAGGACAGGCAGAAGAAAGAGGAACTGGACATCCAGGAGCAGACTCATCGGGAGGAACTCCAGCAGATGAAGACGCGCTTTTTCATAAACATATCGCACGAGATGCGCACTCCTCTCATGTTGATTGTCAATCCGCTTGAGGAAATGATCGCGCGGTGTAACGACCTATGGATGCGTCGCCAGTTGAAATATCTTGACCGCAACGCCAGGCGTCTGCTACATCTGGTGAACCAACTCATCGACTACAGACGTGCGGAACTTGGCGTTTTCCGGCTCAGTGTGCGTCCGGAGCCGGTGATGAAGATAATACGCGAGAATTGGTCTTACTACGAGGTTCTTGCGCAGAAGAAAAAGCTCAAGTATCGTCTGGAATCATCAATTGGGGACGCTGCGGCATTTGTGGATGCGCAATACCTTGAACTGATTCTCAATAATCTGCTTTCAAATGCTTTCAAATACACGGATTCGGGCTCAGTCACGCTTTCGGCCGAACTCACTCCGGCAGAGCTTGTTCTGCAAGTATCAGACACGGGAGCCGGCATCCCGAAAGACAGGCAGAAGCAGATTTTCGAGCGCTTCTATCAGGTGGAGCGCGACAATATCGGCAGCGGCATAGGACTGTCGCTCGTCCAAAGGCTCGTGGAACTGCACCACGGCACGATTGAACTGGACAGTGAGCCTGGACGTGGCTCAACATTCACGATACATCTCCCTCAGACTCCGTCCGCCTACTCCGCAGAAGAACTCGGAGGTGTGCAGGAAGTTCATTCGGCAAATGCGAAGGACCGGTATGTGCTGGATCCGGGGGATGCTGAAGGGGAAGATAATGAAGGCGGTCAGTCGCCTGTCCCAGAGGAAACCGGCGGTTCGCTGCTGATTGCCGAGGATAATGAGGATATAGCCGTCTATCTTCGCGATTCACTCTCGGACAGCTTTGAAATCCGCCTCGCAAGGGACGGAGAGCAGGCTCTCGCTGCAGTGGGCGAGTCGCTTCCTGACATTGTGATTACCGATCTGAACATGCCGGTGATGGACGGCCTCAAGTTGTGCATGAGGCTCAAGCAGAATGTCGAAACATCGGACATTCCTGTAATTATGATTTCCTCAAGCACTGACTCCAAGGACCAGCTTGCCGCTTTCAGGGCCGGTGCCGATGATTTTATGTCGAAGCCTTTCCAGCTTTCCATCCTTCAGGCCAAGATACGCAATATGCTGCGGACACGGGCAAGGGTGATGGATAAGGTCGCGAAGTCCTCTGAACTGGAATCCGGCAGGGTCGGGCTTTCGGCCTACGATGAGGAGTTGCTAACTAAGGCAGCCTCGATAGTCGAGAAGAACATGGACAACGCAGATTTCTCGACAGAGGATTTTGCAGCGGAGATGGGTATGTCCCGCTCCAATCTCCATCTTAAGCTCAAGGCGCTCACAGGTGAGTCGGCCCTCGATTTTATCCGTCGCATACGATTCAAGGAGGCCTGCCGGCTGCTCAAGGACGGCCGTTATTCGATTTCTGTCATCAGCGATTTGGTGGGCTTCAATAGTCCGTCTTACTTTGCTACTTGTTTTAAACGGTATATGGGCTGTCTCCCTACCGAATGGGGGAGGAAAGGGGGAAAATAGGGGCGGATTGCTGCGTTGCGCGGTTTGATGAAATCCTCCGATAGACGCAAACTTTACTGATGAAATGCCACAAATATTCGTAATTGATTTTGTAATTATTTAAATATTAGTAAGAGTGTGCCGGATTGAGGACTGGGTGGTTGTGTGAAATTGAGGTCGGTTGTATGAAATTGACAATCCCCGCCACGATGTTTTCGGGTGGGGATTGTTGTGTATTGCTTTTGTGGAGCTTTATTCGTTGAAGAATAGGGTTGCTGCGGAGATGGCTGCTTCTTTGTCTTTGAAATTGAATGTAAGATCACTTGCGGAGTATGCGTTAGGAATTACGATTTCGCTATAGCCTCCGTTCTTGCTGAACTCACCATATCTCATAGATATGGTCCCGATTTCATTGTCGCCACTTTTGACAACAATTGTAGCAGTGTTCTTATTCGTTTGTGCTCTTGGGTGTCCGTAGAAGCGAACTTTTGTCAGAGTTTTACCTTCGATTGCGGTGTATGTCAAAACTGAACCACTTGAAATTCTGAGAGCATTGTTATATTTTGAATTTTCAACATCTTTGAGTAAGCCACATTGGGTATGAGTCCAAGGCGTATTACCAAAATTGCTGCCTTTCAACGTTGGTAGCTTGTTGATTTTGTCCAGATTGAAATTATAATAATCACTTTGCTCAACACTATAAACACTATATTCTGTTCCGGAAATGTCAAATGTAAGCTTGTTTATTGTACCATCTTTAATCTCAAGTCCTTGGCTGCTGACAGTCCTGGTGATAGTTTTGGTGGCAGTCGTCACTGAAACTGTGAGATCTCCGGCCGGCAGTTTGGTCGGATTGACGATGAACCAGGTGGTGTAGGAGTCACCGTCTTTTGCAATAGGTTTTTGGTAGATTGTTGAAACTCCATTGCCGACAGTTTCGCCACCAATCGAACTCACTTTTGCCTGTTCATATATGTCATCGTGGTTGAAATATGCGATACCTGTGAGTGTTTGTTTTTGAGTCGCTACTGCATTTGATTTTAGTGTAACCGTATAGACCGGAGACCCTTCAAGAATATTCTGAGAGTCTGTGATGGTTAACTTCAATGGTGCAAAAACCCGTTTGAAGTGGATATTAGTCAATTCAGTGGTTATACCAACGCCATATTTAGCCTGTCCCATATGACAATCCATTGTAGGATCAAAAGAGAGAGGAGTCTTCTCGCAACCATTGAATTTGTTCAAAACCTCGGGACTTTGTACGGAACAGAGTCGGAATGAATGTCCTGTATAATAACCCATAACACCATTAATTCTGCTGCCACCAGCCAATTGATTCATACTGTTGTGAGGTATGATAAAGAAATAGTTGTAACTTTCAGCTCCCTCAATTGGGTCGTGTGTAATCGTCCAAACGCCTTCATCCGTGGCTTCTGCTCCTTTTAGATTGTTTCCGACTTGTGGAGAAAATAGCGGAGTCGTAGATACTGGAACTCCATTTATTTCTCCATCTTTAGCCGGCATTTTCAATCCTTCTTTGTGTTTCCAATAATACACCGTCATATTCTCCAACTTGTTGAGATGCACGCCGACACCTTCTTCGTAGAACGATTTAGTCTCGGCATCGCCTGTCCAAGGAGTGTCGGCAATGGTGATGGTCTTCTGAATCAAGTTCTCCGGCTCTGTCGGGGAGTTGATATTTTCCTTCTGGCAGGAAACGAGGGCAGCGCTTATAAGGAGCGCAAAAGGTATAATTCTTTCAGTTTTCATAGTTTTGTCCTCCTTAAAATGAACCTAAATCATTGGTGTTGTCAAAAACGATTTTCCCGTCTCTGTTCCACGGATCACCTGATTGTGCGAAGCCCTGTTCTGTGTTAAGGGCAATCATATCCACCTTGGGGGGGGGCATAAAATTTTTTGGTTTCCATAATAGTTATTCTTTTAGTAGTGTTTTAATCATTCAAATCAGTCTTTCTCAGACTGCTGAGAGGGCGGGGATGAAGAAACGGATGGGATGCAAGGCGGATGGTGAAGATGAATACCGCAGCAACCTGTCGGTTGTGAGGATTTCATCAAACCATCTAACGCAGCAGACCGCCGTTTCTTCGCCCCGCCTCTATCTCCAGCCTTCGTTCTGCTCACACTGCTTCATCATATCCAAGTCGCGCTGAGGGATTGGCAGCACCTCGTGGCGGCCCTTCACCGTGTAGTCGGCGATGATGTAGAGCGACGGCATCTGCTCGTGCCACTCGGAGCACTTTGCTGCAGTCTCGCGGATGGTTTCGTAGTAGATGCCCCAGCGGACAAGGTCTTGTCTGCGATGCCCCTCGAAGGCGAGTTCGTGGGCGCGTTCGTCACGGACGGCCTGCTGGAACTGCTCATAACTCAATCCTGTGGCGAGGTCTGCCGTTGCTGATGCTGTGCCCGTAGGGAGGCCGTAACCACGACGACGCACTATGTTGATTGCCGCGTAGGCGTCTGTGGACGGAGCCTTGTGCCACTCGTTGAGGGCCTCGGCATAGAGAAGGAGCACATCTGAGTAGCGCAGGAGATACCAGTTCACATTGGAATAGTTGGCGTCCTTGAGCTGTTCCTTTACATATTTTGCCAAATCCCATTTCGCAGGGGTGAGACTGTTGTTGAACGGCTTTCTCCAATCCGGTTCGGCATCGTCGGCGATGGCGAACTCGAGAGTGAGGTCCTGCTTTGTGGATGAACCTGTCGGAGTGTAGGTGCCAAGAGCCGTCTTTCCGTTTGCAGTGTATTTGTAGTCGGCAAAAGACAATGCCCAACGCTTGTCCTCAGGGTCGCTCTTTTTCCACTGATATGCGAAGGTCGGGAGTGCTTTCCAGTTGGCTGCGATGCGGATATAATCTCCGGCTCCGTCTGTTGCTGTGACACCGTTCCATTTTCCGATTCGTCCTATAGGGTCGTTGCCGCTGATGGTCGGAGTGTAGAATGAAACCTCAAAAAGGCTTTCTGACGGGTCCCAGACATTGTTGCAGGTGTTTTTCCAAAGCTGCTCATAATCGTCGAGAAGCTTGTGTTTGCCGGACTCCACAACAATCTTTGCAGTGTTGGCAGCCAGTTGCCATTTGCTTTCATCGTGCACAGGGTAGCCTGCCCAAGTCGCATAGACTTTCGCCAGAAGCCCGAGTGCAGTGCCTTTGGAAACTCTGTATTGTGAGTCTGTCCTGTAGACATCGTCCACGGCCCAAGGAAGAACTTCCGCAGCATATTTGAGGTCCTGCTCGATGAATTCGTAGATTTTCTCCGGTCCCACCTGGGTAAACTGCGACGGGTGAATGTTGGACTGCGCCGTGTTCTCCATCAACACCGGGTTGCCAAACCATCTCACGAGCTCGAAATAGTAGAATGCGCGGAGCGTGCGTGCCTCTGCCATATAGATGGCCGCGAGGGTTTTCTGGCTGTCTTCCCAAGTTTCAACTTTACGGGAGAGGCGTTCGATGAAGTCATTGGCATCGTAAACAGCGTTGTAGAGTGCCTTCCAGCTGTTCTCCACATAGCTGTTGGAGGTGGAGAATGTGTTGCAAGGCAAGTCTCTCCAAGAATTCGGGGTGCTTCCCTCCACCTTCGCCTCATCTGTTCCGAGGGTGAAATAGAGTGAGAGGTTCATTCCATACATCGCGTTTTCCTGGAGATTCCTGTAGACTCCGAGGAGCACGTTCTGAGCCTCTTTTGGAGAATTCATATATTCGTCCTTTTCGATTTCCGTGAAACTCTTCTCGTCGAGGGAGCAGGAAACTGAGCAGAGGATTGCGGCAAGAGCCGCCATATATTTAATTGTCTTTTTCATAATCATTGTCTCCGAAATCATTAGAACTGAATGTCAAGTCCAATCGTGAACACACGGCTCTTAGGGTAGGCACCCCAGTCGAAGCCCGGGGTGAGAGGGCTGCTGAGCATACTCACTTCAGGGTCGAATCCGCTATATTTCGTCAGGCAGAACAGATTTTGGGCGGAGACATATAATCTCAATTTGTTGACCCATATCTTCCTCGTCCATTTTTCCGGAAGGGTGTAGCCGAGGGTGATGTTCTTCAGACGAAGGAATGATGCGTCCTCAATGAAACGGGAGCTGATGTCATAAGGAATATATCCCGTTGCGGACGGAACTTTGTTCGATGCGTTTGACGGTTTCCATCTGTCGCCCACTTCCGCGAGCATATTCGTGCGCTCGTTGCGGCTCTGGGTGAGATATACCCTCATCGCGTTGTAGACATCGTTGCCTGCGCTGAACTGGAGGAGGAAACTGAAGTCGACTCCGTAGAACTGGAAGCGGTTGGTGATACCTCCGTAGAAGTCCGGGTAGCCGTTTCCGATGCTGGTCCTGTCGTCCGGGGTGATTTTGCCGTCACCGTTTATGTCCTTATACTTCGTCATTCCCGGCACCGGGGCATATCCTCTCGGGCTGAGGTCCACAACACCGTCTTTGAGCTGGAGCGTGCCGTCCGGGAGCATATTGAAGTCGGAGTATTGATAAACGCCGTCGAATACATATCCGTACATATCTCCGAGTGAGGAACCGACGTAGGAGATGTAGTCGTCCTGGGTGAAGTTGCTGTTGAATCCGGACTTTCTTGCGATGTAGTCAGTGCCGTCCTGGAGGGATACGAGCGTGTTTTTGATGAACGAAAGGTTGAAATCCGTGGACCAGGAGAAGTTGCGGCGGGAGAAGTTGATGCTGCTGATGCTCAGTTCCACTCCGGCGTTGCGGATTTTGCCGACATTCTGCCACTGGCTGCTGAAACCGGTGACATAGGCGAGTTTCTGCTGGATGAGGAGGTCTTTGGTGTCTTTCACAAAGCCGTCGAGAGTGATGTTGAGACGGTTGTCGAAGAATCCGAGGTCGAGACCTATGTTCGTTGTCATCGAACCTTCCCAGCGGAGGTCGTAATTGGCAATCTGTTTCGGAGTGAGGGCGGTGTAGGTGGTCGTTCCCATTCCGATTTTGCTGTCGGTGTAGAGGTCAATGGAGAGGTAGTTGGTGATGCGGTCGTTTCCTACCGTTCCCCATCCTGCCCTGAGTTTCATTGTGGAGATTGGGTCAACGTCCTTGAGCCAGGCCTCGTTCTTCATATTCCACGAAGCGGCGAATGACGGGAAGAATCCCCATTTGTGCTTTGGTGAGAAGACTGTGGATGCGTCGGCGCGGAATGTCGCGGTGAGCATATAGCGGTCGTCATAGCTGTAGAAGCCTCTTGCAAAGAAGGAAAGGCGCATACTCTTTGTGCGGGTGGTGTTAACCTTTGACGGAGTGGCTCCCAGGCCGAGGTTGTCGGTGCCGAAGTTCTCGAACGGGAAGTCCTTTGACTGCCCGAGGAGCGACTCGTAGCCTGTGCCGGCACTCTCGTGACCGAGCATGAGATTCACGTTGTGCTTTTTCTTGAAGCGGTTCTGGTAGGTGAGGGTGTTGCTGATTTGCCAGCGTTTGTTCCTCGCCATAGTGGTCTCTCCGAACGGACCTCCTGCGCGGTAGGCGTTGCTGGTGGTCTCGTGGTAGAAGTTGTCACGCCTCTGGTAGTTGGTGTTGTAGGTGGCTGCGCTCTTGAATGAGAGATGCTTGTTGAACTTGATTGTCGCTGCCACATTGCCAATCCACTGTTCCTGTTTTGTGGAGCTGTCCACAGACTCAGCCTGGATTATCGGGTTGATTCGGTTGGAGTCGAAATTGGACTCTTCAGCGGCTGTCGGGTCGTACATCAGGTGGCGAAGGTCGTACTGGCTCACTTTCAGGCCTCCTACAGGGCGGTAGGCGATGAGGTTCGCAAGTTGGCTGCCTCCCGTGCCGGCTCCTGTCTTGGTGGAGTTGGTGTAGTTGAGGGAACCATCAACAATGAGCCAATTGGTGATTTCCTGGCGGATTTTCACTCTGGCATTGTGCTTTTTGTAGCCGCTGTTGACGAAAATACCGTCTTCGTCGAAGTAGGAATATGAAATCGTGTATTGCGACGCTTTCGTGCCTCCGCGGACGCTGATGTCGTGGTTTTGTGACCAAGTCGGACGGAACGCCTCTTTTTGCCAGTCAATCGCGTCTGGGAAGTCGCGATAGTCTTCGAGACTCTGATATTTATATGGAACCCCATTTTCGTCGTTTCCGCTCTTGAAATAGGTGTCTCCATATTTCGAAGGGTTGGTTTCGAGCTGAAGGCTCACAAAATCGTAGGCGCTGATGGTTTCGAGTCTTTTCGAGAGTTGGCGGTAGCTCGCCGAACCGTTGTAGGAAATCTGCGGCAGGCCTTCTTTACCCGATTTTGTGGTCACGAGCACGACTCCGTTGGCTGCACGCGCACCGTAGATTGCGGCTGCGGATGCGTCTTTGAGCACGTCGATGGACTGGATGTCCTGGCTTGCGAGGAAGTCGATGCTGGAAACCTCGAATCCGTCAACTATGAAAAGAGGTGCTGAGTCACCGTTTACTGTTCCGACACCACGGATTTTGATGTCATATCCCGCGCCCGGAGTTCCGTCCGATGCAGTGATGTTCACACCGGCAATCTGGCCTCCGAGAGCTTCCACCACAGAACTGGTCTTGAAATCCTTGAGTGCCTTGTCGCTGATGGATGAAACAGAGCCGGTGAGGTCGCTCTTCTTCACTGTGCCGTAGCCGATGACCACGACTTCTTCAAGCTGGGTGTTGTCCGGACGGAGTTTGATGTCCACGACAGACCTTCCGCCCACTGCGACTTCCTGGGTGATGTAGCTGATGTAACTGAAACTCAGACTTGCGTCGGAAGGTACGCTGATGACATACTTTCCGTCGGCGTCGGTGACTGTTCCATTGTCGGTGCCGCTCTGGGAGACTCCCGCTGCGATGAGCGGGTCTCCGTTTTCGTCAACCACCGTTCCTCTGACCTTGATTCTCTCCTGTGAGTATGCCGTGATGCAGAGCAATGTTGCGGCTGTGCAGAGCAATATGTTCTTTATATTTTTCATTTTCATTGAACGTGCTGATTATTGGAAATTAGTGTCGAACCATACGAAGAGCGGGAAGAGTCTGTATGGGTCTTTTGCTCCTGCCGGGTCTTTGCCGTCAGAACCGAATACGACCTGTGCAGTGAAGATTCCGTTTGCATAGCCGTTGTCGTCCATAAATTTTTCAGGAGCGATGTAGAGGGCAAGGTCTTCCTGACGGAGGTATCCTGCCGTTTTTGCGATATGCTCCGGTCTTCCGTAGCTTGAAATAGGATCTCTCGAAGATTTGTTGTATGCTACATTGATTGAGCTGTAGTATGTTGACCATACGGTGGATAGGAATGTCGTCTTTTCCGTATCCGGAGCGCCATTTTTGTGTGAATCCGGTCCGTTGAGATTCCAATAGTTGAAGCTGCGTCTGAAGTCCATTTTAATGTTTTTCAGTTCTTCGCCCCGGACGACAATGTTGTTCTTCAGGATTGTCGGAGGAACAGATGTCGTTCCGGTCTTAGGGTTGCAGCGGACAGCGAACGGATTATATTGTATGCTATAGCCACCTTCTGTTCTCGGAGCATTGAAGTCGAAGAATACAGGAATCTTCATCACGGTCTCTCCCGATGTCCCGACCCCGGTCTTTATGTTCACGAATACGAAATGGGCACGCATATTTGCTATCTTGCCCTCAAATACAGAGGGGTCAGTGGTGAGTTTTCCGGTTTTTTCGTCAATGCTCACGCATTTGGTGTTGCTTCCGCCCTTGATTTCATAAAGGACTTCAATTCCTTCCTTGATGTCTGACTCAATCACCGGAATTGTAGTCGGTCCGGTAGTTGAAACTCTGAACTGGTCGGCGTAGTCCTGAATAGGATTGAGACCGAGGTTGTTGCCCCAGCGGACGAAGGTGAACGCATAAGGGTTTTCGATTGTGTTCCACTTGACGGTGGCGCTGAGCGAGCCCTTAGGGTTCTGTGCCTTGACCTTGAAACTGTATTCTCCTTGTGCGATTTTGTTTTTCTTAGGCACCGAAATCGTTCCGTTGAGTTCGTTGATGGTGAGCTCTTTAAGCGCGTCAGGGAGCTCCTCGAAGGAGTAAGTTACCTCATCTCCATCGCTTTGCTTAGGTTTGAGATTGACCTTGGTGCCTTCCCAGACGGTGGTGTCGTTGTAGGCGAGAAGGGTAATCGGAGCGATGTATTCGACAATTCCGATGCGGAGCACCTGGTCGAAGTCTCTTTCTCCGTAGTTGTTCTTTGCGCTGACAGAGAGCACTATTTCGTCTCCGATTGCATATTCGTGTCCCTTTGCGAGCGTGATGACGCCGCTTGTCTTGTCGATGCTGAATTTGTCGCTCTCAGGGATGACTTTCTTTATGCTGAACTCCAGTCCTGTCACAGAGCCGATAAACTCCGGAACAGGGGAGGTGTAGCTTTCACCGGCTTCCACTTTTGCAGTTGAAGGGTTATAGGCAAGGGATATAGGAGCGGATGCGACTTCCACTGTGAGGGCGTCACTGAACAGACCTTCTTCCGAATCTGCTCCGAACACCATCGTGGTGAGCTTGAAATCAATTACATAGACTCCTGCATTGAACTTATTGTTTTTGAGTATGCTGAATTTGCCACTCTTGTCGACGCTGAAAAGTCCGTCCCATTCCTTTAGAGCCTTTCCGTCGCGGCGCACTCCGCTGATGAGGTAGTTGCGGATTGAGATGTGCTCGCCCTCTGTTGTGATTTGTGCAGTCGGGAGTTCTTCGTCTGAACCTGTGTTTGTCACCTGACTGAGAAGAATTGTAATTCTGTCAGGCGAAACTTTGATTCCCTCCGGAATGGCAGGCATCATATTCACTGTGATGGCCTCCGCAAATTCGTGGCGTTCTCCGCCCACTTTGCAGGCGATGCCGATACGGTATTTTCCCACAGGGAGATTGTCGCTTTTGCGGATGCTGAAGACTCCGGTTGTGGGGTCAATGGAGAAACACTCTGCTGTCACAGCTTCGTCTTCGCGTTTGACGCTGAAAATTTCGAAACTTTCCGGGGTCCCGCCGTGCCAGGTCGGGGTGATGTCCATATTGGTGGACGGACCTATGTCGGTGATGCCCGGGTAGTGGAGCGCAAATGCCCCCGTGTCGGTCAGTTCCGCCTTGCAGGAGGAGACTGAAACGATAATTGCCGTCAGCGCAACGAGTGCCGCTGTGGCTTTTCTGGTTATTGTTCTTGACATCTTGTCTGTTATTATGTTTTTCTTATATCTTTCAGAACTTGGCCTGGTGTCCGTTCGCTTGTCTATTGTTCTTATAGTCAGTACTATATCTATTTCAGACGGTAGCTGAGGCTCTGCGGGCTGCCGTTCACGCTAACTTTGAGCGAAACGCCTTCCGGATGGAATGTCCCGGCCGAATCTTCGGTGTTGTCGGTGAATTCCGCCTCGATTTTCGGCTGCTTGTCGCTGAATGGCACGAGGACTGATATGAAGCGGACTGCCTTGCCGGCTTTTTTGTCAACATTGAGCCTGAACCATACTCTCTGAACCTTGGTGTCAATTTCGTTAGAGAAATATCCGGTGCCTGTCTCTGTCGTAAGGTTGTCTGCGGTTTCGGAGAAACTCTTGATTATGAGATTGTTGCCGTCGGTGAAGAGGGATTTTGCGCTGAAGGACCTATTTTCCACCTCTGCTTTTGTGGCTGTGTAGGCCTTGCCGGACTCGTCTTCTTTCGCTCCTCCCCAAAGCTTGAAGTTGAGGTTTAGCTGTGTGTCTGCGCAGTCTCCGTAGGCTTCATCAACTATCACATAATAGCTGTTATCAACGAAGAAGATTGCACGGCGGATTGTCAGGTCGCTGTAGGCCGGATTCTCTGTGACGAGAACATCGTAGCCGGTGGTGTTCTCCGCGAGAAGCATCTTGCCTTCGCGCTTTTCATAGCTTTTGCGTGCCTTTGTCACGACGTTGTGCATTTCTGTCGACGCGTACGTGCGCCGGTCGCTCCCGTCATTATAGGTGTAGCATCCTGCATCCGGAAGGAAACGTCGTCCGTTCACATAGAGTCCGATTGTCCCGTTGTCGCTCTGATTGTGCCATTTCCAGCCTGTGTCGTAATTGTTTTTATGGACAAGCATTGTGGAGTTTGCAGTCCATCCGTTACGCATCATATAATAGCCTGTGACAGGGTAGGTTACGAGTGTTGCGGAAGGTTTTGTTCCAAATTTGCCTTCGGTCGCCATCCATTTCATCTGCTCGTCTTCCGGGAACATTTCGGAATATTTCCTCAGGTTCTTAAGGAGTACGCTCTTGGTCATCCTCTTGGAACGTGTGTCATTGAAATTGTCGGTCGAGTAGTTCGGATAAATTACGTCCTTTATGAATCCTGCGGCCTTGCGGAGGCATTCAGTGTAGTCGGCAGGAAGTTCACTTTCGCGGGCGTTCATCTGTGCAGTCTTATATATTGATATGAAGTCGGCAACTACTCCGAGGTGGTAGCTGATGTCAAACTCATTGTGCACTCCGTCTTCGTTGAACTGGCTTTTCAACTGGGCTGCCAGCGCTGTTCCGCCGTCCTTGAGCCATTCCTCTGCTTTTGTAAATTCAGGGAAGAGTATTCCCGCGCTCACTATGGCTTGCTCTTGGGTGAGGCTGATGTTGGCACTCTGATCTGCCCAACGGTTGATGCGGATGGATTCGATGTGCAGGTAGATGGTCCTGAGAATGAAGATAAGCTCATTCGGAGTCAGGCTTGGAGATTGGGCATAGTAGGGAAGTGCTGCCATCAGGTCGTTCATCCTGCAGCAAGGCTGAAGTCCGGACCAAGGAGTCGCATCAGTTTTTCCCTCCGGGACAGGGAAGGCGATGTTGTAGGACTTCCAAGCCTCAAACCAAGATTTGAAGTACTTCTCGTCTTTGGTGACAGCGTATGTCTTTGCCTGAGGGAGCATCCACTGGAGGCGGTGCTTCTGGGCGAGAAATTCCTTTTCATTTTCAAGTCCTGCGGGGACAGTATTCCAATCGATGCTTCCGTCTTCTGCTGCGAATGACCAATATTTTTCCTGTCCGACAGTGCCGGAGTCTTCCGCGTAAACAGCCACTTTGAACCTCCAACCGGCTTCTGCTGTGGCCTGGGCAGCGATATTCTGCTCACTTGCCGTAGCCGAAGGCGAAAGGACATTTGCTTCGGGGTTGTAGACAGGACGTGTGCGCCAATAGTCCACAAGGGAGGTCAGCGCATTGTAGAGGTCGCCCTTTTCGTTGAATTCTTTGACTTTTTCCAGCCCCGGATAGTCCAGATTGAGAAATGCGAAAGGTTCATTAACCTCTCCTATGACTTCTCCATGAGGGGGTGTGGGTTTGAGATTTATGTCTCCGACAGGCTGTTCGGAGAGAATTTCTTTGCTGCAGCCGAAAGCCGCGATGAGTGCAACTGTGATTAAAAGATATTTTTTCATTTAGCCCAGTGTTTGGTGGTTTTTTACTGATGCAAAATTACATCATCTTCTCCGGTCTGAATGTCGGCTTTGTTTCATCTTGTGCCACGTTGTTTCAAGAACTTGCATTTTTGTTGAAAAATATGCTAAAATTTTCCAACAAGTTGGTGTTTGTGAAAAATTCTTGCACTTTTCTGCACAAAATTAGGGTAGTTTCCACACTTATTCTCAAACTTGCGACAAAACTGAACGAAGACGGGAGGATAATGAACTAATTTTGCATACGGTTAATTCCCGCAGTTTCTCGCCACAGGAAACTGACTTGAGTTCGCTTTGGCGTCACCCTCGGGATTTGCCCATTAAACGCTAAAACAGTTTAAATATGACTTTCAGACATTTTACTTCCATTGCCTGTGCAGTAGCGGCGCTTGTGATTTCTTGCAACAACAAAACCCCGGAGTGGGTTGGCGCTGCATTGGAGAGTTCCACTCAGCAGCTTCTTTCCACTGCGGATGAACTTCGCGACAGCGGACGTTTCCCGCGTTCAATCTGGTCAGGCTGGGACATTGAATTCCTCGCTGAACAAATCGGCCCTTCTGTCTATGCGAAAGTGGATTCCCTTCGTCCACAGCCTTCAGCGGATAAACTCGGAAAACTCAGAACCTGCGATGTTTACGACTGGACAAGCGGCTTTTTCCCCGGTTCTCTATGGCTCGCTTATGAGCTGACCGGAGACGAAAGACTCCTGCTTGACGCTGTGGACTACACAAACAAGATGCTCCCGGCAACATTCTACACCGGCACACACGACCTCGGATTTATGGTCGGTTGCAGCTATGGCAACGCCCTCCGTCTTTGCCCGAACGACAGTCTCAAAACCGTCATCATCCGCACGGCAGACAATCTCGCTTCGCGTTTCAATCCTGAAATCGGGGCAATCCGTTCCTGGGATTTCGGCCCGTGGAATTTTCCTGTCATTATTGACAATATGATGAATCTCGAACTCCTTTTTCAGGCGAGTAAACTCACCGGAGACAATAAATATAAAGACATCGCAATCCGCCACGCCGACAAGACAATGTCCTGCCATTTCCGTCCGGATATGACCAGCTATCACGTCGTAAGCTACAATCCTGACGGCAGCATCGAGACACGCCAGACTTTCCAGGGTCGCAGCGACGAGTCTGCCTGGGCACGTGGACAGGCTTGGGGCGTCTATGGCTACACTGTCTGCTACCGCGAGACGGGAGACAAGAAGTATCTTGAGTTTGCGCAGAAGATTGCGGATATGATAATCTCCCGCGTCAAGACCGAAGACCACATTCCTCTTTGGGACTATGATGCACCGAATCTTCCGACAACTCCTCGTGACGCTTCTGCAGCCGCGGTGACTTCTTCCGCACTGTTTGAACTTTGCGGCTATCTGCCTGATGGACAGAAGTATTTCGACTACGCAGAGAGCATTCTCCGCAGCCTTTCTTCTCCGGAGTATCTTGCGGAGATAGGCACTAACTGCGGGTTTATCCTGAAACATTCGACGGGGTCGCTTGCTCACGGATCGGAGATTGATGTGCCGCTCAATTATGCGGACTATTACTATCTTGAATCTATTAAACGTTATGTGGGCGAATAAAAGGCGGTCTGCCGCGTTGGATGGTTTGATTGTTTTGTATTGATGTATAATTATAATATGATGAGAGTCAATAAAATAATGATGGCTTGGGGAATTTTCCTCTTTTGCGGAAATCTCGGGGCACAGGAACTTCGTACAGAGGTTTTTGATTTGTTGGATTTGACGCGTCCGGGACTTGAAAAAGTCAGGGCTGCGCACGAGGGGGGAGACGATGCGGCTGCGGCTGCGGACCTTCTCGAATACTACCGTAGCCGGAAAGGAATCTGCACTCCGGAAATCCGGAACGTCAAAAAAGTGAAAATCAACAAAGAACAGCAGAAATGGGCAGACGACGCTCTCCAGCACACATTCTTTGTTCATAAGGGCTACCAGCCTTCTTTCAACTACGGAGAGGACATCGATTGGAGATACTGGCCGGTGCAGGACAACGAACTCCGCTGGCAACTCCACCGCCACAAATGGTTCGCTCCTATGGGATATGCCTACAGAGTGAGCGGCGACGAAAAGTATGCGAAGGAGTGGACAGCCCAGTATATGGACTGGATTCGCAAGAACCCTTATGTAAAAATCAGCAAAAAGGAATATGAAATCACTCAGGACTCACAGCTCAAAGCCGATGCCGAGAACGCACGCTATGCCTGGAGACCCCTCGAAGTGAGCCATCGTCTTCAGGACCAATGCCTTCAGTTCCAGCTCTTTGTCGATTCGCCGTCATTCACGCCGGAGTTCCTCACGGAATTTCTCGTGAACTACCACCGCCACGCCACCCACATTATGGGTAATTGGTCCAAGCAGGGCAACCACCTTCTTTTCGAGGCTCAGAGGATGCTTTACGCCGGTTCTTTCTTCCCCGAATTCAAGGACGCCGAACTTTGGAGACAGAGCGGAGTGGACATACTCAACAAGGAGGTGAAAATCCAGGTCCTTCCCGACGGCGGACATTTCGAACTTGACCCTCACTACCACCTCGCAGTCATAGAGATTTTCCTCAAATCCCTGCGTGTCGCCGACCTCAACGGATTCAGGAGCGATTTCCCTCAGTCCTACCAGGACGCAGTGGAGAGCCTTGTGATGTGGTATCTCAACATAATGTTCCCGGACTGCACCAATCCTTGCTTCAGCGACGCGAAACTCTGCGACAAACGTGAAATGGCCAAACACTTCAAGCAGTGGACAGAGGTCTTCCCGGACAATCAGTTCATCAAATGGTTTGCAAGCGATGGAGCCGAAGGCACTCAGCCGGACTGGCTTTCCAAGGGATTCAACGACTCCGGATTCTATGTTTTTCGCAGCGGATGGGGCAGCGACGCCGTTCAGATGGATGTGAAGGCCGGTCCTGCAGGGGAGTGGCACGCGCAGCCGGATTTCGGAACATTCGAACTCTGGTACAACGGCAAATGTCTTTTCCAGGATTCGGGTTCATACGTCTATGAGGGCAAAGACCCCGAGGTGATGGAGTGGAGAAGGTGGTTCCGTGCCTCTGCCCATCACAACACACTCACAATGGACGGAAAGGATGTGGACAAGGTCGCTTCTGAAACTCTTCTTTGGCAGCCTGAGGGCGATGTGCAGATTCTCGTGACCGAACATCCGAGCTACCCGGGACTCACTCACCGCCGTTCGATATTCTTCGTCAATAATGAATATTTCGTCATCGTTGATGAGGCTGTGGGACAGAAAAAGGGATGGGTGAATCTCAACTGGCAGATGCCGAAGGGCAAAGTTCCGAACAGCCGTGAGGATATGACATTCTATTCCGAATTTGAAGGCGACAGCAATTTTATGTTCCGTTGTTTCGGACCGGAAGGTATGAGTATGAAAAAGGATGAGGGATGGCAGTCTCCTGCGTATATGAAAAAGGTGAAGCGAATCCACGCATCTTTCAATGCGAAAAAATCTGGAAACGAGCCTCTGCGCTTTATCACCGTCATCCATCCGAAACAGGATGCCGGATATGAGAATATTTCCGCCAAATTCACCGACCGGGGCTTCAGCAACAGCGGAATGTCACTTGAGGTGAAGGTCGGAAAGGGGAAGAAAGTGAAATTGAGTTATAAACTTTAGAAAATATGGATTCATCCCGTCTTTTGGCACTTCCTCTTGCGGCTGCGGCTCTTGCCTCCTGCGCTCAGAAGGAACAGGAAAAAAACCGGCCGAACATCCTCTTTATAATGACTGACGACCACACGACTCAGGCTATGTCCTGCTACGGCGGGCGTCTGATTGAGACTCCGAATATGGACCGTCTCGCTCGTGAGGGAATGCGTTTTGAAAACTGTTACGCGACTAATGCCCTTTCGGGCCCATCCCGTGCCTGCATTCTCACCGGCAAGTTTAGCCACGAGAACGGATTCACAGACAATGCAAGCCGTTTCAATGGAGACCAGCAGACTTTCCCAAAACTTCTCCAGAGCGCAGGTTACGAAACAGCTATGATTGGAAAGTGGCACCTGATTTCAGAGCCTCAGGGCTTTGACTTCTGGAGCGTTCTCTCCGGACAGGAAGAGCAGGGAGACTACTACAATCCGGGTTTCTGGGAGATGGGCAAGGAAATTACCGAGCAAGGCTATGTCAGCGACGTCATCACCGGAAAGGTTCTCTCCTATCTCGAAAACCGCCGCGCTGCCGCACTCCAATCGCAGGCCGCCTCGGGAGGCAAATCCGCCCCTCTCAAGCCATTCTGTCTGATGTTCCACCACAAGGCTCCGCACCGGAACTGGATGCCGGCCCCGGAGCATCTGGGCGAATTCAACGACCGGATATTCCCGGAACCGGAAAATCTTTTCGACGACTATTCAGGTCGTTGCCCCGCTGCTGCAGAGCAGGATATGAGTCTTGAAAAGACTTTCACAGAGGATTGGGACCTCAAACTGATGACAAGGGAGGAAATGCTCGCCAACCCGGACAACCGTCTCTCTAAGGTCTATTTCCGTATGCCGGAGGAGGCTCAGCACAAATGGGATTCGGTCTATGCGGGACGTATTGCGGAGTACCGTAGCGGCCGTCTTAAGGGGCGGGAACTCGTAAGCTGGAAATACCAGCAGTATATGAGGGATTATCTCGCGACTGTCCTTTCGGTGGACGAGAGCATCGGTCGTGTGTTGGACTATCTCGAAATGACGGGTGAACTTGACAATACTATCGTGGTTTACACCTCCGACCAGGGATTTTTCCTTGGCGAGCACGGATGGTTTGACAAGCGCTTTATGTATGAGGAGTGTCAGAGGATGCCGCTTCTGGTCCGTTATCCAAAGGCAATAAAGGCCGGGACAGTTTCGGACGCACTCTGTATGAATGTCGATTTCGCACCGACTTTCCTCGACTATGCCGGAGTGGAGATACCATCTGATATTCAGGGAGTTTCACTTCGTCCGGTCATAGAGAACGACGGTGCAACCCCGACGGACTGGCGCAAGGCGGTATATTACCACTATTATGAATACCCCGCCGAACACTCGGTGAAACGTCACTACGGCATACGCACTAAAGACTTCAAACTCATACACTTCTACAACGACATCGACTGCTGGGAACTCTACGACGAGACGAAAGACCCTATGGAGATGCACAATGTGTATGATGCTCCGGAATATTCGGAGACACGGGAATATATGCTTTCGCTCATCGATTCTGTGCAGCAATCGTATGGCGACGTTGATCCGTGCGAGAGGGAGCGTGTATTGTTTAAAGGTGACCGCCGATATATACAAAGAAGATAATATTATAACTGATAATAAGATGGATAGACGTAAATTTTTGGAAGTTTCCGGTTGGTCGCTGGTCGGACTGGCGGCTACGGGCAGCCTTCTGGAGTCTTGCAGCTCGGTGAGGGATGTGAAGAAAATTGTACCTTCGGCTTCAGATCTCAAACTCTATTGGGGTGACCTCCATAATCATTGTAACATAACCTATGGGCACGGAGATATGCGCGATGCCTTCGAGGCGGCCAAGGAGCAGCTCGATTTTGTCAGCGTCACTCCGCACGCAATGTGGCCGGACATCAACCTGCTCAACCGCGAACCGCGTCTGAAATGGGTAATCGGCTATCATACAGATGCTTTCAAGCGTCTTCGTCAGGGCGGCTATGAAAAATACAGCGCGATGACGAAAGAATACGACAATCCCGGCAAATTCCTCACATTCATTGGATATGAGGCTCACAGCATGGTTTACGGCGACCACGTGGCTCTCCACAAGAGTCTCGATGCTCCGCTTGTGGGCTGCTCTTCCATCGAAAACTGGAAAGACAAGTTCAAGGGGCAGGATGTCTTTGTGACTCCGCACCATATGGGCTATCAGGAAGGATTCCGCGGATATAATTGGAAGTATTTCACTGAAGGCGACCAGACTCCTTTTGTGGAGATGTACTCGCGCCACGGACTCGCAGAGGGGGATATGGGAGACTATCCATACCTTCACGATATGGGCCCGCGCAATTGGGAGGGTTCCATTCTCTATGGTCTCAAACAGGGACATAAATTCGGAATTATGGGTTCTACAGACCAGCATTCCGGCTATCCGGGCAGCTACGGCGACGGTCGTGTAGGTGTTCTCTCCCCGAATCTCAGTCGCGACGGCATTTGGGATGCCCTGCGTCGTCGTCATACTTGTTGTGCAACAGGAGATAAGATTGTTGTTGATTTTCGTTTGAACGATGGCTTTATGGGAGACGTCGTGAGCGGTGAACGACGCAGAATCTATGTCAATGTTGAGGCGCAGAGCTGCATTGACTATGTTGACATCATCAAAAACGGGCGGCTGATTGCCCGAATGAACGGTCCTATGCTTCCGACTTTTGAGCCTTCGGGACTCATTCGCTGCAAAATAAAGATGGAGTACGGATGGAACAGAGAAGAGAAGTATGTGAATTGGAACGGAAAAGTGAGCATCGACAAAGGACGCATCCTTTCAGTGACCCCTTGTTTCCGTGGTGCGGCTTTCACCTCCCCTCAAGAGGGCGAGACCGAGTTCCACACTCACGTGAACCGCATCCGCGCGGTGACAGACTCATCTGCGGAGCTGGAGCTCTACACGTCCAAGAACCCGAACACCACAACAGCTTCCACCCAGGCGGTGATTTTGGATGTGGAGATGCCTCTTGACGGTGTCATCACTTCGGACTTCAACGGACGGGAGTTCAGCCACACTCTTGCAGAACTGCTTGAAGGCGGTCGCAGCCACTTTATGCGCGGCTGGCTCAGCGAGGCGGTGCTCTTCAACCGGGCTATGCCTGAGTCTTGCTGGAGCATTGAGCATTATATGGAGGATGATGTGCGGGAGACGGATTGTGACTGGTATTATGTGCGGGTGCGGCAGAAGGATGGGCAATGGGTGTGGACTTCTCCAATATGGGTACGGGGGTGACGGGGCGCATAAAAGGCGGTCTGCCGCGTTGCAGGTTTTGTCAAAATCCTCACAACCGATAGGTTGCTGCGGTATTTGACTTCAACCTGCGCCTTGCATCCCATCCTTTTATGCATCCCCGTCTCCAAGCTGCCAGGTGGCATAATTTTGAGGCGGTCTGCCGTGTTGGGCGGTTTGATAAAATCCTTTTATGCATCCCCTTTGGCTTTGCTTTTTATTGAAGTTGCTTGATTTAGAAATAGTTGCTTTGGAAAATGGATAAGAAATTATTGATGATGTCGCTGGGAGCGACTTTGGTGCCGGCGGCGGCTTTTGCCTTGCCGGTGGAGGGTGATGCTGAAGGAGAAGTAATGGCGGAGGCGCGTGGGACGCAGAAAAGACCTAATGTGATTTGGATAATGACCGACCAGCATTGGGCGGGGGCGATGAGTTGTGCCGGAAATGCTGATGTTCGGACTCCAAATCTGGACCGCCTTGCCAAAAGGGGAGTGCGTTTCGAGAATGCTTATTGTGCGATGCCGCTGAGCGGTCCGTCGCGGGCGGCGATGTTTACCGGTTATATGCCATCGCAGACCGGAATGGATGTGAATGAAAAGCCTCTCGTGGATTCTCTTCGTCACAACACTCTCGGTCAGCTGGTCGCCGATGCGGGCTATGACTGTGTCTATGCGGGAAAATGGCACGTCAATACCATCAGTATGCCTGACGGAGAATTCGGTTTCCGCAACATACGGGACAACGGAGACGATGGTCTTGCAGAGGCCTGTGTCGACTATCTCGAATCACGCTATGGTTTAACCTCCACCAAGAGCGTCGGGGCAGCCAAGCGCAGGGAATCTTCAGGAGCAAAGTCGGGCGCGGGTCTGAACTCCCCAAGCGGCAACCCCTTCTTTATGGTCGCCTCATTCATCAACCCACACAACATCTGTGAATACGCCCGCGGACAGAAAACCCCTCACGCTCCGACTCCGGTCGCAGAAATCCCTGATTGTCCGAACCTTCCAGCAAATTTTGAGAAAGCACCCTACGATGCGGCGGTCCTGAGTTTCGAACAAAGGCAGAACTATTCTCTCTACCCAAGCGTGGACTATTCCCCTGACGACTGGCGCCGTTACCGCAACGCCTATTTCCGCCTGATTGAGCACGTGGACGCGCAAATTGGTATAATCGTGGATGAAATAGACCGTCTCAATCTCTGGGACGACAGCATCATCATCTTCACCTCCGACCACGGCGATGGCGCCGGAGCACACCGTTGGAACCAGAAGACAGCCCTCTACGAAGAGGTTGCGAATGTCCCTCTGATTGTCTGTCTCCCGGGAGGCAAAAATGCCGGAAAGACCACCGCGGCGCTGGTTAACAACGGAATAGATATGATGCCGACCCTCTGTGAGTGGACCGGTGCTTCTCTTCCGGCAAACCGCCCGGGCAGGAGTTTCGCATCAGCAGCTGCTCTAAAGGACAAAGGACCCGACTACATCGTCACTGAAACCAATTTCAAACAGACTTCAGGCACGGCCGGGTGGATGGTTCGTAGCTCCCGCTACAAATACGTCCTCTACGACAAAGGACTCCACCGCGAGCAGCTCTACGATATGAGCTCCGACCGTCTCGAAATGGTCAACCTCGCCGAGGAAAGCGCCTACGCCCCAATCCTCGCCCAAATGCGAACAGTTCTGCGCAACTGGATGGAAACCACCCCAGGTCCCGACCGCAAACGCCATCTCAAGGCCCTCCCCGAGTAGTTTTATAGGCTTCTCAGCCTAAAATGAATCCAGCGAGCGAAAACAAAGTGTCTTTGCTGCGAGCGAAAACGGCATCCCGTCGCCAATGAACACGGCGTTGATATTCTCCATATTTGACAAGCAGATGAGCTGGTTGATTGTTGCATAGTCACGAATGTTTCCTTTCGCATCCGGGTTGGCATCGCGCCATTCCTTCGCTGTCATTCCAAATAAGGCTACATTGAGGACGTCAGCCTCGTTGGCATATATGAATGTGATGCGGGAAGCAGGGAGCTCTGCCGGTATCAGGTTGTTCATTATGGCATCGGTGTGAATTTTGTAATTCAACTTTGCCAGCTCGCGCTTTACAGACCATCCAAGCTGCTTCTGCTCTTCTTCCTTGAGACGTTGGAACTCCTTTGCTATGTAAAGCTCGAATTCTACGGATATCCAGCTGGCGAAACGGAAGGCAATGTCTTTGTGGGCATAGGTGCCGCCATAACGTCCGGACTTGCTGATTATACCTATGGCACCAGTCGTTTCAATCCAGCGCTGGGGTGACAGAGTGAACGCATTGAGGCCTGCTTGTTTTCTAAACCCCTCGAATTCGGTGGGTTTAAAATTCGGATTATAGAGAGACTCCCATAAACCGAGATACTCAATCGTGTTTCGATTCCTCATCCAGCTAGCTATGACGGCAGTCGGGTCATCGGATTTATACCGCGCGATGTCCGTAAGGGAAATGTAATCGTTCTGATTGTTGGCGACTACTGTAATCTCGGTTTCGTTGACTTTTATCTTTGCCATACGTCTTTCATTTATTGTGGTAAAGATAATCATTTTTAGTGTAATTCAGTACATTGTAGATATGCGTATTTCGTTTTTCCGCATAAAATAACCCCTGATTTAAAAACTCGTTACGAAACGATTTTGAGATTCGGTTGAATTAGGATAAACTCTTCTTTAATCTCCGGCATTGTCGGACTTTTGAACTTTGATTATATGCAACCTATCATCTCCTAGGCATTGATATATGACGGCGGCTCCATCTTTTTCTGGGATGCTTGCCATATTGTTCTCTTCTGATATAGGGTCGTTGAATTTGACGCCTTCTCCCATACTCAATATATGCCAAGTGCTCCCATTGTCAGAAGAATAAAAAATGCAGTCTCGTTTCTTCTTTGATGAGAAAAATTCGGCGCCGGCGCAAATGTAAATCCCTGAACTTTGTATCAATAATTTGGGAAAATATCGTCCGAAATAACCGCTCCAATTGAAACGTGACAGATAGTTTATGCTCTGCCCATCGTATTTGTAGAAGACCATTCCTGTCGAACATGCTAATAGGGAATCTGCTGCCTGTGCGACTGTAACATATCCTGTTTTAAAGAACTGTGTGGTCTCGTCAATAATGTCCTTTATATAAAGAATATACTTGTCGTTCTTATCATGTAGCGGAACGGCAATCTTATTGCCTATATATGCGCAATTAATTCCAACAATGCTTCCCGGTAAGTCAAATGTTTCCCAACTCATCCCATAATTTTTTGTTAAATAAAAATTACCAATTTCGCCATGATTATAACAAAGATAACAGAAAGTGCTGTCGTTAAAGGCATGAAATCCGAATATCTCATCATCTTCTGCCGCGATTTTTTGGGGCGAAAATGCGTCTTTTTTTGTGAACCAAATCTCTGAATGCTCGTTACCATATTCAAAATTTCTCTGAAATATATTGTTTGTAACGAAGAATACCATATCCCCATATTCGGTTATACTAATGCAATTCCCATTAGTTCTTCCGAATATGTCCCAAGTCCGTCCTCTATCAACTGTCTTTGATATAACAGATTCCTCTATGTGGCATCTTCCATTGATATCCTCCAGAATAGGAGTTGCCGCATATCCTATGCTATCAGATTCAAAGCATAGCATATGTGCTCTCTGGGGCAGTCCTATAGGTGTAAAATCTTCGTGGATAATAATACTCTCGCACTTCCTGTCATCATTGCACGACGACAGGAAGGATAATATAAAAATAGAAATAAGGAGTGCTGCACTCAAGTACAGAGCCTTGTTCTGTTTCATCAGTTTATTGGGTTAATTATATTAATCGAGTAGAAGTATAACCTCGACTCCTTTCTCTGACAGATCTGCTGAAAATCCCGATATGGAGTCTTGTGACATACATTCTATGCCATACAAGATAGGGTGTTGAAATGTATTGGAATATATTCTTAAGCATGGGTAGTGAAAGCCACCATGACAGATTTCCACTTTCCTGATGTCATTGTACGCAAATCTTTTCTTGTATGATACATACAAGGCATTCCTAATAATAAGCTCATTGTCACTTAATTCCGGATACCCCAATAATATTGCAGCCAGAATGAGGTAAAAAATGAACAGGAGTATGATAATCATTATCCAAAATGGAATCATGACACGTCTCGAATCAATGATTGCCAGAACTATGAATAACCCTTCAGTCGTGATTGACAATATAAGTAATGTGACAATCATTCCGAGTGAAGACAAGTACTTCTTTTTGTTGCGATGCAAGGTGTTATTTATTTTTTGGTTGTACATCATATTGTATCAACTCCGTGAGAATTCAGTTCTTTTATAAAAACCGGCACAGATTTGTCGGACATGCTGTCAATGCAGTGCAGAATAGGTTTTGTACGAGACTTTAAGTAAATTCGCAGACATGGATAATGGTAAGGTGCTGCACAAATCACTACTCTTTGTATCTCATCATAGGCATAGCTCTTTTTGTGGAACCGATATAGAACATTCCGTATTTTTAAGTCAGTGTTTGTGAGTTCTGGATAGCTCCAATAAGCACCTGCCATAAGAAGAAAACTTCCTAAAATATATATAGCTAATACTACGTAGGTCTTAATATTTAGTTGTGGCCTATAGATTGGCAAATAAAGACACGGTGAAAATATTAGCAAAAAACATGACCAAATGATGATTTGCTTTTTTGATGTTAAGTATTTCATTTATACGTCATTAATAGAGTTACTGCTTATGTATATGTATATGTATATTAATTAGCCATTTGGTGCTTTATAAAATGTCAGATGTAAAGTTACGAATTATTTGAGGAATTCAAAATTGAACTGATAAAAACTCCTCGCATTGGAGAGAGCCGGAGCGTGGGATCCTATGGAGTTGCATTGCGAAAGCCTATTTCTTTATGGTGTATTCACCCCAGGTCCCGACCGCAAACGCCATCTCAAGGCCCTCCCCGAGTAGTTTTATAGGCTTCTCAGCCAGTCGGCGAAGAAATAGTCGTAGACATACCAACAATTGGCTTCGTTTGTGATGAAATCATTTTTGAGAAGCCATTTGGAGGCGGATTGAACGGAACTCGCGCTAGTCAGGGCGTTGTCTTTCAAGAACTTCGCACTGGTGATGTTTGTCGCTTTCCCCGCTCTTGCAATAGCCATAAGCAGCTCTTTCTGTTTGACTGTCATACGATAGAGAGTTTCCAGATAGTTGTAGCTGAAACCGTCAATTATTTCCGTTCTTGCCCGGTCGATGTTGTCATCAGTCACGACGCTACCTTTTCTTGTACTCATAAACAGAGTATTGAGCATCTTCTGAATATACCAGGTGACACCTTCGAAACGTTCGTAAATAGCCGAGAAAATATCTTCCGGTAAAGTTATTCCGGCGCGGGAGAAATGTCCGGCAGCAAATTCGTAATATACCTTTTTATCAATGCTTCCGAGATTCATCATACTCACGCTCTGATAGAAAGGTTTTGATGCCGAAAGGAATATATTCGACATAATGTGACGTCGGCTTCCGGCAAATATGAATCGAGTGTTTTTGCAATGCTGAATGTGTGTGCGCAGCAGGGCTTCGGTGTTCTTTTGCGGATACTCGGTGATTTGCTGAAACTCATCGATTGCGACTATGCAAGGTTTGTCTGCGGATTCGAGGTAATTGAATATCTGTTCCAAACTGACAGCACTGTTACGCAACTCTCCCGGCAGCAGTGTAAAGCTTGGATTGCCCATAGCATCGAAGCTCAACCCCGGCGAAATAGAACTTATGGTTTTCACAAATCTCTCCAACGCCTTCTCTCCCTTTGACTTGAGTTTATCGACAATCTCTTTCCCCAAAGCGATGACAAATTCCTCGAGTGTGGAGGTGGCGTATATGTCAATGAAGAATGTGTAATACTCCTTTTTTATTTTCTCATTGTCGAAACAATGCCGTATAAGCCCCGATTTTCCCATCCTTCGTGGGGAAATCAGCGAGACATTGTTACCGTTTGTCAATTGAAGAATAAGTTTGTCGGTTTCATTTTTCCTGTCGCAGAAATATTTTCCTCCAACATAACCGCTTACTACAAAAGGATTTTCGAGTTCCCTATTCATTTTTACATATTTTTACGCAAAAATAATTATTAAAATTCAATAATCAAAATTCAATAATGTATTTTAGATAAAATGTTGTCAAAAATAGAGAGACAAAAAAATAACCGCATTTACGGTAATGCGGCCAACCAAGTCTTTCGTTCTTCGAGCAATGACGATGCAAATATGAGAATCTTTTTTGAATATTTCCTACTCTGTTATCTTATTTATGTATTTTCTTTGATAATAAGGCTGGTTTTCCGCATCTACACAAAAGCCTGTTATCAATGCATAGTCAGGAGAAATGTATTCGACAATAACAACCAACAAATGAACCTGTAAATGAACCTGTAAATGAACCTGTAAATGAGCCTGTAAATGAGCCTGTAAATGAACGACAGCTAGTCATTCTATCGGCAATGAAGCAAAATCCATCTATTACAAGAGAAGATTTAGCAAACCGACTTGACGTTTCACTTACAACGCTAAAAAGAGAACAGGAAAAGTGCTGATTCGACAAAAAAGTGCTCTAACAACAATTTGAAAAGTGCTCAAACGACAATTTTTATAAAAACACTGTATTTCGACAGAAAAAGTTTTTGTAATATTTTGGGCGCTGAATGGCATTTATTACCTTTGGGGGAAGACAAAGATAACAAAGTCAAGTTTATATGAGCAGAAAAATCATTTTTTACTCTGTTTCTCAGGTTGGAAAGAAATAGATAATGGTGAAGTAAACGCAGATTTGTAAACAATAAAATAACAGATATAATGAGGACAAGATTTTTTGCACTTGCAGCGCTGGCCCTCTCACTGGCCGCCTGCACCAAGGGCAATCCGTTTACGCCTAGTGAATACCCTATGGAACTGACTGCCGGTGAGTTGCAGACCGTGGTAAATCAAGCGCAGGCATCCACCCGTGCCACGGTGGATGATGACTGGAACGGAGTGAGTACCGTTGCCGTACAGGTGGGGAATGACGTTAAATCATACAACGTCACATCGGCAGACGGAGGAAAGACCGCCACGCTTTCTTCCGATAACCCCTTCTATTGGGAGAACACGACCGAAAAGAAAACTGTCATCGCGTGGCATCCATACAGTAAGTCCTATCCCACAGATTGGACCGTGAAAGCCGACCAAAGCACGGCCGCGAACTATCAGGCAAGCGACTTGATCAAGGGCGAATTGAAGGAACTGGCGTTTGCCGACAGGAATGACCCCTCAAAGAGCAAGATGACTTTCGCTCATCAGACGGCGAAGATAGTGGTTAATCTTATTTCCGGTGATGGAGTGGCATTAGATGCCAATACTTTTGTGAAACTGAATAATCTTTCCGGTGTAGATAAAGGTAGCACTATCACTCCATACAAGGCTGCTGTCAATAAACAAACATACCTTGCCTTCCTAAAAGAACAGACTCTCACTGAGAAGTCTTCGTTCATACAAGTAACGACAAAGGATGGTACATTCTTATATGAATTGCCGGATGCAAAGACTTTTAAGGCAGGCACTGCATATACTTACGACATCACCGTGAAAGCCAACGGCATCGAGGTGACCGAAGCCATAAGCAACGAGTGGACCGACGGAGGCAGCGAGGATATTATGAGTATGAAAACCTATACTGCCTCCGACCTTAAACTTGGCGACTATTACTACTCTGACGGAACATGGAGCGACGGCGGCCTGCGCGCGCGATATACTGATGGCACGATGAAGTGGGAAGAGAACAAACCGCAGCCGGAGAGTGGCAAGACCGTCATAGGCATGGTGTTCTATACCGAACAACATCCCAATGACAAATCCGACTACAGCCAAAGCGGTATCGGACAGAAGAATTGCCACGGCTATGCGGTTGCCCAACAGGATGCCACAAGCAGTTATTGTATGTGGGGTCTTTATGACACAAAGTTGGGATGCTACCCCAAGGACGAAAGCGGAAATGCTCAAGACAATTTCTCTAATCCTGACATTGACTGGAGCGGCTACGCTTGGACGCAGGAAATCATCACCGCCGCCGGAGGCAAGGACAAGTTGAATGCCACAACGCAGTTAGGTTATCCCGCCACCTGGTATGCGGTTGTGGCGTATGAAGACGATTGCCCGGCTCCTACCAATAGCAGCGGCTGGTTTCTTCCATCTATTGGTCAGATGAATTTGCTTACCTCTGTCGATGGCATTAGTTTGAGACTCTTTGATTATTGGTCCTCTTCGGAGAGCTGCCACCGTCCGGAGGGCCGCGCCCTCAGCGTGGACGGGGACACCGGCCGCGTGGGCAGTTGTATTAAGGACGACAGACGTTGTTACGTCCGCCCGGTTTTGGCTTTCTGACCTATTTATCTATTTAATCTATTTATCTATTTAAGAAATGAAACGAAACATCATACATACCTTTTGGATGGCGGCACTGCCGCTATTCCTTGCCTCCTGTCAGCAGGAGGAACTGCCCGATATGAACGGCACAAGAGACTTGGCTCCGCTATCCATCACCGTGACCGATGGCGGATATGCCTCCGCCGACAAAGCCGTTACCCGTGCTGTCGAAAACAGCTACCGTACCGAATTCACCGCCGGTGACGAGTGTGGACTCTACATCGTGCGCGATGGAGCTGTAGTTTATGACAATGTAAAGTTGACTGCCACAGCAAGTGCAAACGGGAATGCCCTCACGTGGCAGCCTGAAGCGGACGTAACCCTCTACGGGGGATTCATCGACGAGAGCTATTTCCTCTACTATCCCTACCAATCAGATATGAGCGGCAAAACCTCCGTCTCCGCCAATGACGCGGACGGTTTTTTCGCCACGCTCGTCAGCGGCTGGCAGCCGAAAGCCGACCAAAGTACTTATGCGGGTTACACGGCTTCGGACCTGATGACTGCCAAGGGCACAGCACTCAAAGGCACGGACGGCACGCTCTCGCTCTCCTTCTCTATGACCCACCGTATGGCGCTGGTCGTCATTGAGATGCCCCCGACGGTTTATAAGTTCACCAACACTATCGTGACGATACCCGACTACACCGTAGCATCATCCGCGGACTTCACCGATGGCAGCGTGCAGCCTTACGGCATCGCTCCCGGCACATACCGCTGCATCGTGAATCCCGCAAATAGTACGGTGACAAGCATCACCGGCAGCTATGGCGAGGACATAAAAAAGTTCGCCATCACCCCGAACGGCATCAATGTAAGCAGTTACAAGACCTACAAGGTTGACGGGGTACAGACCGTGGAAAAGAGACACTACTTGCAGATAGGCGATTTCCTCCTTGCCGACGGCTCTCTTGTGGGAAAAGATAAGACCTTGACAGCCGGACAGCAAGCCGCTTGTGTCGGCATCGTGTTCTATGCAGGACAGCACCAGAATGACCAATCCGATTACACCGGGAGCGGAATCGGGCAGAATAATTGCCACGGCTATGCCGTAGCCTTGGCGGATGCCACGACCGGTCGTTGTATGTGGGGCGAGTATGGCACTAAGCTTAATCTCTATATAGATGGCAATAAAAATAATCCCGACATTGACTGGAGTGGTTACAACTATACCCAAACCATCATCAACCACGTCGGAGGCAAGGATAAATTGAATGCCACCCAAGAAGCCGGTTATCCTGCCACTTATTATGCAGTTGTGGCGTATGAAAACAATTGCCCGGCTCCCTCGGGCAGCAGCGGCTGGTTCCTTCCTTCCATCGGCCAGATGTGGAAGGTATATAAGCAGCGGAATTTGCTTACCTCTGTTGATGGCAGTAGTTTGAGGGAGGATAATTATTGGTCCTCTTCGGAGGAGAGCAACGGCTATTCGGATCAGTCGGATCGCTTCGCCCTCAGCGTGCGTGTGCGCTACAGCCGCGTGGGCGGTTGGACTAAGGACGGCATCTATTGTTACGTCCGCCCGGTCTTGGCTTTCTGACCAAAATTATTTCGCAAAATCAACAAAATTTCAATTTTGCGAAATAGGATTTTGGCATTTGATAGAGACTACCGTCTGACAATATATTTGCTGGGAGCAGCGTTGAGGTAGATGGTTCCGTCTGCCTCGCCGACCGAGAATTTGCCGAGAGACTTGCCGTTTCTTTCGACAACCCATTCTCCCTTTTCGAGTCCGCTGATAAGAAGGTTGAACTTCTTGGTTTTGTGGGTTTTAGCAGCTGATGCCGGGATCTCGAAACCATAGCCTTCGCTGCTCCTGCCGCAGTCGGCGCTGAATACCACCGCCCGGCTGCCTACAATCGCGCCCACTGTCTTCGCTTCGACATTCTGAATTCTTGAAACAGGGAGGAGTTTTTTCGTGCTGCAATCCGACATCTGAATCACATTCAGGAAACAATCCTCCTGAGCCGCATCCTTCGGGCTGAGTTCCACTCTCCAGGCGCCTCGCTCATTGCACGGGTCGGGCCTTGTCGTGGCAGCGTTAGGGAAGTTTTTGCCAAAGACCCAAAACTCCTTGCCAGGGCCTCCGACCTTTTCTATGCTTAAGTTTTCCGCCGAAGGGAGAAGCACGCTGCAACTGAGTTTTCCGCTGTCACCGTTTTTCGTGCGGCATACTGTGAATCCACCCTCTTCGATTTGCGGCTCCTCAATGCTGTGGAGCAGCCAGAACTTCTTGAACGACGCATCCGAAGAACGGACTCTGTCGTAGATGACCATCGCTGCAGGAATATCGTCGCTCTCCTCAGTCAAGTTGAAGAAAACGAAACTGCGTCTTGCGTTCTCCACCTTCTTGCTGTACGCCTTGGTGATGTCGCCCTGAAGAAGGGTCCACTCCGGAGTCTGTGCCGATGGCCCGAAGCCGTGCGCAAGCACCTCTCCTACAGTGTATTCCTCGCTCAGAAGGTCCTTGAAGCTGCGGCAGGTCTCCCACCTGTCTCCCGGCATTCTCTGTCCTCCGTCATTCTCCGCAAACTCGGTTTTGTCCGAGCCTCCGTAGTTCCAGCAGGCGAACTTCTCCGACGGGTCATAGACCAGAAGGGAATTGTGAGCTATTGTACGCTTGAAATAATTCTTGTTGTGCGGGCTGTTGTAGCCTCCCGCAGAACCCTGGTAGGACCCAGAGTCGATGGCGAGCGGGCCGCGGTAGTAAATCTGGAAAGTTCCCGCGTCGAGATGCTGGTGATTGCCGACATAATGCTCGGTAATCTTCATTTCAGCAATCGCGCTGTTCTCATCCCAACCGGTTCTCGCAATCATCCATCCGAACGGCGTTCCGCTATACCGCGAAAGCGGAAGACCCTCAGGAGATTTGCCCTTGAGAGAGAAATCCCTCCATAGGAGTTCGAGAATGAGCATATGGGTTTCCACGCTCGGACGCCTTTCATATTCATACATCAGAATCGGGTCGTTCCAATAGCTTGCGGCAAGCATCGCCGGCATCGCATAAGTCTGTGGAGTACTGCGTTTTCCGGGATTTACATCTCCCGAAGGCATAACCTGTCCGTCAGGCCTGCGGCGATAGACGTGGTCGTAGAGGACATAATGCTGCTCCGGGCTGTAGATTTGTCCGGCTCCCATACGGTCGAAAATCCAAAGAGAGTTGAGGTCGTTGAGGTAACGGACTGTCACATAACCGGTTCCCTGATGGTAGTTGTGTCCCGCGTAGATATAATTCCTCACAGGCACATAGTCCCGAAAAATCATTTTTGCGACGATTTCGTACATCTCGGGGTATTCGTCATAGATTGCGATGCCGCAGGAGAGCATATCCCTGAGAATCATCCACTCCGAGCCGTGTCCTGCGACAGATTCGGTGGTTTTCGGCGGGTAGTGGCACTCCATCGTTCCTGCAATCCGGACGAACTCACGGACAAATTCCTGTTTCTGTTTTTCGCTCAGACGGTCGTAGCACCAGTCGTAAACTATCGACCCTACCATCATCATCGAGCCGCTTGCCCTGGAAAGGTCGTTTTTCGTTCCGAAATTGGTGCGTTTCAAGGTGTCGAGCATAGCGGTAATGGCCCTGTCGGCAGCCTGTGTGTCGTGTTCGGTGAGATAGGCGAGTGCGTCGAGCTGCGACTGCGAAGTGACACCTCTCATCTGCGCGTAGTAGCGGAATCCGTGGTCGGTCACCGCAGCTTCTTCCTCGGCCGTGCGGGGCTTGGCGGCTTTTTTGATTTTTTTCAAAATTGCCTTACCCTCCGGAGTCTTCATCTTTTCGCGAAGCTCCGGCACATTGGCATCTCGCAGATACAGCCTCGGATGCGCTTTCGGCGGCAACGGAATCGTCACTCCGTCCGTTTCGGCCCATACAACCTCATTATCCTTTCTTTCGGGCTCTGTCTGCGCAAATGCGGGGATGATTGTAGAAACGGCGAAAACTGCCGTGAGAATAAGTTTCAAAATAGACATGATTATCTGTTTTTCTTTGTCATACATGCGTATATATGGTACAAATATATCATATTCCGTCATTCTCTGCAAATTTTTCCGTGAACGCACACGGAATTCCGGAAATATTTTGTAATATTGCAGAAAAATATAAACAAACTAATTCGTAAGGATATGGTAAATTTTTCACTCGAAGGGAAGGTTGCGCTCGTAACAGGCGCATCTTACGGAATCGGATTCGCAATTGCCACAGCATTCGCACAGGCCGGAGCAAAGATTGCTTTCAACGACATCAAACAGGAGCTTGTTGACAAGGGTATCGCGTCCTACAAGGAGTTAGGCATTGACGCCAAGGGTTATGTCTGCGACGTCACCAAGGAAGAGCAGGTTCAAGAGCTCGTGAAGAATGTCGAGAACGATCTCGGCCCGATCAACATCCTCGTGAACAACGCCGGCATCATCAAGCGCATCCCTATGTGCGAAATGAAGGCTGAGGAGTTCCGTCAGGTGATTGACGTCGACCTCAACGCTCCGTTCATCGTTTCAAAGACCGTCATTCCTTCAATGATCAAGCAGGGCGGCGGAAAGATTATCAACATCTGCTCAATGATGTCCGAGCTCGGTCGCGAGACTGTTTCTGCATACGCAGCAGCCAAGGGCGGACTCAAGATGCTCACCCGCAACATCGCTTCTGAGTATGGCGAGTACAACATCCAGTGCAATGGTATAGGTCCGGGCTACATCGCAACTCCACAGACAGCGCCTCTTCGCGAGCGCCAGGCCGATGGCTCAAGGCATCCGTTCGATGCGTTCATCGTTGCAAAGACTCCGGCTGCACGCTGGGGCACAACCGCTGACCTTCAGGGACCGGCTGTTTTCCTCGCATCTTCGGCTTCCGACTTCGTGAACGGTCATGTTCTTTATGTCGATGGCGGAATCCTTGCCTACATCGGCAAGCAGCCTAAATAGTTTTCGGCAATGAAACGTTTTGTTGCAATCTCTGTTCTGTCCTGCCTTCTCTGCGCCTGCGGAGTGCCGGACAGAACTGTTTCTGTCACCAATGATTCATCGGTGGACAGGCATGCGGAGACGGTCTCCGTACCATTTGACGCGCTTGGCATCCGCGGACTTTCGGCTGAGAATGCCGTTGTTAAGGCCGCTGACGGAGTACAGCTTCCTTCGCAGGTTATCACCGATGTGGACGGACAGCTTTCAATTATTTTTCAAACAGATGTGAAAGCCGGCGGACATGAGACTTTCAGCATCGCGAAGGGGGAGCGTGCTGTCTTCGACACGCTCGTCAATAGCAGGTATGTGCCTGAAAGAAAGGACGATTACGAGTTCGAAAACAACCTTGTCCTCGGGCGTATCTATGGCCCGGCGCTTGAAGGTCCGCGGACATTCGGTCCTGATATTTTCATAAAGAACACTCCGGAACTTGTGTTTGACAGATGGCTTGCCGGCAGGGATTTCCATCGCAACCATGGTGAGGGGATGGACTGTTACATGGTCGGAAAGACTCTCGGCGGCGGTTCCTGTGCTCCGGTTTCTGACGGACGGATTCTCATCGGCGACAACTACGCCACCCAGAAGCGCCTCTGCAACGGTCCGCTCAGGACTGCGGCTGAGTTCACATGGCCTGAGTTTGAATTCGACGCCGCGGCTGTGACTGTGAAACGCAGTCTCTCCCTTGACGCCAACACCCGTCTTGTGCATTGGACGGCATCGTTTGAAGCTTCCGGAAAGGATTCTCTTGATGTTGTCGTCGGCGCAGTTCTTCACGATGTAAAGTCCATAGTCTATGGAAAGGACTACATTTCTTTCACCGAATTGGCTTCCGACTCACGTGAGGTAGTTAATGACGACCTCATCAGCATCGGTCTTATACTCTCCGACCGTTTCACTGCCGAGCCTTGTGAACTTGACGGTCACGCCGTTCTGAAATTCCGTGTGAAATGCGGCGAAACTGTTGACTATTGGACCGCCTCAGGCTGGAATAAGGGAGGAATCGAAAGTCCCGAGACTTGGAATGAGTATATGAAGGAGCAGGCTGTTGCTGTGAACAATCCTCTGAAGGTCGATGTTCTCAAGTAGGTTCTAGCCTGGCTCATGGGTGTCACCCTGAAATTTGCTGTAAAAAAGTGAAATTTTCTATTGCATATTAACAAAACCTTTGTACCTTTGCAATCCCAAATTTTGGGGCAGACATTGAGATATGGTGTAATGGTAGCACTACAGATTCTGGCTCTGTCAGTGAGGGT